>Ga0335081_10011852_pt1 | contig 14121 bp, 19 predicted proteins | sample Lox_Sample_35_FD_206713 | JGI IMG/M metagenome (GOLD analysis project Ga0335081, IMG submission 206713) | Soil microbial communities from Loxahatchee National Wildlife Refuge, Florida, United States - Lox_Sample_3.5 | ecosystem: Environmental > Terrestrial > Soil > Wetlands | place: USA... | reverse complement strand
CCGCAAGCCGATAGGCTTGCTGACCTCATTAGAGAGCATAATCGGGCTGTTCTCTGCGGAATTATTCTACAAGAGGTTCTTCAAGGAATAAGAGATAACAAAAGTCATGCTGCGACGAAGGAACGGCTGACGAAACTCCCCTATCTCAACATGAGCAAGGAAATTCATCTTGCTGCGGCATCGTTGTACCGCTCATTGCGGGTAAAGGGCATAACAGTACCGTCAGCAGACACCTCGATAGCAGCACTTGCGATTTTCAATCGTATTCCGCTTTATACTAAAGATGACCATTTCTCCCTTATCACAAAATTTTCTAGACTCGAGCTCTATTCATAGGGAAGCATCAATATCGAAGTTGGATTCCGAAAACTATCCAAGCAGCTGAACTTGGAGGGTACTAGTAGGGCGCTTGGAGGGCTGTAGTAGGGTAAGCGCGAATAACCGAAATCCTTTGAGAGATGTAGGGTTAAACCACGTATCAACATAACTTGGTGAGAAATCGGGAAAAGCATATATACCGAATGCATTGAAACATAAGGCACATCCAGGAGTTGCCGGCCCATGCCTCGCTCAACTCTACCCAAGTCTACACACAAGTAACCATTACGGACCTAAAAGAAGTCCATGCCAAATGCCATCCGAGGGAGAAGGATCGGGACTGAAGAATGTAGTGTGTCAGATTTGCTCCTAAAGAGGACCATAACACATTGATCCAGTATTTATCTTAGGGGATTAACAATGGGAATTTTATCTACAGCGGAATTATGTGGTGATCATTAGAAAATCCCTTCTTGACTTAGTCCACTACTTAGGTTAGTATTTAACCATGAAAAAAATCAATATCCACGAAGCTAAAACTCATTTGTCTCACTATATCGAAGAAGTCGAGCATGGGGAAACCATTCTGCTGTGTCGGCGGAACCAGCCGGTTGCTGAACTGCGTCCGCTTGCCGTCCATCGGGACAAGCCGCGGTCCATCGGCTTGGCAAAAGGGAAATTCAAGGTGCCTGCCTCGTTCTTCGAAGACCTGCCCGAGGAAACACTTGCACAATTTCGCGGTGAAGAATCGTGAACCTTCTTCTAGATACCTGCACTTTCTTATGGATTGTATCCGGCAGCCCTGAGTTGTCCGATACTGCGCGTCATCTCTTCTCCGATCCGGGCAACGAGGTCTACCTAAGCGTCGCGTCCGCGTGGGAGATCATCGTAAAGCACAAGCTGGGCAAATTGCCGTTGCCCGAGCCACCACACGAATTTATCAAGAGGTGGCGCACCCGCCACGAGATCGACTCTTTGCCTTTGGACGAAGCTTCAGTATTGCAGCTTTCCCGTCTCCCCGATTATCACAAAGATCCCTTCGACCGGATACTCGTCTGTCAGGCGATAGCTGGTGGTCACATTATCCTCACGCCCGATCCTCGTATCACAAAGTATCCCGTTAGGGCTGAATGGTAACTTCCTGCAAAATTTACGAAGCACTACGCTTGCCTGATATCCTTTAGTTCCTTATACCCCCCAGAGTCAGTACATACTTAATCGCTTTGCTTGTGTTTTGATCAATGAATAAACATCCTCGCCGCAAATCCATCGTGCAAGAGAAGCTTCAATTTGGCTTTGCTTGATTTGGACAGCATATCAGAGCATATGGCAAGATTTAACGGGAACCTGATTCAGAAAGTACATATTTACTTGTCCAAAACCCGCATTTAGCGCGGGTGATATTTTCGATCCTAGGCTATTTTGGACAGCAATGTTACCACATATAAAACATACCTGCATCCAGATTTAATTTCCAATCACTTAAATCCAAATCCACTTGCAAAAATATTTCTCTTGCCTTATTGTAGCCTATGGAGTACAATTGTTTTATGATCGAAGATCGAAATTCGCAAGACCGAGACGTTTGAACGATGGTTTACAGGCCTCCGGGGTGAAATTAATACGATAACCGGGGCCGTAATCGATCCGCATTTCCGAGACGCCTCCTCCCACAGGCTTTACATCGCCAAAAAGACCAAGTTGCAATCGGTCGATACGTGATTTAATTCGAGCAACTGCGCTCTGATTCCATTCAGCGGGGCCGGGAGGTAGTGATATTACTGGCGGGCGGTGATAAGCGTACGCAGTCTCGGGATATTGAAAAAGCGCTTGAATTGGCGCGGATGTTGTAGGAGGACGCTATGAAAAAAGAAAAGCTCAAAACAACGAAATGGGATGTAGTGGATTACCTCAAGACGGACGAAGACATGGCGGATTATCTTGAAGCAGCCATGGAGGATGGTCATCCGGCTGTTATCGCAACTGCTATTGGGAGTATTGCTCGTGCAAAGGGGATGACGGAAGTCGCACGCAAGGCCGGGATCGGCCGCGTAAGTCTTTACAAAGCGCTTTCCCCCAATGGCAACCCGGAATTCGCAACTGTGCTCAAGGTTGTGCAGGCACTTGGCTTACGGCTCCATGCTACGACGTCATAATTTATAATGTCCGTTGAGCTCAGGCGGCTTCCCTATAGCCTGACGTGAGAAGAGATGGAAGAAGCGGCAGATGGCCGAAATAATTAATAAATGATGATTTGTCAATGATAGCCCCTGAGGACGGAATGGATACAGATGAGTTGACAGAGATGGCTTATTATACTATCTCGATTGCCCACGAAGTACTTGATGTACTCCGCCTGGAAATTGGCGCTTCTGCAAAAGATTATCTAACAGAAGATGAATTTTTGAGAGGTACGCTTATAAATTTAAAAGATATTTTGGCTGATCCTGAGAGCTACTTAGATTCATGGAATTATTTGGACACGGTAAATCCGAAACGCTTCGTAAAAGGGATTGAGATTCTAATGAATCACGTTGAAAAGACATTAAACACGCCACTACATGAAAGAGGAAAGACAGCATTTTGACCACCAGAATAAACCAAAGATTCATGCTGCGAAGTTTAATGAGTATACACCTGAACCTTATGAGAAAATATCCTCAGGTTTAAAAAGAGATTTTCTGAGTTAGTCGGCTCATAACCCGAAGGTCGTCGGTTCAAATCCGCTCTCCGCTGCCAATCAATTCTTGGGGTTACAGCAACTGCTGTAGCCCTTTTTTATCCCCCGGGTTAAACTGTTGGAAGGTGAGGAGGGGATACTGACTTCTTTTAATACGAGAAACCAGATAGATGAAAGAGTAGCAGGTAAGGTCTTTAGTGAGCCCCCCCCGACGGTCAGAGGCTCAAATACGGCCCCGCTGCCAAACGTATCAAGATGTTGCAGTTCATACAGTAACCCCGTTTTTTCTTCAGGACAGCAACAGGACAGTTGCCGGACACGTCGAAATCTTCAAAGTTCGACAGTCAAATAAATCTGCAGCGCGGCTTTAACGCGTCCGCTGGATTGATGATTTATCGGACCGTACGCGCGATTCTCGTATTGCTTCCAGTATTTCCTTTCGTGTCAGACTTTTCTGCATGCCTGCCACATCAAAAGGAGAGCGGCGAGGGGATGATTTCGGCACTATGGAATATAAATCTCCTTTGCGACGGCGAATTACTATTTCTTCGCTTTTAGATTCCTCAAGAATATCAGCCAGCTTTTCGCGGGCCTTTGAATATGTGTAGATTTTCATAATTTATTCTATCACCTCTATTTTAAGACTTTTTGCAATGTCGCACATGCGGGCATCAAGGCTGAGAAGAGCCAAGTAGGCATCATATGCATATATATTATAACGAATGGCTAGTTTCATCGCATCATGTATCTTTACTTGGACCAATCTGACCGCTATTCTCTGCGATATGTCGAACGCACGCAGAACCTCCCGATCATTAAGCCATCCTTTTTTTCTAACGGCAATTAACGCGTTGCCGATTTCGTACGGTAATATCTCAGTTGAGACGGCGCTGTATCCCGCAGTCTTTTCGATGATCCATTTTCTTTCGGCCTCGTCCAAAACGACCGCAAGGAATATGCTTGCATCTGCTACAATCTCCATGGCTTAATTGTACAACTCGCAAGCTGAGTTGCCAATTAAAATTGCAAGGCCGGACTGAGAGGTTGAAGCAGAATTGCAGCGTTGCAAGCAGCTTAAGCGAAGCAGACGGAATAAGACTGCGCTCCCTGGTTCTTCTGTCGCTGGCTCTTTGCAAGCATTGTCCTCTCTCACCATCATGGACTGGCCGCTTTATTCCGTGCCTATGTGGCAACGCTTGCTCCGGTACTTATCGAAGACCCTTCTGCCAGAGACGTCAAACGGTTTTCCTTGCTTATCGATCCCGGCGATGCCCCGATCCTGGCTGCAGCGTCGGCGGCGAAGGCGGACTATCTCGTCACCTGGGACAGAAAGCATTTTATGAGGAAGGTGCCGCGGGCTCTCTCCCGTCCGAAAGTCATGACGCCGGGCGCGTTTCTGCAGGAATTCGGAACGTTGCTGAATGAGGGAGCATAACATTGCTTCAGCAGACATCTTCGATGCCTACCTTACTTGCCCATCCCAGTGCTGGTTCCGTTTCAAAAATGAAGTAGCTGCTGACAATATGTATTCTCAGCTCCACACAGGAAGTGTGGAGTTCATTTTTTTTCGTCAAAACAGGATACGTGTGAAGTATGTGTGTATGTCCACCCGACGGTCATCGGTTCAAATCCGGCCCCGCCACCAAACTTATCAAGGGGTTGCAGAAGTCGTTGTAACCCCATTTTTTATCAGGACAGAATCAGGACATCCGCAAAGCATTCTCAATGCCCAATGAATCGCATTTTGCTGAACAGCAAGCCTTGACATTAGTCATACAATGTCATACAATGAAATATGATTATATTTAATGCATCTACGCTGATTCTCCTTACGCGTATGGATGTTCTTGATTTGTTTTTATCGAGTTTTGAAGGAACGGTTATTATTCCTGAAAAAGTAAGATCGGAGGTAGCAAAGTCGGACAAAGAGGACGCCGAATCAATCAACAGGCACATCGGAGACAAAAAAATCGGCGTTGTGAAAGTGAAGAATGTAGCTCTCGTGAAAAGGTTCATGGATGATTTCAGTATTGATGCCGGAGCGGCAGAGGCGTTAACGTTGGCCGGTGAAAAAAAAGCTGGTATCGTGACGACTGATGATCGAAACGCAATTCGTGCATGTAAGTTATTAAAGCTGGAATTTGTTACTGCCGTTTCTTTTTTGATACGGGCCGTCGAAAAAGGCGTGCTGTCTAAAGATGAAGGCATTGTTAAACTGAAGCAGCTGCAATCGATCGGTAGATACAGCAAACAGATCTTGGATGATGCTGCACAGCAGATTCAGGGAGGTTAAAGGGATGGCTACAAAGACATTGAGTATTCGCATCGATGATAAGGATTATAAGTTTCTTTCTTCTTTGGCTAAGGAAGAACAGGGAGATATGTCCACGGCTGTACGCGAACTTGTTAATCGCGGAAGGATTATGCTTGCCGTTGAAAAGTACAAAAAATCCGAAGCATCCCTTGAAAAGGCTGCTCGATTGGCAGGGGTATCGCTTTCAAAGATGATTGATCTCCTTGCGGAGTACGGAGTGGAATCGAACCTGGAATACGAAGATTATCTCAAAGGGCTAAAGACCCTCCGTAAGCAATGGCCATGAAAATGTCAACCTCCTTGGTGACCTAAATCGAGAGACTGAGGAAATGACTGTTGTCGCGAGGGGCCGGATTTGGGCCTCTGACCTTTGGGTTCATGACCTGAAGGATCCTTCGCGTAATCCACCTTAAGCGGTCCAAATGCCTTATCTCATCTGGTATTTTATTTGACAACTGTCACGTGACGCGTTATAATTTGCAATGTGATAAAGACATTTTCTGATAAGCACACTTATGAGTTCTACGTGATCGGAAAATCCAAACGTCTTCCGGCTGATTTACTGAAGCGTGCTATGCGTCGGCTGGAGTATATTAATCTTGCATCAACTTTAGATGACTTAAAGGTTCCTCCAAGCAACCGACTTCATGCTTTGAAAGACGACCGTGAGGGTCAATACTCGATTTCAATCAACGACCAATGGCGCATTTGCTTTCGATTTAAAGACGCTGATGCTTACGATGTTGAAATAACCGATTATCATTGAGAGGTGTATTATGGCTGTCGCAAATACAGCTGTACGAACTGTAAAACCAACGCATCCGGGAGAAATGCTTCGTGAGGATTTTATGCCTGATTACAGGCTTACCGCAACAAGTCTCGCCGAAGCTCTTGGCGTCTCCCGTCAAACGATCAATGAGATATTGCGTGAGCGCAGGGCTATTTCTCCGGCTATGGCACTGATGTTGTCTCGCCTTTTTGGCAACTCTCCTGAGTTCTGGCTCAATGCCCAGCGCACGGTGGACCTTTGGGAGGCAAAGAAGCATCAGGAAAAGAAGCTTAGACGCATACAACCACTGACCGCTGCTTGATACTCATTATTTATTGATCACCCACTTTCCCGACGACTGCGAGAACGAGTTCCTGCTGATCATACGAAGCCAATTTATAAAACTTTCAGGTTTATGACCCGAAGGTCATTTGGAAATAGTATGCGCATTTTCTCCTCGCATCTATGATGCTAGTTTCAGATTGTAGTCTTGTTTTATTTAGATCACAATAAAATCACACCTCCTTCCTCTAGCAAACGAGTTTCCATTTTTCGCAAGTACATAAAGTAACAACCAGAATTATGCAATATGGCTGATGAAAATAATACTTGCATGTAACTACAATTGGAGCTACAATTAATCATGAAGTTTGAATGGGACGAAGCCAAGACAAAACCTGAAAAAACATGGTTTCGATCTTGCCGATGCTGCAGAGTTGTTTACAGGTAGCGCTCCTTTCCTTGTCAACTTGGACGTCCGTCAGAATTACGAAGGACCGATGGAAAGGGATTGGAGTGTTGAAGGGGATGGTTGTCGTATTCACAGAAACCAATAGTGACACAATTAGAGTAATTTCTTTGCGAAAAGCAAATTCACAGGAGAAAAAGAGCTATGAAAAAGAAATCGAAAACAGATCGGGTGCGCGTTAAGGCATTAAAAGATTCGGATATTGATTACTCCGATAACTCTCCGCTCGATAAGGAGTTTTTCAAGAAGGCGGTCCTTTGGCCTGGGACTAAGAAGCAGATCACCCTTCGATTAGATCCGGATGTTGTCGATTATTTTAAAAAAAAAGGCCGTGGCTATCAGTCGATGATTAACGCAGTATTACGTAAATATGTTGAAGCTCACATCCACTGATTATTGGTTAAAATAGAATGAAACACGAAAAATTGGCTGAATATGCTAACCGACAGGAGACGTTGAAGGCTGTCCTGCATTATTTTTACCATGAGAACACCAAGTCTGGAGCTCACTCCCGTTACGATCTTAAATATCATCTAGTGTGGATTACAAAATATCGACGTAGCTTTTTGGAAGGCCCATTGGCAACTCGCTTGCGCCAGATATTTACTGAAATCAGCCAACAGTATCGATTTCATATCATTGCTCAGGAAATTATGCCGGATCATATTCATATTCTAATTGAAGCACCTCCTACGTACCCGCCATCAACTATTGCACAAATTTTTAAGAGTCTTTCATCACGAAGGTTGCGAGAGGAATATCTTGATACTATAAAACAATATGTTTGGAAGGATGGGACACTGTGGGCGAGGGGTTATTATATCGCGAGCGTTGCTCAGGGTGTTACAGCAGAAGCCGTTGAAGAATATATTAATAATCAAAAAAATGAAAAGTATAGACTTTAAGCGTTTAATGAATCTGAGATAATGCACGCTGCTTTGAGGAGAAGTTAGTCGATTACATTTATGATCTACCACTAAACAATTTTAATACTGAGCCTTTAATTCAACCTTCAACATGTAAAGAAGGCATGTTCTAAGCATTCGTCCGTACACAGTTGTAGGTGTATCTAGCACTTCATGTTCTATAGAATAGATGAAGAATTACCGGAAACTCTTAGCGGCTACCCCGAAAATACCCCTTCGCGGGGATCGCACACCCATATAGTTGACATCTCTTTATATCAGGCATATAGTCGTTCAAAATAAGACAAGTATTATTCTAAATGGCGGACTTCACACTTTTAACGGTGGAACTCAACCCTCTCAGAACGATATTTTTGCCGTTCTCTCATGTTCACAAGGATTGATCACAATGACGGTTGAAGGTAAATCTAGAGAAAATTTTGACGTTCAGTTAGGAGGCTGGAAAAAGCGAACATAGGAAGAACATTCAGCCCGCAAGATGGATCTTTAGTTCATTCGATGACTTTTATTACGGAGGGTGTATGAAGCAAGTTGTCTCAATTATGAATCACAAAGGCGGCGTTGGGAAAACCACCTCGGCAGTGAACATTGCGGCATGCTGGGGGGAGATAGGAAAGAAAGTGCTCGTCATTGATTTCGACCCCCAGGGTAACGCGAGCATATCCCTGGGAATAGCTGACGACGGCAGCGCTCTTCTCCAGGCCTTACAGACCACGAGCGCCCTGCCCATTCTACCAACCAAGACACCAGGTGTGAATCTCGTTCCGTCAGGACATGTGCTTGCAGAAGCGACGCAGAGATTTTCCGGATCAATCGGAAGCAAGCTTCTGATGCAGTGCCTTGCGTGCACGAACGGAGACTGGGACTTTATCATTATCGACTGTCCTCCCAGTGTTAGTGTGCTCACTATGAACGTCTTACAGGTCAGTTCCCATGTCGTTATCCCCGTGGAGGCCAACTTTCTCTCATATCAGGGATTGAACCAGATGATCCAAACCGTGAATGCATTCAGAGCGCAGAATCCGGCTCTCGCCATCCTCGGTATTATTCCATGCAGGGCCCAGGCACGGCGGCGGATCTACGAAGAGTTTCTTACAATGATGGAAAACCTTTTGCCAGGCGGCATCGGACCTGCGGTTCGCGAGAACGTGGCGCTCGCCGAAGCACCAAGCAGCGGACTGCCGGCGGTGAAGTATTGGCCGAGCTCGAACGGGGCCCATGATTACCGGCGGGTCTCCAACTGGCTTCTGGAGCGGCTTGCTTAAGCGCAGAGACGACCCGTTGTTCTCTTTGGACATCCTCGGACTGTTTCCCGATACGCTGACGCCGCAGCCCAAAGTGCTCAACAAACCCTAGATAAATAATACTACGGCCATTTTTTTACTTATGTATTTTTCAACCAGTATCCTTCATTGAAATATTGTCAATGCCGCTACATGATTGTAGGTGTTGATGGTAGCTCCACTTTAAGCGAAGTCGATCCAGAATTCTTGTTGAAGTTTACAGTGAGTTCTCCATCCTGAAATATCCAAGAGTCATCGGTGTGTGAACAGCCCGTCTTTCAATAAGATATTCCCTAAAATTGTGATCCTGGTCGAGAGAACACGAGATAGGAAGATCATTGATACCGTGCAAAAATAGGGCTATACTAAGCAGCAGATAGCTGCTCATTTGAATATGCATTATTCAACGATCAGCAATCTGGTGCGAGGGATAGCGTAACACCAAAACAAAAGGTTTGACTCAGAGCTCCTAAGAGCTCCCAGGGGGAAGGGAAGATGGAACCAACAGGCAATATACAGAGCGAGACACTTTTTGACTGTATTGTAATCGGGGCGGGCCCGGGAGGCCTGCAGTCCTGCATCTACCTCGGCCGGTACAACTTCCGCGTACTGTTGTTCCATACACCTGGAGGGCGGACCTGCCTCGCAAAACACATCGAGAATTACCTCGGCATTCGTGAGGTCTCAGGACCGGACCTCCTTGAGTCCGGCCTTGCCCAGGCGAAGAGCTTTGGCGTCGCTGTGGAGAACATCAAGGTTGAGCGCGTCACACCCCGAGAGAGGCATTTCGAGGTGCTGGCAGGGGGGAAGACCTACCGTACCAGTTACGTCATCGCCGCCTCTGGAGCCAAGGAGACCCTCGCCCCGTTCAAGAACCTTTATCGATTCTTCGGCATCTCCTATTACACTTGCATGATCTGCGACGGCTATCGCACCACCAACAAAAAGCTACTCGTCATCGACCGCACCGTGAATGGTGTGCGCATGAGCATCGGCATGAAACGGATATTCACCAAAGACGTGACCTTCCTTGCCCACGGTTTCTCCCCGGCGCCGGTGTACAGGTCGCTCCTCGAGGAAGAAGGCATCAGCTTGGTCGAGGGACGGCCGGAAGAACTTCTCGGCGAAAAGGCCCTTGAAGGGGTGCGGCTTGCTGACGGCCGCGTTATCCCCTGCGAAGTCATCCTAGGGTGGGGCGGGATCTCCCTCAACGACGACTACCTCGAAAACCTCCCCCTCGAGCGCGATGCCGAGGGATTCAAGATCATGACGAAGAGCTATGGCGAGTCGAGCATCCCCGGCCTCTTCATCCTCGGCGCTCTCCGCCACGGTCACTCCCAGGCAATTATCTCGGCTGGCCAGGGTGCCGAGGCAGCAATAGAGATCAGCACGAGGATTGTCGAGCTCTAGAAGACGACCTTTTCAAAACATTTCAGGGGCGATGTGTCCGACATGAATTCGTGGTTTCCTGATCCCCTTTTAATGCAAGATACTACATGGTATTCTTGACCCTAGTCACAAAATTGACTATGCAACCTTGTAGGTGGAGACGAGATAGACATAATTTTTGACGAGGTGTAGATTTGCAGTTGAAGCATACGGTGCGGAATCTTTCTGAACTTGTTGAAGTTGGCATGCTTCGAAATTCATCAACTTTCAAACTGTAATTGTCAGTCCACCTAAAAAAAATAGAATTTATGGGTATAATAAATAAGCTTGTCTTGTGTTCCTTAAAGCGTTAGCAACATTCTTAAAAAAAAACAATCTAACCTCTAATATATCGAATGGATGGGAACATCATGGACACTCAAACAGAAAAGACTTACGGCGTGCTTCTAGATAACGCATTGGATGCGGTGTTTCTCACCAACCCAGAAGGAACAATCCTCTACGCAAATCCAGCCGCATGCGCGTTGTTCGGATACACGCTTGATGGGTTCCGTGCCTTGGGGAGTGGTGCGGTCATGGATCCTACAGACCACAGACTCGCCGAAGCTTTGGAACAGCGTCGCCGTACCGGTAGATTTTCCGGTACCCTAAGAATGTTACGGAAGGATCGAAGTTCCCTCACGGTTGAGCTGTCTTCGGCAGATTTCACGGACGCCAACGGGGAGTTACGAACAAGCATCTTTGTTCGGGACATCGCCGAGCGTAAGCAGTCGGAGGATGCGCTGAGGCAAAGTGAAGCGAAATTTCGGGCAGTGGTCCAGAACAGCAATGACGGCATCCTTTTCTGTGATGCTAATGCCCTAATCACATATCGGAGCCCGTCTTATAGTCGAATTAACGGTTATACAGATGATGAGCGGGTGGGACATAACGGATTTGAGACAGTGCATCCTGATGATTTAGATTCGGTACGCCGTTCTTGGGCCGAAATTTTGCAACATCCGGAAATGGTTCTTAAAGTAGAGTATCGAATTCGGCACAAGAACGGAACGTGGAGATGGATCGGAACAACTGTGCAGAATTTGTTGGCCAATCCGGATATTCGGGAAATTGTCGTCACAAGTCATGACATCACCGAGCGAAAACAGACGGAGGAAAAACTTCGGGAAAGCGAAAATAAGTTCCGGTCTATATTCGAACAAGCGACTGACGGGATCATGATCGCAGATGCGGAGACTAAGAGGCAAGTTGAAGCAAATAAATCCATATGCACCATGCTCGGATATACTCGCGACGAGATCCTTAGTCTGAGTGTTGATGATATTCACCCGAAAGAGGACTTGCCCGCCATCCGGAGTCTCTTTGAAAGGCAGCTGCGCGGCGAAATCTCTCTTATTGCTGATGTTCCGATGCTGAGAAAGGACGGCTCGGTCTTTTATGCGGACATTAATTCCACCCCTGTTACTTTGGGTGGAATACAATGTCTCGTCGGAATCATTCACGACATCACCGAACGAAAGCAGGCCGAGGAAGCGCTGCAGGAGAGCGAGGAACGCTATCGCTGCCTAGTGGACTATTCGCCTGAACCTATAGCCGTCCTCAGCGAAGGCAGGTTTATTTACATCAACCAGGCAGGATTGCGCCTCCTCGGCGCGGCGAGTCCCGCGAATCTCATCGGAAGACCGATCCTGGATATCATCCCACCTGAAACCCGGGAACAGTTTCAGCAGCGTGCACGCCAGACCCAGGAGCAGGGGCAGCAGACATCTCTCATAGAACAGGATTTGCTCCGTCTTGACGGACGGAGGATTACCGTCGAAATAACTGGGATCCCCCTTACCTATACCGGCAAACCGGCAATGCAGATCCTTATCAGGGATGTAACAGAACGGAAACACGCCGAGGAAGAGCGACAGAAGCTCCAGGCTCAGTTGCTGCAAGCTCAGAAGATGGAATCTATTGGCCATCTAGCCGGCGGGATCGCCCACGACTTCAATAACATCCTTGCTGCAATCGTTGGATACGGCAATATCCTGCAGATGAAAATGGAAAACGATGACCCATTAAGGACATATATGAACCAGATTCTTGCTTCAGCGGAGCGCGCGGCAAGCCTGACACAGAGCCTTCTTGCATTCAGCAGGAAGCAGGTTATCAATCCCAAGGACATTGACCTGAACGAGAGTATTCGCAAGGTCGAAAAGTTCCTTACCAGGACGATTGGCGAAGATATTGTTCTGTCGACATCGCTGAGTGACGATGTGGTAACGGTATTCTTCGATCCATCGCAAATCGAGCAGGTGCTGATGAACATGGCCACCAACGCACGGGACGCTATGCCGAAGGGAGGAAGGCTCATAATCGAAACAGGACGGGAGATGCTTGATGACAAGTATGTACTGACGCATGGCTTCGGATTATTCGGCGAGTACGCTGTGCTGACGGTGAGCGACACCGGTGAAGGTATGGATGAAGAGACGCAGAAAAAAATATTTGAACCCTTCTTCACAACCAAGGAACTCGGTAGAGGGACAGGACTAGGGCTTTCCATTGTCTATGGCATCGTAAAGCAGAATAAAGGCTATATCAACGTGTACAGCGAGATCGGCAAGGGAACGACGTTCAAGATATACCTCCCATTTGTCAAAGCCCGAACCGAAGAAGAACGGCATTCCCAGGTTCAGCAGCCGTTTCAGGGAGGAACGGAGACCATCCTGCTCGCCGAAGACAATGAGACAGTAAGATTGATGAATAGAGATGTGCTGCAGGAGTTCGGGTATACTGTCATCGAGGCTGCGGATGGTGAAGAGGCACTGCAGAAGTTCTGGAAGCACCCGGACCAGATTAGTCTGTTCATACTGGACGTCATAATGCCGAAGAAGAACGGCAAGGAGGTATTTGAGGAAGCGAGGCGAATCAATCAGAACGTAAAGGTGATCTTTACGAGTGGATATCCGGCTGACCTTATCCAGAAAGAAGGTGTGCTCAAAAAAGGACTGCATTTCCTCTCGAAACCGTCTTCCCCCCAAGCTTTACTGCAAACGGTCAGGGAATTGCTTGATCAATAGCGAGTTGCTCGATGAAGGTTCACGGATGTGTGACGTAAGGAAGCATGGGGAATAAATAATTCAAAGATCGGATCGAGCTGGATGCAACCGGCACAATAAAATCTCAACCAGTGCGAGAGAGGGGCAATTCGGCTCGCGCCCTTCACTCGGATATTGATGCATATTTCACATGGTATTTTGCAACCGTTTTTATCAAACGTCAGTATATACTAGTAGGTGAATCCGATGCACCAGCTCACGGAATCATTCGACATATCCCGAGTGTAGTTTGCAGTGACCAATTCTTTTCAGAGATATACCATACTTATCGCCATATATTAGTATTGCAATAAATCCACACTCATGGTAATAAAATGAAGAAGACTCACTTTGAATGGGACGAGGTAAAAGACAAGAAAAATCAATAAAAAGCATAATGTATCTTTTTCGCTTGCACAGCATGTCTTTCTCGACCCTCACCGTATCATCGTTGAGGACGTGGAGCATAGTACCGAGGAAAACAGATATTATTGCATCGGACGTGTTGGCGAAGGAATCATGACGGTTAGATTTACGTTTCGAGGAAATATTATCCGTCTATATGGTGCTGGATATTGGAGGAAAGGGGAAAAAATATATGAAGAACA
>Ga0335081_10011851_pt1 | contig 14122 bp, 15 predicted proteins | sample Lox_Sample_35_FD_206713 | JGI IMG/M metagenome (GOLD analysis project Ga0335081, IMG submission 206713) | Soil microbial communities from Loxahatchee National Wildlife Refuge, Florida, United States - Lox_Sample_3.5 | ecosystem: Environmental > Terrestrial > Soil > Wetlands | place: USA... | reverse complement strand
GCGTTTCAATTTTTTCATTTTTATAGTGGACAAGCACGATGACTTAACATTATAAAGGGGTGGCTCTCATTTCAGCATTGGCAATGAAACATATGGGCTTCAAGACTGCCCGCTACGGTTGGGTGCCGGATTTGCCTGATCATCGCGACCATCTTTATGCTGCGCCCGTCGAATTGGCTGCGGCGCCGCCGGCCAAAGCCGATCTTCGCCCGCAATGCCCGCCGGTTTATGACCAGGGCCAACTAGGCAGTTGCACGGCCAATGCCATCGCCGCGGCCATTGAGTTCGACCGGCTGAAACAGAATCTGGGCGACTTCACGCCATCGCGCCTGTTCATCTATTACAACGAACGCGCCATGGAGAACACGATTGATTCAGACAGCGGCGCGCAAATCCGTGACGGCATCAAAAGCGTCGGCCAACAGGGCGATTGCCCGGAATCCGAATGGCCCTACGTCATCGCCAAATTCAGAAACAAACCGCCGGCGCCGTGTTACGCCGACGCCTTGAAATACAAGGTGGTTTTGTATCAGCGCATGGTGCAAACGCTGAACCAGCTCCGAGGGTGTCTCGCTTCGGGTTATCCGTTTGTCTTCGGCTTTACCGTCTATGAAAGCTTTGAAAGCGCGCAGGTGGCCCGGACCGGCCACGCCTCTTTGCCCCAATCCGGCGAGCAGGTCGTGGGCGGCCACGCCGTCGTCGGCGTCGGCTACGACGACGCGAAGCAGTGGTTTATCGTCCGCAATTCGTGGGGTGCCCGATGGGGCATGAAGGGCTATTTTACATTGCCTTATGCGTATGTGACCGACGATAATCTGGCCAATGATTTCTGGACAATCCGCATCGTTCAGTAATAATGATTTCAACCCAATACAACCGGACAAAAATATGACTCTCACAAAACGTGACCTGGTTATTCGCATCAGCAATGAAACGGGCCTCGTCCAACAGCAAGTGTTCGACGTGGTGCAGAAAACCCTCGATTATATCGCCGAAGCGCTCGCCAAGGGCGACAAGGTGGAACTGCGGAACTTCGGCGTTTTCGAGGTCAAAATCCGCAAGGCGCGTGTCGGCCGCAATCCGAACGCTCCGGAGACCGACGTGCCCATTCCCGCCCGGGCGATGGTGAAATTCAAAGCCGGCAAGGAAATGCGGGCCGATGTGCTCAAACTGACGCCTTCAAAGGCATCGGCGTAGTACGTGTTATGATGCAGGTGAGGCCTCCCTTTTCGCGGCCTCAGTTTTCTCCCGGGGAAAAGCGGCGGGGATAGGAGAAGACCATTTCATTTCCGCATACGCACCGTGTGCCCTGGTTCCGGTAGAACGATTCTCATTTGCATCCGTCGCCCGCTCCGTTTGGCGTATCGCCATCGGCAGCGCAGGGGAGGAGCGTCCCTGCGGGGAAAAGGGAAAAAGTGGCCCGCCCGCCGGGTGACTGGTCAGTTTCGCGCAAAAGCCAGTGGCGGAGCGGGAAAGGACAAACCACAAACGCAACGATTAACGGGTTATCAGAAAAACCGCGTTCACAAAGGCCACAGCGTCTGTGCTGCTCGTGCGGCTGTCGCTGGCACTGCTGGTGTTCCGGCCGCTGGCGGTAGGGGCCGGGCCACGCTTCATCACGGACGACCCGGAGCCGGTGGATTATCAGCATTGGGAATTTTGCCTCGCGTCCATGCACACCGAAACCGCCGACGGCTGGTCGGGCACCGCTCCGCACGGGGAACTGAACTGCGGAGTAATTTCCAACGTACAGCTTCATGTCATCGCGCCGCCGGCCTGCGACGCGCCGACCGAAGGCGGCACACACTTTGGCTATGGTGGTACCAAACTCGGCGTAAAACCCGGTTCCTCCAACAAAGCGCAGATTTTCCGGAGGTGGCCACGTTTCCGTTGCTGGAAGTTCCGACCGGCAATGCCGGCCTCGATCTGGGCAGCGGACACCTACAGACGTTCCTGCCGTTGTAGCTGCAAAAGGATTTCGTTCCTGGACCATCTACGGCGGCGGTGGTTACGGCATCAATCCGGGCGCCGGAAACCGCGACTGGGGTTTTGGCGGGGTGGTGGTGCAGGACCAGGTCCGGCCGAACCTGCTGATCGGCGGAGAAATTTACCATCGCACGTCCATGCAGATCGGTGAACAGGACGACACGGCTTTCAATCTCGGAACGGTGTTTGACTTCAATGAACACCTTCATCTACTCTTTTGCGCCGGCTGTTCGATTGACGGGCCGACGGAATTTCAAATGTATATCGCCTACCAGTTTACTTTCGGGCCGGAATTGTTTCATCACCTGCCCGCACCGCGCCGGTTGGAAGGCGCGAATCGGTGAAACCGGGGCAATGAACTCGACGCTGCTCAGCAAAACCGCTATTCTGCTTGATGTCGCCGGCCTGTTTCTGAAACTGGGCACCACCGCCTTTGGCGGTCCGGCCTCACACATCGCCTTGATGGAACAGGAAGCCGTGGTCCGGCGCGGCTGGCTTTCCCGCGAAGAATTTCTCGATTTACTGGGAGTCGCCAACCTTCTTCCGGGACCAACCTCTACCGAACTGGCAATTATGATCGGTTATCGCCGCGCGGGCTGGATAGGACTGGTGCTGGCCGGCGTGTGTTTCATTGTGCCGGCCGCGGTGATGGTCAGCGCCATCGCCTGGGCTTACCTGAAATTCGGGAAATTGCCGGAAATACGCGGGCTTCTCTATGGCATCAAACCCGTCATCATCGCGGTGGTCGTGCAGGCGCTGTGGCACCTGGGACGCACCGCGGTCAAAACCTGGATGCTGGGAGTCGTGGGCGTGGGAGCCGCCGCGCTGAGTTACTTCGGCGTCAATCCATTGCTGGTCCTTTTGCTCATCGGCGTGCTGATGATGGCCACTCGCCTCCGGACCCAACCCCAGGGCGCCACGGCCTGCGTGGCGCCGTTGTTGGGAATGACTTCGGCTGCGCCGCTGGCGGCGGCGACGGCCACGGTGACGCCGTTCAGTCTGTGGGCCCTGGCGCTGTTCTTCCTCAAAGTCGGGTTTGTGTTGTTTGGCAGCGGTTATGTGTTGCTGGCATTTTTGCGTGCCGACCTGGTGGAACACTGGCATTGGCTTACTGAAAACCAGCTTCTGGACGCCGTGGCCGTCGGCCAGTTTACGCCCGGACCGGTTTTCACCGCCGCGACGTTCATCGGGTATATCCTGGGCGGACCCAAGGCGGCGTTGCTGGCGACGGTGGCGATTTTCCTGCCGTCGTTTGTGCTGGTGGCCGTCAGCCGGCCGCTCGCGCCGCGCCTGCGGAAGTCGCCGCCGGCCGGCGCTTTTCTCGACGGAGTGAACGTGGCGTCGCTGGCGCTCATGGCGGTGGTGGCGTGGCAGTTGGGACAGGCTGCGCTGGTGGACTGGTTGACGAGGGGGCTGGCCGTGGCCGCGACAGTCTGGCTCCTGTTCTATCGCGTCAACTCGACGTGGCTGATTCTGGGGGGAGCGGCCCTGGGACTGGCCCGGTCTGTGTTCCAGGCCGGTCCGTGAGCGCAGAACACCCCGAAAACTCGCCGCGTTTTGTCTTTTACCTTTTGCCGCTTACTTTCTAACTTCGCGTCATGGAACGATTGCCCGGTTTCCGCGATTTTTATCCCGAACCGTTGCCGCACTCTGACGTGGGGAGCGCCGATGCCCGCCAGTTCATTTTCAATCGTTGGCGCGCGACGGCGCGGCGCTACGGTTTCCGCGAATACGACGGCCCGCCGCTTGAATCGCTCGAATTGTTCACCACCAAAAGCGGCGATGAAATTGTCGGCCAGCTTTACAATTTTACCGACAAGGGCGATCGCGCCGTCGCGTTGCGGCCGGAGATGACGCCGACGCTCGCGCGCATGATCGCCGCGCATGAGCGCAATTACAAAAAGCCCGTCAAGTGGTTCGCCATCCCGCAGTTGTTCCGCTACGAACGCCAGCAGAAAGGCCGGTTGCGCGAGCATTTCCAGTTCAATGCCGACCTCATCGGCGAGACCAGTCCCGCGGCGGACGCGGAATTGATTGCGCTGCTCATTGATACGCTGCGTTCGTTTGGTTTGACGGAAAAGGATTTTATCATTCGCCTGAGCAGCCGGAACGCGTGGGCGGAATTTTTCAAACGTGGAGTGCGGAGCGCGGAAGGCGGAGCGGAAAACGAATACCGGTTTTATCAGGTGATTGACAAACTCGAACGAAATCCGCCGGAGGAGAGTGAGCAGAAACTGGCCTCGCTGGGTTTTTCGCTCGAGGCGGTGAACCGGTTCATCAAATCCGGCAAGCCCACCGCCGAACTGCAAAGCATTCTGGACAGCCTCGGCGCGCGCGGCCTGCGCGATTATGTGAAGGTGGATTATCACGTCATCCGCGGCCTGGCGTATTATACCGGCGTCGTGTTCGAGGCGTTCGACGCCCGCGGCGAATTCCGCGCCATCGCCGGCGGCGGACGCTATGATAATCTCGTCAAACTCGTCAGCGGCGGCAAAGTGGATTTGCCCGCGCTCGGGTTCGGCATGGGGGACGTGGTCTTGCTGGAACTGCTCAAGGCACGCGGCCTCCTGCCGAAGTTCGATACCGCCACGGATGTGTTCGTTTTAATCGAAGACGAAAATCTCCGGCCGCAATCGTTGAAACTGATTCAGGATTTGCGCGCGGCCGGATACGCCGTTGAATATCCCCTCACGCCGGCCAAACCGGACAAACAATTCAAACGCGCGCAGGAATTGAACGTGGCTCATACCGTGCTCCTGGAAAATGAGGATTACGTCCGCGTCCGCGACTTGAAGACCCGGAAGGAGCTCGTCGCCGGCGTGGCCGATGTGGCGAATCACCTGAGCTGAACCAGTGCTCCGGGTCCGGTTGCCGGCGCGATATTCTCGACAGTTCTGCCCTCGCCGGACGGCATTATTTTTGCTTACAACGGCTTAACGACGAAGACGTAATGATAGTCGAAGACAATTATTTTTCGGAGCGGAAGCAGCATACTTCAACGGTCACGGTTGCGGAGATTTGCGAGCGGTTTGTCGCCGCCGGTTTGCGTTGCAAGTGCGAACGTCACGACGCGGAAGTATGGATTGAATTCGAGGGCCGCAAATCCAATCTGGTGTTCACCGTGAACGCGTCCGGCCATCCGCTGACCGCCACTCTGCCGGACGCAATGGATTATGATCCGGATTTTGCCTGCGTTGTTTTCGAAGTTTTCGACAGCATCGGATGGACCTTCGCGCCGGACTAACGCGGTTTGAATAAAACCTTGCCGCAGCTTGAGCAGGTGACCGGATGAAAATTCAGGTTGGCTTTGCGCCGCTTTTCGCGTATCTCATCCGCGCATGGGTTCACTCAAAAAACGCCGCAAGGCGAAAATCAACCGGCACAAACGGCGCAAGAAGCTGCGTCTGCATCGGCACAAGAAGCGCACGTGGCAGAAGTAATCTGCCCGGCGTGTTCAGTCGTCCGTTGGCGCGCCTGCGTTTTGGCAGGCGTCAGGCATGGGTTCTGTTCTTGAGGCCCGACAATATTTCCGCTGATGGAAAATCGTTTCGACAAGCATTACACCCGCGACGAAGCGCGCGCGCTGTTGCCGCAGATCCGCCAATGGCTCGAACGGCTCAACCGGTTGCGGCAGGACCTGGACCGTTTCGACAAACGCTTGAGCGGTTTGACCGGGCAGGGCAATGACGTGGGCGGTGAGACGGTCAACAATTGGATCCGCACGCTGGCCGACATGCAAAGTGTCCTCGCCGAGTTCCAACGCCGCCGGATTTTCATCAAGGATTTATCACGCGGGCTGGTGGATTTTCCGGCCATCATCGGCGGCAAGGAGGCCTTTCTCTGTTGGGAGCAGGAGGAAGACGATATTGAATTCTGGCACGACCTCGACGCCGGTTTCAGCGGACGCGAGCGGTTGTGAAAAATCTCCAGGACCGGTCAATTCACGGTCTGCACCCGCCCGGTGTGGCGTGGATTGGCGCGAAACATCGGCCACGAACTCCTTGCCAGGAGCGGCGGATTACCCGGCGGAATGACGGCATACAAGAAGCCGGCGTCACAGGCGTAAACTGTGCCGTTGCTGCCGATGACCGGGGACGTAGAGACATCCACCGTCGTGTTAACATGCCAAACTTCAACCCCGGCCGGGTTTAAGGCCTGCAATCTGAACCAGGGTGCCGAAAGATAAATCGCCCCACCCGCGGCCACAGCGGGTGACGCATCCACACTGTGGCCCGAACACCACCACCACGTCTTTTTGCCATCGTTGGTGAAGGAAAACAGGCACGCGTTCACCATCAAGAGAATGTTCCCGCTTTCATCGAGCACCGGCGATGACTCCGTCGCGCCGCCGGTATGCAGACGCCAGCGCTCGGTGCCGTCCGGACGCAGCGCATACAGGTTCCCGTCTGTCGAAGTAAAATAAATGGTGCCATCGGCGGCGAGGGCAGGCGAAGAAATGATTTCGCCGCCGGTCGGAAATGTCCAGCGCACCGATCCATCCGGTTTCAGCGCGTAAAAGTTTTTGTCGTGTGAGCCGAAGTAAATCGTGCCGTCCATGGCAATCGCCGGTGAAGAAACAACGATATTGCTCGTGGCGAAGACCCACTTTGGCGAGCCATCCGGCTTCAGCGCGTAAAAATTCTTGTCCCACGACCCGAAGTAAATCGTGCCATCCGCGCCGATGGCGGGTGAGGAATCTACCCACGCCCCGGTGGCGAAAGTCCATTTGAGTTTGCCGGCCGGCGAGACGGCATAAAACCTCCGGTCGCGCGAGCCGAAATAAATCGTGCCGTCGTCACCAATCGCCGGCGAGGATTTGATTTCGCGGCCGGCCTTGAACTTCCATTTCACTGAGCCTTGCGGTGTGAGCGCGAACAGCAGGCCTTGAAAAGAGCCTTGGTAAATCGTGCCGTCAGGCGCGATGGCGGCCGACGAGGTGGCCGGGCGGTAAAACTCCTGGAAGGGCAGGGGAAATTTCCACAGATTGGTCGCCGTCTGCGCGCGGCAAAGGGATGGCGCGCACAGGCTCAGAAGACACACGACCATGATTGCCGGACAAACGGCGTCGGGTTTGCGTGATTGCATGACTCACCCGCAAGTAAATCTTCAAACTGGAAAAAGGCAAATGCAAAAGCCGCCGTGATGGCGCGGAACGACCGGGATTCCGGCTGGCTCAGCTCTCGACGACTTGACCGGACGTTGAACCGCATTTAGCCTGAATTCATGGCGAACAACGGCGGCAAAAGGAAACGCAAAGCCATCATGCTGGGCGTGGGGCTGGATTCGGATGGGCATAAAAGGTTGACCACCGGTCCGAATTTCGCGCTTGTCGGCGGCACCGAGGAAACCCACGCCGCGATGACCGAAAAAGCCGTCAAGATTAACGAAAAGCTCAAAGAACGCGGCAAGCAACTCGAAACCGTCAGCCACGAAGAGTTCGACGACATTGCCCACGAAGTCGGACTCAAGCCGGTCAAGCCGGCCAAGCCGCGTTCGAATTAAATTTGTTTTGTAGCGGCGCTCTGTGAGCGCCGCGCGAGAATTCCGGCGGTCATAGACCGCCGCTACAACCCCAATTTCTCCACCGCGGCGCGCGATTTCTCCGGCGTTTCGTGCAATATTGCCTGCCAGCCTCGCGCCTCGCCGCCGACGATGTTTTCCGGCCGGTCGTCCAAATACACAATCTCCGCGCCCCGCCGCCCGGCCAGTCTTTCCAATGCCTCGTAAATTCTGGCATCCGGCTTCATGGCGCCAATTTCGTAGGAATAAATGTAGCCGTCGAAATTTTTGAAAAACGGGAAGTTCCGGTGGATGTGTTCGACGGCCAGGTCGTTGGTGTTCGAGAAAATATAAGTCGGGAAACCGCGCCGGCGTAATTCGGCCTGCCAGGCGATCATCGGCGGAATTTCCACGAAAATGTCCGCGAAAAATTTGCCGAACTCCTCGAAGCTGCCGCTAAACCCGATGACCTGCTGCGCCTGCTCGAAAAATTCCCGGCGTGTAACCTGGCCGAGTTCGTATTTGACGGTGATGTCGGAGGTCCCGATATAACGGTTGATGTCATCAAGTGACATCGAACTGCGGGCGGCAATTTTGCGCGCAGCGATCGAATAATCGAAATCCACCAGCACCTTGCCCAGGTCAAACACGACGACGGATTTCATGGGATGACGAATGACGAATGACGAATTGTGATGGCACGGTTCATGGAAATTTCCATCGGTCATTTGTCATTCGTCATTTCCCGGCGTCCTTCCAGCGCGCGGCTTAAAGTCAGTTCGTCGGCAAATTCCAACCCGCTGCCGACCGGCAAACCGTAGGCGATGCGGGAAATCTTCAGTCCTTTGCGCGCCAAACGTTTGGCGAGATAGTGACTGGTGGCGTCGCCTTCCACGTCCGTGCCCAGCGCGATAACGATTTCCTTGATGGGCTCCTGTTTCAACCGCTTTTCCAGTTCGCCAATGCGCAGGTCTTCCGGTTCGACCCCGTCGAGCGGGGAGATTTTCCCGCCGAGCACGTGGAACTTGCCGCGATATGTGCCGGATTTCTCGATGCTCAAAATGTCCACTGCGCGTTCGACGACGCACACGAGCGATGCGTCACGCCGGGCGTCGGCGCAAATGGCGCAGGGAGATTTCTCGGTCAATGCGCCGCAGGTCGCGCAAAAGTGAATTTTCTCCCGGGCATGAACCATCAGGTCGGCGAGTTGTTTCACCGCCGCGGAATCCGCTTGCACGAGATGCAGCGCGATGCGTTCGGCCGAGCGCGGCCCGACGCCGGGCAGCTTGTGCAGAGCTGCAATCAGTGACGTGATGGAATCGGGAAGCATGACTGTAGCGGCGGTCTGTGGCCGCCGATTCATGCGACGCTCGCAGAGCGCCGCTACAAATTACCCAAACCCGGGCAGACTCAGGCCGGCCGTGACTTTGCTCATTTCACTGTTGGCAATGTCTTTGGCCTGCCCGAGCGCCTGATTCGCCGCGGTCAAAATCATGTCTTCCAGCAATTGCGCGTCGGACGGGTTGAGCGCCTGCGGATCAATTTTAATGGACGAGATGCTGCCGTCGCACTTTGCGGTCACTTTCACCGCGCCGCCGCCGCTGGTGGCTTCCACTGTGCGCGCGGCCAGTTGTGCCTGCACTTGTTCCAATTGCTGCTGCATTCGCGCCGCCTGTTTTGCGAGTTTACCGAGGCTGGACATTTCAGAAGTTGAGAGTTGATGGTTGAAGGTTGAGAGAATCAGGCGCGGACTTCGACGATGTGACCTTTGAAAATCTCCAGCGCCTTTTGTATCAGAGGATCATTCTTGAAATCGTCTTTGTTGAAGGAAACGGGGGCCGGTCTGGCTTTGGCCGCCGGGATGGCGGAAGCGGTCGGCACCGGGGTTCGTTCCGGAACGGGCACCGGCGCTTTGGCCGGTTGCGGCGCGCGGGCGGCAGACGCTTCAGCTTTGACAAATTTGATTTGCACGTTGGCGTGGCCGAGTTCGGCCAACTTGGTCTGGAGCAAGGTGTGATTGCGCGCGTTGTCCACCAGTCCGAGGTGGTCCTCGAATTCAGGATCGAAGCCGATCGTCAGGATATTTTTCTCGAACGAAACCGGATTGGCGTCCACGAGATAACTGCGAGTGAACGGACTGACCCGGCCAACGGCTTCAATCAACCTGGCCCACAGCCCGGCCAGGTCGGCGGAAATCATGACGGCATCGGCCAACGGGACAGGCGCAGCAGCCGTTTCCTGATGAGCCGCGTGCGATTTGACAGCCGGACGAGTCACCGGCGTCGTGGCGGGAGTGCTCGCCGTCGCCGGTTGTATGCCTGGACCGCCGCCACCGCCGCGCAAGGAGTTCAACTGTTTCAAAACCGAATCGAGGCTGATGGCCTGGCGCGCTTCGATGGCCTTGAGCATGGCCACTTCGAGCAGGATGCGTTTGGACGCGGCATCGCGCAGGCGCAGTTCTGAATCGGTAAGCACTTCGAGAATGCGCGTGAGGGATTCGGCGGTGGCCAGGGAGGATTGTTCCTTGAGCGCCGCCACTTCCGTTTCGGAAACTTCGAGCAGATTCAAGTCGCCGCGCGAGACCTGGAAGATGAGCAGGTTGCGGAAATGATTCAGCAAATCTGAAAGCAACCGGCCGAGGTCCTTCCCGTTTTGCGCCAGTTCATTCAGCCCGGTCAATGCAGCCTGAATTTCACCGGCGAGCACGGCTTTGCTCAGGTCCAAAACCTGGCTTTGGGCGGCCAGGCCGAACATGGACAGCACGTCCGTTTCTTCGATTTTTTCACCACAGAAGCTGATTAATTGATCGAGCGTGGATTCGGCATCGCGCATGGCGCCGTCCGCGCCGCGGGCAATGGCGTGGAGCGCGGCTTCGTCAATCTTCACCTTTTCCTTCTTTGCAATGAGCGCGAGGTGTTTGGTGATGAGCGCATTGGAAATCCGGCGCAAATCAAACCGCTGGCAGCGCGAGAGGATGGTCGGCAGGACCTTTTCCGGGTCGGTGGTGGCGAACATGAACTTCACGTGCGCCGGCGGCTCTTCCAGCGTCTTGAGCAACGCGTTGAACGCCGCCGTCGAAAGCATGTGCACCTCGTCAATGATGTAGATTTTGAACTTTGAATTGGCGGGCGCGTATTTGCAGGTCTCACGCAATTCGCGCACCTGTTCGACGCCATTGTTGCTCGCGCCGTCAATCTCCAACACGTCGAGCGACCGGCCTTCGGCAATTTCGATGCAACGCGGGTCTTTGTCGTCGAAATTAATTTTCGGGCCGCCTTCGCAATTCAGGCATTTGGCAAAAATGCGGGCGATGGTGGTCTTGCCGGTGCCACGCGGGCCGCAAAACAGGTAGGCGTGCGCAATGCGTTTTTGTTCGATGGCGTTGGCGAGCGTCTGCGTGACGTGGTCCTGGCCGATGACCTCGCCAAAATGCTGGGGCCGGTATTTGCGGGCTATGACTTCGTAGGGCACGGCGGCAAAATTTATAATTGATGATTTATAATTGATGATTTTGCGCGAAATGATGCCTGATTTTCAAATCGTAAATCAAAAATCTTAAATCGTAAATAAACAGATGCCAGGGTGACCACGGCAGATGTCGAGCAAACTACCGTTGCTGCCTTCCGGCCCTGGCGGGGTTCGTAAGTCCACATTCCATGGGCCCTGGCAATGGAAATTTGCCGCACCTGTCAGCGGTTGTCGAGCCAAAGCGGTACGGCTCTGGCGCGCCCGTCGATTGTATCCCAGTCGGTGTTTGAAGTGGGCCGGAACGCCGCGTTCACGCGGCAGCCTGGCGGAAAGACAGACTCTGCCGGCTGAAGCCGGCGTTCCTCCAGCGCAGGGGCTGGCGATTGCGGTCCATCGAAAAAAATGTTTGCCGATTGAAATTTTTGATTCACACCCCGGCGCGGTTTGAATTAAGCTGGCGTCAGATTCATCGAAAAGGGAGCGCCCGTATGATGTGGATCGAACAATTGCATGCCGCAACCTGGCCCCGGGCAACCGGTTGCGCGCTGGGCGCTTATGCGCTCGGCTGCTTTGCCACCGGTTATTATCTCGTCCGCGCCCGCACCAACCGGGACCTCCGTGACATCGAAAGCGGCAGCGTGGGCGCGCGCAACGCCGGCCGGGTTTTGGGCAAGCCCGGTTTTGCGCTGACGGTGCTGGGCGATCTGGGCAAAGGCGCGCTGGCGGTCTGGTTCGCCGCGGAGTTTACCAACCACAACCAAATTATCATGGCGTTGGCCGTGTTGGCCGTGGTCGTCGGTCACGTCTGGCCCGCGCAATTGCATTTCCGCGGTGGCAAAGGTGTGGCGACCTCGTTCGCGGCGCTGTTGATGTTTGATTATCGGGTCGCGTTGACGATTCTGGCCGTGTTTCTGGCCGGGTACGTCATCATGCGAAAAACGCTGGTCCCCGCCATGTTCGCGTACATCTGTCTGCCACTGGCGGACGGCTGGTTCCATCGCGCCGGTTTGACGGCGGCGCTGATGACCGGCGTGGCGGCGATTATTTTGTTTGCGCACCGGCGGAATTTAACGGAAGAAATGGCCGCGCGGCTGGCGCGACCCGTCCTCCGTAGCGGTACCGCGGAGGGTGGACGCGACATGGCGTCCAAACCGGAACACACAAAATTATGAGCGCACAGGAACGGTTGGTCTTCAAATTCGCAAGCGAGGATTGGGAGTTCGAGCAGATTCACCGGCTCAATTACCGGACCTTCGTCGAGGAAATTCCGCAGCATCACGCGTCCCCGACGCACCGGCTCGTGGACAAGTTCCACGCCGAAAACACCTATCTCATCAGCCTGAGCGATCAAAAACTGGTCGGTATGCTCGCCGTGCGTGGCCACCGGCCGTTCTCGCTCGACCAGAAACTGCCGAACCTCGACTCCTGGTTGCCGGTAGGCCGGACGGTCTGCGAAATCCGGCTGCTGGCCATCGAGAAAAAATTCCGCGGCGCGCGCGGCGGGCAGGTATTGCAAGGCATTCTTGCGCTGCTCTGGCAACACGGCGTCGAAAAAGGCTACGACCTCGCCATCATTTCCGGCACCACGCGGCAGTTTAAATTGTATCAGCACCTCGGTTTCGTGCCCTTCGGCCCGGTCGTCGGCAGCGGCGAGGCCCAATTCCAACCAATGTATGTCACACTCGAAACGTTCGAAGTGACCGCACGCGAATTCCTGCGGTCCTCGCCCGCGCGCTCGTTCCATCCCAGTGCGGTGAATTTTCTGCCCGGGCCGGTGGCCATCCGACGCGAGGTGCGCCGGGCGTTCGAGCAGGCACCCGAATCGCATCGCGGCGAAAGTTTCAAAAAGGATTTTCACGCTGCGCGCCAGATTCTGTGTGAACTTGTTCGGGCCAATAAAGTCGAACTGTTCGTCGGCTCCGGCACGCTGGCCAATGACGTAGTGGCAGGTCAACTATCGTTACTCAAGGGCAGGGGATTGATTTTGACTAACGGCGAATTTGGGGAACGCCTCGTGGACCACGCCCGGCGGTTCAAACTGAAATTCGACTCGCTCGCTTTTGACTGGGGCCAACCGTTGGATTTGAAGGCCATTGAGGAGAAAATCGAGGAATCGGAGCGCCGAGCACCGACTCGGCGTGTTCCGGGTAACAAAAGGCATCGAGCCGAGGCGGTGCTCGGCGCTCCCGCCTGGCTCTGGTGCACGTATTGCGAAACTTCCACCGGACTTCTGGCCGACGTGGACGCACTGAAAAACCTGTGCGCCAAACACGGCGTGAAGTTGTGCCTCGACGCCATCAGCGCCATCGGCACGATGCCAGTGGATCTGAGCGGTGTTTATCTGGCGTCCTGCTCCAGCGGTAAAGGCTTGCGTGCTTATCCCGGCCTTTCGATGGTTTTTTACCATCACGACATCGCGGCCGCCCCGGACAAACTTGCGCGCTATCTGGACCTCGGTTATTACGCGGAGCAGGAAGGAACGCCGTTCACCTTCTCGTCGAACTTGCTCCACGCATTGCACGCTGCAGTGAAACGGGTGAACTGGGAGAAACGCTTTGCCGAAATCAACGAATGGTCGGCGTGGCTGCGTTCGCGGCTATCGGAGATGGGATTTGATTTGATTGGCAATGGTTTAAAAATTTCAACGGCAGTCGTCACGCTTGCGCTGCCGCCAGAGATGAACTCGGTAAAAGTCGGCGAAGCAATGCAGGAAGCCGGTTATCTGGTGAGCTGCAACAGCGGCTATTTACGCTGCAAAAACTGGATTCAAATTTGTCTGATGGGTGAGTGCACCCAGGAAAAGGTCGTCTCTGTGGCGAACGCATTGAACCGCGTCTGCTTCCATCGGCGGCAGATTTCAACTCCGGCAGTGGCCGCGGAGAAATCAAGCCGGAGTTTTGCGGTGCAATGAGAGATCGGAAGGCACTATGCGTGTGCTGCTTCCAAGCTTTTGGGTTGGCGTTGGCATTATAGCCTTGGTGACAGGTTTGCCCTTTGTGTTCGACCCCCAGGGTGATTCGCATATCGGTTATTGGCTTTATATTTTTGAGTTTGCAGTATTCCTCACCTGTCATATTTGTAGCATGGCTGCGATGCTTGGATTTTGGCTTCTAAGAGAGGCTGACTCGCACCACACGATTTCGCTGCCGCTAGCGTTTTTTAAGGTTGT
>Ga0335081_10011849_pt1 | contig 14123 bp, 13 predicted proteins | sample Lox_Sample_35_FD_206713 | JGI IMG/M metagenome (GOLD analysis project Ga0335081, IMG submission 206713) | Soil microbial communities from Loxahatchee National Wildlife Refuge, Florida, United States - Lox_Sample_3.5 | ecosystem: Environmental > Terrestrial > Soil > Wetlands | place: USA... | reverse complement strand
GCGACGGGCAGACGCAGTTCACCGACGGACCGTTCGCCGAGACCAAGGAGTTCCTGGCCGGCTACTACCTGGTCAACTGCCCGGATCTCGACACCGCGCTTGATCACGCATCTCGTCTGCCGGCGGTCGGGTTCGGCGGATCGGTCGAGGTACGACCCGTCTGGGACCGGACCGGCCCGATGGCGACCAGCACCGAGAAGGTCGCGCAGGCATAGCCACCTCGGCTGCGTTGTAGATGGGGCGGCCGCGGTGGCGCGGCCGCCTCACTCACACGGGCGCGGTGGCGCGGGCCGCCTCACTCACACGGGCGCGGTGGCGCGGCCGCCTCACTCACACCGGCGCGGTGGCGCGGGCCGCCTCACTCACACGGGCGCGGTGGCGCGGCCGCCTCATTCGGGCGCGATCGGCGTGATTTCGCGCGTGCTCAACCGCTCCGAGGCCACGGGAGGCGCCTGAGAGTACGGTTTCGGCTGGCCGCAGGGCCAGCGCAATCGACCCCCCGCGTGTCGGGTTTGGGCCCCGTGGCCGTTGGCATAGGCTGCTTCTTTGGCAACCGTGTGATCCATGAGCGTGACTCTGCCCGAGTTCATCGAGCCGGACGCTGCGATCGTGCCCATCGGCGCAGCGATCTCTTCGGTCGGCGCGAGCCTGCCGGAGACCGTCGTACCGAACGCTGACATCGCCGCCCGGATCGGCGTCACCGATGAGTGGATCGTCCGCCGAACCGGCATCAAGGCGCGGCGCGTGGCTGGGCCGACCGAACGGCTCACCACCCACGCCACCCACGCGGGCGCGGCGGCGCTCCGGCGAGCCGGTATCGCGCCTGAGCAGCTCGACCTCGTGCTGGTCGCCACGACCACGCCCGACGAGGTCATGCCGAACGCGGCCCCGCTCGTCGCCCACGAGCTCGGCGCCACCCGTGCCGGCGCGTTCGACATCGGCGCCGCCTGCACCGGGTTCCTATCGGCGCTCGCGGTTGGCACCGGCCAGATCGAGGCCGGCCGGGCCCAAACCGTCCTCGTGATCGGTGCCGATTTCATGTCGAGGATCCTCGACTCCGATGACCGTACGACCGCCGCCGTGTTCGCGGACGGCGCCGGCGCGGTCGTGCTCCAGGCCATCGGCGAGACCGGCCGCATCGGCCCGATCGTGCTCGGTTCCGATGGCGCGGGCGCCGACCACATCGTCGTCCCGCGCGAGGAGGGCGTCATTCGCATGCGCGGACACGAGACGTTCCGCGAGGCCGTCGCGCGCCTGTCGCTGGCGACCGTCCAGGCCGCACGGGCCGCCGGCACGAGGCTCGACGACATCGATCTGTTCGTCTACCACCAGGCCAACGGTCGGATCCTTACGGCCGTGGGCGAGCGGCTTGGCCTACCCGCCGACCGCGTTGTCGACTGCATCTCGCAGTGCGGCAACACCTCGGCGGCGACGCTGCCGCTCGCGCTCGCGCACGTCGACGAACAGGGTCGGCTCAAGTCGGGACACCGTGTCCTTCTCGGTGCCTTCGGCGCCGGATTTACTTGGGGTGCGACGGTCGTTGAATGGGGCTCCCCCAACCTTGGTGCCGCATGAGCGCGCGCGTCGTGATCACCGGAGTCGGCGCCGTAACGCCGCTCGGCGTCGGCGCCCGCGAGCTGTACGACGGCTGGACCGCCGGCCGCAGCGGCATCGAGGACGGCCTCGGCGCTTGCAGCGATTTCGATCCGACCGAGTACATGACGGTCAAGGAGGCGCGCCGCAGCGACCGCTTCGCCCAGCTTGCGATCGCCGCGAGCACACAAGCCGTCGCCGACGCGGGCTGGGACGTCAACGACCCACCCACCGACCCGGCCGACATCGGCTGCGTGATCGGTTCGGGAATCGGCGGTATGTGGACGTTCGAGAGTCAGTGCGAAGTGCTGCGCGACCGCGGTCCTGAGCGCGTCTCGCCGCTCGCGATCCCGCTGATCATGGGCAACGCCGCGGCCGGCCTGGTGGCGATGCGCCATCACCTGCAGGGGCCCGTGTTCGGCGTCATGTCGGCATGCGCATCCGGCGCCCACGCGATCGGCGAGGCCGCGCGCATGATCAAAGCTGGAGAGGCACAGGCGGTCGTCGCGGGCGGAGCCGAGGCGACCCTCACTCCGCTCGCGAAGGCTGCGTTCGGCTCGATGGAGGCGACCTCGCCGACGGGGATCTCGCGGCCGTTTGATGCCCGGCGCGACGGCTTCGTGATGGGCGAGGGATCCGGCGTGCTCGTGCTCGAGTCCGAGGAGATGGCGACCGCCCGCGGCGCGACCGTGCTGGGCGAGGTGCTCGGCTACGCGTCGACCGCCGACGCCCACCACCTGACCGCCCCCGAGCCCACTGGTCGGCCGGCGTCGATCGCGATCACGCGGGCCATGAAAAACGCCGGCGTCGCTCCGGAGGACATCAACTACGTCAACGCGCACGGCACCTCGACGCCGCTGAACGACCGCTCCGAGACCGAGGCCATCAAGCTCGCGCTCGGCGAGCGGGCCTACGACGTGCCCGTGTCCTCGACCAAGTCGGCGATCGGGCATCTGCTCGGCGCGGCCGGCGCGGTCGAGGCGATCGTGACGATCACCGCGCTGAACGAACGCGTCGCCCCGCCGACGCTCAACTACTCCGAGCAGGACGAGGGGCTCGACCTCGATTATGTGCCCGACGGCCCGCGGCCGCTCACGGTCAACGGCAACGGTCACGGCCGCGCGGTCGCGCTCTCGAACTCGTTCGGGTTCGGCGGCCACAACGTCGTGCTTTGCCTGGGCGGTAAGCCATGAGCGTCACCCTCGCACCCCGCGCCGAGACCCCGCTCAGCCCGTTCGAGCGGCTCGAGACGCTGTGCGATCCGGGCACTCTCGAGGTGATCCGCTCAGAGGTGATCTCGGTGGCGATGGGCGAGAAGGCCCGCGCGGGCGACGGCGTCGTCGCCGGCGCCGGTCAGATCGACGGCCGTCCCGTGTTCTGCTACGCCCAGGACTCGAGCTACGCCGGCGGCTCGCTCGGCGAGCAGCACGCCAACACCATCGTCCGCGTGCTCGAGCTGGCCGACAAGGCCAAGGCGCCGGTCGTCGGCTTCGTGTCCTCGGGCGGCGCGCGCATGCAGGAGGGCGTGGCCGCGCTCGGCGGCTACGGGCGCATCTTTCATCGAATCGTGAAGCTGTCGGGCCGCGTTCCCCAGGTCTCGATCATCACCGGCCTGTCCGCCGGCGGCGGTGCGTATTCGCCGGCGTTGACCGACTGGGTCGTGATGACCGAGGAGTCGAGCATGTTCCTGACCGGACCGGGTGTCGTCCGCGACGCGCTCGGCGAGGACGTCACCGCCGCTCAGCTGGGCGGCACCCGCGTCCACGAGCGCAACGGCGTGTGCCATTTCGTCGCGCCCACCGACGTGAATGCCGCCTATCTGGCGCGGGAGCTGCTCGGCTATCTGCCGCGCCACCGTGGCGCCCAGACGCCGGTACTGCCGGCGCGCCCGCCGCTCGGACACGACCCCGGAGCCGTGGTCCCGCAGGACCACCGCGCCGTATACGACGTGCGCGACGTCGTCCGCGCGGTCGTCGACGGCGGCGAGTTGCTCGAGGCGTCCGCGGGCTGGGCACGCAACCTCGTGACCGGGTTCGCGCGGCTCGACGGTCGCACGGTCGCGATCGTCGCCAACCAGCCGCGCTACCTCGGAGGGATCATCGACTCGGATGCCGCGCAGAAGGGCGCGCGCTTCGTGTCGAAGTGCAATGCGTTCGGGATTCCGCTCGTCGTGCTCGTCGACACCCCGGGCTACATGCCCGGCACCAAACAGGAGCGCAGCGGCGTGATCCGGTTCGGCGCCGAGTTCGTCCATGCCTTCGCCGCGGCCGACGTGCCCCGGGTGACGCTGATCCTCCGCAAGGCGTTCGGCGGCGCGTACATCACGATGAACTCCAAGGACCTCGGCGCCGACTACGTGTTCGCGTGGCCCGACGCCCAGATCGGCGTGATGGCCGCGCGGTCCGCCGTCGGGATCATTAATCGCCGCGAGCTCGCGGCGGCCGACGATCCCGACGCCGCGCGCGACGGACTCGCCGAGCGCTACGCGGAGACGAACCTGTGCCCGCGGGTGGCCGCCGCCGACGGGCATATCGACGAGCTGATCTCGCCCGAGGAGACGCGCTCGCGGCTGGCCTGGGCGCTCCGATCGTTTTCACCGGAGGAAGGGGAATGAGTCGGCCGGACGGGCCAGTTCTCCTCACCGGCGCGACCGGGTTCGTCGGGATGGAGCTGCTCGCGCGCTACCTGGAGCGGACCGAGCGGCCGGTGCTCACGATCGTGCGCGCCGACAGTCACGAGGCGGCCCGCGAGCGGATCGACGCGGTGCTCGCGAACCTGTTCGGTTACCAGGCCGGCCGCTACGGCGACCGCGTCACCGCGGTCGCGGGTGATCTGACGGAGCCGCGTCTCGGACTGGACCCCGTGCGCTGGGATTGGCTGGCGGCCGAGTCGACGATGATCGTCCATTGCGCTGCCTCGGTGTCGTTCGGTCTCTCGCTCGAGGAGGCGAGAACGATCAACGTCGGGGGAACCCGGCGGATGCTCGAGCTTGCGGGCCGCGCGCAGGCCCTCGGCGGGCTCGAGCGGTACGCCCAGGTTTCCACCGCGTACGTCGCCGGCACGCACGCGGGCCGGTTCTACGAATGCGACCTGGACGTTGGGCAGAGCTTCAACAACTCCTACGAGCAGTCGAAGTTCGAGTCCGAACAGCTCGTGCGGTCGGCTCCGGATCTGCCGTTCACGGTTCTGCGCCCGAGCATCGTCGTCGGCGACCGCAACAGCGGCTGGACGTCCGCGTTCAACGTCCTGTACTGGCCGCTGCGGGCACTCGCGCGCGGACTGTTCCCGGCGGTGCCGGCGATCCCGTCGGCGCCTGTCGATGTCGTGTCGATCGATTACGTCGCCGACGGCATCCACGAGCTCTGCGAGTCAGACGGTGGGATCCGCGAGACCTATCACCTCACGGCGGGTGCGCAGGCGAGCACGATTGCCGAGATCGCCGAGCTCGCCAGCGGCTACTTTCAGCAGCCGCTGCCGAGGCTGCTGTCGCCGGCCGAATTCCTGTCGTCCGACCACGGAGTGGCGCGGCCGATGCTTGAGGAAGGGGCGATGTACTTCCCGTACTTCTCGGTCCAAACGACCTTCGACGACGCGTTCACGCGCGCGCAGCTTGAGCCCGCCGGGATCCGCGTCGCGCCGCTGCGCGAGTACATGAGCCGGCTGCTGGATTACGCCACCTGGAGCCGCTGGGGTAAGCACCCGATCGCGCGGGTCGACGCGGTGGCCGAGTTCGCCGGCGTTTGATCTGAGCGTCCCCCCAGCCGGGGGGTTGACCCGGGCGGCGGTTTGCGTGGCAGTCCGACGGCGAGCAAGCTAGGAAGATGGATATGCACGCGGACACGGCCAGGTTCCGCACGGATGATCCAGATCCGCTCGTGATCGCCTCGCTCGCCTGCCCGATGTGCCTGCGGAGCGATGAGATCGAGTGGCACGCGGCCCTCGACGGATACGATCCATCCGTCGAATGCAGATGCCCACATTGCGAGGAGAGCTGGCGGGTGTACCTGGAGCCGCAGCAGGCGCTGCGGTTCGCGCTGATGGACTCGTTCTGAACTCCGGTTCGGCAGTCGGGATCGACGCCCTCGAGCTGTTCGTCGAGGTCCTTTCGCAGACCGAGGACTATCCGTCGGACGGTGCCGGCTTCTACGACCGGCTGTGCGACGCCGTGTGCCGGCTCGTCCGGATGCGCCGGGCGCTGATCTTCCGTTACGACAGCGCGCGCCGTCGCGTGCGGGCGGCGGGGGCATACGGACTCAGCCTCGAGCCATTCGACAACGCGCACGTGACCGTCGAGTCCGCCCCGATCGCGGCCCAGTCGCTGCGCGAGGACCGCGTGGTCGAGATCGAGGGAGACATGGCCGGCCAGTTCCCGCCGGAGTACGCGAGCATCTTTCCCGAGCCCGTCCGGCTCGTGTGCGCCCCAATGGCGGCGGCAGGCCGCCACATGGGGGTGATCTTCGCCGACCGGCTGCTGACCGAGCCCCCCCTCGACGAGGCCGAGCGCTATCTGCTCTGGACGCTCGGGAAGGCCGCCGCGCTCGTCTCCGTCGCCCGCAGCTATGCGACGCAGGCCGAGCAGAGACGGCAGCTCGAGCAGCGGATCGATCTCGCGCGCGACATCCACGAGAGCGTGATCCAGCGGCTGTTCGGGATCTCGATGGCGCTCGACGGCGAGGGCGATCTCCCGGCCGAGGCGCGCCGGCGGTGCGCGGTCGAGGCCCAGGAGGCGCTGTCGGATCTCCGCACGGCGCTCCAGCGCCCCCTCGGCCGGCCTCCGCGAGCGACGCAGACGACATTCGTGGCCGAGGTGGAGCGGCTCGCGCGCGTGCACCCCGATCTCGGGGTGACGCTCGAGGCCGGCGGCGAGGGCGATGTTCCGGCCGGCCTCGAGCCGATCGCCCAGTCGGTGCTGGCCGAGGCGGTCCGCAACGCGCACAAGCACGCGCATCCGACCCGCGTTGCCGTGCGCATCGGCCGGAGCAACGGCGCGTTCGTGCTCGAGGTGGCCAACGACGGGGTCAGCGCCAGCGGCCACCGCGCGGGCATGGGGCTCCGGCTGGCCGCGATGGAGGCCCTCCAATTCGGCGGAGTGGTCGAGTTCGGCGAGCGCGAGCCGGGAACGTGGCAGGTCCGCCTGGTGGTGCCCGATGAGCTCTGAGTCCGCGCTGCGGAGCCCCGACCGCCTCAGCGTGCTCGTGGTCGACGATCACGACGTCGTCCACTGGGGTATCCGGCTGATGCTGACCCAGCAGCCGTGGGTCGACCGCTGCCTGAGCGCGCATTCGGGCGAGGAGGCGATCGCGCTCGCGAGGCGCTACCGACCGCACGTGGCGCTCGTCGACCTGTTCATCGGCGAGGAGTCGGGCGCGGAGATCTGCGAGCAGCTGCGCGAGGCCGAGCCGATGACGCGTGTGCTGCTGTTCTCGGGCGCCGGGGAGATCTCACCCCACGCTGCGCGCGCCGCCGGCGCGTCGGGCTTCGCGTACAAGGACTGGCCGGCGCGGAAGATCGCGAGCGCGGTGCGCCTCGTCGGTCTCGGCAAGACCGTGTTCGACCCGCAGGACCGGCCCGCCGCCCTCGGGCTGTCCGACCGCGAGCGCGACGTGCTGAACCTCATGGCCTCGGGCGCGACCAATCCGGAAATCGCCGAGCAGCTCCACCTGTCCAAGCACACCGTGAAGGAGCACACGAGCGCCGTGTACCGCAAGCTCGGCGTCCGCAACCGCACCGAGGCGGTGCAGCGCGGGCAGCGGCTCGGGTTGCTGTCGTAGTGGAAGCGGCGCTGAGCGAGATTGCGCGGTTCCTCGCGGTGCGGGCGCCGTTCGACGCGCTCGCGCCCGAGGAGCTCGGCGAGCTCGCGGCGCAGACCGAGATCGAGTTTTTCCTGTCCGGCCAGGCGATTCTCACCGAGGACGGCGGGCCGGTCACGTTCCTGCGCGTGATCCATTCGGGCGCCGTCGACATCCTCCATGACGGCCGGCTGCTCGACCTGCTGAGCACGGGGGATACGTTCGGTCATGCCGCGATGCTGTCCGGGCTGCCGCCCGGGTTCGAGGCCCGCGCCGCTGAGGACACGCTCTGCTACCGCATTCCCGTGGGCGTTGCGCGCCCACTGTTGGATCGTGTGAAGCGGCGCGAGCTCGAGCTCGCCGCGGGTCCTCCGAACCACCGGCCGGTCGCCAGTCTGTTGCGGTCGCCGACGCTCCGGTGCGAGCCGATGGAGAGCATCCGCGAGCTCGCCCGGCGGATGACCGAGGCCGGCGCCTCTTCAGCGATCGTCGACCTGCGCGGCGGCGGGTTCGGGATCGTCACCGATCGCGACATCCGCACGAAGATCGTCGCGGCCGGATTGCCGCTGAGCGCGCCGGTGGCGACAGTGATGACCACGCAGCTGTTCACGGTCACGCCCGACCGGCTCGGTGGCGAGGTTCTGTTCGAGCTCCTGGAACGGGGGCTGCGTCACGCGCCGGTGGTCACCGAGAACGGTCAGCTCGTGGGCGTGATCGAGGACGCCGACCTGTACGCGGTCCAGTCGCGGTCGTGGTTCGGGGCGCGGCGCGCGATCTCGCGCGCCTCGTCCGCCGAGGACCTGGCGGCGGTCGCGCGGGGGTTGCCGTCGGTGGTGGCCGACCTGCACGCCGCGCGCCTGCGAGCGCCCGAGGTTGTACGCGTGCTGTCGGCCCTCGTCGACGCGCTGCACACGCGCGCGCTCGAGCTGGCCGCGCCCGCGCCGGCATCGGAGGGACTCGTGTGGGTGGCGCTCGGGAGCCAGGCGCGTCGGGAGCTGACCCCGGCCTCGATCGCGCGGGGGGCGGTGGTCTGCCACGAGCCGCCACCGGCCGAGTGGACGCGATCGCTGGGCTCGGTGCTACGCGCCTGCGGATTTCCGGGCGGCGTGGTCGCGCGGAGCACCGACGAGTGGAGCCACCGCGACTCAGACGACGAGCTGTCGCTGTCGGTGATGATCGAACGGAGGGCGCTGTGGGGGACGCCGATCGATCCGCTGCCGGCGCCCGAAGGGCCCGCGCGCGACGCGATCGTCGCGGCGCTCGCGCGGAGAGCGCTGGCCGCGGTCCCGCCCACGGGGTTCGATGCCGACTCGGTGCTCGAAGCGAGCGGTGGCCGCAGCGACCGGCTCGACATCCGCGCCACCGCGGTCGCGCCGATCGTCGAGCTGGCCCGCTGGGGTTCGGCAGCCGCCGGCGTGGTCGAAGGCTCGACGCCTGAGCGGCTGATGGCCGCCGCCCGCGCGGGCGTAATGAGCGACGCCGACGCGCGGACGCTCGCCGACGCGTTCGAGCTCGCGCTCGAGCTCCGGATCGGGCACCACATGGCCAGGATTGGGGCGGGGCGTACGCCGGACGACCAGATCGAGCCGGCCGAGATCAGTCCGCTCATGCGCGATCACCTGCGCGACGTGTTCCGGGCGGTCACCTCGGTGCAGCGGAGGCTGCGAGGGTGAGGTTCCGGCGTTCGCCCGAGGGTGTCGCTGCCGAGTTCGCGGGTGTTCCGCGGCCGGCGGATGAGACGCCGTGGCGTGAGGCCTCCTGGTGTGCGATCGACCTCGAGATGACGGGGCTCGATCCTCGGAGCGACGAGATCATCGCGGTCGGCGCGGTCCCGATCGACGGCGGCCGGATCGTGCTCGGTGGCGGCATGTACACGCTCGTGAACTCGGAACTGCGCTCCAATGCCCGGGCGGTGGTGGTCCACAAGCTGCGTGTGCCCGACCTCGCCGGCGCGCCACCGCTTCAGGAGGCGCTCGATCGCATGCTCGAGTTGCTCGCCGGCCGGGTCCCGGTGTTTCACACCGCCGCGGTCGAGAAGGCGTTTCTGACCCGGCAGTTCGGGCGCCGGCGGGTGCGGCTGCCCGAGGCCGCTGACACCGAGGCGCTCGGGCGGGAGTGGCTGCGCCACCGGGACGGCTCTGCGCCCGAGGGGATCTCGCTCGAGCGGCTTGCCGCCGTGCTCGGTCAGCCGGCGGAAACCCCCCACCACGCGCTCGGCGACGCGCTCACCACCGCCAAGGCATTCATCGCGCTCGCGAGCCTGCTAGATACGGTGGCGCCGCAGACTGTCGGTACGCTCGTGGCGGCGAGCCGGCCCGCGCCCGTCATGCGCCGCTTCGGACCCGGATGATCTTCTACGAACCCGATTCGCGCGACCGCGGGCTGCTTCCGCACGACCCGTTCAAGTCGCTGGTCGTACCGCGCCCGATCGGATGGATCTCGACGATGGACGCCGATGGACGGGTGAACCTGGCGCCTTACAGCTTCTTCAACGCCGTCGGGGAGGGGCCATACATGCTGGCCTTCTCGAGCCACGGCGCCAAGGACTCCTCCACGTTCGCCGGCGAGCTCCGCGAGTTCGTCTGGAACCTGGTCACCTGGGACTTGCGCGAGGAGATGAATGAGACCTCGGCGCCGCTGCCGCGCGGCGCGAGCGAGTTCGCGCGGGCGGGGCTGGAGATGGCGCCGTCACAGTTGGTCGCGCCGCCTCGCGTCGCGGCCAGTCCGTGTGCGATGGAGTGCAAGGTCGTCCATCACCTCGAGCTGCGCGACCTCGACGGGAACACGTTCGACCAGCACCTGGTGATCGGCCAGGTGGTCGGCATCCATCTGGACGAGCGCGCGATCGCCGGCGACGGGATCGACACCGCGGGGTTGCGCCCGATCGCGCGGTGTGGCGGCCCCGCGGATTACACCGTGGTCGAGCGGATCTTCCGGATGACCCGGCCGAAGTCGTAGGTCTTTTCATCTCACGGCAGCCGGGTAGTCGATAGGAGTGACCTGTCGCTTCCGCGGACCGCTGGCAAACAGCTATCCGGCGGCGGTGGCGCTGGTGGTGTTCGCGCTCATTCCGTACCTGGCGCTCTCCTCAGCGCTTACCCCGTTGCAGCCGATCCTGTCGAAGAGCCTGCCGCTCAGTCGCCAGGCCCTCGAGATCTCCACCGGGATGGCCAATGCGGCGTACGCGTTCGGCACCGTGCTGGCGATGCAGTTCGCGGTGCACCTCCGGGGCCGGCGAATGCTGCTGCTCTACGCGACGCTGTTCGTGATCGGCTCGGTGCTCGCCGCACTGGCCTTTACCCCGGGCTTCTTCATCGCCGGGCACGTCCTCCAGGGGCTCACCACCAGTCTGATGTTGATCGCCGCCGTGCCGCCACTCGTCATCGGCTGGCCCACCTCGAAGATGCCCTGGACCGGATTCACCATGAACCTCTGCGTGTTCGGCGCCGTCGCCGTGGGACCGGTCATCGGCGGCGTGCAGGCCGGCGCCGGGGGCTGGCGTCCGCTGTTCTGGATCGTCGCGGGTATGGGGGCGCTGGCGCTCCTGTTCGTCGTGCTGACGTTCGAGGATCAGCCGCCCCAGGACCAGACCGCGCCTTGGGACCTGGTTGCGATGGTGCTCGGGGGCGGCGGCGCGGCCGCCGCGTTCTTCGGCGCTTCCGAGCTACTCACTCACAGCATGCTCGACCCGATCGTGTTCCTGCCGCTGCTGGCGGGCGTGGCGGCGATCGTGGCGCTCGTAGCCTACGAGTACCACGCCAAGCGGCCGTTGATGCCGATCCGCCAGATCGCGACCACGTTCCCGGTGGCCGGCATCACGATGGCGATGTGCGCGGGCGCGGCGTCGGTGGGCATCGTCACGCTCGTCCAGACGGCGCTCGCCGCCAAGTCTTCGCCGACTCACCTGGCGATGCTGTTCTGGCCCGAGTTCGGGGCGGCGGTGGCGACGGCGATCGTGTTCGGAATCCTGTTCCGGACGAGGTTCGTGCCGGTCCTGGCGCTCGGAGGCATGGTCATGCTCGCCGGTGGCGCGGCGGTACTCACGGGGGTCGCGCACGGCCCCGACATCCTGGTCATCGTCGGCTCGGGACTGGTGGGCCTCGGCGTCGGCGCGTCGGTCTCGCCGGCGCTGTTCATCGCCGGCTTCTCGCTGCGCTCGGCGCAGATCCAGCGGGTGTTCGCGCTGATCGAGCTGCTGCGCGGCGTGGCCGCGTTCCTCGCCGCGCCCCTGCTCCTGCACCTGGCCATGACGGTGTCGCCGGACCTGGCGACGGGGGTCAAGACCAGCATCTGGGTGTGCCTCGGGATCGCCGCCGGCGGCGGGGTAGTGGCGACCGGCGTGATCATCCTCGGCCGCGCACGGCTACAGCGTCCGGACCTCAAGCGGTGGGAGCAGGGAGACCAGCCGGCCTGGCATTCGCCCCCGCTGGGCGCGGGCATTCGCCGGCGAGGGGAGTGGTCGATTTCCCATGACTATCAAGGGAAATCGACCACGGGCCCAGGCGCGACCGCTTAGGCTTCGACGCGTGATCATCAGCGAGTCGTTCGTGGTCATGGACTGGACCGATGACGGGACGCACCCCGGCCGGCCGATCGCCGGGCTGCACCTGCACCGTTCCGACGACGAGGCGTGGATCGTTCTGAGCGGCCGCCTGGGCTTCCAGATCGACGACAAGCAGCGCGAGGTCGCCGCCGGCGAGTCGATCCTCGTCCACCGCGGCACACGTCACTCCTACTGGAACGCCGGCTCGGAGCCAGCGCGCTATCTGCTCGTGATGACGCCCCGGATCCACTCGCTGATCGAGGCGCTCCACAGTGGCGAGCGCACGGACTGGGCGCAGATCTTCGAAGAGCACGACTCCGAACTGTTGCCGTAGATGACGCATTTCGAGCCGCCGGATGCCACGGTCGCGCCTCGCTACACCGGCGTCCGCACGTTCGCCCGGCTCCCGCACGTCGCGCTACCCCGCGACGACGTCGACGCCGCGGTGATCGGGGTCCCGTTCGACACCGCGACCAGCTTTCGGAGCGGCGCCCGCTTCGGTCCCGAGGCGATCCGGTCGGCCTCGATGCTGCTCCGCCCGTATCACCCGGCCCTCGCCGTCGACGTGTTCGGCACGCTGTCGCTCGTCGACGGTGGCGACATTGGCGTGACCCCGGGCAACGCCCTGCGCACGACCGAGCAGATCGACGCGGGCCTTGGGCCCCTGCTCGAGGCCGGGATAGTGCCGCTCGTTCTCGGCGGCGACCACTCGATCGTGCTCGGCGAGCTCCGGGCCCAGCACGCCGTGCACGGTCCGGTGGCACTGGTGCTGCTCGACGCCCACGCCGACACCTGGGACCAGTACTACGGCGAGCGTTATTTCCACGGCACCCCGTTCCGCCGCGCCGCCGAGGAAGGGTTGGTCGACCCCGCACGCTCGGTGATGGCCGGCATGCGCGGCCCGCTGTACGGACCGGAGGACATGGACGTCCCGCGAGAGCTCGGGTTCGAGGTCATCGACGGCTCGGACCTGATGGCGATGACCCCGGACGAATATGGCGATCGGGTCCGCACGCGCGTCGGAGACGGCCCGGCGTATCTGTCGTTCGACATCGACGTGCTCGATCCGGCGTCGGCGCCCGGCACGGGCACTCCCGAGGTGGCCGGCCTCCAGCCCCGCGAGGCGCTCGCATTTCTGCGGGCGCTCGCGGGCATGACGTTCACGGGGTTCGACGTGGTCGAGGTCTCGCCACCGTATGACAGCCCCGGTCAGATCACGGCGCTGAACGCCGCGGCGATCGCGTACGACCTGCTCGCGCTGCTGGCGGTCGCGCGCCGGCCGCCAATTAGAGGACCGATCCTGACCTAAAACGGGGTTACGTTTCACCCACTGCCTAGTGTCAGCGGAGTCAAAGGAGCCCCAATGCCCGAGCTAGACCCTTACATCCCCGGCGTGCCGTGCTGGATTGACACGAGCCAGCCTGACCCCGAAGCCGCCGCCGCTTTCTATCGCGACCTGTTCGGCTGGGACATCGAGGACGTGATGCCGCACGGCGCAGAGGGCAGCTACTTCATGGCGCGGATCCGAGGCGCCGACGTCGCCGGCATCGGCGGCGTCCCGGAGGGAGCGCCGCCGATGGCCATGTGGAACACCTACGTCTGGGTCGAGAGCGCCGACGAGACGGCCGCGAAGGTCAAGGACGCGGGCGGCACCGTGATCACCGAACCGTTCGACGTGATGGAAGCGGGGCGCATGGCCGTGTTCAGCGACCCCGAGGGAGCAGTGTTCTGCGTGTGGCAGCCGAACCAGCATCGGGGCGCGCGGATCGTCAACGAGCCCGGCTCGCTCAACTTCAACGGGCTGAACACGCGCGACATAGACGCCGCCAAGGCGTTCTACGGCGCAGTGTTCGGCTGGGAGACGTTGGGACTCGACGGCGGCGCCCTGACTTGGACCTTGCCCGGATACGGCGATCACCTCGAGCGTCTCAACCCCGGCACCCGCGAGCGGATGGCCGCGATGGGCGCCGTCAAGGGGTTCGAGGACGTCGTCGCGAGCATCCTTCCGATCCCCGCGGATCACGTGGATATGCCGGCGCACTGGACCGTGACGTTCGCCACCGAGGACGCCGACGCGACCGCGGAGAAGGCCATCGCGCTGGGTGGGAAGCTGCTGGCGCCGCCGTTCGACGCTCCGTGGGTCCGCATGACGATCATCGCCGACCCGCAGGGCGCGACGTTCATCGCGAGCCAGTTCG
>Ga0335081_10011848_pt1 | contig 14123 bp, 14 predicted proteins | sample Lox_Sample_35_FD_206713 | JGI IMG/M metagenome (GOLD analysis project Ga0335081, IMG submission 206713) | Soil microbial communities from Loxahatchee National Wildlife Refuge, Florida, United States - Lox_Sample_3.5 | ecosystem: Environmental > Terrestrial > Soil > Wetlands | place: USA... | reverse complement strand
TGCCAGCCCGCGAGACCGCTCGGGTGCGCACGGGCCGTATGAGGCCGCACTGCTTCGAACTCCGCTCGCGCGACCGGAAGAGCCACTTGAGGTTCTGCGCACAGTCCACTCATTCGATCCGTGCATGGCTTGCGCTTGCCATGCCTTCGACCCATCCGGGCGACAGATTGCAAAAGTGAAGGTGCTATGAAAAATGTGCTGATCGGCGGCATCGGCAACATCTTGCTGGGAGATGATGGTGTCGGACCGTACATAGCGCGGCTTCTGACAGCCTTCTTCGAATTCGATGAGGGCGTCGAAATCGCTGATTTGGGGACCCCGGCTCTTGACTTGATCGATCAGATCTCCGGAAGAGACGCCATCATTCTGATCGACTCCATCAAAGTGGATTGCGCACCCGGAAGTGTCCTGCTGTATCGCAAACCCGACATCATGCGCCACCGGCCCGAGGTGCGCATGGACCCGCACTCTCCCGCTCTGGTAGAGACACTCCTCAGCGTGGAGATGTTCGCAGTCGCCCCGCGCGACGTCTTGCTGATTGGCATCGCCGGAACGAGTTACAACTCTGGGTGTAGCCTGAGCGCAGCAGTTGCTGCCTCAGTTCCGCAAGCTATCGCGGCAATCCAGGCAGAACTCGATCGCCTTGGGGTCACTTATTGTCGACGCGAACGTCCGATTGAATCTGGGATCTGGTGGACCGTTCCCAAGCCAGCACCGCTTCCATCTTCGGCGTAGAGAATGAACGGTGGCCCAGGTTCGCGTCCGCTCTCTGGACGCTAACCTGGGTTATAGCTAGAATCCCCCCGACCCAACGGCCGCCTGCTGCTGCTGGCACTGGCCCATGTCTTTCTTGACCGTGCGCACATCCAATTCATCAATGCCCGACGGCCCTTTGGTCTTCTTCCCAACCACCGACACACGCTCGCCGGAGGTTACTGCCGACCCGGTAAGCTGGTAGGTGTGCTTGCCATTGTCAGCAGTCATCGTCTTACCATCGGGAGCGACGCACCCAACCACTGTGCTGTGCCGATGGTGCATATAAAACAGCAAGGCTCCTACACCCGCCGCCCCTCCAACGGCACCGCCAATCGCAGCTCCATTCCCATAACTCTTAGATCCAGGCGTGTATGTTCCGCCAGTTGTAGTCCCGCCGGTTCCACCTGTACCGCCTCCGCCGTATTGCGCGAAAGCGCAGGTGCTCGCCGCCAAGAGAACGCAGACCATTCTGCCCAAGCTTTTTGATGTCATAAATCCTCCCGGACACTGACACTAGAAAACTGACAGTGGTGCAGTGTCATGCCGCCGTCAAATCGTTGTCATATTTGCGTCATGACCGACACCTTCCTCTGCGGATTGTGTGAAATTGTTGTTTATTTGCCCCGGGACCTGATCAACAATACCTTTACAAGACCTCTGATCTTGTACGTTCCACAGTAGACATCGGCGGTTTCTAGTCAATCTCGAAGGAGTGTGGTCATGGATTCGAATATGGAATTGCGAATTGTGCGGCTGGAGGCACAACTCCGCCGATGGAGAATGTTAACCGCTCTGGCACTCGTTGCGGTCGCAATGCTGGTCTTGGCCGCAGCCGGCCCGCTGGGAGCCCAGCAACCTTCGGATGATCAGTTTATTCGGCAAGTGCCCGCTCATAAACTCGCTGCGCACGATTTCACGTTGTTGGGCCAAGACGGAAGGCCCCATGGACATCTTTTTATGAAGGGGGACGACCCCGTCCTTGAATTATATGGAGCTAAAGGGGAAGTTATCTGGTCAGCACCGCCGAAAACCGGGTTCAGGCCTGCGCAGGATAATCACTAGCTAAATTCCTGCCCTGGAGCAGATACGGGCCTCTTGTGAAAATCCCAACAAGCCCGCGAGCTCTTTGACCGGCCGTCAGTGCCGTTGACCGCCATGGCCGCCGCCGGTGTGACCACCGCGGCCTCCGCGATGACGCCTGCGCGCCCCACCGCCGCCGGGTCTGCCGCCACGCGGTCCTCGATCTCCACCGCGATCCCCACCGCCGCGATCCCCACCGCCGCCCACGTGTTGCACTTCGTCGCGGTTGAAATTTGGCTCAGGCTCTTCTTCGAAATCGCCTCCACCTTCAATCGTTACGGGAGCAGCTCCGCCCTGGCTCTCGGGAGGAGCTTCGCCCCCGCCCATCTTCGCGCGTTGTTCTTTGAGAACCGCTTTGCGCGACAGCCGAATGCGATTGCCTTCTACGGCCAGCACTTTCACCAGAACCTGGTCGCCTTCTTTTAGTTCGTCGCGGACGTCGCGAATGCGGTGTTCCGCCACTTCGCTGATATGCAGGAGGCCGTCTGTGCCCGGAAGAATTTCAACGAAGGCTCCAAAATCTGCCAGCCGGGTGACTTTCCCGAGGTAAGTCTTGCCAACTTCCGCCGTTGCCGTCAGATCGCGGATGATCTGCAGTGCTTTGTTGGCCGACGATTCATCATTCGAGGCGACATTGACTTTCCCGGTGTCCTCCACATCAATCTTGACCCCCGTCTGTTCAATGATGCTGCGAATCATCTTGCCGCCGGGCCCAATCACATCGCGAATCTTGTCCACCGGAATCTGCAGCGTATAAATCCGTGGCGCATAGGCAGAGACTTTTTCCCGTGGAGTAGAAATCGCTTCGCCCATCTTCTCTAGGATGAATAGGCGCCCACGCTGGGCCTGCGACAGAGCCTCCCGCATGATCTGCGGAGTTATGCCCACGACCTTGATATCCATTTGCAGGGCCGTGATCCCATCTTTTGTGCCGGCAACTTTGAAATCCATGTCGCCGTAGTGATCTTCGGCCCCGGCGATATCGGTCAAGATCGCGTAGCTGTCACCTTCCTTTACAAGCCCCATCGCCACGCCCGCCACCGGAGACTTTAAAGGCACGCCCGCATCCATCAGCGACAACGATGCCCCGCAGACTGTCGCCATCGACGACGATCCGTTCGATTCCAGAATGTCCGAAACCACCCGCATGGCGTACGGCCACTTCTCTTCGTCGGGCAGCACGGCCGTGATCGCACGTTCAGCCAACGCTCCGTGCCCAATTTCTCTTCGCCCCGCACCTCGCAAAAACGCCACTTCTCCGACGCTGAACGGCGGAAAATTGTAATGCAGCATGAAGCGTTTTTTGGCTTCGCCCTCGAAAACTTCGAGGCGCTGCATGTCGTCGCTGGTGCCGAGAGTGGTGGTCACGAGGGCTTGAGTTTCGCCGCGAGTGAAAATTGCCGAGCCGTGAGTGCGAGGCAGGACGCCGACTTCGATCCAGATCGGACGAATCTGATCAAAGGCGCGGCCATCGGGTCGGCGGCGTTGATTGATCACCTGATCGCGAAAAATTCTCTCGCGCAAAATTTCGTAGTAGCTTTTTAGCTTGGTTTGCGCGTCTTCATCTTCTTCGGGAAGAGCAGCGACGAGCGCCTTCTGAAGTTCTTTTACCAGCGCATAGCTTTCCGACTTGGGATGCTTTTCAGTGTCCAAACGCTCGGCCAAATCGGCGCCGTGTTTCTTCTTCAACTCGTCGTAATAGGCCTGGTCGAAATCTGGCGGCTTGACTTCGCGCTTCGGTTTGCCAGCTCTGTCGCGAAGTTCATTGATAGCAGCACAAATCTTCTTGATTTCCGCGTGGGCGAATTCGATCGCGTCCACCACGGTTTCTTCTTTTACTTCTTTCGCTCCCGACTCGATCATCACGATCCCATCGGCGCTGCCGACGACCATAATGTTCAGCAGGCTGTCGCGCATCTCGCTGTAAGTCGGATTGACAATGAATTGCCCATCGACGAGCCCCACGCGAACCGCTCCGACCGGACCGAGAAACGGGATATCGGAGATCGTCAGGGCGGCGGATGCACCGTTGATCGCCACAACATCGGGATCATTCTCTGTGTCAGCCGATAGTACGAACGCGATCACCTGAGTTTCGTTGCGGAATCCTTCCGGAAACAGCGGGCGAATGGGACGGTCGATTTGACGGCTGGTAAGAATCTCACGCTCGCTCGGACGCCCCTCGCGCTTGATGAAGCCGCCGGGAATGCGTCCACCGGCATAAGTGTATTCGCGGTAGTCGACGGTAAGCGGGAAGAAATCGATGCCCTCGCGCGGCTCGGGATTTGCGACCGCGGTCGCCAGGATCACGTTATCGCCCATGCGGACCACCGTGGATCCGTGGGCCTGCTTGGCTAGATGTCCGGTTTCAAAGTTGAGGCGTTTGCCGCCGGTAAGGTCAACAGAGACTTCTTGTTTCATGTGTAGTTCCTTCTACAGGAGTTCATTTTTGACCCCACATTTCGAAAACCGCGAAACGTGGGCCACCCAGGATGGTGCTTTGGTATGGAGGCCAGTGTGGAGTTGGGATGTCTCGCGAACGCACCGCTTATCCCACCTGGAATTTCCCACCCTTTGGCAAAAAGCGCGAAAAGGATGGGGCACCCAGCGCTGTGTAACTACTTGCGCAAGCCGAGCTTGGCAACGACATGTTTATAGCGCTCGGAATCGTAGTTCTTCAGATAGTCGAGCAGGCGACGCCGCTTGCTGACCAACATGAGAAGGCCGCGGCGCGAACCGTGGTCCTTTAGGTGCGTTTTGAAATGTTCCGTCAGCTGACCAATGCGCTCGCTTAACAGCGCGATTTGGACTTCGGGACTGCCCGTGTCGGTGGGATGCGTGCGGTGCTGATCGATGACGGATCTCTTCTGCTCTCTGGCTAGCACTACTCTGGTGCACTCCTGTCTCGTTTATTCAATTTGGGTAACGCATTGATGGTAACAGGTGGGTAGAGGAAGGGGCAAGTCGCGAGGGCTAGTAGCGAGTAGCGAGGAGTCAGGCGTCGGTAGTCAGTTTCTACCTTCAGCCGATCACGGGGTCATCCCTCGCCTCGCTGGTGAGAGCGCGAGGCTTCGGGATGACCGTCCCCAGGGGTTAGTGACATTACCGAAGACGAAGCGGCCGAGGTTGTCGCCGAGGCGCTTAGCCTCGTCGGGGTCTGCGCTCTGCCGGACAGCCGAGGGCGGCTGTCCCTACGTGGGCTAATATGCTTGGTACATCGAAGTGCATCAGCCGAGCATAGGAGAGCGCATGCCAACGCTAATCAGTCAACCGACGCGCATCACCGCAGCCGGGAATAAACCCAAGCTGATTGATGAATTCGTGGGACGAGTGAACACGAAGACTCCGCAGGTCAGCGTCGCCCACATGCGCAGTCCGCAAGGATGGGAGGAGCCGGGCCAAGCTCCGGAATTTGATGAGTTCACGATCGTACTGAAAGGGATGTTGCGAGTCGAGCATAAGGCGGGAGTGCTGGAGGTAAAGGCAGGGCAGGCAGTGATTGCTCATGGCGGCGAGTGGATCCGATACTCGACCCCGGCAGAGGGAGGAGCGGAGTACATTGCGGTGTGCCTGCCGGCTTTCTCGATGGAGACTGTGCACCGGGATACGGCATAGCCGGTGTGCATACTCAAGGAGAGGTTTTGATTGTCACGTTTCGTAACTGAAAGAGGCCCCGGCCATCGCTAAGCAGGGTGGCATGGATGGTGTCGCCCGGCTTCAGGCTGGAGACCACTGGGTCCTTCAATTGGTAATCCATATCCATGGGCGCCATCAGCCCCGGCATATTCTCGTTGTGCACTCTCACCATTGAAGTATCGGGATGCACCGCGACCACCTTGCCGTCAAAGTTGTATTGCTTCACCTGCACCGGGGCTACATAGTGGACGCCAAGCCAGATGATCAGGCAGGCGATGATGCTGACGGCAATGCCTAGCGCCCACTTCAGAGCGGAACGACCGGTCATGCTTTCATCTCACTTTGAGCCCATACTTTTGCGTGGTGGGCGGGACGATGGCGTTCATTCTTAAATATTCTACGATCTGCCCGTAGTGGTCGGCGATGTGCCACACGGCGGCGACGGCAAGCCCCAGCTTGGTGTTTGGGCCGGCATAGGGGCCTTGGGCACGATCAAGCGCGTTCTTCGCGTTGATGCTCTGGAGAACCTTATTGCCATAATCAAACGAGTCTTTCAGGTACTTGAGAAGTTCGGGCTTGGTCGTGGCTGGGGCAGTGCCGCCCTTTTCACAGTGGGCGGGCGGAGTTTTACCTTCGATTTCGTTGAAGAAGGCAAAGTTGGAGCAGGCCACGTGTTTTACCTGCTCGGCGAAGGAGCGCGCGCCGTCGAACATGCCCGCGGTGGGAATATAGCCGTACTTCGCGTCGGGCATCGCGTCAGCAACCGAATAGAACTCATCTTCGGTGTATTTGAGAGAGTCGGCCACGCTATCGGCGATGCTCTTGGGAATCTCGCCGTGTTGAGCGACGGCGGCGGCCGGAATTCCGATGGTGAGAAAGAGAACGAGAACCGCATTTGTGAGTTTCAAAGGGATTACTCCTGCTGAAATGAGGGTTCGAAAAGGTGAGGACGGAATTTGGCCGTCCTCATCCGAGCGATTCGCTGGCCCCAGAGCTATTTCAGCATGATTTCCTGAAGGAGCTCGGAGCTGACGAGTTCGCGAATCTGCTGCCGCTTCTCGCCTACCTCCTGCGCCTGCTGTTTGCCGCCGAGAATTTTGTCACGCACGGCTTCGCCTTTGGCGGCGAGGCCATCCATGGCCGCATGATTCTTGTACTGGACAGCCAGGCACAGGTCCCAATCTTCGGGATTGTTCTTCGTCTCTTTGAGAAAAATCTTGTAGTCCATGATCATGCCGTCGCGCTTTTCTTGCTCAAGAATAGGCTTGCTGGATTGCTGCAAGCTGGTGAGATACGCATCCATCTGATTCGGTTTTACGCGGATGAGGGAAACCCGCCAGACAGGGCCTTCGGTGTAGTGTTCCTGAGCGAACAGCGCGGGAGCGAACGAAAGCAACACGACGGCCAGAGCACAGAGTTTTTTCATATGATCTCCTCAACACAAAATTTGACAGCAACGCGCGAGGAGCATCATACGCGAAGAAGCGAGTAGCTAGAAGCTGGTAGCTAGTGCTGATAGCCTACAATTAAGGTGCCTCGATCAGCTCCATTTTGCCGTCCCGAGTGCGATGAAGAACCATGACCTTGCCCTTGGGATCGCGGAAGACAAACACATCGCGATCGCGGAAGTGGGCTTCCTTAATCGCTTCTTCCAAGGTCATAGGGCGCAAGGCGACGGCATCATCGGAGCGAAGCAGATGGACTTCGGTGGTCTTGGCGACGGCTGGGAACTTGTGAACGACCACATCGATTCCAGGGTTCTCGGCCAAGCCGACAGACGAAGCCACCGCGGTCTCGGGCGCGTGGCCGTTCCATTTCTTCGGGCTGGGACTCTTGTGATTGTGGCGCTTTTGGGTACGCCAGCGGGTCTTGTATTTGACTGCCTGCTTCTCGAGGTGGTCAAAAGCTTCATTGAGAGCGGAATTCATATCGCCGGCCTGGGCCAGTCCGACCAGGGGACCCTTGCGGGCGCTGATGGTGATTTCGGCTTTATGGCGATGCTTCTCGACAGCCAGAATGACTTTGGTATCAAACTTATCGCGGAGGATTTTACGGAGTTTAGTAAGGCGGGTTTCAACTTCTTTGCGAATGGCAGTGGTAACTTCATAATGCCTGCCGGTGTATTCCACGTTCATGAGCGCCCCTCCTAAAAATTGGTCAGTTCATTACGGGCACTGCAGTGACAAGGATGCTCGTCTCACGGTTTATTGCCATCGCTACGCGATGGCGCGCAGTGACTCACTGCGATCCTTCGGGGGCGAAACAACTTTCGCCTCAGGATGACAACCTCTATTTTTTCACTCTGCGCTGGTGGGTGCTCGGGATGCGCATGTCTTCCCGGTACTTCGCGACCGTGCGGCGAGTGACCTGGATGCCCTGCGACTGGAGGATGCGGGTGATCTGCTCGTCGGTTAGCGGCCGGGCGGGATCTTCTTCATCGATGAGCTTCTTGACGCGGCGCTTCAGAATGAGTAACGAAGTGTTACCACCCTCGGGACCGTTGACGCTCTCGCTGAAGAAGTATCGCAATTCGAATACGCCCTGTGGCGTGTGGGCGTATTTGCTGGCCACCGCTCGGGAAACGGTGGAAGGATGGACGCCGATTTCTTCGGCCACCTCCTTGATCATCATCGGCTTCAGCTGATCGATACCCTGCTCGAGAAAATCCTGCTGCCGCGACACGATGCTGTAGCAGACCTTCATAATGGTCTGCTTGCGCTGCTCGATGTTCTTAATGAGCTGGATGGCGGATTTGTAACGTTCTTTTACATAATTCCGCGTGTCCTTATCATTGGTATCTTTGGTCAGCAGACGGCGATAGGCGGGATTAAGACGAAGCTGCGGAACATCCTCGTCATTCATGACGACGAGCCACTCATCTCCGTGCTTTACAAAGGCTACGTCGGGCTCAATCAGGCGAGCCTGAACCTTGTTGTAGCGCAGGCCGGGACGCGGATCGAGAGTGCGAATGTACCCGAGCGCGGACTCGACTGCTTCGATGGGACGGTTGATCGCACGTGCAATTTCCTTGAACTGCTTCAGGGTCACACCCCGGAGATGCTGGTCAACCACGGCGATGGCATCGGCCAGCACTTGCTTTGTAAGCTCGCGGGCTCCATTGCCATTCTTGTGTGACTCGAGATGCTGCTGGTGGAACCGCAATTGGTAAAGCAGGCATTCGCGCAGATCGCGGCAAGCGACGCCAGGAGGATCAAGTTGGCGCACAAGCTCAAGGGCTTCGTTCAGATCGGCGAGCGTGAAGTTCGGGCGGTAGGCAGGTTGAGGGCTCAAGCTGGCTGCAGCGGTTGCCGGCGGTGGAGCTTCGATGGGCTCCGGGGCGGCGGCCGCCGCGAAGCCATTCCCGTCGACAGTTACAGCCGGCGGAGGCATGAATGCGGCCGCCTCGGACATCTCGACAAGTTCAGTTGAGAACCGAGGTGGAACTTCCGGCGTGTTGGGCTCGGTGCCTTCCACCTCTTGTGAACCTAGACCCAGTGCGGCGGCTTCCCTGACGACATTTTCCGCTTTGGCCGCGTCGGACTCAGGAGCAGCCGGCGGAGCCACACCTAACAGTTCGTCATCTGTGGCTATGAGATACCCGTCTTCATTAAGGTTGCCAATGACCAGTTCAGCGGCTTCGCGCACCGGTGGGCGGGTCGGCAGCGACCCGAGCTGCCAGATCAAGTGATCGGTAAGCGTGCTGGGCTTCGAAAGGAAGTTTTCGAACGAAGGCCGCTCGACCTCTTCCGACTCACTTTGGCTGCGATACCCGGGATCGAGATAGTCCTGGAAAAAAGAACCGAAATCGATTTCTTCAAACGGGTCTTTTTTTTCGGTGGCTGCGATCGGGTTTTCTTCAACGGTCGGCGCCGGGCGGTCTCGATCTTCTTCTTTGCGATCAACGTCGTCGAGCAGAGGAACTGCATCCTCCAGTTCTTCGAGAACCGGATTTTCGACCATCTCGGCGTTGATCATGTCGCGCAGCTCAAGCTTATTGAGCGCGAGCACACTGACCATCTGCACCAGACCCGGGGTGAGGATCTGCCGCTGCGAGACCTTCAGATGCAGTCTGGGTTGCAGTAAAACCATAAATCCGCAATCAGCGCTTGGCTCTTGACCTTTAGCTAACAGCTAGAGGCCAAAAGCTCTCTACACCAGCGAAAAACTCTCTCCCAAATAGACTTTTCGCACTTCCGCATCATGGGCCAATTGCTCCGGTGTCCCATGACGGAAAATCCGGCCCTCATCAATGATGTAGGCCCGGTCCGTTACAGATAATGTTTCCCGAACGTTGTGGTCGGTAATCAAAATTCCGATCCCGCCTGCCCTCAAGCTGCTGATAATCTTCTGCAAATCCAACACCGCGATCGGATCGATGCCGGAAAACGGCTCGTCGAGCAAAATAAAAGTCGGGTTAATACACAACGCCCGGGCAATTTCGACGCGCCGCCGTTCTCCGCCGGAGAGCGCATATCCGCGATTCTGGCGAATGTGCTCCAGCCCCAGCTGGTCGATCAATCTTTCCATCCGCTCCCGGCGTTCATGCCAGGAAATCGGCTGGGCCTCCAAAACCGCCAAGATGTTCTCTTCCACGGTAAGCTTGCGGAAAACCGAGGCTTCCTGTGGAAGGTAGCTGAGCCCATACTGACGTGCCCGCAAATACATGGGCAACTCAGTAATGTCCTCGTGGTCAACCAGCACTCGGCCGGTATCGGGAGGGATCAGGCCTACGATTGTGTAGAAGGTTGTGGTCTTTCCGGCGCCGTTAGGTCCAAGTAAACCAACGACTTCACCCTGTTCCACGCGAAGGCTGACACCATTTACGACCCGCCGGCCGCGATATGATTTACCGATTTCGTCGGTGGCCAGCGTACGCATTTATCGTGCCACTCGCGTTTGGGTGACGGTGGGGAACTTGCTATCGCCTTCTACGAGCACCCTATCATCGCGTCTAAAGAAAGTCAATGAAACGCCGGTAATCTTGCCATGTTCGGCATCAAAAATGCTAGGCGGCCCGCCGCTCAGGACAAACTTGTCGTCCGCCGCTGTGTATACCAGTTGATCACCTGTCGCATGACGTTCGGGTTCAGTGATGACGACCTGACCGGAAGCCACAATTTTGTCGAGTTCTCCTGAAGAAGAAGCGGCCTGATCGTGCTCACCGCGAGCCCGGAGGTAGGCATCGACCTGCCTGGCCGTAATCGTCATGTCTGCACCTTTGGCTGAAACGTTCTCGTCGAAATGTGCTTGCCGTTGCGAGTCGGCGTAGGTCAGACGGGATGAGGTGAGCACAACGGGGGTGGATTTTCCATGGCTGTCCATTTGAACCAGCGCGGTGGATACCGGATCATTCGCTGTACCGGAAGCGAGCATCGAGCGTTGGTCGCGATCAAACTGAATCGAGGGAGCCTGGACAGTGTTCGCGTCCTGCCAGAGGCGGACATCTTGAGAGTAGAGGGCAAGGGCCGAGTTGCCATGCACTGTCATTGCGCCTGCGGTGACGTGGATGGGATGCGATGAGGCGAGCAGCGCCCCGTTAGGTTCTGGCTTGAGGTCGCTATAAGTCGTTTTCACGTTACCGTCGGCAAATGCGTCGCCGCTGGTTCGGTTCAGACGCATGGAACGGGCGGTTGTCGCCATTCCGCCCTGCACGACACGTGGAGATCCGGTGAGTGTCAAAACCTGGTCAACGGGGGTGTAACGTGCTCGATCGCACCAAGCTTTCCGGTCGGCATCCACATAAGCCACATTTCCCTGCTGAACAATTGAATCGATCCCCTGCCCGGGATGCAAAGTGGCATCGAGGACGTCACTTGTGCTGACGCGATCGGGTTGACCTGGGTTCTTGTTGGTAATGCGCGCATCGGGCACACCATGCAGCGCAATCAGACGCCCTGTGTCATTAAAACGGGCTTCAAACTTGCCAGCTGTCAGGAGGGTCTGAAATCCAGCACCAGCAGTTATTGGTAGCAACGCAATTTGGGCAGGACCGGAGGTCTCAGCGGTAGAAAGACGACTGTCCGCGTCCAAGAAAAAATTAACTGCCGAGGCCGTAAGCTCCAGATTTTGAGAACTCGCCGAACTGGCAGGCGTTTGTTGTTGCGCCAGCTTGACATTGTCTTCGGCACGGACTTTCTTGAGGACATTGTCGGCAGCAAAGTCGAGTTCCACGCGGCCGGCATTTGCCTGAACTGGTTGTTCGCCGAAGACCTGGGCATTCACCGCTCCCGAGAACACTGCCTTTTGGACTGAGTTCTGTTCATTTCGCATTGTGAGTTCCAGTTGGTCCGCACGGGCTTCGGCACGCTGTGGAGCGGTGATCTGCATCAGGACATTTCCTGAAGCCAGAAGGCGATCCAGCGTGTTGTCTGCAGTTAGAAACAAAGTTGCCTTGTCCGCCTGGCAATTTCGGGCAATCATCTGGAACTTCGGATGATCAAGGACCACTTGATGCGGATCGTTAGCGATCACGGCGCGTTCTGCGCTGAGGGCGGGTCCGCCAGCTTCATTACCCACAAGCTTTACGCGCGATTCAATAGTAAGCACATTGGTTCTCGCAACGTAACTTACCCCCATACCTGAACCGCTGGCCTGAGGCAGTTCGAACTCGATTTTTTGATCCGTATAAGCGTTACCCGTTTTTTGATTGAACACCAGGCCGCTGGTACGGAGGTGAACGGCATTCTTCAACTGGCGGGGCGGAGATTGATCAGGGTTCAGAATGCCCTCAGGGTTTGCCTCTAGATCAATTTGCACTTCGCCCAGTGCTTTTACATCTCCGGATTGCTGGTTGTATTCGAAATCGGAGCCACGGATGCGGTCATAACGATCCGAGTCGCGTCCGTAGACCGTAATAACGACGTCGTGGAGTTCAACGCGTCCGTCTTGCTTGAACTGCACTGCTTTACTCGCATCGATTCTGAAAATGGTTCGTCCCTGGTCAGATTTCGAGATCGTAAAGCCGGTAGCGCTCTGCTGAATTTCAATTCCGATCTTCTGCGGAACCTGCTTGAGGGCATTCTGCATTCCTCGGCGGGCGTAGAAGGCAACGCCAATTACGGCGAGCACGACGGCGATGGTGGCCGCCGCAAACCAGCGCCGAACATGGGCGAGGGATAAGCGCATCTGAAATCAGTTTAATGCAGGAGGGTAGGGAGGAGGTCAAAAGGCAGTTTCTAATTGGGTGAGCGGCTTTTGGGGGTGGTAATAGAGAAACGCAAGCGCTATGCCCCAAATCGGGAGCGCAGGTGGAGTTGGATTGGGATCGGTGAAGCTGAATTGCAGTCGGGGCGGGTGCGTGCACATACTTGCGATAACGTCTGACTGCGTCAAGTCAGAAATAAAGAGCCCGAGCGTTCTCAGGGCGGACCGATGAAAACGCCGTAGAGATCCATGCTGTTAGGGGAATAAAACTGTTGCAGTCTCGGCGGCGCTCCGAAACCCACAAGCGTGGATGAGGAAACTGTGTTGCCCACTTCATCGCCTGCCACGCCAACATTATTTGTGTAACCAGGAAACTCAGAGGAATTGATCGCGATTTGCTCGTCGCTCCAGTTCATCCCATCTTGTGAATATGCCCGTGTCAAGGTGGCAGACTTATCGAACGCATTGAGAATGTGTGTCATGACAAACTGATTTTTTGCAGAATCAAACTTCACATCGACGGAGTCTTGGGGAGCGATGTTGATCTTCCTGCTAGGGCTTGGGGTCCACGTCACCGGATCGACTGATTCCAGCATGTATTTGGTAGTGGCATAGGTGAGGATGGTCGAGCCCGGAGTTTCGGAGTCATCCGTATACCACATCAGAAGTTTGCCGTTATGCACCACTACGGTTGGCTGCCCTGCGCCATATCCGGTGGGGTCCGTATCGTGGAACACCAACGGCTTAATAATCACCTTTGCGTCACTGGGGGTGTCCTCCCAGGTGCCTCGCTCGGTGTATGTAAGATAAGGTCCATCGATGTTTTGAGATCTCGCAACCTCGGTGATGGTCTGCGTCAGGTTAGGTCCGGTGTAATAAGCAGACCCAAAAAACATGTAGTAAAAGCCCTGGTAATACACCACACTCGGATCGCAGGCTCCCAGCTCTGTGTTTCCGTGCAGCATGTCAATTGGAGTTGTCCAAGTCTTGCCGCCATCGGTCGATTTCACGTAGCGGACATAGTCGAAAGCAGGGTAAATATTGCCTCCTGAACAAAAGAAGACGTGGTACACACCATCCTTGTAAATGATCGACGGTCCGTAGGCGTACTGGACGGTAGTCGGATAATCGCTTCCATCAACGATCCGGAAGAAAGTAAGCTTCTGGGATGGTCCTGAGCTTTGGTTGGAAACGGATGAAGCTCCACCGCCACAACCGAATGTCCAAGCGGCGACAACAACAATCGTCAGGATGTCGAGGCGAAAAGCAGCACGAACCGGGGTCACGACGAGCCCCCTCACTTTACCGCGCTCACTATCAGCGAAACTGCGCGCTCTCGCAGAAAACGACAACACGCTCAGGCAGCGAAGGAAAGAGTTGCCCCAGAAAACGCCAACATTTGACATCAACTAATTTAAGGTGTCAATCAGATACTGTTGTTGAAGATAAATCGCCATATCGCTCATTTGCCTGATAGAGGGTCGAGCGTCTTCGTTGTAGCGCGGGTT
>Ga0335081_10011847_pt1 | contig 14123 bp, 18 predicted proteins | sample Lox_Sample_35_FD_206713 | JGI IMG/M metagenome (GOLD analysis project Ga0335081, IMG submission 206713) | Soil microbial communities from Loxahatchee National Wildlife Refuge, Florida, United States - Lox_Sample_3.5 | ecosystem: Environmental > Terrestrial > Soil > Wetlands | place: USA... | reverse complement strand
GCCGGTCTACCTGCACACCGGCCCGCTGATCCCGCGGTAGGCGGCTAGCCTGGACCAGAGCCCGCGCTGAGTACCTGAGAGCCGCCAGCGCGGGCTCTCGTCATGCGGGCGCGGCGACCAGGCCGGGGACCCCGGACAGCACCTGGGCGACGCCGGACAGGTCGGGGCCGGTGACCTCCAGCCCGGCGGACTCCAGCTGGGCCAGGGCCAGCGGGCCGAAGGCGAAGTCCGGGCCGGTCGTGTCCCGGGCGTAGTGCACCAGCGACAGCAGCGCGACGGCATAGGAGTACCGGGACGAGGCCCGGAAGCGGAGGGTCTCAGGCGAGGCCAAGGAGCCTCCTCAGCATCTGGTTGAGCTCGTGCAGTGCTGCTCTCAGGAAAGCATCCAGCCCGGCGAACTGGCCAAGGGGCATCGCGCGGATTTCAGCGGCATGAATGTAGGCGGGCGGCTGCGGGGCCGCTGACGGAGTTACCGGCGGCGGCGCGGCCGGGCCTGCTACGGTGACGGCTGGCGCCGGGCCCGCGGGCGTGGTCGGCCCCATCGGCCCGGGAGGGCCCGGTGCCGCCTGGACCAGCTCAAGGCGGCACCGGCAGTTCGGGTGGCGCGGCGGGCCCAGCAGCATGCCGAGGTAGGCCTTCGGCGGGTGCGTGTAGATAATCGGGTCGCCGATCCCCAGGTGGTAGCGGCGCTCGCCGGCCGGCGTTGCCACGCGGCGGGTGCGGGCGTGCGGCAGCGCCACCGGGGCGCCGACCGGGAACTGGGCCCCGAGCGGGACGGTCATGCCGTGCAGCGCACGGCACCACATGCAGGTGCGGGAGTCCATCGAGGACACCCAGCGCTTCTCCAGCCGCTCTCCAGCGGCCTGGCGGCCCAGCCCCTCCGCCAGCACCGACGCCGTGATGCCGCTGCCCGCCGCCACGCTGAGCGTCAGGCGCCCGCGAAGGGCCAGGGCATCCGCCTGGTCCCGGATGGCCGCCGAGACCGCAGCGGCCCGCTCAGCGGCCGCCTCAAGGGCCGGGGCGGCACCGGGCCTGCTGACGCCGGGCTCGAACTCGCGGGGCGGCACCGAGGCATGAGCGGCCCGGATGGCGGCATGCAGCCGGGCCGGGGCCTCCGCGTAGGCACGGTCCACGTCGGACATCAGCGCGGCGAGCACCGGGTCGTCATCGGCGGCGCCCGTCCCCGCCCAGGCCCTGGCCACCATGGCGAGGACAGCCCGGTGCGCGGTGCCCAGGCCGTCCGCCAGGCCCTTCAGCACGTCCGGGCGGGCAAGCAGCTCGTCGGCGCTGCCGCGCGGGTTGTTCCTGATTATCAGGGATACCTGGCCGGTGAAGCCGGTCAGCGCCGAGCGGACCGCCGCGCCGAGCTGGAGCCTGAGACGGCCGGCCGCCGCGAGCGCCTCACTTCCCGGCGGGCTCACCGGCAGGCTTCTGCGGGCGGTGCGCCTTCCACCCGGCGGCCGCCAGGTCGGACCGGATGAACTGCTGGGAGTGGTACATCTCGCTGATGTGCCCGCCGGGCAGGCCCTCGGCGAAGCAGCCGGCGCCCAGGTCGTACAGCAGCGTCGGCGACTCCGGGTGCTCCAGGACCGCCTGGACCCGGCGGCCGCCTATCGAGCCGAGCGGCGGGGCCATGTTCCGCGGGCGGGCGGGAGCGGGCTTCTTCGCGTCCTCCCTGTCGTCGTCAGACTTCGCCAGCGCCAGGGACAGCAGCTTCCCGCCCGCCAGCTCCCCGACGAGCTCGCGGGCCAGCTCGGTCAGGGCGCCCTCCGCCTCGGTCTCGCTCATGTGCCCGCCGGGTAGCTCACGGCCATGTTCTTGGCGCTGAAGGCCTGGAAGCCAGGCGGCAGGGTCTCGGGTGGGGTGGCCAGCTTCACGGGCGTGCCCTGGCCGCTGCTGCTGCCATTGCCGGAGGAGCCGTTACCATCAGCGGGGCGGGGCGGCCTGGGCGCCCCGCTGCCGCCTCCGCCGGACTGCGAGACGCCGGGAGCGATGTTCAGGCTGGAGGCGCCCTGCGGTCCGGAGGGCCGGCTGCCCTGGGCCAGCTGCTGGGCGGCGACCTTCTGCTGCAGCTTCTTCTGCTGCATCTGCTCCTTCTGGATCTGGTCATAGTCGATGTCGAAGCCGAAGTCCTCCGACATCCGGCGCTCCAGCTCCAGCATGAACTCCGGCGTGATGTTGGCCTGCTGCCCAGCGCTGGCCAGCTTGTCGAAGGTGTCCTGCACGGCGGACTTCTGCTCGGCGGTCAGCGGCCCCCAGCGGAACGTCGGGTACCGGGTCGAGCCGAAGTTCCAGTCGATGAACCTCGGGATGATGTGGGTGTTGATGACGTAGGCCATCTCCTCCAGCACGGAGTCCAGCATCATCATGAACGTCGCGTCGTCCTGCTTGCCGAAGTCCACCAGCGCGGTGTCGCCGGCCCCGCCGCCCTGGGAGTCATCGAACCAGGGCGCCAGGACGGACTTGGACATCGCCGAGTTGTGATGGTTGATGAGCCCCAGGAAGTCGAACTGGCCCTCCTCCCGCAGGCTCTGGACGGTCCAGTCGCCCGTGGGCAGCACCATGTACTGGGCCAGGCCGAGGTTGGCCAGGCCCTTGACGAAGTTGTTCTTGTCGGCGGCGGCCGGGTTGGGCGGCATCGTGCCGACGCGCAGGCCGACGGCGGCCCGCTGCGCGGCGAGATGGGCGATGTAGTAGAGCTTGACCTTCTTGTCGTAGTGGTAGAAGGCGCTCTCGAACATGGACACGCCGTAGAACGGGCGCTCGGCTTCCTCGTGCGCGTAGTAGAGCCCAGTAGATTTGGGTATTTTGACGTCTATGGTACGACCTTGGAAGAATGTCCGCTGCCGCCAGCCATTCCACTCGCCCTGGCCGTCCAGCAGGAACGTCAGCGTCTCGGACGGGCGCCAGTCCAGCTTCCGCAGGGTGATCTTGTTCCGGTTCGGGCCGGTCCTGGGGACCCAGTAGACCATCTCCCAGGCCGTGAAGCCGTTGAACAGCGCCAGCAGCATCTGCTTGATGAAGCGGTCGAAGCCGTGCGTCATGCCGCCCATCGAGGCGGGCGCGAAGAACATATCGCGGATGAACTGGGACTCCGGGTCGCCGCCGATCTCGCCGTCCACCTGGGCGATGGCCGCCTCCTTCAGCGCGGACAGCAGCGGCTTGGTCATCAGCCGGTAGAGCGCGCGGGCCTGGCCGTCCTGCCGGCGCATCGCGGTGAGCTGGCCGATGGTGACCGGATCCTCGCGGAAGATCTCCCACGAGTCTCTGTAGGGAGTCGCGAAGGGCAGGAAGTAAGGGACGCCGACACTAAAATTTTCAAATTCAGGTGGCGGCTTGGGCATCTGCCCGACGTCATCGGTTGAGAGGATATACCCCTCTTGTCCGAATCCCTGGGACGTGACGCCCATCCCGCCGGGAGGACTCACACCAAGACCAGGACCTGGAATTTCGCTAGAGGTAGGCACAGCACCACCTCCCCTCGCTACTCCAGGGCGGCGATCTGATCCTCGATCTCAGGCGGAATGCTCTTCCACCAGTGCTCAGGGCGCTTCAGGTGATCCGTCACGCACAGAGTCGCCAGCCACTCCGGATCATTAATCGGGCGCAGCCGGTAGGGAATGACGTGGTGCACGACAAGTCCGGTAGCTGACGGCACGAACATCTTGCAGTCCTGGCAGGCGTAACCGTCACGGTCCAGCACGAACCGGCGGATCTCCGGCCAGGTCTGACCTCGCCAGGTGCGCTCGGACGGCGATTGGCCGCCTACCCAGTTCGGATGGTCAGACCCGCGCAGCCAGTACGTCCTTATGTTCACCAGACCCATGCGGGACGCCTTGTGCCGAACAGCCTGACGGGTCCGTCCAGTCCTAGCGGCGATCTCAGTGAGCGGCACCTCAGGATCCCGGAGCAGCTCCAGTTCCCAGTCCTTCCAGCCCTTTACCAGATTGCCATCACGCAGACCCTGGCCCTGTATAGACATCGGGCGAGCCGCCTCGCGCAGGCCAAGCCTGGTGATCCGCTTCCCTACAGAGTGCTCAGGCCTGCCGACCATCCTGGCTAACTCCGCACGGGGGACCTGGCTGCACATGGTTCGGATGATCTCGTCCTCTGCCTCCGTGTAAGCAAACGGCGCCACAACTGCCTCCCCAGGCCGACAGGACTGCTACCGGCCTGGGGAGAATATGCACTATCGGTCCATGCCAACGCTCACCAGGGAGGGGCGGAGGCCGGCGTGCGCGGGCGCGGGTCAGAGGAGATGTCGTCGTCCAGCACCGAGGTATGGAACGGCATCACGACCTCGGCGGCCGCCAGCGGGAACTCCAGCCCGTCCGGGTGGTGGCGCGGGGCCAGGACCTTGTCCGGGGTGAAGAACTGGGGCGGCACGAAGCCGATCGGCAGGCGCTCGTCCAGCACGCTGCCGGCCCAGTCCGCGTACTCGCCGGACGGGTAGGCCTGGGCGCCGGACGGGTCCTCCGCGCCGCCGAGCCGCACCGCGCCGGCCAGGGCGCAGGCGAGGGCGTCGGCCTCGTCCTTGCTGCCGTCGCCCAGATGGTCGATCTTGCCGTTGGGCAGCCGGGACAGGCCCTCCAGCTCGGCCAGCAGCAGCCCGCGGTCCGGCATCTCCAGGCGGCCCTCGTAGGACAGGTCGCGCAGGTTCTGCCAGGGCTCCTCGGACTTGTCGGTGGACACCACGTCGGTCTCGATGCCGTGGGCGGCCAGGATCTGCAGGCTGTCCAGGCTCTGGAAGCCGTCGGCGGTCGCGAGCCGGATGTTGAATCCCCGCCGGCGCAGCTCCAGCACCAGCATCCGGTACCACCGGATCTGGATGTCCAGCGGCGGGGTGCGGCTGGCGTCGGCGGCGAAGGAGAAGACGAAGTCGGCGCGCACCACCGGGCGGCGCTCGGTGAGCTGGATCTCCTGGCCGCGCTCGCCGTAGCCGGTGAGGGTGATCTCCTCCTGGCGGCGGCAGTGCGCCATCGCGATGCCCGCGCGGTCGCCGCTGACGGCCAGGTCGGCGTGCATGGCGTACTGGGCGCCCCTGATCGGGCGCAGGTCTCCCCAGCGGTAGACGGGCTCCCAGGCGCGGGCCTGGCGGGAGTAGTCGATGACGTCCAGCGGCATCGGGTCAGCCGGGTAGCAGCTGGCCTTCAGCGCCTCGTGGTTGGCGAAGTAGGGGTTGACCGCGCGGGACGGCCGGCACTCGTACTTGGCCCTGGCCAGCACGGCGTCGTCGCGGTAGTCCTCATCGAAGTGCTGGCGGGTCACCCGCGGGTTGACGTCCCAGGTGGCCAGCGGGCCGGAGACGTAATGCCGGGACGCCTCGCCGCGCTCGGCGTTGTCCTCGCGGGCGCGGGCGGTGAGCTTCTGGATCGTGGAGCCCAGGTACCGCGGGTAGGAGATCCGGACGTTCTTGAACGTCTCGGGGAAGCGGGTGGAGGCGGAGGTCTGCAGCATGTCGAGGATCGCCTCGGCGCTGGAGGCCGACTCGCGCATCCTGGCCCCCTGCAGCTTCTCCAGCTCGGCCCGGGACTTGAAGCCGTCAATCTCGTCGGCCACGCCCAGCAGCAGGTTCAGCCCCTCCTGGCCGTCGGCGTCGGAGTGGCCGGAGATCGCCTCGATGTGCCGGTCGAACCGCACCAGGTTCATCAGCGGCCGGGTCGGGTCACGGCGCCGCCCGGCCAGGGTCGCGGCCTCCACCGCCTCGGAGATGTGCTGGAACCAGCAGCCCTGGCGGCTGACCGCGCGGCGCAGCGGGGTGAAGAAGGCGCGGGAGGCCTGCGCCGAGCTCGTGGCCACGTTCAGCAGGTGGATCGTGTCCTGCTCGGGCAGCCCGTAGTACGCCTGCGGGCTGGTCAGGCACAGCAGCAGGTAGGCGACGCGCAGGCTCATGATCCGGGAGCTATGGTCCTTGCCGCTGCCTTTTCCCCACTCCAGGGTGAGGAAGTTGACCATGCGGGTCGGCTTCGCCCAGTAGGCGGCGACGTCGGCCTCGGCATTCTCGGCCAGCCACTCGTAGGTGCCGGGGTAGTAGACGCGCTCGGCGTGGCGGACCGCCTCGTACTGGACCGGCGACAGCGGCGGGTTGCCCAGGTACTTCTTGTCCTGGACGAAGACGGTCAGCGGGACCGGCAGCTCGGTGTCGAAGGACGGGAACCTCGGGTCGGCCGCGAGGGCGGCAGCATCGGCGGCCGCCAGGCGCGCGCGGCGCTCGACCTGGCCGGCGATCTCGGCCAGCAGGTCACCGGGCATCAGTCGCCGTCGGAGTCGTCTTCCCCGCCGACCTCGATGCCGAACTTCCGGCAGGCTGACTTGATCTTCGCCAGGATGGACTTCTGCTGGCTGGAGCTGTAGGCCGACTTGTTCTTGGACTTGCTGAAGTAGGCCAGCGCGGCGCGGGCGTGCGCCTCGGTGTCCACCGGGTAGCGCTTCTTGCCGTCCGCCTGATAGCCGGGATCAGCGTAGGTGACATCGCCGTATGGCTTCTTGGCGTCGCTATCAGAGTCAGCCAGCCGGATGGCCAGGCTGTCGAAGGCGGTCTCCTCCGGCCACCGGCTGAAGCCTGCCTCGTCGTCAGGGTCGGCCAGGCCCATGTGGTCCATCAGGCCGTCCAGGACCACGCCCGTGGCGTAGGCCAGGTGCACGGCCTGCTGCACCTCGGCCGGGCAGCTCGCCAGGTCCGCCGCGCGGAACAGCCGGCAGGCCTCGTCCAGGCTGGCGTCGGCCGCCTGGATCATCATCCCGGCGCTGCAGTCGCCATCCCCCTCGCCGCCCTGCCCGTCGTCAGCGGCCAGCCGCAGGGCGGAGTGGGCGGACAGCACCCTATCGAGAGCGGTGGTCATGCGGCCTCCAGCCAGGTGGTTCCCGGCTGATCAATCGGCCCCGGCCGCCAGCCGCAGCGCCCTGCCCGCCGGGTCCTCGCCGCTGAAGCGGACCCGGCCCTGCTGGTAGAGGTTGCCGTAGAGGGCGTGGTAGTTGGCCCGGCGGATGCGGTCGATGGCCATGGCCACCTCCTGCTGCAGCCGGACGAACTTCTCGCGGGTCCTCTGGCCCTCGGCCATGACCGCCTGGGCGGACGATGCCTCGGCCGGCAGCAGGCTCGCCGAGAAGACGTTGGCCGCCGGGATCATGCCGGCGTCGTGCTCCTGGCGGGCCGCGCGGACGCCTGTCATGGCCGCCCGCAGCATCCGCAGCGCGCCGGGCCAGTCGTTTCCCTTCACATGCACGGCGGCCACCGCGACGTGCTTGGAGGCGCCCAGCAGCAGCGGGCTGTCGCCGGCGTTCTCGATCTCGCCGGACAGCGCGGTGAGCTCGGCAGGCGAGGGCGGGCCGGCCTGAGCGGGCAGCGGCGGCGACGCCGAGACCGTCTGGGACGGCACATGGTAGAGCTGATGGCCGTAGATCGGGCGCGCGCCGGGCCCGGTGAGGGTGCCGTTCTTCAGGAAGCTGGCGGCGGGCGGCACGACGGCCAGCGCTATCAGGCGCTCCAGCGCGGCCGGATCCGGCTCGGCGGGCGCCGAGGTCCCGACCTTCTTCTTGGCGTGCTTAGCGGCGGTCAGGGCCCTTGCCTTGGCGCGGAGCTCCTCCCACTTGGCCACGTTGGCGGTCGCCGCCGCGCGCACGTCGGCATGCACCTTGTGGCCGTGGCCATCGTGGCCCTTCGCCCAGTCCTTCACGATGCCGACGGCCATGTGGTAGGCCTCGGACTCGCTGTGCCCCTTCTTCATGAGCTCGCCGGCGACATGCTGCACGTAGGGCGGGGCCTCCATGCCCTTGTGCCTCCACAGGCCGGGCCCGCCGGGCCGGCCGTGCGGCTCGGGCACGGTAGACGCCTCGGGAGTGCGGGCAGTGAGCTTCAGGAGCCTGCTCAGGGCGCCGTCCACCGCTACCACCTGTGCCCTGCGCCGCCCTGGCTGCTCCCGGACGAGGTATTGGTCCGGCCCCCGCCGCCGAAGACCGACGAGCTCCCGGTCGCCTGCGCGCCGCCCTGGTGATGCTCGGCATGACTGTGCACCTCGCGCTGGGCCCTGCGGCGCACTATCCGGTCTGACTCCCGGCGCACCTCCCGGTGCAGCCCGGCCCCGAGCAGGGAGATGCCGGGCAGGTGCGGGCGCGGCAGCGCGTGGCCGCCGCCGTGCTCGGCGCGCTCGGCATCGCGGGAGCCGGAGCCGATGCCGCTGCGGGCCGCCCTGGACGGGCTGCGCTCCGCCTCGTGCGTGTGGCCGAGGCTGCCGCGGGCCACATGGTCCATCGCGTGCCAGTGCCCGAGCGAGCCGGGCTGGCTGAAGTCGCGGCCGAAGTCGCCGGGCGCCATGCCGTGCGCCGAGGTCAGGTGTGCCTGCATCCCGGCGGGGCGCATCCGCCCGTACCCGGCCATGTGCCTCGCGGCACCGAGCGAGTCCGCCAGCGCCAGCACCTTGTCCAGGTACGCGCCCACTACAGGATCCCGGCGCGCTCGAAGGTGTCCACGAACCGGCGGGTCAGGTCCATCCGCTGCTGCGGGCTCTCCAGCGTGGCCAGCACCTCGATCACGCCGTCCTTGACCTTCCGGGCGATGATCTCGTCATCGGACGGCCGGAACTTCACCAGCAGGTCGTTGAACTCCCTGGTCATGTTCAGCCAGAAAGTGTTGAAGTCCTTGATGATCCCGGCGTGCTGGAAGCCCTGGTCATCGCCGATCGGCTTGCCCTCGCGGTACTTCAGGCTGATGTAGTTGAAGGCGATCCGCTCGAGCAGCAGCTGCTGGACGGTGTTCATCGGGACGTGCGCGACCTCGCCGCGCATCCGGAACACCAGGATCTCGTACAGCCCGCGCAGGCCCTCGTCGTCCAGCCAGTCGGGCAGCGTGAAGGCGGCGTCCAGCTCGTGGATGTCCTGGCTCACGCCTGGGCTATCGGCGTCAGGCCCCGTCCCGCCAGGCCCGCAGCCAGCCGTGCTGGTACCACAGCGGGGACTCCGCCGCGTAGTGCGGGTGCCGCACCGTCTCCACCTCGTAGCCGGCGTCCTCGAGGATGGAGACGCAGTCGTCATGCAGGTCCGGGCTGTGGAACTCCACCAGGAACCGCGGGGCGCGGACCGCCAGCAGCCGTCCCGCCCCCTGCAGGACGAGGGCCTCGTGCCCCTCGGTGTCCACCTTCACGAAATCCGGGGCTCCGAGCTCGTCCATGAGGCTGTCCAGCGTCCGGCTGGGCACCCGGCGGGCGCTGGCTGACTCAGCTGCGGGCACGCAGGTCACCAGCTGCCCCTTGGCCAGGTCAGGCCCGCTCTCGATGAGATCAATCTGGCCGTCCCGGTCGGAGACGGCCAGATTGAACAGGAGAACGCCGCCGAAGTTCGACCAGAGCCTGTCGAGCTCGGCATAGGACTCCGCCGCCGGCTCGAACGCGCAGACCAGGCTGAACCTGGAGACCATGATCTCCACTGACTGGCCGGCATTGGCGCCGACATCCCATCCGGAGGCCCCGCGGGCATCCGCCCAGAGGCGCTCGGCCACGACGGGAGGATCCGTAGGCGCCCATATGCTCACAGCGGCCACCCTAGGGCAGCCAGGTACCAGCGCAAGTACGACAGCAGCCAGCCGGCCGTCATGAAGTGCGAGCGGCCTGCCTGCCGGTCCGTCCAGACCGTCGGCACCTCGGCCACCCGCAGGTTCATGCGCCGGGCCTTGGCGACCATCTCGATGCCCATCTCCAGCCCGGCCGACGACTGGATCCCGGCCCGCCGCAGGAAACTCGCCGAGTATGCCTTGTAGGCGTTCGTGGCGTCATGCGTGCCGGTGCCGGCCAGCAGGTAGAGCGACTGCCCGGCAGCCTGGGCCAGGATCCGCTTCAGCAGCGGGCCGCCGATGTGCCGCCCGCCGCGCATGTACCGGGACGCGGCCGCCACCGCCGCGCCGGACTCGACCAGGGCGACCAGGGCGGGGATCTGCCGCGGGTCATCGGAGCCGTCCGCCATCGTCACCACGATCACCGGGGCGGCTGCCTGCTCGATGCCGTGCCGGATGGCATTCCCCGGCGACGGCGGGTACCTGCTGATCAGGCCGCGCACCGCCGGCCAGTAGGCACCCAGCTTCCCCAGCGTGCGGTCATCCGGGCTGTCCACGACGACGAGGACCTCGCGGGGCCCGGCCACATGCTTCAGCAGGTTCTCCAGCACCCGGCAGATGCTCTCGTCCTCGTCCCGGGCCGGGATGACGATGCTCACATGCGGGACGGTCACGGGGCCAGCCAGTAGGCGACCTCGCCGCGGTGCTCGCGGAAGGACGCCGCCTGCGTGCCGCCGAACCTATCAGGCAGAGCGTAGACGCCCTCGTGCTGGCCGATGTTCTGCGAGCGGGAGGCATCCGGCACGGCCGACAGCCAGCCGCGCTGCACCAGCCGCCACATCTGCCAGTCGTAGCCGCGCTCGGAATCGGGGAACGGGCCGGGGCTGCAGTCATAGTCCCAGTCCGGCTCGATCACCCCCTCCCAGCGATCACGCCAGGTGCCCCAGCACCACGGGTTGAACTCGGAGGCCAGCCGGACGGCCGACTGGTCCGCCCCGCTGTCGTCCTGCGGCCGGTGCCAGCCCTGGCCGAGGGAGTTGTGCGCGCAGACGCACAGGATGCCGTCATCGCCCCGCAGATCCCGGGCCCACCCGAAGTAGCGCAGCACATCATCGGAGACGAGCACGTCCTCGTCCGACATGATGACGAACCGGCAGCCGTCGTCCCCGGCGAACACTGCCGTCACCGCCTCGCCGAGGGCGCGGTGCGAGCCGGGCACCGGCAGGCACTCCGGGCTGTCCGGGCGCACCTCGATGTCCAGCGGGAAGCGCGCGAGGACCGCGCGCTGCTCGGCCTCGCGGGGCGACGGCCCGAGCGCGGCGACGATCCGGCGCAGCGACGCCACCTCCGGCACCAGGGCCCAGGACTCCAGCACGCGCGCCAGGTACTGCGGCCGGCGCCACGCCGCCAGCACCAGCACCGTGTCGCCGGGGTCAGCCACGGGGCCTCAGCCAGCTCGCCGGGCAGCGCTCGCGGATGTACCGGGGGAAGGTCTCGTCCACCTCCGCCGGCACGACCGGCAGGCCGCCACCGCTCTCCGCCGACCGGTACCGGGCACCGCTGCGGATCAGCTCGCCCTCCGGGCTGGCGAGCAGCTCGGTATGGCATGTCGCCGTCTCCAGCTTCGACCGCTGCATATCAGGGCCTCCCATCCAGGACAGGTGCCAGCCGCCGTCCGGCAGCACCTCGTAGCCCGCCCGGGCGTCCCGCACCTCCGCCAGCCCGTGGCCGGCCGCCGCCCGGCGGCGGAGGTAGCCCGCCCGGGCCACGACGCACGTCGGCGGCAGCGGCGAGCAGGACTCCCAGTCTGCCGCGAACAGGAAGGTGCGCATCATGACTGCCGCGACATCCCGCCCGGACCAGGCCAGCAGGCCAGGCGACGGCAGCTCGTCCACGTCCGTGATGAGCACCACGTCATCGTCAGCGGCGGCCCGGTCGATGACCGGCCAGGCCGCATTGCGCTGGGCCCGCAGCCTGGCCCACGGGCCGGCACCCGGCGGGAGGCTGGCCGCCACGTAGCTGACGGACCCGGACCAGCGCCGGAAGCGCCCGGCGTTCTCCGCGAAGTACATCGGCTTGGGATGCCCGCGGAAGGTCTCCGGGGCCTCGACCAGGACATGCCAGACACCATAGGGCTCCAGCTCGGTAAGGCGGCACTCCAGCATGTCCAGCTCGTCGTTGAACATGACCGGGGCGATGATCGTCACTGGCCGGACTCCGTGCCGCCCCGGTAATCCCGCCGTCCGGGCACTCAGACTCCCGTCAGCTGCCTCAGCGCCTCGGGCGTCAGCCGCTCATGGCCGTTGCCGCCGTTCGCATGCCCGTTAGCCGGGGAGGACGGGCGGGCGGCGCACAGGCGCTCGGAGCACATTACCGCCGCCAGCGACAGAGCACTGCGCGGCGTGCCGACGCGGCCGACCTTCGTCTTCAGGTCCCACAGCACGGTCATGGCCTTCACCACCCTGGCGGTGTCCAGCCGCCGCGCCAGTGCCTGCCGGGCCGCCAGCGGGCCGCCCTGGGCACTCACCTCGCCCTTCGACAGCAGCCGCAGGACGTCGGTGAGGCAGTCGGTGACCCTATCAGAGATCAGGGCGAAGTCGCCGCACTCCTCCAGCACCGAGTCGAGCCGGGCGAACAGCGCGGCGTGATCGCCGGAGATCATGGCATCCACCAGCGGCGGGCCGAAGTCGGTCTCGCCCTCGAACTTGCGGTAGAGCTCCAGGCTGGTGACGCCCACGCTGGCCATCTGGTCCAGCTTCATGATCGCATCGCGCATGGCGCCGTCCGAGCGGTCCGCTATCTCCCGCAGCAGCTCCGGCTCGGCATTGAAGTCCTCGGCCCGGCAGATGTACTGCAGCCTCTCAGCGATGACCGCCGGGGACAGCCGGCGGAAGACGAACGTCATGCACCTGCTGACCACCGTCGGCAGGATCTTCGCCGGGTCGGTCGTCAGCAATATGAAGATCGTACCCGGCGGCGGCTCCTCCAGGACCTTCAGCAGGGCGTTGCCAGCGTCCTTGCTCATGCTGTGCGCCTCGTCCAGCAGCACCACCAGGCCGCCGAAACTCACCATCTCCGTGATATTGCGGATGTCGTTGACGCCGCCGTTGCCGGCCGCGTCGATCTCCAGCACGCCCAGGTGGCTGCCGTTCCCGACCGCGCGGCAGGCAGGGCAGGTCAGGCACGGCCAGACATCCGGCCGGCCGGGCTCGGCCTGGCAGTGCACGGCGGCGGCCAGGATCCGGGCGGTGGTCGTCTTGCCGGACCCGTGCTGGCCGGTCAGCAGCAGGCCCTTCGGCAGGCTGCGCTGGCGGGCCATCGAGTAGAGCACGGCCGTGGACCGGCGCTGCCCGGCCACGTCCAGGAACCGGCGCGGGCGGTACTTCAGGGCCAGCGGCTCGTGCTCGCTCAAGCGACTACCTCCCAGACAGTGTGCGGCACGCCGCCACAGCCGACCTCGTCCCGCAGCTCCCGCATCCGTCCGTCAGCCGTGGAGTCAAACCAGCCGGGCCGGGCCGCCCGCTCTGCCACCACACGCCAGCCAGCAGCCGTCAGCGACGTTCCCGGCTCGGCGTGCTGGGTGTAGGTGATCATGCGCAGGTAGCCCATCTCCCGGGCGCACCGCCAGGAGGCCCCGTACAGAAAGCTGTTGGCATTCCGGGTGCCGTCCGTGCAGGTCCGGTTCACCTCCACCGTGAAGCCGTCATCCCAGTACCGAGCCACCGGGCGGCCAATCATGGCCACGCCATGTACCTCGCCGTCCGGTCCGGCCGCACCAATGCAGAACTTGCACCCGCGAGGCGGCTTGTTATGGCGGTGATAGACGTCTACCCAGGCGCAGGCCGCACGGAAGGTCATTGGCACGACATGCAGGCGAATCCGTGACTCGCTCACCGCTCCCACCTCAGAACCAGCGTCGGGAGCAGCGCGGCATAGACGGCATCCCGGCCGACGAAGACGCCGATCCACAGGTCTCGCGGCTCGAATATCAGGCTCAGGCGCCTCATTCCGGCCTCCTCCCGATCTGGAGCAGTACCGGGGCGCCGGGCCCGGCCGCCGGCTGGCTGAACCTGCGGCGGGTCTCCTCCCCGGCGCCGATCGCGCAGGAGCCCTCGGGCTGCTGCACCAGGGCGTAGCCGAACTCGTAGCCGCAGGAGGTGCAGGCGAAGTAGCGGTGATCGCCGTCCGTCTCCGGCTCGGCCCTGCCGCCGTCCTGCGCGCACTCAGGGTCGTAGCAGGGAACCGTCTCGTCTACCCAGAGGTCAGGCATCCGGCACCGCCGGGTCCATGACGCCGACGCTGGCGTCATGCTCGGTCCAGTCGAAGCCGCGGATCACCCTGCTCCATGCCTGGATGCGGTAGGTGCCAGGCTCAGTGACAGGAGTGCCGGAGTAGCGCAGCGCGCCTGCCAGCCCCGCCTCGTCTTCAGCCTGGGCTACCCCGCAGGTGTATGTCAGGAGCGGACTGTCCTCGCCATAGCGGATGTCTGCTTCCTGCTGGCAGGACGGCGGATGCTCAAGGTCATAATCCAGGCTGCCGTCATCGAACTCGCCCGCGGGCGGCGTGACCTCGTGCACGA
>Ga0335081_10011845_pt1 | contig 14124 bp, 7 predicted proteins | sample Lox_Sample_35_FD_206713 | JGI IMG/M metagenome (GOLD analysis project Ga0335081, IMG submission 206713) | Soil microbial communities from Loxahatchee National Wildlife Refuge, Florida, United States - Lox_Sample_3.5 | ecosystem: Environmental > Terrestrial > Soil > Wetlands | place: USA: Florida... | reverse complement strand
GGCTCAGGCTGATGTCCGCCGCCACCGTGCCACCGGCCGTCGCCTGGGCCTGCGCGCTTCCCGAGACGTAGCCGTCGGCGCTGGCCTGCAGGGCGATCTGCCCGGCGGGAACGTCGCGGATTTCGAACGCGCCCGATCCGTCGGCCACGGCCGAGAGCGCGGTGCCGCGCACCGAGACGTGCGCACCCGCGACCGAACCTCCCGCCGCATCGTGCACGACGCCGTGGACGACGCCGGTCGTGGGCGCGGGCGGCGGCGGCGCGGCCGGCTGGGCGGCGACCGCGACGGGCCGGGGGGCCGGCGTCGCGCGGGCCGGGACCGGCCTCGGCGCCCGCGTCTCGCGTGCAGCGTGCTCGGTGGGCGCGGGACGCGGCGCCGGCGGCGTCGCGACGGCCACGGGCGTCGACGGCCGCGCAGTGGGCTGCGGTGCCGTCGGTGCCGGCCGGCCGCCGGTCTGGGTCACGCTCTGGGCCTCGGCGTTCGCATCGGTGGCGAGGCCGACGCGCCCCGGGCGGCCCCCCCTGGTGATCTGGCCGGCCATGTAGCCCACGAACGCCACGCACGCGATGACGGCCGCGATGGCCAGCGACCGCCCGGGAAAGGCCTGGTGCGGTGCGGGCGTCTTCGCACTGTCCGCTGACCCGACGTCGCCGCCCGCGCGGAAGCGCTCCAGCCTGCGGGGCTCCAGCCGAGCCGCGGGGTCGGGCGCCGGCGGGCCGGCCGCGGCGGCGCGCACGCCCGCGGCCGTCGCGCGCCGTTCCACGGGCGGCCGGGTCCCGGGCGCATCCGTGGCTCGCGTCTGCGCGCCCCCGGTAGCGCCCGCCGCGGCACGGACCTGACCCCGGGCACCGCGGATCATCTCCAGCGACTGGTCCGGAGTCACGAGCCACTGCAGGTTGATGGCCGCCTCCGCGGCCGCCGCCGACTCCGAAACCTGAGCCGCGGCGGGGGTGGACGCCGCCGCTTGCTCTTGAGCGGCGGCCGCCGGCTGCCCGGCAGCCGTTGCCGGCGCCGTGGCCGGCACCTCACCTGCAGCCTCGGCGTGCCCCGCCCCGTTGTCGCCGTGCTGGCCGGGTGCCGCGATCTGTTCGACGTCGCGCCGCGGCGTGAACTCGCCGCGCCGCACCTCGGGACGCGCGCCGGGCGGAACCGCCGCTGCCGCGGCGCCCTGGCGGGGCACCGGCTCGGAGGTCCGGCGATCCCGCGACGGCCCCGAACGCCGGTCCGTCGCGCGACGCGGAGCCTGCCGCCGCTCGACACTCGGCGGAGCCAGGCTCACGGCCCGGCGGCGGTCCGGGCTCGTCCGGCGGTCCGGCCCGCGCCGGTCGATGCCGGCGCGCCGCTCGCGGCCGACCCGCCGGTCGGGAAACGCGCGCTCGACGTGCGCCGGCCCCGCGGCCGCCGCCCGCTGGGCCGTGTGCGGAGCGGCGGGCATCGCCGCCGGTACGGCGCGAAGCTCGGCCGTTCCCCGATGCACCACCGGTCGCGGCGCCGGTGCGACCGCCGGGGCTTTCTCCTCCTCCGGCTCCTCGATCGCCGCCGTGCCCGATCCCGCCGTCTGCCGCACGTGGATCGTGCGCAGGCGCTCGGCGCATTGCGCGCAGTCCACGATGTGCCGCGCCGCCTCCTTGCGCAGCACGGGGTCGGCGAACTCCGCCTCGCGCACCACGTAGGCGAGCAGCTCGCGGTACTCGAGGTGACGAACGTGCGAGCGGCGCTCCACCAGCTGCACGATGCCCGCCGTGACGAGACCGAACAGCGCCTTGCCGACCGCGAACTCGCTCAGCGCGGTCTCTTCGACGATCGCGGTGACGTCGCGCCCGCCGTCGAGCAGCGGCAGAATGTGCTTCTGCTCCTCGGTGAGGTTCTCGGCGGTGGCGCCGAGCTTGTCCCGGACGCAGCGGAACACGAGGTCGAACGAAGGGATCTTCTTCTCGATCTGGCTCCACTCGTCCACCTGGCGCGCGCCTTCGAGCAGCAAGCCTTCGACGTCCAGGGACACGAGCAGGGGCTGGTGCGGCGGCAAGCGGTCGGTGGTGAACGTGAAGCTGCCCTGCTTCCAGGTGAACAGGAAGTACACGGCCTGCTCGACCTGCAGCCGGATGAACCGCTCGAGCTCGCCGCGGTCGATCCGGCCCGAGTCCACCAGGATGCGGCCGATCTGGCGCTTGCTCGTGCGCTTCTGCTCTTCGACCGCCGAGTCGAGCTGGTGCTGCGTGATCCGGCCGCTGCGGACCAGCATGTCCCCGAGGCGGTCGAGGCGGTTCGCCACGGTGGCGTAGCTGACCCGGCCCACGTCGAGGTAGATGTGCCCCTGCATCTCGCCGTCGACGAGGGTCAGGCACCCGCTCTTCCGCCCCAGCGACAGCAGCTGGAGCACGTCGGGCAGGCCTGCCTCCTCGAGGTTTCCCTGAATGGGCACGTCTCAGACTCCGTGCGGACCCGGGATCGGGCGATCCAGCGGTACGCGCATCATTGCATTATGGCGTACCCGGGCCCCGTGCGACACCCCCTGCGGCTCCCCGCGGCGGAGGCTCACTGGCGCGGCTGCAGGGTGAGCTGGAGATCGCCGAACACGTTCTTGTCGCCGGGCCCCGGCGGCACGAAGATCTCGAGCGGCGGGGCGTAGGCGTTGAGTCGGTCGAGCACCGCGTCCGGCAGGGTGACCTCGTAGTCCCCGGGCGGCACGGCGCCCCGGTAGAAGCCCCCGTTGGCGAAGGTGACGACGGTGATCTCCTTGCCGGAATTCAGGTCCCGCAGCACGACCGGCACGCCCGGGACCGGCTCCTCGCCGAGCACCACGAAGCCCGCGATCTCAGCGCCCACCACGACCGGCAGCGCCACCGCGCCGAAGGCGTTGGGCGACGGACGGACGCGGATGACCGGCGCCGGCAGGAGCATGTGCGGGTCGGGCAGCGACAGGGTGTCCACGTCGATCTGGACGGGCTCGGTCGGGAACAGGCCCCACACGGCGAACCGTCCCTCCGAGTCCGTCTGGGCTGCGAGCCCGCCCACCCGGATCGGGATGTCGGGCAGGCCCGGCTCTCCGGGATCCTGCACCCCGTTGCCGTTGTCGTCGCGGAACAGGACGCCGGAGACGCCCGACCGGTCGAGCGCCGCCGCATCGCCGGTCTTGACGAGCCGCGTGCGGGGATCCCACGCCACCGACCCGGAGGCGAACGTCAGCTCGCTGGACCCGGTCTGGGTGGCGAGCCGGCTGCGCGTTCCCACCCGCGGGCCCGCCGTCGCCGTGGTGAGGCCGAGCTCGAGGGTGGCGCCGCCGGTGCGGAACCAGCCCACCGCGGCGTCCAGGCGCAGCAGCCGCGAGATGCGGTGGCCGATGCTCGCCCGCAGCGCCGAAAGGCCGTGCGCGGGCTCGACCGCCAGCTGGCCCTCCACGGTCGATCCGCGAAGCCACGGCCAGGGGCCGCGCAGGATCGCGTCGGCGCTCGCATCGAAGGCGAGCCCCGCGCTGTCGCCCGCGGCGCCCTGGTAGAGCTTGCTGTACAGGACCCCGAGCGAGTAGCGGATCACCCCGATCTGGGTGGTCGCCGACACGCGCTCGACGCCCTGGCGCAGGCCGGCGTTGTCGGTGAGCACGCCCGTGGCATCGAGGTACAGCGCGCCGTGCATCCAGCCCGGCCGCCAGAACACGGAGCCGTCCGTCTCCGAGCCCCCGGAGACCGCCCCGCTGTAGAGGGCACCCGCCTGCGTGTAGCGCGTGAAGGTGGCGCTCGCGTGCAGGTCCTCGTTCGGCTCGTAGTCCGCGAGGGCCCGCAGGTGCCCGTTCACCACCGCTTCGCCCGACAGCCCGAGCGCCGCCGTCGGCGCCGCCGAGACGGCCGCGTACGGCTGCCACAGGGCGCCCCGGACTCCCTGGAAGAACCCGTCGGAGCCGCCCTGCAGGGTGACGTGGCTCGAGAGCCCGTACCGGAAATCGGTGCTGACCAGGGCGTCGCACGGATCGTACTGGCACCGGCCCACGGCGAACGCGTACTCGAACTGCCCCACCGGAAGGCGGCTGACCGGAACCCGGATCGTGCGCTTCTGCTGCACCACCTCGCCGGAGGGGCCGTACAGGACGAGGTTGAACGGGTTCTCGCCGTAGCGCAGCTGCAGTGGGACGAGGAACGCCCCCAACGCGCCCGCCTCCGAGTATCCGAGGAGCCGCCCGCCGTCGTACAACTCCGCCTCCCACCCCGCGGGCACGTTGCCGACGATCGGCTCGACGTCGAACTGGGAGGAGCGGATGAACGGGGCGTTGGTGACCACGGCCCCCTCCACCAGCATCGACCGGAGCCCGTTGGTCTGCACGTCGCCGAGCCGGATCTGCCGGATCCAGGGCGAGTCCGTCCAGGCGCGGGACCATGATGCCTGCAGCTGGGCGCTGGACGCACCGTGATCGTCCCACAGCTGCGGCCGCACCTCCGCGCTGCCGCCCAGCAGCCCCGTGCCGAAGCCCAGCTCCGCGGCCAGCTGGTCGGTCGGCCCGCTGGTGGCCGCCGTCAGCGACCACGTGAAGACCGCGCCGTCCACCACCCGCTGCCGGAGCGCGACGTCGAGCACCTGCCCGGCCGGCGCCGGCCGATAGAGCAGCTGGTGCCGGCGCTCGCGGCGCAGGCGCTGGACGACGGGCAGGCCCGCCGTGCGACCGACGATGGCCGATACGTTCGACCACTCCACGCTGGTCGAAACGCCCAGCAGCCGATCCAGGAGGCTCGTGGCGACGAACAGGTCCCCGTCGTACCAGGCCACGTCGAGCGTGTCGTACGGGATGGAGTCGGGGCCCCGGGTCAGCACCCCCGCGCCGGGCTTGAACACCACGGCGACGTGGCCGGGCTCGAGCACGGCCACCACGGAGTCGTGCAGCGCGAACGCCTCGACGCGGACCTCGGCCATGTCCAGGAACCGGTGGACGGGCAGCAGCAGCGTCGAGTTGATGAACAGCGCGAGCATGACGTCGGACGGGCCGTCCTCGATGTTGAGCTGGACCGGGCCCTCGACGTAGGCGGTGTCCCGACCCGCGCTGTCGCGCGGAATGACGGGCGCGTTATGGAACGCGAGCTGTGCGGCGGACGGCGACGCGGCAGCGCACAGCAGCAGGCCGACCGCGCCCAGCGTCGCGACGCGCCGCTGGAAGCGCGGCCTCGCGGCGGGTGGCATCCGGGTCGGCGCGGCGCTCATGGGTTCCGTCAGCCAACGCGGACGGCCGCCGAATCCGTCACGGTGGGCGCCCGCAGCACCCGGTCCGACGGCAGGTCTGGACGGTCGGCGTGGAGCCGCAGGCGCACGCGATAGTCGCCCGGCGCGATCGAGTCGAGCGGGAAGGAGAAGCGCCGCTGCATCGGGACGTAGACCGCCAGCGTGCTGGACCAGCTGCGCACGATGGAGCCGGCCTGGTTCACCAGCTCGAAATCGGCGGTGCCCAGCCACGCGGCATTGCCCTGGCGCTCCATGTGGGTCCACACGGTGAGCGAGTCCCCTTCCGCCTCGGCCGTCATGTCCCGCACCGTGACGCCGGTCGAGACGGTCCCGTTGCGGAAGTTCACCGACGCCACGAGCCGGATCACGAGATTCAGGCCCGCCCGCACGAGGGTGTCCGCTCCAGCGACCTGCGGGGCCACGCCCTGCCCGGTGACGATCAGCCGCGCCCAGTACTCTCCGGGGGCGAGGCCGGCGGGGGGCCGCGCCAGGAGCCGCACGATCTGCTGGGACTTGGGCTGGAGGAGCACCCGCTGGGGGAACGCGCGGATCCAATCGGCCGCGGACGGATAGTCCCCGGGGTCCTCGACCATCCGGATGAACGGGGTCCCGGCGGAATCCGCGTCGGGGAAGCCGAACTTGATCTCGACCGTCGCCTCCTCGGGCGTGTCCCCGGCGTTGCCGATCGTGACCTGCGCGGAGGGCGCCCGGTCGTCCATGAACACGGCCGTCGGCGACACGTAGATCGCCTCGCTGACGGCCGGCAGGAGGACAGCCACGGCGGCGGCGCTGGCGGCGACCCGCAGGGGGGCGGCGATCCGGTGGCGCATGCTCAGCTCCCCAGGTTGTAGACGGTCAACGCGATCGTGGCGCGGTAGCGCCCGCGCGCCTGGGGCCGGCCGGGCTGCACCGTGCCGCCCAGCCACACGAACAGGTGTCCGTTGCGACCCAGCGAGCCGATCACCGGCCGGTGCGGGTCGAACGCGCGGCTGCGCCGCGGGTGACCATGGCTGAAGTCGGCGAACCCGTCGCCCGGGCCGAAGACGATGGGGAGCAGGGCACCCTCCTCACTGGTGAGCGCGGTGGGCAGGAGGAACTCGACCCGCACGCTCGCGTCGTGCGGCCCCTGGATTTCGAACAACCCCGCGCGATGCGGTTCGAACACCGACACCGACGTGGGGATGCCCGGCAGTACGGTTCCGAAGCTGAGGTCGCTGAGCGCCAGGGCCGTCAGCGGCAGTCTGACCCTGTGGACCTCCGACTGCGCCTGCACGGGCGAGGTCCAGACCGGCGCCGCCGCGGCCACCGCGATCATGCCGAGCGCCAGAGCGCTTCTCATGCGAGACCGGCGACCGTGCCGGTCCGAGAACGGATGCGTGCGAACCACCGAAGCGTGGCCTTTCCCGGACCGACACGGAATGCCGCGGAGAACGATCCCCGCCGCTGGTGCCCTACTGGTACGACACCGTCAGCGTGATCGTGCCCGTGTAGAGGCCCGTCGTCGTGAGCGCCGGCGGATTCACCGTGCCCGCGATGCCGATGACCAGATTCCCCGTCCCGTCCAGCGCCGTCCCGAACGGAGCGGCCGGGCTGAACGTCGTGAACACGGTCGGATACGGGTTCCACTTCAGCCCGTCGCTCGAGGAGAACGTGATCGGGATGGTGGCCCCACCCGTTCCGGTCAGCACGGTCGGGAGCGTGAAGCTGACGGAGACCGCGGCGTTGGGCTGGCCGGAGATGTTGAACCGGCCCGCGTTCGTCGCCAGGCTCGTGGGCGCCTTCGGCGTCCCGGCCGTGACGCTGCCGAAGTCGTCGTCGTTGACCCCGGCGGCCGTCAACGGCGCGACGCCGGACACCTGGGCCTTGGCATTGATCGACGCCGTGGCCGTCGTTTGGGCCGCGGCGTGCGTCGTCAGGATGCTCGCGAAGAGCAGCCCGACGACTGCCATGCCTACCAACCGGTTCTTGCGCGACATTACCCCTCCCTCCTGTGGCAGGACGATGAAACCATGGTTTCCAGTCCGTTGACTGGCCGAAGCTTGCGCGGACACTAACCCTAGTGCAAGAGACAAGCCAAAATACGCCTGTAGCCGCACACAGGTAAGTCGCTATGTCGTTTACGGTTATCTCGCGGCTTGGCCGCCGTTTTGGCCAGTGAGACCGCCGTACAACACCTCCCGTGTTGCGTCGGCGCGATATGAGCCCCCGCCGTCGCCTCGAGGGTGGCCGCGGGCCGCATCCCTAGTCCGCGGCGCGGATTCGAGGATTGGAAAGCTCCCTCGGACCGGGTCGCGGCCGCATGATGACGGACACGGCGCTGCCTGCGCGCGCCGTCCACCGCCGAATTACTCGTCGCCGGATCGCACTTTCGCTTGCGCTGGCGTCCACTTTGGTGACACCTAGGTGATGACCGGCGCTAGGCATTCACCCACCCTCCAGCACCGCGGTGTGGCGAATGAGTGCGCTTCACGAGAGTCATCTTCACGACTACGAGTACCGGTGTCTCGGTCCGATGTCGCTGCGCGGTCCGGCGGGGGAGCGCGTGGCGTTCCGGACCCGGAAGCAGCTGGCGTTGTTCACGCTGCTGGTGCGGCGCCCGGGGCAGCCGCAGTCGCGGGACGGCCTGATCGAGCTGCTCTGGTCCGACGACCACGCGGTGCGCGGCCGCCACTCGCTGTCGCAGGCGGTGTCGCTGGTCAACAAGAGTCTGCGCCGCGAGGCGATCGTGTCGCCGTCGAAGGACGAGGTGGTGCTCCGCGACGGAGTCATCTGGGCCGATGTGGCCGAGTTCGAGCGGTGCGCCGCGCAGCGGCGGCAGCGGGACGCGCGGGCGCTGTGGCACGGCAATTTGCTCGAGGGCATCTGGTTTCCCCGGGCACCGAATTTCGAACGCTGGCTGGAGGCGGAGCGTCGCCGCCTGCTGGAGACGATGCGGAGGGCGTTGCACGATCTGCTGGTACGGAGCAGGTCGGAAGGCGACTGGGGCGGCATGCGGTCCGTGGCCGAGTCCGCACTGGACCTGGACGGCCTCGACGAGATGGCGATGCTGGCGCAGCTGGTCGCGCTGACACTGCTCGGCGATCGGACGCTGGCGCTGCGGCGGTTCGTGGAGTTCGAAGCGCGGCTGCAGGACGAGCTCGGAGCCGAGCCGGGCCCGGAGATGCGGGACTGGGCACGGCGGCAGCGCTGCAGCGCCTCGGCGCTCCCGTCGGGGAGGGGGGAGCCGGGCGGGTCCCGGGTCAGGGAAACGGTGGTTCCGCCGGCGGCGTCGCCGCTCTACGGCCGCACCGCGGAGTTCGCGGCCCTGTGGCAGGCCTGGGAGGCGGCCCGCGGGGGCAGCGGGCGGTGCGTGATCCTGGTCGGTGCGCCCGGCATCGGGAAGACCGCACTCGCGACCAAGCTCACCGACCAGGTGCGGGTCGCGGGCGGCGCGGCGTGCGTGGCGCGCTGTTTCAGGACCGAGAAGTGCGTGCCTTTCGCGCCGGTGTCCACGCTGGTGCGGCAGCTGGCGGGCCTGCCGGGGTTCGTGGCGCTGAGCGAGGTCTGGATCAGCGAGCTGGGGCGGCTGGCGCCCGAGCTGCGGGAGCGGTTCCCCCATGCGCCGCAGGCGCTGGCTGCCGACGACTCCGCGCGCCACCGCCTGTGCGAGGCGACCTGTCGCGCGGGCGAGTCCGTGTCCTTCGAGCAGCCCCTGCTGCTGGTCGTGGACAATGTTCGGGAGGCCGACGAGACGACGCTCGCACTGCTGCACTACTACGGGCGGCAGGTCGCGGGCCAGCGGACCCTGCTGGTGTGCGTGGCGCGCTCCGAGGACGACAGCGGCTGCGACGCGGGTGAATTCGCCGACCAGGCCCGGGAGCAGGGCTTCGCGCAGATCCAGCGGCTCGGTCCACTCGACGAGGCCAGTCTCCAGCAGATTGCGGCAGACGTGCTGTTGCAGCGTGGCCTCGAGCCGTCGGCGCCGATCGTGCAGTCCGTGGGCCGGCTCGCGCGCGGGAATCCGCTCCACGCCACCGAGCTCGCCCTGGCCATTCCCGCGCACGACGGCCGACCGGCGTCGGACTGGCTGCTGGGTCTGGCCGATCAGTCGCGCACGGCGGAGGAGTCGTTCGAGGCCTCGGCGGCGACGCGGCTGGCGGCGCTGTCGCGCGGGGCGCGCGCGGTGACGTCGGCGCTCGCCGTGGCGGCGCGGCCGCTGGCGGAGCACGAGATCCTGGCCGTGACCGAGCTGGCTCCGGCCGAGCTGGCGTCGGCGTTGTTCGAGCTGGAGGGGGGGCGGTTTCTTCGCCGCGAGGCGGCGAGCATGGGCTTCGCTCACGACAGTTACACCACCGTGGCGCGGGGCGCGCTCGAGGAGGCCGAGCAACGCCGGATTCACGCGCGGCTGGCGTCGGTGCTGGCGGAGTCGGCGGCGCGGAACCCCGCGGCGCGCATCGAGGTGGCGCTGCACCTGGAACGGGCGGGGATTCTGGTGGAGGCGCGCGCCCACGCGATGGCCGCCGCGGACTTCGCGGGCACGGTGGGGGCGGTGAGCGAGCGAGCCGAGGCGCTGGAGCTGGTGCGGCGGGTATCGGGCCGTTACGACGGCGAGGTGGCGGCATCGCTCGCCGACTGCTACCTCGGGCTGCGGGAGTTCGAGAGGCTGGACCTGCTGTGCCGGGAGGCTCGTGAGCATCAGGATCTGCCGGCGCGGGTGGTCGGGGAATTCCGCTTTCTGGAGATCGCGGCGGACCACCATTCCGGCCGGGCGGCGCTGTCGCGGATCTGCAGCGCGCTCGAGGAGCTGTTGGGGCCGCAGGGGCCCGGCGACTTCGCGCATCGCAGCGACGCGATGACGCTGCTGATGCGCACGGCCGACAAGACGGGGGCGTTCGACCTCGTGCGGGCGACCGCGCGGGCTCAGCGCCGGGCGTCGGCGACGTCGAATGCGGGCGAGCCTTCGGCGCACGCGCTGTTCGCCAGCGCCTATGTCTTCGCCAAGTACTACTGGCCGCAGCGGGCGCTCCCGCTGCTGGAGCGGGCGCGGGGCAAGGCCGAGCGGGAGCAGAACTGGGAGCTGGAGCACGCGTGCCGGGACGGCATCGGGGTGGTGCTCAAGCAGCTGGGGAGGTTCGCCGAATCAATAGAGCAGATTGGCTGCAGCTTGGCCCTCGCACGGAGAACCCTCAACCCGCAGGCAGAGGCAACGAGCCTGGTCAACATCGCGGTCGCACAGATCGCCATGGGCCAGTTCGAGGCGGCTGCTCACCACCTTGAAGTCTCGGCTCACATTGACGGTCACTTTCCGCTTTGGCCGTACCGGGTATACAGACATGTCAACCAGGGGGTGCTCGCGCTCCTCACCCACAGGCCGGGCGAAGCCGCGGCGGCTTTCGAGCGCGGCCTGGAACTCGCGAACCTAGTGGATCTGTGGCCTGTTGCGGCCAACTGCTGCGCGGGCCTGGGCCTCTGTGCCATGGACGCCGGAGACCTGCCAACACTCGCAGAACGGTGTCGGCGCCTCAGGCAACTCGTACGAGAGACACGCTGGATCTTCGCGGACCGTTGGATGATCGAGGCGGCCCTGGCCTGGGATGCTCTACTCAACTACGGCCGTTCTGAGCAGGCAATCGCTAGTCTCGTCCGCGCGTCTCAGGAACTGTCACGTAGGGATGTGGATCACTGGCTTCGGTTGCAAGTCGAGGCCATAAGGGTGTCGGAGCGGGCGACCGGATTGACGGAGACGGTTCGCCGCACAGAGCTGGCGGTGCTGGCTCGCGGCTACCAGGCAAACGCTGTCGCCGCCGCCGCGGAGGCGTCGCCCGATGAGCGCACCACTGAATGCTAGCTAGCTGGCCGCAGCGACGCGGCCGTGAAGCGTCCGCTCCGTCCGAGCGAAGACCGCGAGACCGCCAGCTGAGACGTCTATTGGCTGATCCTGGAGCCGCGCCACCACGAGCGCCTTGACCTGCTCACTACGGACCACCACGTCCACCAACTGCGGGTCAAACTGTTTCCCGGAATAGCGACGTAGCTCTTCGGCAACTCGCTCGTAGGTCAGCGCCTTCCGGTACGGGCGATCAGTGGTCATCGCGTCCATTGTGTCGGCCAACATGATGACTCGCGCGCCAATCGGAATCGCCTCGCCGGCCAGACCCAGTGGATACCCCGTCCCGTCGAAGTTCTCGTGGTGATGCCGCACCGCTTGCTCTATTGGGCCTCGAAAGGCGGAAATCGTAGCCACCAACTCTGCTGAGCGAGATGGATGTGTCCGCATCAGCGCCTTCTCAGTACCGTCCAGCTTGGCTTCCTTACGAAGAAGGGGCGCAAAATCCTCGTGGATCTTCCCCACATCGTGTAGGAGGGCAGCTGTGGTGATCTGGTCAACCACCTTGGCCGGTAGCCCCCGCTCGCGAGCCAGTTGACTTGCGATCCGCGACACACGTAGCGAATGACCGGATGTGTATTGGTCGCGGGCCTCAATTGCCTTGACCATCAATTCGAGCAGGTCCCGGTTGACCTGCTCAAGCTGCATGTTCACCTGGTAAATGTGTCTGACGAAGAACAGAGGCAGAACAAGAGCCAGAATCCCCAGCGTATGGAAGTTGGCGTACAGCACCGCCAATACAGGTGCCAGTGCGGACGAGAACACATCGTAGAACAGCGACGGTCCAGCGATGCGCTGCCAGGCATGGTGGAACGTCAGCCCGTCGCTGAGTGCGACGACACTAGCGACCGCCATGTTGTTGACGAAGAAGTACGCGACCGCTGCGGCGACGATCGGCACCGCCACGAGGTGAAACTGCTCCTTCAAGAGCGTGGACGTACCGCCAAGCATATGGTACAACCACGACGCAGCGAAGAGTGAGACAATGAGCTGTGAGACGTTGAAGATGATTTTCAGCGGGGGCTTCTTCCTAACTGCGTACTCAACCCCCAGCTCGGCTAGCGCGGCAATCAGCAGAACCCATCCGCTGTCCAGCAGTAGAATCGATGCGAGCTGTGGGACGAACGCAACGGAAGCATTCGTCTCGCCGCTTCCGACCCGAAGCCTGAGATAGGACGCCTCAGCAAAGAACGCGAGAACCCCGAAGGCGGCGATCGCGTTCCACATGGGCTGCGGATCTGCAGGGACGGTCCAATTGGCGGCGAGCATACAGAGCGCCGCCGCCACTGCGGTGAGGAAGACGAAGGTCTTTACGCGAAGAGACATGCTGAGTTTGATACGACCCCCGGGAACGGCTTACCAGCTATTCGTCCCGCCCATATCCTGAACCAGCAGGCGGATAATGGCCGCGATAAGGCCCGCGAACCAACCGAAATCGAACACGAGCGTCACCCCCTCTCAGGTCGAGAAGTCACGCCCATTCGCTACGGGCGTGCTGACGCTCCGCTCCCTTACTCCCCGCTCAGCTCGCTCGGAGCCTCGCCGGGGGTCCGTATCCTTTGTGAAAGAGCCCAAACACTTCGCTAACGACACCGCTCCAACTGCACCTGCGTACTGCGCTCAGTGCTGCAACAAAAACCACCTATTGGTCGCATCCAGTACCGCCAGCACCGCCGCCTGCTCGGGACTCTCCTTGACCTCACACGTCCCGACCAGCAGCTGCGACGTCCGCCCCCCCACCCCATGCACGCCGGCCAGTACCAGCTTCCGGTCGAAAGCCTCCACTACCCGCACGCCCTCCAACACCACACCCGCGTCCACCAGGTCCTTCTCGATCGCCTTCACCGCCGCGCGAGCCGCCAACTGCACCCGGCTGCGGGCCTCGTCTACCCCTTCCTCCGTCCCCTCCACCAGCACATCCCCCGACCGCAGCAGCACCCGCACCTCAATCCGCTTGGGCCGCGGGGACTCGATCACCAGATCCGCGAAGACCAGCTTCCGGCGCACCGCGGCGCTCGTCACCGCCTCCTGCTCCAGCAGGTCGATCGGCCGCACCTCAGCCGTCTGGGCAACGCTGATCTTGCGGTGATCCACCTTGATGCCGAGCTGCGCCATCAGCGCGCTCTCGACGTTGCGCACCGCCTGCTTCGGCTGCACCTCCGCCGTCGTCAGAACGTGGATCTCCTCGAAGTCGCCTCCACGCCCCGCAACGATCCGAGCGGACAATACCCCCGACAGCGCGGATATGAGCTGCTCAGCCCGGCGCAGCGTCCACGCCTCAGGCGATTCACCGGAAACCGGCAATCCAGGGTTCGCACTCATCAACACGACCCTCTCGTCCTTCAATCCTCGTGCCGCGAAGGGTGCTTCGCGCGGCGCCGGTACCGCCTCCTAGACTTGTGCACCCTGGAACCGGGCGCGTCAAGTCTACGCTTCGCCGGCTTCGCCGGATTCGGCACCTTCAGCTTCTCTCGAACACCCACCATTCCTCACGAAGACACGTCGCCCAATGGCGACAAATCCACCTGGATTTCATCCTAAGTTGTTGTCGGATGATATTTTACAAACTTGCCAGCAGTAAACGTCGCCGCCGGCAGCCGGGGGGTGGCTCACGATCATACGCCCGAAGCATCGAAAAGTCAATCACTTGTAGCAGGGATCTCAAGTAGGGGTTGATGCCGGGGCGCCGCCCGCCTCGTAGTCCTTCAACTTGCGGTACAGCGTACGCTCGCCGATTCCCAGCATCTCCGCCGCCTTGCGACGATTCCCACGCGTCTCGGCCAGCGCAGCCTCGATGGCCGCGCGCTCGACATCCGCCATGCGCATTCCCGCCTCATATACCACCAATTCCCTGGCCTTACTGCCCCGATCGCCCACCCCCCCTCCCTGGCCCGAACCGGCCAGCCGATCCGCTCCACCCACCAGCACTTCGGCCTCCGGAGCCTCGTGCGGCACCTCGATCACCTCCACCCGCTGCGGATGCTCCTCCAGCCGGCGGCGCAGATCCTCGACCTGCAGCCTGAGGTCGATCAGCGACTGCACGATGTAGGTCAGCT
>Ga0335081_10011844_pt1 | contig 14126 bp, 13 predicted proteins | sample Lox_Sample_35_FD_206713 | JGI IMG/M metagenome (GOLD analysis project Ga0335081, IMG submission 206713) | Soil microbial communities from Loxahatchee National Wildlife Refuge, Florida, United States - Lox_Sample_3.5 | ecosystem: Environmental > Terrestrial > Soil > Wetlands | place: USA... | reverse complement strand
CTGATCCTTGCTCGACGATACCGTGGTGATCGGGTCGTAACGGGTCGGCTCCATCCGCAGCTCTTTGAGGACGTCGGCGAGCGAGTGCGTGGCGCGGTCGGAATCGCAGGCCGGCAGGACGAAATGGTCGCGCAAGCCGCGATAGATCAGCACGGCGGCGACGGCGGCGGCCGGAATACCGATAAGCCGCAGCGCGAAGCGATAAGGCTGCGGGCGCTCGGGCGGCGATCTCCGTCCGGACCAGCGCCGGGCGCGAAGGGGAGCCGATGGCTTTGGCGGCGAGTCGTCGGGCATCGCCGCAAGTTACTACAGCGCCTTGACGATCTCTTCCGTCATTTTCTTGGCGTCGCCAAGGAGCATCATGGTGTTGTCGCGGTAGAACAGCGGGTTGTCGATGCCGGCATAGCCCGAGGCGAGCGAGCGCTTGTTGAACATCACCGTGCCGGCCTTCCACACCTGCAAGACCGGCATGCCGTAGATCGGCGACTTCGGGTCGTCTTCGGCCGCCGGATTGGTGACGTCGTTGGCGCCGATCACGTAAGCGACGTCGGCCTGGGCGAATTCGGAATTGATGTTCTCGAGCTCGAACACCTCGTCATAGGGCACGTTCGCTTCGGCGAGCAGCACGTTCATGTGCCCCGGCATGCGGCCGGCCACCGGATGGATGGCGTATTTCACCTCGACGCCGGCGGCCTTGAGCTTGTCGGCCATCTCGCGCAGCGCATGCTGCGCCTGCGCCACCGCCATGCCGTAGCCGGGCACGATGATGACTTTCGACGAATTCTTCAGGATGAAGGCGGCATCCTCTGCCGAGCCGATCTTGACCGGGCGGTCGCCCGCCGCGGCGGCCGGGCCGGCCACTTCGCCGCCAAAGCCGCCGAGGATCACCGAGATGAACGACCGGTTCATGCCCTTGCACATGATGTAGGACAGGATCGCGCCCGAGGACCCGACCAGCGCGCCGGTGATGATCAGCGCGGTGTTCTCCAGCGTGAAGCCGATGCCGGCGGCGGCCCAGCCGGAGTAGGAGTTGAGCATCGAAATCACGACCGGCATATCGGCGCCGCCGATCGGAACGATGATCAGAACCCCAAGCAAAAACGAGGTCGCGGCGATCAGCCAGAAGGCGAGATGCTGCTGCTGCTCGAAGAACCAGACGATCAGCGCGATCAAGCCCAGGCCGAGCGCGATATTGATGACATGGCGGCCCGGCAAAAGAATCGGCTTGCCGCTCATCCGGCCGGAGAGTTTCAGGAAAGCGATCACCGATCCGGTGAAGGTGACGGCGCCGATGGCGACGCCAAGCGACATCTCGATCAGGCTCTGCGCGTGGATTGCGCCTTCGGTGCCGATGCCGAAGGCGGACGGCGCATAGAGCGCGCCGGCGGCGACCAGCACCGCGGCCATGCCGACCAGCGAATGGAAAGCGGCGACCAGTTCCGGCATCGACGTCATCGGCACCCGGTGCGCGATCACCGCACCAAGCCCGCCGCCGAGCGCCATGCCGAGCATGACCAGCCCCCAGGCGGTCACGTCCGCCGGCGGATGCGCGGCCAGCGTGGTGGCGACCGCGATCGCCATGCCAATCATGCCGAACAGATTGCCGCGCCGGGACGTTTCCGGGCTCGACAACCCGCGCAGCGCCAGGATGAACAGCGCGCCGGCGACCAGATAGCAAAGTGCGGCGAGATCGGCGCTCATCGGCTGTTTCCTTGGCTCACCGCTGCTTGCGCTGGAACATCGCCAGCATGCGCTTGGTCACGAGGAAGCCGCCGAAGATATTGACCGAGGCGAAAACCAGCGCGACGAAGCCGAGCACGCGCGCCCAGACCGGCCCGGCGTCGTTGGCGACGAGCGCGACGCCGACCGCGAGCAAGGCGCCGACCACGATCACCGAGGAGATGGCGTTGGTCACCGACATCAGCGGCGTATGCAGCGCGGGCGTCACCGACCAGACCACGTAATAGCCGACGAACACCGCGAGCACGAAGATCGACAAGCGAAACACGAAGGGATTGACCGCATCGCTCGCGGCCGCCGCCACGCCGGGATGCGTATTGGCGAGAAGATCGAGCTGGCCGAGGATTGAAAGAGTGATCATGGGCATCCTGTCCTGCCTCTCCCGGTACACGGGGAGAGGTATTTTCATGTTACGCCGCGCTCTTCGGCTTGAAACTCGGATGCACGATCGCGCCATCGCGCGTGAGCGCGGTCGCCTTGACGATCTCGTCATCCCAATTGACGGCGAGCGTCCTGGTTTTCTTGTCGATCAGGACCTCCAGGAAGGCCAGCAGATTCTTGGCGTAGAGACTGGAGGCGGTGGCGGCGAGCCGGCCCGGCACGTTGCGGTAGCCGACGATCTTGACGCCGCCGACTTCGGCGACCGCATCGGGCCGAACCCCTTCGACGTTGCCGCCCCGCTCGACCGCGAGATCCACCACCACGGAACCGGGTCGCATCGATTCCACCATCTGCTTTGACACCAGCCGCGGCGCCGGACGGCCGGGAATGAGCGCGGTGGTGATGACGATATCCTGTTTCTTGATGTGATCGGCGACCAGCGCCGCCTGCTTGGCCTGATACGCCGCCGACATTTCCTTGGCGTAACCGCCGGCCGTCTCGGCGGCTTTGAACTCTTCGTCTTCGACGGCGATGAACTTGGCGCCGAGGCTCTCGACCTGCTCCTTGGCCGCGGGGCGCACGTCGGTTGCCGTGACGATGGCGCCGAGGCGGCGCGCAGTGGCGATAGCCTGCAAGCCGGCGACGCCGGCACCCATGATGAAGACCTTGGCGGCCGGCACGGTGCCGGCCGCGGTCATCATCATCGGCAACGCGCGCCCGAAGTCGGCCGCGGCATCGACGACCGCCCGGTAGCCGGCGAGATTGGCTTGGCTCGACAGCACGTCCATGGCCTGCGCGCGGGTGATACGCGGGAGCAGCTCCATGGCGAAGGCGGTGACGCCGGCATCGGCCATAGCTCGCAGCGCATCGTCCTGCCCGTAAGGATCCATGATGGCGATGACGATCGCGCCCCTTTTCAGCCGGGCCAGCTCGGCCGAATTCGGCCGCCGCACGTGGAGAACGATATCGGCATTGCTGACGGCGTCGCCGGCGATGGAGGCGCCCGCGGCAACGTAATCCGCATCGAGGATGCCGGACTTGACGCCGGCGCCGGGCACGACGGCGACTTCGGCACCGAGCGCGATCATTTTCCTGACCGTTTCCGGGGTCGCGGCGACGCGCGGCTCCCCCGAATCGGTTTCGGCAGCAACCGCGACTTTCATGAAACCTCCGACGGCGCAACGGCCGGCATAAAAGCCGAAGGCGGAATTAGACGTAGATCAGGTGAGGAAATACGCCATGCCGATCACGATGATGACGACGACCGCCATCGACACTTTCACCAGCGTGATGAAACTGTGGTAGGTCTCTTCATGAGCCGGATAATCGTTGCCCGTCGCAAGGGCATATTCGACCTCACCATGATCGGCCATTACCGTCTCTCCAGAAAGCTGCCCGGTTAACGGCGGACTTAGCGTAATTGCGATTATAGAGCAACCGGACGCGGCTCGAACGGTGCGCAATTTCGCCTCGCTGTCATGTTGCGCAGGCAGCCGGGCGCAACTTGCTCCGGGGAACCCGAATGCCTACTGTTCATGGCATCGCCGCCATGGACCGCGACCATGCTCAGAAAAGAACAAAATGAGCTTCTCAGCCAAACCGGCCCCGCAACGCCGATGGGCCGGCTATTTCGGTGCTATTGGCTGCCGGCGCTGCTCGCCGAGGAGTTGCCGGAAAACGACTGCCCGCCGGTACGGGTGAAGCTCCTTTCGGAGCGGCTGATTGCGTTCCGCGATTCGGACGGCCGCTATGGCCTGATCGACGAATTCTGCGCCCATCGCGGGGTGTCGCTGTGGTTCGGGCGCAACGAAGAGAGCGGCCTGCGCTGCCCCTATCATGGCTGGAAATATGACGTGACCGGCCAATGCGTCGAGGTGCCGTCCGAGCCGGTGGAGAGCGGCTTCTGCAAGAAGGTCAAGCTGGCGTCTTATCCGCTGGTGAAGATCGGCGAGGTCTTATGGACCTATATGGGCCCGGCCGAGAACAAGCCGCCGTTGCCGGAGTGGGAATTCGCCCTGGTGCCGCCGGCGCAGACCTTCACCTCGAAACGGCTGCAGGAATGCAATTGGCTCCAAGCCATGGAAGGCGGCATCGATTCCAGCCACGTGTCGTTCCTGCACCGTGGCGACCTCGGCTCCGACCCATTGTTCAAGGGAGCCAAGGGCAATCAATACAATCTCGCCGACATGCAGCCCTATTTCGAGGTGGTCGAGCAACCCGGCGGACTGTTCATCGGCGCCCGGCGCAACGCCGAGAACGGCAAGTACTATTGGCGCATCACGCCGTGGGTGATGCCGTGCTTCACCATGATCCCGCCGCGCGGCGACCACCCCATCCACGGTCATTTCTGGGTGCCGATCGACGACGAGAACTGCTGGGCATGGTCCTACGATTTTCACCCGGTGCGGCCGCTGAGCAAAACCGAAGTCGACGCCATGAAGGACGGCGCCGGCGTGCATTGCAAAGTCGACGCCGCCTATCGACCGCTCGCCAACAAGGACAACGATTATCTGATCGATCGCACGGCGCAGAAAGCCGGCAAGACGTTCTCGGGCGTCGCCGGCTTCGCCATGCAGGACGCCTCCTTGCAGGAGAGCATGGGACCGATCTGCGATCGCACCAAAGAGAACCTGGTTTCCACCGACAACGGCATCATCATGGCGCGGCATCGCTTGCTGCGAGCGGCTAAGGCGCTGGTCGACAAAGGCGTGACTCCGCCCGGCGTCGACCCGCTTCACCATCGCGTGCGGTCCTGCTCGGTGGTGCTGTCGCCTGACGTGGCGTTCAAGGACGGCGCCAAGGAAGCGCTCAATGCGCAACGCGGCGTGGCGCAGACAACGGTTTAGCCGGCAGCCAAAACCTTCGATGCGCAGGTCACGACTGCGATCGGCGGCATTCGTGCTGCTGCAACTATGCATTCTTCTCGCCCGATCGCCCCCGGCGACGGCCGCGTCCGATCTCCCGGCAGGCTTCGATCATGCCGCGACGAGCGAGAAAATCGTCGCGCTGACCTTCGACGCCGACATGACGCCGGGCATGCTGCGCGAATTGAAAAGCAAGCGCGTCGCATCCTGGTACAACGAGAAGGTCATCGCCGTCCTGCGGCGGGAAAAAGTGCCGGCGACATTGTTCCTCACCGGCCTGTGGATCGAGGCTTACAGTGACGCGGTCAAAGATCTCGGCGCCGATCCGCTGTTCGAGCTCGGCAATCACAGCTACTCGCACGGCGCCTTTCATTCGCCGTGCTACGGACTTTTCCCGATAGCGGCATCGAAGCAAGCCGACGAAGTGGCGAAGACCGACGCGCTGCTGACGCAATACGCGGCATCCCATAAGAAATATTTCCGCTTCCCCGGCTTGTGCTCCGATGCCCAGGCCATGAAAACGGTCGAAGGCGAGGGCTATACCGCGATCGGCGGCGACGTCGACGGCGCCGATGCCTTCGAGAAGAGCCCGAAATGGGTCGCTGCCGCCGTCGTTGCACATGTGCGTCCCGGCAGCATCGTCGTTCTCCACATGCATGGCGGGCCCAACGCGCCGGCGACCGCGAGCGCACTCCCCGACATCATCGCCAAGCTTCGCGCCGCGGGTTACCGCTTCGTCAAAGTGTCGGACTTGCTGAAACTGCCGCCGGGCGAGCCGATCAAACGCGCGCCGATGCCTCAGCGAACGACGAGCGCAAGCCCGACCGTCAAGCCGGATTATTTTCCGTTACTGCATTTTTTCCGGCAATGAAGCCCTGGCAGATCGCGCGCGGCAGGCCATGCATGGAAAAGCCGCCGGCGGATTCGCCGCCGCAATAAAGCCCGGGAATGACCTCGCCGGCCATGTCGATCACCTGGCAGCGGGCGTTGATGCGCAATCCGGCGCGGGTGTCGTGGACGACCGGCGTCGCCCAGGCGGCGTAGAACGGCGGCTTGGCGATCTTATACAGCGGCTTCGGCTTGCCGAAGTCGGCGTCCTTGCCGGCATCGACGAAGGAATTGTAGCGCGCGACCGTCGCGGCGAGACCTTCCGGCGGCATCGGCACGCGCTGGTATTTCATTTTGATCTTGGCCGCGAGCGCCTCGATGCTGTCGGCGGCAAAGAAGAAGCCGGCGTCGCGATCGACATGCGGCGGCTGCGGAATCCATTTCTCGCGCAGGCAGGCGTCGGCATCGAAAATCGCCCAGACCGGGCCGCCGCCGTTGTGGCCGTCGCCGATGCCGGCAAGCGCCGCGTTGATGAAATTCGACGGCTCGTATTTCTGGTTCTTGGCGTTCAGATACGAATAGGGCTCGTAGGGATTGGTGCTTTGATAGGTGTTGTAATTGAAATGGCCGGCAGTCTCGTCGTAGAAGCGCTTGCCCAGCATGTTGACCAGGATGACGTCCTGCCAGCTCTTCACCGGCAGGCCGATGGCGCGCGCCTTGTCGAACACCTCGCAGGCCGGATACCAGCGCACATTGACATAGCCGTATTGGCAGCCGATCGCGCCGGGCTTGGTGATGCCCGAGCCGAATTCGCCGGTGTAATTGAACAGTCCCCAAAGCGAGGCGCCGACGGTCATGGCGGCGATTTCGCCGCTGGCGTCCTGGTCCGACCAAGGCATGCCGGCGAGCCCGCAATATTCCTCGGTGAGGCGGGGATCGAACATGCGGCGGAAATTGACGTTGCCGGTCGAGCCGCCGGTGGCGACGATAACCGCCTTGCGGGCGCGGATGTGGCGCGCGGCGCCTTTGTGGTCGACGGCAATGCCGAGCACGCGTCCGGAATTCGCGCCCTCGCGGTGAATCGCGGTCATACGATGCTCGAGCAGGATCTCGACGCCGGCCTGGCGCGCCGCGGCTTCGAGCGGCCGCATCAGCCCGGCGCCGGCCCGGATTTCGTCATCGTCGGTGGCGGCCGGGCCGCCGGTATGGACCATCGGCCAATCGCACACGTCGATTTGCATGGTGCGCAACGCCGAGACGCCGATCTCGTGCCCGACTTTGTTCGGCGGCCGGTCGATGACCTTGACGCCGTGCGCCAGCAGCCACTCGAAGGCCGGCACGCTGTTGTCGGCGAAGGCGCGGATGATCTCGCGGTCGTTATAGCGATAGGGCGGAAAGCCGTTGGTCTCGACCACCGACCAGTCGGTCAGGTCCTGGAAAAACAGGTCGGGCGAATCCTCGATGCCGTATTTCTTCTGATAGCTGGTGCCGCCGCCGAGCGGCAGGTTGCCGCCGGACACGATGGCGTGGCCGCCGATATGCGGCTCGGCTTCGACAACGATGACCGTGCTGCCTGCTTCGCGCGCCACGATGGCGGCGGGCATCCCGGTCGCGCCCGACCCAACCACCACGACGTCGGCCTCCAGGTCCCATTTTGTCGGCAACTGTCCTGTGCTCACGCTCGTGCACCCTCTCTCCTGCTCCCGGCCGGACGCGGACACTAACAGCATTGCCGATTTTGTGTCATGTGGGTGGCGATCGGATTTGCGGCAGTGGAGTTTCGCATGGCGGATTTCGTTCCCACCCACCGGCTCACCCACGAGGCCAGCCTGAAAATGCTCACGGCCGGGATGACCAAGGCCGACGAGCTCGGCTGCAAGGTCTCGCTTGCGGTGGTCGACGCCAGCTGCCGGCTGATCGGCTTCCTGATGATGGACGGCGCCCGGCATTTCTCGATCGTCACCACCCAGCGCAAGGCCATCACCGCGGCCTCGCAGCGGCTGCCGACCGGCTACGCGCCGGAGGAGAACGCGCTGTCAATGACGGTGCGCATGGGCGACTTCACCAACGTGCCGGGCGGCTTTCCCATCGAGGTCGGCGGCGAAGTCATCGGCGCGGTGGCCGCCGGCGGCGCCAAGATCGAGCAGGACGTCGCGGTGGCGAAGGCGGCGCTGGCGGCGATCACGCCGTAGCGTTTTCGCGCTGCATCTCGTCGCGCGCCGCCTTCACCGCCTTGATGATATTTTGATAGCCGGTGCAGCGGCACAGATTCGAAGCCAGCACGTCGATCAGGTCCTCGTCGCCGATGTGCGGGTTCTTCTCCAGCACATTGGTGGCGAGCATCAGAAATCCCGGCGTGCAATAGCCGCATTGCAGGCCGTGGTTGTCGATGAAGGCCTGCTGCAGCACGGACAGCTTGTCGCCGTCGGCGAGCCCCTCGACGGTGCGGATTGTCTTGCCCTGCGCCTGCACCGCGAACATCAGGCAGGAGCGCACCGCCGCGTCGTCGACGATCACCGTGCAGGTGCCGCAGACGCCGTGCTCGCAGCCGATATGGGTGCCGGTTTGGCCGCAATCGTCGCGGATGGCGTCGACCAGCGTTTTGCGCGCCTCGACCCGGATCGGATAATCGCGGCCGTTGATGGTCAGCGTGATGTCGAATTTTTCGGTCATGCGGCAATGCTCACGAACGCGGCAGCACGTCGGCGAATTTTCCGCGCACGAGCTTTTCGACCTCCGCGCTCGAGCGCACCACGACCGGGAAAGTGTCGCGGCGCTTGAACGGCTTGCAGGCATCGATGACGACCCGCGCATTGCGCGGATCGCCCTCGCCATAGGCCATCGGATCGAGCGACGTCGACCAGCAGCCGCGCAGCGTTTCGAGGCCCTCGCGCGGGTCGAATCGCGTGCACATCGCCCACACCACCTTGTCCATGTCGGACGGGTCGATGTCGTCGTCGACCACGACGACGAAACGGTTGGCATAGGCGCCGGCATGGCATTGCGAAGCGATCAGCCCCGCCTGCTTGGCGTGGCCGGCATATTGCTGGTCGATGGCGACGGTGAGCCACAGCCGGCTGCCGCCGGCGGCATGCGCCCACACCCCTTTGACTTCGGGCACGCCGGCGGCTTCGAGCTGGTTCCACACCGCGCCGGAACGATAGGTGCCGCGATAGAACGAATCGTCGTCCGGCGGAATGCCGGGAATGGCGCCGAGCAGGATCGGATCGTCGCGGTGCATGAACGTCGCGATGCGGATCGCCGGCTCTTTTTTCTGGCCGCCGGCGTAATAGCCGGTCCATTCGCCGAGCGGGCCTTCGTCGATCATGTCGTTCGGGTGGATGAAGCCCTCGAAAGCGATCTCGGCATGCGCCGGAATCGGCAGGCCGGTCTTCGGCCCGGCGATGACTTCGACCGCCTCGCCGATGAGCCCGCCCGCGGCATCGAATTCGTTCTTGCCAAAGGGAATTTCCAGGCCGGCGATCATGAACAGCGCCGGATGCATGCCACAGACCACCGCGATCGGGCACGGCTCGCCCCGCTCGTGATATTTGCGCTTGATGATGTCGCCGTGCTTGCCCTTCGAGCACATCACCGATGCGGTATCGGGCCCGTGCGCCTGTACGCGATAGGCGCCGTAATTGATCCAGCCGCTGTCCGGATCGCGCATCACCACCATGTCGCCGGTGCCGATGTAATAGCCGCCGTCGTGCTCGTGCCAGCGCGGCACCGGGATCTTGAAAATGTCGATGTCGGCGCCGGTCTTCACGTTCTCCATCACCGGCCCGTTTGTCACCACCGCCGGCGGGATCGCCCTGCCCTCTTTCATGGTATTGCGCCAGAACCGCACCAGTTCGGTGGCACTGGCGTCCGCCGGCAATCCCAGCGTGATATTGATGCGCCGCACCGAGGTGAGGATGTTGGCGAGGATGCGGTGGCCGCGCGGATAGCCCGGCACGTCGTCGAACAGCACCGCCTTGTTGCCGATCTTGCGCTGATAGATATCGACGATACCGCCGATCTCCTTCTCGCGCTCGGCGCCGGCGATGTCCTGCAGCTCGCCGGCCGCACGCAATTGCGCGATCCAGCTGCGCAGGTCCTGACGCGCTTTTAAAATCGGCGCGGCGGCGGGGCGTGATTTGGCTTTGACGGGTGCGTCCATTGTCTCGTCATCACCGGGCTTGACCCGGTGATCCATGCTCACTCGCGGCCGGAACGGTTCCGCCGCAAAGCTCTCCAGGGACTCTACCGCAGCATGGATCGCCGGGTCTATGCCCGGCAATGACGCGTTACATATCCAGCACCAGCCGCTCGGACTTGCAGCCGCAGCAGCAGATCATGACCTTCTCGTTGGTCGCCTGCTCTTCCTCGCTGAGCACCGCATCGTGGTGGATCGGTTCGCCGGAAATCACGCGGGTCTCGCAGGCGCCGCAAATGCCGAGCTCGCAGGAATAGTCCACGTCAACGCCGGAATCGAACAGGACTTCCAGGACCTTCTTGCCCGGCGGGATGTAATACTCCTCGCCGGAACGGGCGAGCTCGACCCAGAAGCCGCCCAATTCGTCGGCTTTGGCCTCTTCCTTCGCGGTGAAATATTCGACGTGGACGTTGCCGTGCGGCCGGCTCGCCGCCGCCGCCTCGAAGGCCTTGAGCATCGGATTGGGGCCGCAGCAATAAAAATGCGCATTCGCCGGAGCGGCGGCGACGGCAGCGGCAAGGTCGAGAAACTTGCCGCTCGCCTCGTCGTCGAAATGCAGATGCACCGCTTTTGGATCGAGCGTCTTGAGCGTTTCCAGAAACGCCATGTCGGCGCGCGATTGACAGGCATAATGGAGCGACCACGGCCGCTTGCGCGCGATGAGCTGCTGCACCATGCACCAGATCGGCGTAATGCCGATGCCGCCGGCGATCAGCACGACATGGTCGGCATTCTCGACCAGCGGGAAATTATTGCGCGGCGCGCTGATCTTGATTGTGTCGCCGACTTTCATCTCGTCGATGATGTAACGCGAACCGCCGCGGCTGGCCGGGTCCTTCTTCACGCCGACGACATAACTCTCGGGATCCGTATTCGGCACGACCAGAGAGAACTGTCGCAATAGGCCGTTGGGCAGATGCAAATCGATATGGGCCCCGGGCTGGTAGGCCGGCAACGGCCCGCCCTCGGCACGCTGGAAGGTGTAGAGCTTGGTGTCGCGCGCGACATCCTCGATCTTGGTGAGCCGCGCCTCGATCAGATGCGCGTGCGGCTCCGGCAGATGCGGGCGGTCGTCGGCGGGCGGTGCGGTGACGGTGTCCATGCAGGGCATAAATAGGCGGCCAAGCCGGGTCTTCGCAACCCGTTCGTTGCCGGCCGGCGCTATGGCTTGTTCGCGGCGACGATTCGGACATTCGGCGCCGGGTCGCCGCTCGTGGCGCGATGCCCGGTTGCACCGATGCCGGGGACGATCTCGACCGCAATGCCGGCGGCGCGGCAGGCTTCGATCTCCGCGTCGCCCGTTCCGCTCGTCGCGGGATCGCCGCTCTTGAGCCGGACCACGCGGCGGCCGGCTTTGGCGAGCGCAATCAGCAGGCGAATTTCGCCCTCCCGGCCGCCGCTCGGGGCCAGCAGCATCTTCTTGGCTTCCCGGCGGGCGAAATCGAGAATGCCGGCCGCGACGTCGGCGTCAAACAGGATCGCGTCGGCCGATTGCAGCGCGCGCACCGCGCGCAACGTCAGCAATTCCGGATCGCCGGGACCGGCGCCGACGATGACGAGGGAACCCCCGCCGTCTTCAGGGCCAAGCAGCGCCTCGAACGCGCAGTCGTCCGGCGCATGCTCGGGCGCGGCAAGCGCGCGCGCGGTGAACCGCTCCCAAAATTCGCGGCGGCCGCGAAACGGCAGCGCCAGCGCTTTCAGGCGCGGCCGCCACGCCGCGGCCGCCGCCGCCCAGCGGGCAAAGCCGCGCGGAAGCAGGCCCTCGATCTTGGCGCGCACGGCCCGGGCGAATACCGGCGACGCGCCATCGGTGGAAATGCCGACGACCAGCGGCGAGCGATTGACGATGGCGCCGAATGCGAAATCGGAGAACGCCGGACGATCGACGATATTGACCGGCACGCCGGCCGCGCGCGCGACGGCCGCAAACGCCGCGGCGTCGGCGTCGTCCGTGCAATCGGCGACCGCAATCGCCGCGCCCGGCAAATCGGCCGCGCTGCACGGTCGGCGGTGCAGGGCGATGGCGCCCGGCGGCGGCGCGCTTGCGGCCAGCGCCAGCATTTCCTGCGCCGGCTGCGGCGCGTAGACGTCGACTTGTGCGCCGGCGGCCGACAGCAATTCCGCCTTCCAGGCCGCCGCCGGCGTGCCGCCGCAGACGACGCCGCGCTTGGCGGCGAGCGAAAAGAACACCGGCAGCCGCGCCAGCGGGACCATATGCGCTGGTCCGATGTCGGCTGGCGTGTGGTGCACGGTCACGTCTACGCTCCTAATAAACGTCGGTCTGATAGCGCTCGCTGGCCTTCAGCTCCGCCAGCAATTCGATCGCCTTGCCCGGCGAGCGGCCGCCGTGCTCGGCAATGATATCGACCAGCGCCGCCTCGACGTCCCTGGCCATGCGCTGCGCATCGCCGCAGACATAGACATGGGCGCCGTCGCCAAGCCACGACCAGACCTCGCGGCCCTCCTCGCGCAGGCGATGCTGGACGTAAATCTTCTCGTTGCTGTCGCGCGACCACGCCAGCGACAGCCGCGTCAGAACCCCGCTTGCGCGCAGCGCGGCGAGCTCGTCCTCGTAAAAAAAATCGTGGCTGCTGCGCTGATGTCCGAAGAACAGCCAATTCCGTCCGGGCGCGCCGATGGCTTGCCGCTCGTGCAGGAAGGCGCGGAACGGGGCAATCCCGGTGCCCGGCCCGATCATGATGATGGGCGTTTCCGGATCGTCCGGCAGGGCGAAATGCTGGGCCTTCTGCACATAGACCTTGATCTTGCCGCCCGGCGCGACACGGCCGCCGAGGAAAGTCGAGCAGACGCCGTGGCGGGTGCGCTTGTCGATGTCGTAGCGAACCGCATCGACCGTGAGCGCGACGCGGCCGGGCGCCGATTTCGGCGACGACGAGATCGAATAAAGGCGCGGCTGCAGCGGGTCGAGCGCTTCGATAAAGGCTTCCGGATCCGGCCGTATGCGCTGAAATTTTTCCAAGGCCGCGAGCACGTCGAGCGCGGCGGCGTCGCCGTCCGGATCCTTGCCGGCGGCGAGCTGCTTGGCCTTCTGCTTCCGCTCGCCGCCGGTCATGTGCGAGATGAGCTCGAACAGCATGTCCGGCGCCGGCGACAGCGACGTGCCGTAGCGCAATTCTTCGCGCAGCGTGCGATTGCCGATGGGAAAATCCGCGGGCGCGTCGATGGCGGCGATCACCGCCTCGACCAGATCGGGATCGTTGGCGGGAAAAACGCCGAACGAGTCGCCGACCGTATAATCGAGATCGCTGTCGGCGAGATCGATGTCGATATGCCAGGTTTCCTTCAGCGAACCCGGCTTGTTCAGCCGGCGGCGCGAGATGAATGTGGCATGGACGGGATTGTCACGCGATCGGCCGGGCACCGCGGCCGGTGCGGCAACCGCCGGCGCGGGCGAAGCGGGCGCCTCCGGCGTCGCGGCCGGCTTGCCCTCGATCTCCTGATGAAGCGCCTTAAGCATGCGGGCGGTTTCCTTGCCGCCCGGCACGCACAGGTTCAGCCGTTTCTCGGCTTGCGTAAACAGCGCATCCGAATAGTCGTGGCAGTTGTAGCCGCACTGCCCACAGTCCTGCTGCGCCATCGCCGCCATCATGCGCCGCTGCAGCGGCCGTCCTTCGGCGAGCTTCATGCGCTCCGGCAGCGGCATGGCTGGGTCGTGCCACGGCGCGCCGTCATCGAGGTTCGCGGCGGCGTCGGTTGCCGCCCCGTTCCCGCCCGCCGGCGGCGAGGCCGCCGCTTGGAGAAGACCTGGCAGCAACTTCGCGGCGTCATCCGCGGAGAGCGGAGTGACGCCCTCCTCCAGGCCGAACAGCCCGGCAAAAAGGCCGTTGAGCCACGTGCGTTGTTCCGGCGTGAACGGGGCCGATTCGGGAATGAACGAAGCCATCGGTGGCCGCGGCGCGACGCTCATGCGGCGGCCTCCATGGCCATCATGGATTTCAGCGCGTCCACATCGTGCCGCCGCGCAAAGGCCAGAAACGTCTCCTCGCGCGATGCGCGGTTTGCCAGATAGGCGTTTAGAATGCGCTCCACGGCTCGCGGGATCGCCTCGGCCGTCACGTCGCGAAACAGCTCGCGCCCAAGCGCGGCGTCTGGGC
>Ga0335081_10011843_pt1 | contig 14126 bp, 12 predicted proteins | sample Lox_Sample_35_FD_206713 | JGI IMG/M metagenome (GOLD analysis project Ga0335081, IMG submission 206713) | Soil microbial communities from Loxahatchee National Wildlife Refuge, Florida, United States - Lox_Sample_3.5 | ecosystem: Environmental > Terrestrial > Soil > Wetlands | place: USA... | reverse complement strand
TGCTTGTTTCTAATTACATCATGATAGAGGAGTTTCATGTTGAAGCCTTTGGCTCGGCGCGCTATTGCAGACCCGATTCTACCTAGTCCTAGGATTCCTAATGTTGCGTCGTGTACGTCTGGTCCAAGAAGTATCATTGGTCCCCAAGTCTTCCACTTTCCCGCTCGCACGAGTCTATCACCCTCGGCAACGCGTCTCGCAGCAGCCAAGATTAGCGCGAAGGCGAAGTCAGCGGTCGTATCAGTGAGAACACCTGGAGTGTTTCCAACAATGACTCCGTGCTCAGTTGCAGCCTTGATGTCTATGTTGTCAAAGCCTACGGCACAATTGCTAACCACCTTAAGCTTCGGCGCCTTGTCGAGTAATTCTGTGTCGACCTTGTCCGTCAGCAGACTAAGCAGACCCTCCGCATCTGCTACATTCTGTAGTAGCACGTCCCGCGGGGGTGGGAGCTCGCCCTCCCAAATCTTAGCGTCACAGAAACTCTGAATCTTTTCCATAGCCGGTTTCGGAAGCAGGCGAGTTACGTAGACCTTAGGCTTCATGGTCATTCACTGTTGTAGCTCGTTTTAGAGAAGGCTCCAAGCCTTCCTCCAGGTTCTCTTTCCGTTTGCTATTACTGACTCAGCTTTTTCTCCCGGTACGGGTTTCAGTTCGAAACCGATAACTGGAGAGACCTCCTGGGGACTGGATGGAATATAGCCAATGTCGCGAAGTGCTCGCAGGAATTTCACCAGTTCCGGCACATCGTTCTCGCCGCCGGTTATACCAAATCGAGGGTGCTGATCACCGTAAGCCACCAAACCCGGTTTCTTGACGCAGTTTCCCACGTGAATATGGACAAGGTAGTCTTTCAAGAGTTGCAGAGATTTCGCAGGGTCTTCGTTGAGGAGTGGAGCGTGGCCCATGTCGTACATGATCCCGAAATCTGGAAACTTCTTTCGAACGGTCTGAGCGACCGTGAGCGCTTCGTCGGACGGCCCAATCAAGCTTTTCTTCTCTATTGTCCTATCGAACGTTTCCAGTGTTATGCTTACTCCTCGATCCTTAGCGTAGGCGCAGAGTTCGAACAACGATTGAACTAGAAGGTCTCTTTCCGCCTCTCTCTTTTCGTCACCCGGATCTGGTCCGCTAAGGATTGTGAAGCGTTTGGCTCCAACCTCCTTGGCCTCGTCAATTTGTGGCATAAGCGCCGAGAGAGCTTCCTTTCGCTTGGTCTCATCCAAAGAATTGGGATCTAACTTCCTGCTAAGTATAGTGGGCTGTGCTCCGAAAGCTACCCGAGTGTGTGATGACAAGATTATGTCGGCAACTTGTTTGCGTGCTTCGGGGTCGTTCATGTGGCCGACTTCAATCATCGAAAAGAAATCGTCGTTCGCTATCCTCGAAACTGTCTCCACTATTGGTCCTGATCCGGTCAAAGTTTCTGGATAGATCATGAAGTGGACAATACTTAGATCAACTAACGATTCCCAAGATTCTTTCAAATCGTATCGCCTAACTGCTCAGATGTTTAGCACCTTTCCTATTTATGCGACTCGCGTCGTGCGCGAACCTTTGGCATAGAACTGAATTTTCATATACTGAGCCCAGCACAAACGGGGTTTAACGTGGAATCCTGATATGGCGTCTATTACTTCGAACTATCAATTTGCTTACGATAGATTTTTCGCGGAGTCAATCTTCGATAGAATTACTGACTCAAGGGTAAATGATCCCGAGATCATCCTGAAGTCAGCCGCTAGAAGGAAACGACGCGAAAGGCTGACGACTGATGGGAAATTGGCAATTCTCGCAGCCGACCATCCGGCCCGCCGCGTAACGAAGTCCGGCAGTGACCCTGTTGCTATGGGAAATCGCCACAGTTACCTGGCTAGAATTCTGAGGGTTATCACAAGTCCGGAATTTGACGGAGTAATGGGAACGACGGACGTTATTGAGGACCTGTTGATCGTCGACCAGCTTTACATTGAGAGCGGCGGCCTGAGCTTTCTCGATGGTAAGGTGCTAGTTGGATGCATGAATCGAGGTGGACTCAGTGGGGCCGAGTTCGAAATGGATGATCGTTTTGGATCCTTCACCCCTGCATCAATCAATCGCCTTCGATTGGACGGAGCAAAGATGATGTTTCGTTTGGAGATGAAGGACACTAGATCTTTGGAAACGATTCAGGCTTGCTCAGCAGCGATTACTGAACTAAACAAGTATTCGATTCCGGTCTTTCTCGAAGCGTTCGGAGTGGAGAAGATGACTGAAGGCTACAAAAACCTCAAGACCCCAGACGATCTGATCAAGACAATAAGTGTCGCGACCGCACTTGGAGATTCGTCCCGAGGGATCTGGCTGAAGATCCCGTATTGTGAAGGTTTCGAGAGAGTTGCCAAGGCAACCAGTTGCCCTATTCTGATGCTAGGTGGGGAGTCGTCAGGAGATCCAAAGGGCGTACTTGAAGAATTCTTCAAAGGGATGAGAGCCGGTCGCAATGTTCGCGGAGCCCTTGTAGGAAGGAACATACTCTTCCCCGGAACCGACGACCCGTACGCCGTCGCCGACGCCGTCGTTGGAATCGTTCACCATAACTTCACCGTCGAACAGGCACTTAGTCACATCAACACCGTCCGCGGCAGGAACATGGACAAACTGTCTTCAGTTACTTGGGTGAAAACTTGACCAGAAACGTACTGGTCGCTCAGTCCGGCGGACCAACCGCGGTGATCAATAGCAGTGTAGCAGGAATAGTCACTGAAGCAAAAGGCAACGAAAAGGTAGACGAAATTTATGGTGCGATCAATGGCATTCTCGGAGTCCTAAACGAGGACCTTGTGGATTTTGGGCTGGAGGATCCAGCCGCCATTCAGCAACTTAGACATACCCCGTCAGCAGCGTTGGGATCCTGCAGATACAAACTGGGGGATCGGGATTATGCACGATTACTCGAAGCACTCGCTGCACACAACGTTCGATACTTTCTCTGCGCGGGAGGAAACGATTCTATGGATACAGCGCACAAATTAGCGCGACTCGCCAGTGCGAAGGGCTTGGAACTCCAAGTAATTGGCGTCCCTAAAACGGTTGATAATGACTTGATGATTACTGATCATTGCCCGGGGTACGGAAGCGTCGCACGCTTCAATGCCACGGCCACAAGGGACTCTGGCCTTGACACCGAGGCGATATACACAAGCGATACGATCAAGATAATCGAAACGATGGGCAGAGATACTGGCTGGATCACAGCGAGCACAGCACTCGGAAGAGATGGTGAAGACAGCGCTCCTCACCTGATCTATCTACCAGAACGTCCGCTCATAGCTGAATCATTCCTTAACGACGTCAAAGACGTGTACAATCGTCTTGGCAAAGCGGTGATTTGCGTGTGCGAGGGCCTGCGGAATGAAAAGGGAGAATTCCTCAAAGCCTCTTCCAAGGATTTAGACACGGACAAATTCGGTCACGCTCAGCTCGGTGGCGTCGGAGAATATCTCGCAAATCTGATCGCGAAACATCTGAAAATCAAGGCGCGATGCGACAAGCCCGGAACAATTCAAAGAGTTTCGATGGCTTGCGCTTCACAGGTAGACCTGACTGAGGCATACGAAGTTGGTCGGGTGGCGTTTTCGAAGGCCGTGAATGGTGAGACCGATAAGATGGTCACAATCATGAGAAAGCGTGAGGACCCCTACGAATCAGATTACGGTCTTGTCGAACTTCAGGAGGTGGCCCTGAGAACCAAGAAGTTCCCGGACACATTCATTAACAAACAGTCTAACTTTGTGTCAGACTCTTTTCTAAAATACGCGACGCCCCTCATTGGTGGCCCTCTTCAAGAGTACGCGCATCTAAGAAAAGAACGAGTGAAGAAACAACTTCCTCAGTACATGTGAAGTCAGAATTATGCTCTTACTTTTGCGGGTTTTCCTGTAGCTGTCGACTCGAACGCCGCCAAACCAACATTAAGCGCTGCACGGCCGGCAGTCAAACCAGGGTCGGGTCTCAAGTCACGAATGATGGTGTCTACGAAGTGTACCATTTCTGCGTAGTATGCTTGACCGAATCTTTGTGCAAAGTGTGGAATGTCCTTGTCCCCTAGATAGGATGTCTCGGCATTTGAGCCCTTTCGGGTGAAAACAGAGACTGGCGCCCTTTGCACGACCCCTACTTGGATCATTCCATCTGTCCCGTAGACTTCGGTTCGAACATCATAACCGTACCTGGCATTAAGGCTCCCCTCTACCAAACCCATTGCACGATCTCTGAAGCCTAGCGTGATGAGAGTGTTGTCAACAAAATCTGGTACTCGTTTCTTCAAGTTCGGAAAGACAAGGCATTCGCCTTTCGTGTAGACGGAAGTGATCTCGCTTCCCATCAGCCACCGCCCAAGATCGTAATCGTGGGCATGCATCTCAATCTGCAACCCTCCCCCATGCTTCGGATCACAGGCCCAGACCGGAGGCGGGAACGGATCACGACTAGTGGACTTGAAGATTATCGGTTTTCCAATTTCACCGTCTTCTACCCGTTTCTTCGCGTGAGCGTAGCCCGGGTCAAAACGTCGCATGAAACCAACCTGAAGCTTCACGCCAGATCTTCTAACAGCCTTCTCAAGTCGATCCGTCTGCTTCTCCGTAATTGCCATAGGTTTCTCAACAAAAACATTGAGACCGGCATCCGCTACTTCGGTACTGATAGGAGCGTGAGTGTCCGTAGATGTAACGACACAAACCGCATCCAAATCAATGTCCTTCATCATCCTTCGGTAGTCCGCGAAGAATGGGACTTCGGTCACCTTACCTCCCTTCCTTGCAATCTCCGCGTCAACATCTGCGACAGCAACTAAGCGAGCGTTTGGAACTCTGAGTTTGAGATTCCTGGCATGCCACAAACCCATCCTCCCCATACCGATAACTGCGAAGTTCAGAACTCTTGCCATCTTGACGATTACCTTCCCTTGATTTCCCGCAGCTTCATGCTACCTTAACAGGTCTGCTAAATGTCCTACGAATAGGAAAGGAAGTACAAGTACATACACTTCTAACGCAAGATACACATAGGTCACAAAAGAATCGCCAGATGAACACTATGACAATCAGGAACTGGCTCACGACGGAAAACCCTGCGATCATGTTTGAAGATAACAGCGTCGGTAGATTGAAGAAGGAGATTTGGGACGCCTCTGAGCAAGAGATAGACACTATCCTCCACGATTTTCAAGTCCCCTCTCCACCGGAACTCGGAAAACCAGGTAGCTACATCCAAACAACCATTCGACAGAGACTCATTGAGAACAGACGAAAGAACGACATCATCCTCATACCCGTTGGCAGCACAGAAAACCACGGCGCCCACACAATCTCAGGACTAGACACGCTTGTCGTAACTCAGATTTGCGAAGCTGTACGCCGTTACACTGCCAAAAAAGGCGCTGCCGTAAACATCGCGCTTCCTCCTCTATTCTACGGTGCCCACCCGTACCATCACCTCGGTATGCCCGGTACCGTCATCTTATCCGACGCAACCGTTAGGGAGACAATGATTGAAGTAATGCTGGGGTTATGGAACGACGGTTTTAGGAAACAAATTATCGTCAACAATCACGGACAATTGTGGGCCCTGGAGTCTGCTCTCCAAGAGTTTATGAAACGATATCAACTCCCAGGAATTTACCGAGTTCTCGATTGGCACCGGGGAGTGCGTGAGTTCTTCGGCCCAACCGGTAAGAAGGATTCGATGGACACCGACTTCGTACACGCTGACGAAGCAGAAACATCAAACGCACTTTTACTCTTTCCACCCGAAATGGTTGACATGAACTTGGCCCATAAGGGAACCCAAGGGATTTCCTACCTACCGGACGGTCACTTTGACAAATCAGTTGACCCATTTCGCAGACCTCACCGTTGGTCCGAAGGGGAAGGACAAGCGGCGATCGAAATCAGGGCAACCCCTGAAGGGGTCGTGGGCAAACCCGCGCTCGCGTCCGCGCGAAAAGCAAAGAGACCCATAGCAGCGATCCTGAAGTACCTTACACTCGTAAATGACGAGATACTTCAAGCGTTTCCGGCAGGAACCGTCCCTCCCGTGGACAAGATCACACTTAGGTCCAAGGAAGAAATGGAACCTTTCCTGAAGGAACCTCAAAGTCCCGGCTGGAAATCAGTCTACGAACTTCCCAGAAGTTCCGTGTAGATCTAACACTATACAATGAGCAAGTGAGCTTCAGGGAATACAGTGGTCGACTGAACTTCGTTCATTAGCTAAATTGGACCAGGGTCGCGGAATCACTGGGAAGTCTTTTCTAGCGGTACGTTAGAAAACGGCGGTGATCAATTATGAGTCCGAAGCAGGTTGCAGCAGTTTTACATGCAGATTGGAAACCTAGATCGACCTATTCTCCGACTGATGAGGAAGTCAAGACCCGCAGAGCAACTTACGCGAGCCGTGTTTGGCACAAACCTAGGGTTCAGGTGGAGGACATCCCCGTCCCAGAAATTGGGTCGAAGGAAGTTCTGGTGCGTCTCAAAGCTTGCGGCATTTGCGGTTCTGATATGCACCTTTACGAGAGCGACAAGGATGGGTACATTTTGTATCCTGGACTCGTTAAGACACCTGTCGTTCTAGGACACGAACTTTCCGGGATAATCGAGAAGGTCGGGAGAGAAGTCACCACAGTGAAGGTGGGCGACTACGTGGTGTGCGAAGAGATGTGGTACTGTAACGAATGTGACCCCTGTAGAACTGGTAACTTCAACCAGTGCATCAACCTGATGGAAATGGGATTCACAGACGATGGCGGATGCCAACAATACATGAAGATTCACCAGAAATTCTGCTGGAAGATCAACGACTTCAAGAAAGTATTTTCCAGCGACGACAAGATCTTCGAGGCTGGCTCGCTGATCGAACCTGCTTGCGTGGCCTACAACGGGATGTTCATTCGCGCAGAAGGCTTCAAGCCGGGCTCTTCTGTTGCCGTTTGGGGCACTGGTCCGATTGGGTTAGGAGCGGTTGGACTCGCGAAGGCCGCTGGAGCAGGCAAGATTTTCGCCTTCGAACCCAGAAGCAAACGCGCTCAACTGGCGAGAGAAGTGGGCGCGGATGAGGTTTTTGACCCATTCGCCCTACAAAAATCTGGTACGGAACCTTGGCAGAAACTCCTGGAGCTCACAGGTGGAGAAGGCATCGACATGCACGTTGAAGCCGCGGGGGACCCGAGCTTCATAATGCCCCAGGCCGAAAAATGCATGAACATCGGCGGTAAGATTGTGGACATCGGAAGGGCTGACAAAGCAGCACCAGTCTTCTTCGAAATGTACCAAGTGCGAGCACTCCAGGCCTATGGGACGCAAGGACATGCGGGGGCGGGCGTATGGCCGGGCGTCATCAAACTAATGGCATCTGGAAGATTCGACACTACAAAAATCATCACCGGCAGGTACTCGGTGTCTGACGTTCCCAAAGCGCTAGAAAAGCTACTGAGCAGAGAAGACGCAAAAGTCACCGTCAAACCTTAGCTTCTGCTCATCAGAACTACTGGAAGCAAAGGTCTACCCGACTCTCACCACGCCGTGGACGCCGTTGCCTGAAACCAAGACAAAACCGACTCTCGGCGTGGGGATGATTGGGTACAGCATAGGCCGAGTTCACAGCCACGCCTGGCTGAACATGCCCCTCTTCTACTATCCACCACCAGCATATCCCATCCTCATCGCGATTGCTGGACGGAACACCGAGCGAGTGGCAGCTTTCGCAGAGAAGTTTGGGTACAAGAGAACCTACAAGGACTTTCGTGATCTCGTGAAAGACCCTCAGGTCAGCGTTGTGGATCTTTGCACCCCACCTTACGTTCACCATGAAGAATCTGTTGCCTCATTTGAAGCAGGAAAATCTGTGATCTGCGAGAAACCCCTGGCCCGAACTGAGAAGGAGGCGGAGGAAATGTGGCGATTGGCTGAGAAAGCAGGGGTCAAACACATGACAGGGTTCAACTACCGTTTCATCCCCGCAGTCAACTACGCAAGGAAATTGATTCATGATGGCTACGTCGGCAAACTACTTCACTTTCGCGGCGCTTACTTGAACGTCGAAGTCGGCGATCTAGGATACATCAACCCTGAATTCCCACTAGATTGGCATTTCAAACACGAGACCGCAGGGTACGGAGCTCTAAGTGATCTGGGATCGCATATTATCGATATCGCTAGATTTCTCATGGGAGAAATCTCATCAGTTGCCGGTGCTACCGCAACTTTCGTCAAGGAGAGACCCTTGCCCGACGAACCGACCAAGAAAGGTCAAGTTGAGGTTGACGATTCAACGGTTGCCGCTCTGAAATTTGCGAATGGTGCGTTGGGAACTATTGAGGCAAGTTGGATGGCACCCGGGAGGAAAGATTTCCTGCGCTTCGAGATTCTGGGCAGCGAGGGCTCATTACGATTCAACCTAGAAAGGCTCAACGAACTGGAAATATTCTCGCTACGAGATCCTAATGAGCAGAGAGGTTTTCGTGATGTTTGGACAACTACAAAGTCACACCCGTTCATGGACAAGTTCTGGGCGGAACAAGGAGGAGGATTCGGCTGGGATCACTCATTCGTCAACGAAATCCACCACTTCACTGATTGCGTAGTAAACGACAAACCGATAGAACCACTTGGCGCCACATTCTTTGACGGTTACAAGAATTGTGCAGTAATGGATGCGATTGCAAAATCTTCTGAAACAGAGCGCTGGGTTCACCTCAACGAGTAAACCTGATTCTTAAATAATAGACCCCTAGCGCCGTAGGGGGACGTGTCGTTCTTGGGTAAGTGGAATTTGCCACCCACTGGGGGCCATATGGAAAAACAGGACGGAATCTACTATCAGAACATGACCATGAAGCAGGTTGAGGAACGAGTTAAGAAAAATGATCTCATCATAATTCCACTCGGCGCTACCGAGAACCACGGACCGCACGCTGCCGTTGGCGAAGACATCTATCTCGTTTGTAGGATGGCGGAGATGGTTGCGGAAAAGACAGGTTGCACAGTTGCACAACCGTTTTGGTATGGGTCACACCCTTACCACCACCTCGGGATGCCTGGAACTGTAGTTATTGATGACGACGCATTCAAGGCCACGCTTCGCGGTATAATGGCAGGTTTTTGGAATGCCGGCTTTAGAAAGCAGATCCTATTCAACGGACACGGACAGGAGTATGTGATCCCGTCTGCGATTCACCAGTTCGCGAAGAGATATCAGGTCCCCGGAATTTTCATCAATTTGAACTGGTGGGCAATCTCTCCACAACAGATCAAAGACAAAGAACACGGCGGACCGTTCGAGACCCCGTTCATTCATGCGGATGAGGTTGAAACGTCATATAGCCTCGCACTCTTTCCTGAACTGATGAAGATGGAAGACGCCGTGGATGCTGATGTTTACGGATTCCTTCCGAACCAAGCCCGGCACATCGACAAAGCGGCAAACGCCTACCAACGCCCGGTCTCTTGGTACGGCCAGATGGGCGCTTCCGCGATGGAGATCTACGCATATCCGAAAGGGGTGGTCGGCAAAGCAACACTCGCCAAAGCTGAGAAAGCGATCCCGGGGATAGAAGCCATCCTAGACTACATGGTGGAACTGCATAACGACATCATGACGAAGTTCCCTGCTGGGACGCTACCTCCCATCGAGCAATTGACTCAAAGGAACAGGGTAGATATTGACGCGGTCATCAAGGGTCCTCTAAAAGGCGGTAGGCACATCTACACCTTGGCCTATCCGCCCTAAAACGCCACCGAGGTCTCGTTCATTCGGACAATGGCCTTCAGCGTGAATGCTCTTTCAATCTCTTTCATCTCTTTCAACGGTATCCGGAGAGTTACGACTCCTCGCGACGAAGCCCGTGTGCAACATATCGACGAAGGTTGTGAAGCCCACTGCCTGAGTGTACGAACCGAGACTGCCATTTCCGGAACGCATCAGATCGAACGCTCTAACAATATCGGTACCATCACGGACAAAAACCGGCTTAGAACCGGACATCAAACACAGCGAAACGTTAGAGAACATAACATTTTGCTGGATCGTACACGAAATGGCCGGACGAGATGCGAACCCATAGCCGCTCCACTGGAGATAAATCCGACTTAATCGGTCAGATCTCTGGAAGTTATGCCAGAAATCGTGAGAGCTGCCGTAATGAATGCTCCCGGGAAAGTAGAGTTAGAGACTTTTCCATATCCCAAGGTCGCTCCGAACGCAGCTCTGTTAAGAATGGAGATGTCAGGGATCTGCGGAACGGACAAGCATATTTTCAGAGGCGAAACAACTCACCCTTCTGCCCAAGAAACAGGATTCCCAATTATTCCAGGACACGAGAACGTAGGCATCATTGAAGAACTAGGAGGAGACGCCACGGACCTCGAGGTCGAGGGAAGAGAGCTTCATGAAGGGGATCGCGTCGTTCCAATCTGCGATGTGCCATGCGGAAAGTGCTTCGTTTGTAGATCGAGTTTCGGATTTGCGACTTCATGTTTGAGAAATGTGGCATATGGCACCACATTGAGCTGCCGAGACCCTCCGCATCTCTTTGGCGGATGGGCGGAATACATGTACATTCTACCTCAGGCAACACTGGCTAAGGTCCCTGAACAGTTGAGCGTTGAGGCAGCGGTGATGACTGAGGTCTTGACGGTCGCAGTTTGCGGATTCAACAAGGCAACCAACCCCTATCCGATGGGAAAAGAAGGATTTGGGCCCGGCGACTCTGTCGTCATTCTTGGTGCAGGTCCGCTCGGAATCTGCCATGGGATCATGGCTAGGATGATGGGGGCAGGAAACGTTATCGTTGTGGGAGCTCCTGAATACAGACTGAAATTGGCAAGGAAACTGTGTGCAGACCATACTGTAGACATCAATCAGTTCAATGCGCCTGCAAAAAGAATTGAGGCCGTGAAGAGCATGACCGACAACCGTGGTGCAGACTTGGTTGCAGAATGTGCCGGCGTTCCCGAGGCAGTCTCCCAAGGATTAGACATGCTCAGACTCGGCGGAACGCTGCTCGTGGCAGGGAATTATATCGACATGGGAGCGGCGCCTATAAATCCGCAAAAACAGATTCTGAGTAAGAACGCACGCATAATTGGAGTCAACGGACAAACCGCAGCATCCTATGCCACGGCTTTGAAATTAATCAACAGATTCTCTCAGACGATTCCGATCGGCCAGATGGTAACTCACAAGTTCAAGATCGAAGAAGCTGAAAGAGCTTTGCAAACCGCGATTTCGATGGAAAGCTTGGAAGTTGCAATCGTCCCATAGCGATGGCTGAGAGTGGGCTCTGTGGTCCGTCGATCGACTTCCCGATTCTGAGAATAGTTATGGGGCCAGGTAAGTTCCTGGTTCCGGAAGAGCTCTAGGCGAATAGTCTGATGGGCTTGTCCTCTGCGAACCGGTTGAGGCGAAAGTCTCTAATGTCAACTCCCTTCGTCTTGCCGTCCAGCACAAATTCCGCCATTAGGCGGCCCGTTGCTGGTGAGAATCTGAAGCCGTGTCCACTGAATCCGACAGCACAGTAGACTCCGTCGAATCCTGGCAATTCGTCCAGTATCGGGTGTCCATCGGGTGACACATCATAAGGACCTGCATACCCTCCTTTGCTCACAGCAGCGTTCATGGCCGGGAGCCGAACAACAAGCTTCTGGCCAAGTTTTGGCACAGTTTCAGCGTCTAAACTTTCATTGAAGTTGTCAGGATCACACTCTAAACCCGGAGTCTCAATTTCCCCTACCAGTGTGTGATCTCCCTCAGGCTTGATGTAAAGATCATTTTGGAAGTCGTCCATTATGATTCGCGGATTCTTGGATTCATCTGCAAGTTTGAAGAGACAGACCTGTTTACGGGTGGACTTGATAGGTAGTCGAATGCCCAGACCGCTAATCATCTTGGACGCCCAAACGTTGGCTGCAACCACGACCTTCTTAGCGCGGAAAGTACCCTTTGCGGTGTCGATGATTTTCGTGTCGCCTTCGAAACTGATACTCTTTACCGCCGCATTCGATTCGATCCTTGCTCCTAGTTTTTCAGCTACCGCTCCGTAGGAATTTGTCGTTTCGACTGGATCAGCATACCCGGCAAAGGGTTCGTGAACTGCGACCGTAAGATCGTCTGTGACTACCCCTGGTTGCAGTTTGCCTACTTCTGAGGGGGAAACCAAGATGGATTTTGCGCCGAATTCTCTCTGAGACATCACAGTCTTCTTGACACGTTCCTCAAACTTCTTGCCCGAAAGCCCCATCCACCCGGTGGGTCGAAATCCGGAATTTCCTCCGATGCGCTCTCCGAAGTTCCGGAAGACGTCTATGCTTTCGATCAGCATCTTGGTAAGCGGCTCGCTCGCATTCCAGATGCCAAGGTTTACAATTGCACTTGACTTTCCTGTGGCACCCCAGGCAAGATGATCCCTCTCCAGCAATATGACGTCTTTGCAACCCATTCGCACAAGATGCAGGATTGTACTGGTTCCGACGCAACCGCCACCGATAACCGCAACTTCGGCGTGATGTTCCACGAAGACTCACGTGAGTGCAGCTTGCATCTGCGCGTAATAATCTTCTTCGTTTCTCGATCGGAGTGGGAATCTTCCTACCTGCTCAGTTCAACTGCCGAGCCCTTTCGAGCCGATTCTCTCGCGGCCAACGCGAGCCGCAATGCCTCTCGACCTTCATCTGCCGAGACTGGGGATCGGTCGCCTCTTGCAACGTATTCGCAGAATCCAGTGATCTCTCGTTTGTACGCTTCTGCGAATCTCGTCAAGAACCAGGGGTACTGGTCCTCCGTAATTCCGCTTTTGTCCCAACGCCGAGTTGCATGCTCTTTCCAATTCTCAACCTGTATTTGACCACGATCGCCCAAGATTTCAGTTCTCAGATCATATCCGTACGTGGAAGTGCGACTTCCCTCGACTATGCCTAGGCCGCGATTTGAGAATCGAAGGATAGCCACCGCATTATCGTAGTCTCCATACTTGGAGAATTGGGGGTAGACTAAGGTGGTTCCCATTGCCCAGACTTGTCGAACATGGTCCTTCATCAACCATAATGCCATATCGAAATCGTGAATGCATTCGTCAACGAATATTCCACCGCTATGCTTGATGTATGCATCCGGAGGCGGTTGGGGATCTCGAGCACAAGTCTTGACGACAAGTGTTCTGCCTATCTTGCCCTCGGCAATCTCCTTTTCGGCCTTACTGTAGCTTGGGTCCCAGCGTCGGTTGAATCCGAGTTGGAATTTGATGCCTGATCTGTTCACTAAAGAGGCGATTTTGTCAGCCTCCTTCAGTGTTAGTGCGATTGGTTTTTCTAGAAAGACTGGGAGATGTGCGTCGACCGCTAACTCGACAAGTTTCGCATGCGTTGGCGTAGGAGTTGCGACGACTACGGCGTCAAGTCTCTCCTTCTTTATCATCTCTCGTGAACTAGCATACATTCGTGCCCCGAATCGATCGGCGATTTTTCGCGCAAGTGCCTTGATCGGATCCGCGACAGATACTAGTTCAGCCCTCTCGGCATTACACGCAAGGTTCTCGGCATGAAGACAGCCGATTCTACCTACCCCACAAACCCCCACTCGCACGTGCTTCAGGCGAAGCATCCCCCGCGAAAGCCCTGATGTGGCTCAGGTCTAGCAAACCAATTGAGTCGAAATGAATGACCAGGAAGTACCATCGTTGTTCATCGTTCGCGACGTGCGAGTCGCCTTAAAAAGCTTAGAGTAAACGGACACGCTCAAAATAGGATTTCAGTCGCCTACGTCGGGGAGCCATGGTGGATACGGTCACAAGACAGATCTCGTTGCTATCGCGAAAACTATCTAGATTCTATTTACTCGTAAGTGTGACGCGAATAGAATAGTAGAGTCACGTACAAAAGAAACCTGACAAAATACTACTCTTGCAAAGTGTTATATTCAAAGTTCATCGGTAACTTCTCTGATTTTCTATGAGCACCACATCCCGCGCGAAAAAACCTATCATTGCTGTTGTGATAATTGTAATAATCCTCGTTGCAGGAGTCTGGTACTACACGACGACTCAACCCTCTGCTCCGAGCACTACGACAACGGTTAGCGCACCGCTTGTG
>Ga0335081_10011841_pt1 | contig 14127 bp, 12 predicted proteins | sample Lox_Sample_35_FD_206713 | JGI IMG/M metagenome (GOLD analysis project Ga0335081, IMG submission 206713) | Soil microbial communities from Loxahatchee National Wildlife Refuge, Florida, United States - Lox_Sample_3.5 | ecosystem: Environmental > Terrestrial > Soil > Wetlands | place: USA... | reverse complement strand
GCAACGATTCCCGCAGCGCGGCCACAGCCTCACCGCCCGGGCGCTGTCGCGCTACTTCCTCGATGAGGGCACCACCACCTACACCCACGTGTCCAAGTGAGCGGAGTTGCATCTGTTAGGGCATTGCGCCGCTTTGCGATAACGGTGGTAATGGCATGTGAGGCAGCGCAGCCGCAATGATGTCATAGCTTTCCGGCGTTCGGAGCAGCCAAAACTAGGGGTTGCTATGGATGCATCGTTGTTGCATTATTTGCAACGTGGAGCAGCGGCAGGATTTGGCGGGTTCGGCACGCTTGGTGCTCACTGCTGGCGTTCACCATCTCGATCCCGCGTCGGCAGTGTTTGAGGGAATGCTGGCCGGGTGGGCGCTGCAGCAGCAGACGCGGTTTCTGAAGACCGCCACCATCATGTCTCGGTTGCGGCTCGTGCGTAGGGTTGTCGAGTTCACCAATGAGTATCCGTGGCAGTGGGACTCGGACGATCTCGAAGCTTTCATCCGGAGTTGTCGAGAGGGGACGAAGCCGATCGTGGTGTCGACGGCTCGGCTGTATGAGACATCGTTGCGGATGTTCCTGCAGTACGTGACGGATGCGCGGTACTGCTGGCCCACGGAGTGCGTTGAGCGGTTCGGGGTGGCGCCCCGTCAGGTTCTGCACGAATGGAACACGATCGTGCACGTGAGTGAGTACGAGGGCAATCCAGGTCGGCGGCCGTTAACCTACGACGAGGTGCAGGCGCTGTTTGACGCTGCGGACGGTCTGGCCGAGGAGATTCGTGTTCGCGGCCGCAAGGGGTCGTTAGGGGCGCGGCGCGATGCGGCAGTGTTGAAGACGATCTATGCGTACGGATTACGGCGCCGTGAAGCGTGGGGCCTGGATCTGGCGGATCTGCGTCACAATCCGAAAGTTCCGGAGTTTGGGCGTTACGGCGGCTTGTTTGTGCGGTGGGGGAAATCTTCGCGCGGCAGTGCGCCGAAGCGGCGCACTGTGTTGACGGTTCCTGATATGGATTGGGTTGTCGGTGTGCTTGAGCAATGGTGCGACGAAATCCGGCCTGCGTTCGGTGCGGGCGCGCAACCGGCGCTGTGGGTGACCGAACGTGCCAGTCGCCTGTCGCGGCGAAGCCTGAACGAGGCATTTATCCGGGCGCGCGATGCGGCGAAACTGGATTCCGGTTTGGATCTGCATTGTCTGCGTCACTCCTACATCACGCATCTTGTGGAGTTCGACTATCCCGAGAAGTTCGTCTCGACCCAGGTTGGGCATGTGTACGCCGCGACTACAGCGATCTACACCGGGGTGAGCGACGAGTACCGTAACCGGCTGTTGCAGCGCGCTTTAGGCCGCTTCCCCGAGCTGTGGGAGACACCATGAATAAGAAGATGGGCTACCGCTGGAACCTGCGGCAAATCATGGCCACTCGCGATATGTTCGCTACCACAGATTTAGTTCCGCTATTGGCCGACCGTGGTATTCATCTTTCGCGTGAGCAGGTCTTCCGGTTGGTGACCACAACGCCGCAGCGGCTGAGCCTGGACACGCTGGCCGCATTATGTGACATCTTGGATGTCGGCGTGGACGAGCTCATCGAGATCACCGAGACCAATTCACAAGTCTCGAAGAAGACCGCCGGCGCACCTGTTGTGGCGCCGAAAGGCTCCGGCGAGCGCACCGTTATCCGTCGCCCCAAAGGGCTATGACTGTCGGGGATTGCGGCGCAACTACGCCCGCAGCAGAGATTGCCGAGGTGCTGGCCAGGCGCATACCCGGGGCTGATGTCGATCGGCTCACCGCCAGAATCGCCGAACTCAAGCTGTCACTTCGGCACGCAGTGGGGCTGCTGGCGCACCTAGAGGCTCATCCTGACGCGCTGAGTTCCGGCGACGCGACGGGGTCGGCAGCGTTGCGCAGGCTGTTGGATGTGCTGGCCGCCGATCACCCCGCGGTGCAACGGATGCGCTGTCATAACTGTGGAGCACAGACAGAGCTGCGATACCGCAGAGATGGTGCCAGTATCTGTGGTGGCTGTTATCGCCAGACGCACATGAAGGTATGCGTTCGCTGTGGCCAGATGGGGCACCCTGACATCCGTGAGGGTGACGGGATCGTGTGCACCCGCTGCCGAAGAAATGATCCCGACCGCAAGCACCCCTGTGCCCGATGCGGCACCGTCGCCCTGGTGGCCTACCGTATCGATGGCCGCCCGTTCTGTCAGAAGTGCGGTCCGCACCGACTGCACACCTGTTCGTCGTGTGGTCGACGCGAACAGAGGGCTCACGCGATGACCGCACACGGGCCGATCTGCCCGAACTGCTATCGCCGCGGCCGAGAACACCAATGCGTGCAATGCGGACGTACGACAACGGAGGCCCGAAGGGCTGACCCCGAGTCACGAACATGGATTTGCTACCGGTGCTGGACGCCTCCCACCATGACGTGCACCAACTGCGGCCAACTCAAGCCCTGTGCCCGGGGCAGCGCGTCGGGCAAGCCGCTCTGCTCGACGTGCAGCTCGCGACGGCCACCACGCACGTGCGCTGTGTGTGCGCGCAGCGTCCAGCCGCAGACGACGCTGCCCGTTGGACCCGTGTGTGGACGCTGCTACCGCAAGATCCGGCGCCATCCGCACGCCTGTGTTGTCTGCGGCGAGACTCGGCCGCTTGTCGGTGTCAACGACGCCGGCCACCCAACGTGCGGGCCGTGCTGCGGCGATACGAGAAATTGGGTCTGCCGCGACTGCGGCCGGATTGACCTGCTAATCGCCGGGACACTCTGCCTGACATGCAACGTCAAAGACCGTGTCCGCCAACTCCTTACCGGCGCCGATGGGCACATTCGACCACAACTCGGGGGCGTATCAGAACTGCTGCTCGACGAATACACACCCGAACAGACCCAGGAAATTCTCAACGGTTGCCAGTGGATTCGGCTGCTGGGCAAACTCATAGCCACCGGAGAGCCGATCACGCACGACGCTCTCGATCAACTCGGCTGCGGGTTGCACGTTCACCATCTTCGTCATGTCTTGGTCTACGCCGGAGCACTCGATGAGCGCGGCGAGGGTCCGGATGGGCTCGAGCCTTGGCTCAGAACCCTCTTGTCGACGCTCCCGTCTGGATGCGCCACGGTTATGCAGCGCTACGCATCGTGGTCACTGTTACCGCGCACCCGTCGCCGCGCCGCGCGAGGCCAAACAAAAACGAGCACCCTGAAGTATGTGCGGACACAGGTCCTAGTGGCTCACCAGTTCCTCCAGTGGCTCACGGCCAACCAACTCAGCCTGGCCGACACTACCCAACATGACGTCGATACCTGGCTGAGGCAAGGGGCCAGCACCCGGCTTCGGCTCCGCGACTTCATGCGCTGGGCATCGGCCCGTGGGCTCGTCGCTGATCTTGAGGTCCGCTGGCTGGGCAGACAGGGCCTGCCCGAGCAGATCCTCGACGAGGATCAACGCTGGGCACTGCTGCGGCGATGCCTCCGAGACGCAACGCTATCTTTACGGCTGCGCACCGCAGGCGCCCTCGTCCTTCTATACGGTCAAATACCCACGCGCATCGTCGAATTGACAGTCAGCGAGGTCACGACAGCCCAAGGCGATGTTTATCTGAGGCTGCGGGACCGCCCCGTGCTGCTACCGCCGCCATTGGCTGCAGTCGTCACCCAACTCATCGCTGCCAATGCGCAGCCATCAAACGGTCAGCGGGTCCGACCTCATCAGGTCTGGCTGTTTCCCGGTGCCCGCGCCGGCGCGCACCTAGACTCCGGCCACCTCACAAAGCAGCTGAACGAAGATATCGGCATCTTCGTCCGACCTGCCCGTGGAGCGGCTCTGAGTGATCTCGCGGGAACTCTGCCCGCCCCGGTGCTGGCCGAACTGCTTGGGATATCGATCAGTGCCGCTGCCCGCTGGACGGCCGTTGCCGGCAGCGATTACGCCGACTACCTGGCCGCGTGTCGCGACCTCACCCAACGTCAACCCCACGACACTCACGATTGATGACACGTGGCCAGCGCCGGTTCGCATATCACCGAGACTGGGCATCTCCCATCATTCGCCAGATCATTCTGCAGGAATAGACTGTCGAAACTCGGCTCGGTTCAGAAGACCGTTGTGCTGCTTAACCTTTCCGTCAGCATGCGTGCCATGGGCGTGGCAACCGCGTTGCCGATGGCTCCCATACTGCGTGACCTGACGACCGGGAATTCGTAGCTATCGGGGAAACCCTGAACCCGGGCGGCCTCGCGGACAGTGAGATAGCGAACCGAGCCGTCGTTGAAGCGAATCATCGCCTCACCGCCGCTGACACCATGAACTCCCGCTTTGATTGCCTTTGCGGGCCAGTCGAATGGACTTCCGGAGTGTTTGGGGTAGATGCGTGCGCCAGGGATTCCTCGGTGATTCGAAAAACCCTCGGTCTCAACGCCTTCCGTAGGCGTCGGGAGACCCCGGACCGCATCGCGGATGGTTTGCCAGCGGCCCTTATCAGGCCGACCACGTTCTTTTAGTTCGCGCACGCGACTTTCAACACCATCGGGTTGCTCGGGCATAGGCAACTCGTGCTCTGACCAGTAGTCGCCAGAAACCCATTGGTCGTAGAGAAGAGCGTCGCGCGAGTGATCGCCTTCGATCTCCTCAGGGAAGGTTTCGGCGCTAGGTAGATCACTGCGGATCGCGACCAGGAACACACGGCGCCGGTTTTGCGCCAGACCGAAATCAGCTGTGTCTATCAGAAGCTGTCGCACGACGTAGCGTAGCGATCGTGGTCGAGCCTTTTGGATGCGCGCATCATGCTCTGTCCATAGCTCGTTGCCCCGCGCGGTGACAGTAGGCTTCCGTAGCTGGTTTTTGATATACGTGAAGTACGGCGAGAAGGAAGGGCGCGTGAGGCCAGGCACATTTTCGAAGATCACGAATTTGGGCTGGAACTTTCTCACTGCGTCGAGCGCCGCTGGGAACATGTTGCGGCTGTCTTCATCGCCAGCGTGGACGCCAGCGAGGGAAAATGGCTGACAGGGTGGACCACCAGCGACTAGATCGACGCGCCCGGCTTCGATTTCTGTCTGCTCTAGCCAATGCCGAACGTCTTGTTCATAGACGTCATCTTCACGCCATAGATCAGGCTGGAAGCGGCCATTGTGGCGGAGAATCGTCGCTGCGGGTTTGTACCATTCGACGAGAGCAAGATGCTCGAAGCCAGCTTGCCGGACACCGATAGCCATTCCGCCACCGCCCGCGAAGAGTTCGATCGAAGTCAGCGAATCATTCATGGCGCGTCCGGCTGTTCCGGTTCGCGAACCTTCGCTTCTATCCGATCGGCGGCTTCGCCAACATCACGCTGAATGTCGGATGCCCAGACCCGGATCACGCGCCATCCCTCATCTTTGAGGCGCTTGGTGACGTAGCGATCGCGTTCGATGTTGCGCTGAATCTTTTTCACCCAGAAGTCCGAATTGGCGTGATCGAATTCTTCTTCGAAGGACGAGAGTCCGCGAATTTTCCAACCGTTGCCGTGCCAACGGTCACCGTCGACGAAGCAAGCGACACGGGCAGTGACGAACACCAAGTCTGGCCTACCCACAAGTGTTGAGGTCAGCCTATAGCGCAATCCTCGGCGGTGAAGTTCGCGCCGAAGCATCACCTCTGGTCGGGTTCCTGTGTGTTTGACTGCGGACATAATGCGTGAGGTCACCGCTGGATCGCGTGTCATTATGGTTCACCGCCTGTCCGGCGGCGCGGCGGCGCGGCACGGTAGTAGGTAATATTGATGGAGCATCGCTCGGCAATTCGCTTGTGCCGCAACTTATCCGAGTGGGTCGTCGGGCTCTCCAAGGACTCCATGATGATGATATGAGCCGCATGGAGGGGATGGTCAGCGAGATGACTGATCGCTGCCCAAACTAAATAGCGAAGGTTCCGAGCCGCATCCCACGCGATGTAGGTGGCGCCTTTGTCCGTGGACGCAATGCAGTGAAGTGGCTTCACGCCTACAGACCCCGCGATGACGGTCGCCGCGTTGCCGAGCGCGTGCGTCACAAGTAGTTGGGGTGCGGGACCTGGCATGGCCCCGAACTTGGCGTAACGCCCCGTTCCAAGGCGGGCGCGACCGTACTCCTTCATCGGCCCGTCTTTAATCCATGAGCGCGCGTTTTCGCTGCTCATGTACCTGGTAAGCACTCCTCCGATCTCAGCGTCGCCTATCCAGTCGTCGTAGTAGCCGGTTCGGGTGCTAGCGGGCAGGTGCTCCCAGTCGAGCCGGTCAGCGGCGACGTAGAGGGCCTTGACGACTGAGTCGATCTGTTCGCGCGGAACTCGGCGAGAATCGCTTGCGCTCATGCGGCCGGAAGGTCTGGATCGATGAACTGCAGGCGGGAATCGTCGTTTGCGGTCTCAAGATCCGCGGCGTCAAGAATCCACTGTTCAAGAAGTGACTCCGCTTTGGCGTCGCTGAAGGAAATCTGTGGTTGCGGAACGTTCGGCAAGACCTCAATTTCTTCGGCATTGGCTTCGCGGCGGAGGTTCAACAATGCGGCGACTCGTCGCAAGTCGCTGACAAAGTCCAGAGCGATGACCTTGTGCTTCCCGTCGCGAAGGCGGAGACCACGCCCCAGTTGCTGCACAAAGATGCGGCGGCTATGGGTGACGCGGGCAAAACAAATGATGTTGACGTCGGGCACGTCTACGCCTTCGTTGAGGATGTCGACCGACGTGAGAATCGGTACTCGGCCCGCTCGGAAGTCAAGCAGTCGAAGCTGACGGTCGCGCACCTTCAGTCCTTCATGGATTGCCTGAGCATTGCGCCATTCTGGTGAACGGCGCAGCATCTCAGCCATCCGCTCAGCGTGCTCCTTCGTCTGGCAGAAGACAATGGCGCGCGGATCGAGGCTAGATCTCCACGCTTCCGTAAGTTCGTCGATGATGGCCTCATCGCGCTGGGGAAGGAACAGTTTGCTGTTTAGTTCCTTCATTGAGTAAGACCGGGTGGAGGCGTCTTTGACGACGTTCCAATCGATATTGTCCAAAAACAGCCGGTAGTCAACTTGGGCGAGATAGCCGAGTCGCATGCCCTCGCCGATTCCGAGCTTGTACGAAGCGGGACCAAAGTGACTCTCGATGTCGTATCTGTCGCCTCGCCAAGGTGTCGCCGTGACGCCGAACTGGCTTGCGTCTGACAGCTCGTCGAGTAGTTGTCCGTATTGGCCGTCTTCGCCGACGTGATGCGTCTCGTCGATCATGACGAGGGAAGGACGATAGCCGGCAAGCGCGACGTTCAGTGCGCTGGCGACGGTGGCGAAAGTGATGCCGCGGAGGTCTTTTGGCTTCTCGTCTCCCGTGAGCAATTGGGTCTTGACCGTCTTCGGCAAGTGTCGCCACATTGCGCGTTCAAGTTGCGCCACAAGGTCTTTGGTATGTGCTGCGACGAGAATGTCGGCTTCGGGATCTAATGACAGATGGTGCGCGATGACCTCGCCGCCGATGACGGTCTTACCGAGACCTGTCGCGAGGACGAGCAGAGCCCGCCCTTCTGTGTCAAGATCTTCGATTAGGGCTGCTACCGCCTCGCTTTGGTAGTTGCGAAGCCGGATGCGCGGTGGCTCTTCGGGAGCTTGTTCCCACAGTTGCAGTAGGTCACTACCGTTCCAGAAATCAATTCGTTGTCCGGTACGGGCAAGTACTTGAGCCCGGGTGGCGGCATCGCGGCTGGGTTTGACATTGGTGACGACAACGCCGCGGTGGGCGCGGTAGTGGTCCATGGCGATCGACACCTCGTCAACGGCTTTGCGTGGGACGCTGCCCCGACTCTGCCATTTAGCCTGAAAAACCCATTGCTGACCGGCAATAGAGGCGAGTAGGTCGCCTCCTACGTCCCCGGAGCCATCGATGTTCAGAACATCGTTGTAGCGCAGTAGGCCCAGGAGGCGCTCTACTTGCGCCGTGAATCGGCGCTCGCCACCTAAGATGAGGAGTTGCGGATCGACGAAAGAAGTGGTCATTCGGGCATCTCTTCGGGAACGATGAGTTCGTCTTCCAACAACCGGCAGCTAAGTTTGCCGCGATTTAACTCGTCGGGGCGTCGCCGGGTTTGGTGTTCGGCCAGTTGCCCAACGTCATTGAGATACCCAAGTATTCGGTTCACGGTTAGCGCTCGGGCGTGGTTGTCCGTGAAGCTGGAGTACGAGGCACGGAAAACTTTGCCATCGAGGAACTCGCCTGGGCGCTGCTGGATAAGACGGGACAGCGCCGCCGACGACGCATACAGGATCCACTCGCCATTCTCGCGGACCTGCTGCCAGTCGGCGTCTATACATTCCTGCGCGAAGCGCTGCTCTGCAGCGGCTTGCTCAGTCTCGACGACGTACGCCCAGAAGCCCTCGGAATTCCCAGTGATAACTGGGCGCATCGTCGTGCGGACACGATCGAGTAGAGCATGCGCTCGGGCGCCTAAAGCGCTTGGAGTCAGCTTCTGATCCGGTAGGCACCGGTCTTTGAGATCGGCTATGACTGAACTCAGCGCTTGGTGACTGCCGCGGCGTTCGCGAATGTGTTCGGCGATGCCGAGTAGGGCGTATTCGCGGGGATCACCGCCAAATTCGGTAAAAAGGGCGTGATCAAAGTCGACGAAGACGTGTACGTCGCTGCCCCGTTGCTGCTGTGCGTAAACCGGGACCCTCTGGCCATCGGTGTCGGTCACTTCAGTGTCATTCAACGCGTACACGGTGACTGTCAAAGCCGAGCCGAAGCCAGGAAGGGAGTACTCGCCTGAGATGTCGTGAAGAGGAGATCCGTTCTGGCGGTAACGCTCCTGCTTCTGATCTTCAGTTTCGCGGGGCGGCGTGGGATCGGTGGGTTCTGGCAGCCGGTCAGTCGGCTCAGGGATATCGAGCCTCGAGCGTGCGTCGGCACCGCCATCGGTGGCATCAGTTGCCTCCTCCGGGACTGTCACTTTGGGCTCGTCGTGCTGTTGGGCCGCCTCGTACCAAATGTGATCGTCTTGATAGTCCGGGTCGCCCTTGCGGAAGAGCTTTGCCCACTCCCGGGCCTTCTCATGTATGGCATGAGCGCCGTCGCCCGGAACAAGACACTTGAGACCGGGGTCGACTCGGCGATATCCGGTAAATAGTCGTCCGATCGGCGACTCGTTGGCTGGGTAGCCCGCGGCGCGGGCGATGTTCGGACGCAACGGTCCTTCCCCACGCAGAGTCCGGACGACATGCTTCCATTCGATGCTGTTGCGCTCAAACGCATTTTTCTGGTAGTTGACGCGTACGTGGTCGATGTGGATCTCGCCCACGATTCGCCCCTCATATCCAAGTTCGATCGGATACTCGACTGCCGGACGGGCGCCAGGTTCATTCGGGTCTTCCCAAGAGAAGAGACTGACGTCTCGCAACAGGATTTTGCGGCCGTTGCGGCAAAAGTCGATCCCGAAATCCGACTTATGAGAGTACCGCTGAATACCTAACCATCCGGTTATCCGGCGCGGTCGCTCTTCAAGACTGGTACTGCCGCATTCCTCGCATTCTCGGGCGCTGAGGTCCTGCCAGCGGCCACACGATTGACATGCCTTTAGTGGCGTTAGTTCCTTATCAATCTCGATATACGCGGGGTACCTCTCGCCACGTTGGACGACGAACCTCTTGGAATCCCAGAGACATGGCATCAAAGGCTGAACACTCCGGCCATCAACCAACAGCGAGAAATTCTGCTCGCGAAGCAAATATGAGTACACGTCACCGAGAAGGTCGCGAATTTTCGACTGCTGGCGAGAGAGCAGGTCGTGCTGTTCCTGCCTTAGGTCGCTAACGATGACCTGTGTGCCGTGCTCGGCCGGGTCGTCCTTTGGCTCACGAATTACGGGGACGACGAAGTTATGCTGAGACGCCATTTGGCGCAGGTCGAGAGTGACGGTGATCCATTCGGGGTCACCGGCTCGGGTGGTACGGACTTTAGTGGTATTGCCTAGGCGAGCAGTGGCAATGTTGAATCCCATGCCGAACAGGCCGAGCTTGCCATACCTGGCGTTGCTCGACCATCCAGCGGATAGAGCGCTGTTGAGATGATCCAGGCTCATGCCTTGGCCGTTGTCGCTGATCCAAACCTGGGCAACGCGATGGTCAGAATTCCGGCTCGGCAGGCTGATTGCCACAGTCGGTGCGACGTCTTCAGGGGGCGTCGCTAAAAAATCATCGAAGGCGTTGTCGATGAGTTCGGCCAGGCACTGCCAGGGCGCGAATTCAATGTCACCAAGGACTGCCAGCAACCGCGGGTGTGGCGTAACGTCGATGCTCTCGACATTGATGACCACCTCTTCGTCAACCACGATCGTTCCACCTGCCTCTTTGGCTCTGCGCCCCCTGTGTGCGCTCAAACTAGCGTAAAAGACCGACAACACCCTCGGTCGATACACGCCGAGCCCCGTTTCGGTGCGGCAATGGCTCGCTCCCGCCGCGACCGGCCAGGCGCGGCACCTCGGCTTGGGCCTAACGTTCGGCGCGGTGCCCCCCAGCTCGCGACCTGGCGAATAGCGCACCGATCAAATAACGCCGTCTGCCAGCTTTCCGCGCCGGTAGACCAGCACTCGACTTACGGCACGACGGTCATCCCGACCACCTGGCGCGAGGCCGTCGCCGTGCTCGACGATATCTTCGGCAACCCGGCCGACCTGCCGATCGCCGAGCACACCACCGACACCGCCGGGCAGACCCTGGCCACGTTCGCGATCTTCAACCTCGCTGGCCTGCAGTTCTCCCCACGCATCCGCGACATTGGACGGCTACAGCTCTACCGCCTCGGCCCAGCCTCATCGTGGCGAACCCGCTACCCGCACGCCGGAGCGCTGCTCACCCAGCCCATCCAAACCCAGCTGATCGCCGATCACTGGAATGATCTGCTCCGGCTGGTCGGGTCGATGAAATTCGGGCACACCACGGCGAGTCTGCTGATCGCCAAGCTGCACGCCAGCAGCCGACAGAACTCTCTCGCCCGCGCCCTGCACGAATGCGGCCGGCTTATCCGCACCATCTACCTCTGTCGATACGTCGCTGACGAAGAACTCCGTCGCAGAGTCCGGCGGCAACTGAACAAAGGCGAGAGCCTGCACGCGCTGCGCCGCGACCTGTTCTTCGCCCACCAAGGCCAGGTCCGACGCCGCCACCTCGATGACCAGGTCGACCAGGCACTGTGCCTCACCCTGGTCACCAACCCAGCAGTGCTGTGGACCACGACCTACATGGGCGACGCCCTCGACGCGCTACGCGCCGAGGGCTACCCGGTGACCGACGAGGCCGTCGGCCACCTCACACCCGCACAGCACGACCACATCAACTTCTACGGCACCTACCACTTCGACGTGGAATCAGAACTCCGTCGCCAAGGACACCGACCGCTACGTTCACCAGCCGCCTGAGCTAACGGCGCCCGCTAAAAGGGACCAGATCCGTTCCGTTACTAAGGAGACCCCTTCTCCGCTGTGTCGTGCATGCTGTAGCTCCTCAAGCTCGGCGGTGACGAAATCGTGGGAACAGCGTGGTTGCGTTTGTTCGCGAGATCGCTTGGTGCACATTGATATCCAGTTGTAGATCGTCGAGCTGCCGGGTGAAGAATGTGACTTCGTCGGGTTGGGTGAACGGAAAGTCGGTTCCGAAGAGGATCCGCGTGGGGTCAGCGAAGGCGAGCAAGCCAGCGATCGTTGCGGGGGAGGTCGCGACCGCGGTGTCGAAGTAGAACGACCGGTAATCGGCTCGCACGCTGTCAGGGCTACGGCCGTCCATGATTTGCGAAAGGGTCAACGACATCCGCTGCATGGCATAGGGGATGAATCCACCCGCGTGGGTGAAAATAAATCGGATTGCCGGGAAGCGTTGTGGCACTTGGTTGCGAACAAGGGTTGTCGCGGCTCGGACAGTGCTGAGCAGAAAGTCGCAGACGTGCGCGGGAACCCCGGGGATCAGCGGACACGGTAGAGCCATGGGGTGTACAAATACCACCGAACCGCGGCGGTTCAGTTCGGCAAAAAGCCGATCGTAGAGTGGGTCGCCCAGGTAGACGGCTCCGATGTTGGTCGGCATGAATAGACCGTCGGCGCCGAGCTCGTCGAGAGCAAACGAGGCTTCGGCGATCGCGTCGTCGGGGTCGAGCAGCATGATCGTCGCGAAGAAGCCGAATCGGTCTGGGTGGCTTGAAGCGATTTCTGCGGCAGCAAGGTTCGTGCGCTGTGCGGCCTTACACATTGCTGCCCGTACTGGTTTCGTGCGGCCAAGGGGGCTGTCGCGGATAGCCATCATGGCCTTGATCGTCCGCGGGTTCTGCGGCAGCCGGCCGGTGTGTGACAGCATCGCCACCGCGACATCGTTGTTGTCCATCATCTTGAGCGCCTCGTTCTCCGACCACCAGATCCGCGGGCCCGGCATCTCGTAGAGGGGATTGTTCTCCGTGGCGACGTGGTGGTGCACGTCGATGCGGCCGTCGATACTGATCACGGGTCAATCCTGGTGGGCGGTGTCGGTTCGGGCGGCGTTTCGTCGGCGCGGCGGCACGCACCTGTGGGCCTGAATGAGCGTGGGGCTGGCGGATTTCGCCGCTGTACGAACGGACCGCGACGGAATAGCACGCCCCGCCGACGGCCAAGGCACACCCGAAACCCGAAAGCGCGGACGCTGCAACGAGCGCAGCCAACAAACCCTGGCATGCCTGAGCCGCCACCAGCATGCCCAAACTCATCGATCCTGCCGCTCAACGGGTGAGCCATCGGGCGCCTCTCGATCAGGGTGGGAATAATAGAGAAGGGTCGCTTCTCTATCGTTATCCTTCACTGTAGAGTCGGGCCGAACAGGAAGCAATAACCGATATCGCAGAGGCTGATGGGTACGACCGTTGACCACCGCCGGGCACCACGGCGCCGAGGCGCGGTGCTCAAGCAGGCCATCTTCGAGGCCACGCTCGCCGAACTATCCGAGGTCGGCTATCTAAACCTCAGCATGGAGCGGGTGGCCCAGCGCGCGCACACCGGCAACGCCTCGCTGTATCGGCGCTGGCCCGCCCGAGCCGAGTTGGTGATCGAGGCCATCCGCCACGTTGCCCCCGACGACGCGGAGCTTCCCGACACCGGACACGTGCGCGATGACATGCTCGCCTTGCTGCGCGGTCTGTGCACCTTGCTAGCGGGCCCAGCCGGTGAGGTCATGCGCGGCGTCATCGCCGAATCCGTAAGCAACATGCGGGCCAATCTCGCGCGCACCCGACTCGCCGAGACCCGCACCGAGCAGTTTCTGGCCATCCTGCGCCGCGGCGCCGAACGCGGCCAAGTGCACAAGGAAGCCGCCACACCGCTACTGGCAGGCATCGCACCCGCGCTGGTAATGCACCACTACCTACTGCACGGCGCTCCGCCCCCCGACCACCGACTCCTTGAGATCGTGGACAAGATCATCATGCCACTGGTCACAACCGCGGCGGGCCCAGCCGCGACTTAGCAACAAACCCGCAGCCACAGGCCAGCAAAAAGGATGGTCGGTTGGGTCACCGTGCCGGGATTTGCTGGATTCGCGAGAGCGATTGCGGCGCAACGCGTTTTGTTGAAGCAAATTCGCCGGCATGTCGGAAACCCGCCAAAACTTAAGTCGGTAACGGGAAATCGCAGAACCGGCCCGCCTACGCCGGCCCGGAACCCGAACTACGGTCCGAAGTGCCCGTACCGGTCGGGCAGTTCGGGCGGTTCAAGATGCCCGTACTGTTCACGCAAGTCCCGAAGGAGTTCACCTGCGGACTCGCCGACAGTTTCGTCAGCGTCGTTCGTTAGCTCCTCGAGTCGCTCGCGCGCGGCGATCCAGACAACGACCGGATCGACGTTGGCGATACCACTGAGGGCGTGGACGCCTGACAAGCGGTCGGTGGCGTTCTGGCTATGGGTGAGGTCGAGCAGGGTCTCCATCGCGGAGCGGCGGGTCAGCGCCAATTCCTCGGCCGCCGCGATGGCGGGGAGTAGACGTACCAGTCGGCACTGTCAACTTGAGCCAACCCAATTGGCCGATGTGATGATTCGGGGTGATGAGCCGTGGGCTTGGACGAAACGTCCTGTCCCAGTCGCCGATTCAGGCAGCGGCCGTGGTCGTCGCCCCGGTGATCTCG
>Ga0335081_10011840_pt1 | contig 14127 bp, 11 predicted proteins | sample Lox_Sample_35_FD_206713 | JGI IMG/M metagenome (GOLD analysis project Ga0335081, IMG submission 206713) | Soil microbial communities from Loxahatchee National Wildlife Refuge, Florida, United States - Lox_Sample_3.5 | ecosystem: Environmental > Terrestrial > Soil > Wetlands | place: USA... | reverse complement strand
CGCCGGGCCGCGGCGAGCCCACCGGTGAATCATGACAAACCACGCAAATGGCCGCAGCAGCGCCCGCCGCCCGCGACACGCCGAAAACTCACGTTAATCTGGCATGTTCACAGGCGCCGGGATTCCACTGTGCCGCGAGCCACTCCAGGTCAGTCTGGTCCCTGATCCGCGCCTCCCGCTCGCGGGCCAACAGCGCGTCGGTCTTGGTCAGGACGAGGGCGTAGGGGCGGCCTTGGCGCCTGGTCTGGTGGGTGACGGGCAGCTCGGCACCGTCGATCCGGGAGTGGACGTGCTGCCTGCTCTGCTTGGCGAGCGGCCACTCAAATGTGCGCCGGTCCGCGTCGTCCAGGAACACGCGGAGGGTGCCGCACAGGTCGCATGCGCAGCCGCCCGCGGGCAGCTCGATCGACCAGTCGCCGGAAGGTCGCTGCGGGCGGATGAGCCGGGCGCGCAGCCGTACGGCGCAGTCGGCGGCCAGGTCGCCGAAGCCGGCGTCGTCGCATCCGCCCGCCCGGGGCAACTCCAGTTCCGCCGCGGCGCGCAGCGCGGACATCTCCAGCGCGGTCACCGCATCCGCCTGCCCCCGGATATATCCGGACACGGCGTCTCGTGTGCCCGCTGCCCCGGTCGCGGCGGCCGCTGTCAGCACCGAGGCGAGCGGTTTACCCAGGCTGCCGAGTTCCTTGTCGCGATGGCTGGGCGATGACAACGCGAGCCCCGCGCCGATCTCCTTGCCGAGCCACTCCCACGCCAGGTCTAGGAGCCGCCGCGCGGCCGCCGCGTCGGCACGACCCCTGGCGTGCAGCCCCGCGCACAGACCCGGCAGCCGGTCGGCCACCCACTGCGGCCGCTCCTGGCCCGCGCGGTACGCCCACGCCGGCTGATCTCCGCCGAACCACTTCCGCAGCAGTTCGGCCGTCCACCGCTGACCGTACTGGTCGGCGATCTTGCCCAACGAGTTCACGTGCTTGCCGGTCAGGTTCTCGATACGGAACGGGCGTAGCAGCATCGCCGCGGTTTGCGCGTCGGCCACGGCGTCCGCCACCCGGAGCGCCTTGCCGACGAGCCCGGAGACCCTGCTCGTGTCCTCGGCCGTCCGGGCGCGCAGCGCCCGCTCCCAGAACGGCGCGAGCGTCGCCGCCGCGGCCCGGGCGCCCGGCACGTCGCCCGCGGACACCATCGCGGCGAGCTCATCGAAAGCCCAGGCCGGGGAGGTCTCGGCGCGGTTCGCGAAGGCCTGATCATGGAGCCATACGACAACCGCCGCCCGGTGGTACCAGCGGTCCAGCGTGTTGCCCCAATTGCCCATGTAGCCCTCGTACTCGCAGGAATAGGGCTCGAGATCGCCTGTCGGCGTGGACGCGCACACCTCATCGCCGTCCACGGACAGCGAGGTCTCCTCCAGGCGGATGCCGTCCGGCCGGGTCCAGTGGGTGAGCGTGACCTCGGAGTCGATCAGCTCCTGAACCTCGTACCGGATGCCGTCGCTGCTGCCGTCGTCGTACTCGTCATCGTCCCAGCCCCGCCCATACCGGTAGTCCTCGTAGTCGTCCTCGAAGGCGCTGTGCGTTGTCTTGACGTCGGCCAATGCGAGGATGGCCTCGCAGTCGGCCCGCTTCGCCGCTTCGCGCAGCAAGGACACCCGGCTGGCATCGGCACCCTTCAGCCGGGACCACTTCAGTGCCCGCGGCGTGTATTCGTGGTCGAGGAGGTAGACGAGCCGGTTCGGCGCATGAGCTGCCGGTCCGCCGTAATGGCGGGGCACCGGCGTGCTGAAGTGCTCGCGGAGCAGGTCCGCCAGTTCGCCGACGGCTCCCTCGTCGCCGGCGGGACGGCCGGTGTCGCCGCGCAGCAACAGGTTGTACGTGAGCGTGATCCGGTAGCCCGACGTCACCTTGAGAACCTCATGCCGGCAATCGGCGTAGAAGGCGACCAGTGACAGCGCGGTCTTCGACCCTCGATAGGCCTTCCACTCCTCGTTATGCCCCACCATCAGCTCGCCGCCGGTGTAGCTGGACGGCAGGGTCACCACCAGGGTTCCTATCATCGAGTCGTCTTTCTCGGAGTCCTGGTGGGCGAGGAAGTGCTGGTTGGTTTCATAGACCAGCAGGGAGTGAAGGTCGGCCGTCAGCTGGGCAGCGTTCGGCAGCCCCAGCTCTTCCTTCAGCGTCGCCAGTATGTCCTTCAGCGCGGCATCGTCCCACTCGGCGCGGACGAGGTGCCTCGGGATCTCCCAAGTGTCGCGGACCTCCGGGTCGGTCACGGTCTTTTCGCCACGGCCGAACCGGGCCAGCTGACCGAGGCTGAGCAGCTTGCGGGCTTTCGCCGGGGTCACCGGCAACCTGACGTGCCCGAAACCCTCGACCTCCAGGCTCAAGTTGTCCGTCTTGGCCGCCAGTTCGACGCTGAACGCAGTCTGCGCGTCGCTGCGCAACGTCCTGGCCAGCCGGTCGCGCGCCGCCGTCGCCATGGCCCTGGTCCTCCCGTATCCCCGGAAACCGGCTTATTCTTCCAGCGCGACTGTCGTGAACCGCCGTCAAGGTGCGAGCCACGCTTCCGCAGATTGCGCCGCTGGGTGGTCTTCGCTCTGTCACGCTCATCTGACGTACTGTCCGTCACCATAGCGGCGCCCACCGACAAATCAGGCCCACTTGATGAGCACGGTCGGCGTGTCCACCCGGAGCTCTCCTCGTACCACTGCCACGATCCTCACCAGCGCAAACGGCTCACCGGCTACGGAAACGCGAACGGCGGACTGTTTACCTGATCGCTCCCTGCAGTATTGCCTTGACGAAGTTGCGCTGGAAGACGAGGAACACCAGCAGCGATGGCGCGATGATCAGCAGCGCGCCAGCGCACAGCAGCGCGGTGTTGGTCCCGTACTGCCCCTGGAACGCACCCAGGCCGCCGGCGACAGTGCGCTTGGCCGGGTCGCCGATCAGGACGAGCGGCAATAGGTACTGATTCCACGTGGCGAGGAAGAACAGGATCATCAGCGCGGAGATCGCCGGCTTGGCCAGCGGCAGGTGGATCCGGCGGAAGACCTGCCAGGTCGAGGCGCCGTCGAGCTGACCCGCCTCGGTGAGGGCGGTCTCGGCATTGACGAAATGGGCCCGCATCCAGAACACCCCGAACGGCATCAGCAGTCCGATCAGCGGCAGTACGACCGCGAGCCGGGATCCGAGCAGGCCGAGGCTCTGGATGTCGTAGTAGAGCGGCGTGATGAGCGACTCGTAGGGGATCGTGAGGCCGGCGAGCAGCAATCCGTAGATGATCTTGCCGCCCGGCACGCGGAGTTGCGCGAGTCCGTATCCGGCGGCCGTCGCCATGGCGACCGTCGCCGGGACCACGCCGAGCACGATGAGGACGCTGGACCGGAAGAGCGCGAGGAGGTTCGCGGCGGTCCAGGCGTCGGCGAAGTTGCCCCAGTGGGGATGAGCGGGCCAGCTCAGCCCGGGCGGGTTGCTGCCCTGCGGGGCGAGGGCGGCGGTGAACATGCTCAGCAGCGGGACGATGGCGAACAGCATGAGCAGGACCAGCAGGACAGTGCGGGTGATCCGGTCGCCGCGGACGATCCGGCGGCCGCCGATGACCGGGGCCTTGAGGGCGGTTGCGAGCTGGGTCAATCTGTCCTCCCGAGCCGCTGGATGGGCCAGACCACGAGCAGTACCAGGACGGTCAGGAAGATCGCGAGGGCGGATGCCTGGCCGATCCGCTGGTCGAGGAAGGTGAGCCGGTAGATTTCGACCCCGGGGACCATGGTCTGGTAGCCGGGTCCGCCTTGCGTAGAGACCTGGATGACGTCGAAGCTCGCCAGCGCCGCCACGACGGTGAACGTGGTGCAGACCACGAGTTCCTGGCGCAGCCCGGGCAGCGTCACCGCGCGGAACTGCCACAGTCGGCCCGCGCCGTCGAGGCCGGCCGCCTCGTAGAGCGCCGGGTCGATCTTGCCGATGCCGGACAGCAGCAGTACCGTGCAGAACCCGAGCATGACCCAGACGCCGATTACCCCGACGGCGGGCAGCGCGAAGGTGAAGTCGCCGAGCCAGGCGCGGGTGGCTCCGCCCAGGCCCGTTGCCCGCAGGATCTGGTTCACCAGCCCGTTGGGGGAGTACAGCCAGGTCCACGCGACGCCCGCGGCCACGAGCGGGAGCACCTGCGGGATGAACAGGATCGTCCGCGAGATCGTGCTGAGCGGGCCGGGTTTGAGCTCCCGGATGAGGCTGGCGGCGGCCAGGCCCGCGCCGACCGGGAACAGGGTGTAGAAGACGATGAGCTCGAAGGCGTGGGTGATAGCGCTGAGCAGCTCCGGCTGGGTGAAGATGGCCTGCCAGTTGGCCAGTCCGGCCGGCGTAGCGATCCCGATGCCGTCCCAGTTGTAGAACGAGTACTGGATCGACTGGCCCAGCGGGTACAGCACGAACGCCGCGTAGCACAGGAACGCCGGCGCGACCCACAGCAGTGCGCCCCACTGCCGGCTGCGTACCCGCCGGGCACGCAGCCGGCCTGCCGAGCTGCCGCGTCCCGGCACCGGGCCAACCGGGGCCACACCGCGCAGGGCCGGATCCGAGGGCGCAGGCGGCGTCCCGGTCGCCGTATCGCTGCGGGGAGCGGTGCGAGAATAGCTCATCGGCTCTGGAATTCCTTCATCCGGCGCTCATTGCGACAAGGCGCTCGCCACGTCACGGGCGTGAGCAGTCACGTCCCGAGGTCGCTCTCGTAATCGGTCTGGATCTTGGCGGCGAACGCACTCGGCGAGGTCTTGCCCGCGAGCAGCAACTGGGTCTGCGGCAGGAGCGTGTTCACCTCTATTGAAGCGGTCGCGTTGGCCATGAAGTCGACCAGGCCGTTGCTCTCGAGCAGTTGCCGGAACGCGGCCACGGTGGCGGACACGGCGGAACCCGCGGGCGCGGGCGGCACCGCCGCGTCGGTGGGCCCGGCCGGGACGATGCCCCCGAGGAGAACGGCGTCGTTACGCGCCGTGGGGTCGGTCTGGATGAAGTTGAGGAACGCGGCGGCGACGGCGACGTGCTTGGCCTTGGCCGGGACAGCCAGCGTGTCCGCCGCCGTCATGGCGGTGAACTTGCCCCCCTGCTGCAGCGGCGGGAACAGGAAGAACCCGAACTTGCCGTTTCCGGCCTTGTCCAGGCCCGGGGCCTGCCAGTTCCCGCTGGGGAAGAAGACCCCCTGCCCTGAGGCGAAGTCCGCTGGGGCCTGTGTCTGGTCGACGCTGTTTACCCCGGGCGAGAAGTAGCCCTCCTTGCTCCACTGCTGGAGGGTCGCCGCGGCCTTGATGGTCGCGCTGGTGTCGATGTCCGCCCCTGGCATGTCGTAGTTCCAGGTCTGGACCGCCTGCGGGGAGCCGGCGTAGTCCATCTGGAGGTTCTGCAGCGGATAGACGGTCCCGCCGTCCTCGCCGTTGATCAGGATCGGCAGCAGTCCCGCGCTCTTGGCCTTGCCGAGCAACTGCTCGAACTCCGCCAGTGTCGCCGGCGGCTCGGTCATCCCGATCCGCCGCGCCAGCGCCTTGTTGTAGTAGATCCCGGTCAGGCCGAACCCGGGGCCGACACCGTAGAGCCCGCCTGCGCCGCGCTGCTTGCCGTCGGCGCCTACCCGGGTCGAGGCGAACTGCGATTGCGGCCATTTATCCCAGCCGTAGGCGGCCGCGTACGGGTCGAGGTTGGTCAGCAGCTGGTCTGTGACCAGGTTGCCGAACGACGCGATCCGGACGATGTCCGGGACGTCGGAGCCGGACAGGATGTGCGGGGTGTTCGTGACGAGCGTGTTGAAGTCCTGGCTGGTGACGTTGACGGTGACGTTGCCGTACTTGGCGTGGAAGGCTTTGCCCAGCGCGCTGAACAAGGGAACGTCCGGGGTCGAGACCAGGATGTTCAGTGTGACCGGCGCGGTGCCCACGCTCGTGCTGGCCGCCGTGGGCGAGGACGCGGGCGCGGACGAGCTCGTGGCGGCGCCGGGAGCGCAGGCAGTCAGGGCGAGCGCGGCGGCCGTGATCGTGATGGCTGATAGCGTGTTGCGGCGCCCGCTGCCGGGGCGCATCCGGATGATCTGCATGAAGACCCCTTTGTCATTTTCACGGCAAGGCTGCAGGCCGGATCGGCCAGCCTCGCTACTGCTTTCTCGCGGGAGCGCGGACCGCCTCCCGGCGGGTGAATTCATGGTTCACGTGCGACGCCGCGACGCTCATCGCGTCCTGCGCGTCCGACATGACGCCACGCATCTGGAAGAATCCGTGTATCTGGCCTGGGTAATCGTGGTGCGCGACCTTAACGTCCTCATCGCGCAGCCGCTGCGCGTATTCCTGTGCTTCCGAGCGCAGGATGTCGTGCTCTGCCGTGATGATCACCGCCGGGGCGACACCCCGGAGGCTGTCGGCCCGAAGCGGTGACACGTACGGGCAATCGCGCAGCTGCGCCCGGGGAACATAGGTGTCCCATATGTAGCTGATCCGGTCGAATGTCACCGTCCCGTATTCCGGTTGGTTCAGGAAACCGGCGTACCGGGTCCGGAACGCGCGCTTGTAGCGCGTATTCATGTGGCTTTCCAGTACTGGGTAGACGAGCACCTGAACGGTGATGTCGATCTCCCGGTCACGTGCCTTGAGCGCCGCGGCCGCGGCAAGGTTCCCGCCGGAGCTGTCTCCGGCGACGGCCACCTGGCCGAAGTTCTCCGCCGACCACTCGACGGCGGCCCACACATCGTCCAACGCGGCGGGAAAGGGGTGCTCCGGCGCAAGCCGGTAGTCCACCGCGAGGACCGCGCAGCGCGCGCGATTGGCCAGGGCCCGCGCCACGCCCTCGTAGCAGTCCAGGTCGCCGTGCATCCACCCGCCGCCGTGCGCCCAGACCACGACGTTCCCGGCGACGTCAGGGCAGTAGGTGTCCGGGCTGGAGACGACCGCCGGCCGCGGAGCCGGCCGGTACAGCCTGGCTGGGACGCCGGCGATGCTGATCGGTTCCGCCGCCGCCACGGGTTCGAGATGGCCGCGCACGGCCAGTGCCTCTTCCCGCGTCTCGTGCCGCAGCACCCCGATGTTGCGGGTCCAGCGCGCCGGGGGGACGGATCCCTCGAAGTACTGGCGCACCTCGTGGTGCGGCACAGGCGCTGCGGGCTCAGCCAGCTCGCTCATCGTGTCTCCGTATGCGGGGTGCGGATCGTCCCAGAGGACGAGCCTAGAAACAACCTGGTTAGTCAGTCAGTTTTGGAGATACTAACTGGTTGACCAGTTAGTTGTCTAGAATGGGTCGCCAGGGGAGCCAGCTGGCTCGCAGCAAGGGAGATGATCGGCCGATGACCAAGGCCCAGGCCGTTACGAAACGACCATCGCCGCGGGGGGATGCGCGCAAGAAGCGGATCATTGAGGTCGCTACCGGCATGCTGGCCCGCAACGGCTCGCGTGGCACCACCCTCAGCGACATCGCGGCCGCCGCCGGCGTCTCGCAGGCGGGGGTGGTCTACCACTACGGCACCAAGGAAGAGCTCCTGCACGCCGTCCTTGACTACCGCGACCAGTTCGAGGACACCCAGCTCTGGCAGCTGGGTCCCGACCCCGGCCTCGCCATCTTCGACATCATCGCCGGCATCGTCCGCAGCTGGGACGACCACCCGGACATCGTCGGCCTGCTCGTTGTCTTGCTGGCCGAGAACGTGACGGAAGACGGGCTGCTCCGCCCGCGGCTGCGCCGCAACTACCAGCTGACCATCGACCACATCGCGGATACGCTGCGCAACGCCCAGGAGCGGGGCGAGATGCGCGCAGACGCGGACCCGCGCCTCACCGCAACCGAGATGCTCGCGTTCCTCAGCGGGCTGGAACTGGCCTGGCTCGTGTCGCCGGAGATACCCGCGGCCGAAACGGCGTCCCGGTGGGCCGCAAACCAGGTCGCACAGCTCCGTCGTCCCTGACAGCGGCTACGACCTGATCGCCGAGGTGACCGGCCAGCCAATGCGGCGTTTGCTCGATCCCGGCCACGCCTAACCACGTCGGCGCGAGCTGCCCTCCTGCCTGCGGAAACGCAGGAAGCGAGGACGGGTCAGGTAGCGTCGATCTCCTCCTGCGAGACTCCCCGCTTGCTCAGCAGCAGGCGCAGGGTGCGGTCGAGTTCGGCGAGGATCTCAGAGCTCCACAGCGGCCGGTAAGCGCCGGTGCTGGCGACTTCGAGCAGGACATCACGAGCCCGGCTGGGCACTAGGACGCAGGGGAGCGGGGTTTTCCGCGACGGCGGGGGGGTGGGGGTTATGTGAGGGCCACCAGACATGTTCGCCGATGAGGACGAAGCTGGCTGGTACGAGGATGGTGCGGACCAGGAGGGTGTCGAGGAGAAGTCCGATGACGACGGCTATGCCGACTTCGGCGACCAGGACGGAAGGCTGGACGGCCAGGACGAGGAAGGTGCCGGCCATGACGAGCCCGGCGGCGGTGATGACGCCGCCGGTGACGGCGAGGCCGCGCAAGGTGCCGTCCCGGATGCCGTCCCGCCGGGATTCCTCGCGGATGCGGGCGGACAGGAAGATGTTGTAGTCCACCCCCAGGGCGACGAGGAAGATGAAGATGTACAAGGGCAGCTGTGCTTCGGTGCCCTTGAAGCCGAGGCCACGCCAGGCCAGGCTGGCCAGGCCGAAGGAGGCGCCGAAGCTGAGAGCGGTGGTCAAGACCAGGACCAAGGGCGCGACGATGGCCCGTAGCAGCAGGGCGATGATGATCAGGATGACCAGGAGCACCAGCGGGATCAGCAGCAGGGCGTCGCGGTGCGCGGCCTGGGATATGTCGTACTGGATGGCCGGTCCGCCGCCGACCAGGGCGCCCGGTGCGACCCGGGCCAGGTTCTGGCGCAGGGTCTTGATCGCGTTGGTCCCGGCGGTGCTGTAGGGCGAGACGGACAAGATGACCGTCGCGGAGTCATAACCCGCGACCGGGGCACCTTGCGACACTGACGCGACGTCCGTGCTATGCAACGCCGCCAGGCCGGCGGCCTGGGCCTGGGCGGGCGGGGCCAGGATGCTGACGGGGCCGATGTCGCCGATGGGGTAATGCTCGATCAGCAACTGCTCTCCGATGGCGCTGCCGGTGGTGGTCTTCACCGACGAGATCGGGTCGCCGTTGGTGTAAAAGACGGCGAGCCCGGCGCACGCGGCGGCCAGCAGCACCACCGAAATGGCCGTGGTCCACGCCGGGCGGCGGGAGGTCCGGCTGCCGACCCAGGACCAGACGCGGGAGTCTTCCCGGCCGGGGCGCCCGAACCGAGGGATCTGCGGCCAGAACACCCACCGGCCGCAGACCAGCAGCAGCGCGGGCAGCAGGGTTACCTGGGCGATCAGCGCGCAGACGATGCCCGCCGCACCGATCGGGCCCAGCCCGTGCAGGGATGCGGACTGCGCCGCCAGCAGGCACACCATCCCGATCGTGATGGTCCCGGCCGAAGCCAGCAGGGTCGGCATGACCTTGCGCAGGGCCCGGGCCATCGCGTCTTCCTTTCTCGCGTGATGGCGTAGCTCATCCCGGTACCGGTGGATCAGCAGCAGCGCGTAGTCGCTAGCCGCTCCCAGCACCAGCACCACCAGGATCGAGGACGACAGCGTGCTCACCGTCAGGCCGGCGTTAGCCATGCCGTGCGCGGCCGCCTTGGCGACCGTCACCGCCCCCAGCGAACCCATCAGCGGCAGCACGAACAGCACCGGGCTGCGGTACACCAGCAGCAATATCACCGCCAGGATCAGCACTGCCCGCAGCAGCAGCACCGTCGAGTTGCCCGTCCCCCCCGAATCGGCGCTCGCCGCCGCCGCCCCGGTCACCTCTACTTGCAACCCTCCGGCCGCTGCCGGACCCGCCACAGCCCCGCGTACCGCTTTCACCGCGGCGGTGTCCCGCTGTGCCGACGTCTTCGTCGTTGATGTCACCGACACCGTGAACTGCGCCGCTTTCCCGTCCCGGGACGGTATCAGCGACCCCGGTGCCGTCAGGCCCGCTACATGCAGCCGCCCCACCGCCGCGCGCGCTGACGCGGCCGCCGTTAGGCCACTGGTCCCTAGCACCGATCCCCCGGGCCGGACCATCACGACCGTCGCCTGGTCGCTCGCCGCCCCGCTCGTCCCCTGTTCGAGTTCCGCCACCCGCGTTGACGCCGCCGATGCCGGCAGGAAAGCCTGCGTCCCGTTATTCACCACCTGCGACAAGCCCGACGAGGCGTGGCTCAGGAACAGCACCAGCAGCACCCACACCAGGAGCACCGGCCAGCGCAATCGACGCAGCCACACCCCCAGCCGATCCCGGTCAGCAGACATCAGCCGTTACGCTCCTTCACGACCTCACCCCGCATCCCTGCCCGGACCGCCCGGACAGGTTCTTTCACCGGATTGCTGGCCCCGGCATCAGCAAGCTTCGGCCGGATCGGCGGCGAGGGCATCAGCCCTTCGGACTGATTGCCGGTATGAGGCGGGGTACTAGCCGACGGGCTTGTCATACCGGAAATCAGCCCGCCGGGCCGACGGCGCGGCGGACAAGTCCTGATTACCATCGGCGATGTCCGCGTGATCGTCAGCGGACTATACGGGAAGGAGCCGCATGGCGAGCCTGGTGATCGGCCTGGCGGCGCTGGCGCTGATCCTGGTGAGGGAGTCGGGGGCGCGGTCGCTGGACAGCGGTGCAGGCGCGGAGCGATACCTGGCCTCATCAGGTCCGGACCGCCTCTGGTGAGCAGGGATTTCATGGCTTCCAGCACAGCTCCCCGGCGGAGATGCGGGGATAATGAACGCGTGCTGCAGGTCGTTAGCTTCACGGTCCGGGCAGGGCTACTCGTGCTGACAGGCGCGGTCGCGTTCACCTCTGGCTGGCCTGGCCCGGCCGGGCTGGCCGCGCAGATCGTCGCCCTGGCCATCTCCGTCGTGCTGCTGGCGTGGTGGGTGCCGACCGACCGGAGATCGCCGCTCCGGGTCCGATACGCGCCGCTGCTGCCCTACGGGCTGGCCGCCATGATCATCGCCTGCGGCATCGCCTCGGCGACCCGTGCTGGCGGGGTGTTCAACGTGCTTGGCAGTTTCGCCGCCTTCTCTGCGGCCAGCGACACCGGCCTGGCGGCGGGGTATGTGGTCACCGGGCTCGGCATCGCGGCCACTGAAGTGACGGGCATAGCGGTCGGCGCCGGGGCGGAGGCCATGATCAAGTACCCGCTGGTCCTGGCCATCGGCCTGGCCATCGGGTGCAACCTGCGCGCCAGCCGGGTGCAGGCCGAGCAGTCCGCCGTGCTGCTGGCCCAGGCGGGCCGACTGCGCGAGGAGCAGGCCCAGGTGGCGGCGCTGGATGAGCGTGCCCGTATCGCCCGGGAGATCCACGACGTGCTGGCCCACTCACTCGGCGCCCTCGGGCTGCAGATTCAGATCGCCCGGGCTATTCTCGCCGAACGGCACGATGAGGTAAAGGCCGATGAGATCCTCAGCCAGGCGCAGCGGATGGCCGGCGACGGGCTGACCGAGACCCGCCGCGCGATCCAGGCCCTGCGCGGCCAGACGCTTCCCCTGCCGGAGGGACTGGCCGAGCTCAGCATCGACCACGAGCTCCGCCACGGTACGGCGGTAAACTTCACTATCGGCGGAGAGCCCCGCCCGCTGCCGGCCGACGCCCAGGTGGCCATCACCCGGACCGCTGCCGAAGCCCTCGTCAACGCCGCCAAGCACGCCCCCAGCCAGCCCGTCGAGGTCACCCTCGACTACCGTAGCGGCAGCACCGCCCTCACCGTGCGCAACCGCCTGGGCGGCGGCGCAGCGGCGGGACGCGGCACAAGGTTCGCCACCGCCAACGGCCGCTACGGGCTAGCCGGGATGCGCGAGCGGCTCTTGCTCCTGGACGGAACCCTGGCTGCCGGGCCAGACGGCAGCGACTGGGCCGTCACCGCCACGGTGCCCCGGTGAACATGGTGCCCCGGTGAACGAGCCTGCCTCCCGCCCGCTGCCGCTGCGGGTCGTCGTCGCCGACGACCAGGCCACCGTCCGCGACGGACTGGTCGTGCTGCTCGGCCTGGCCGACGGCATCGAGGTCGTCGGCTCGGCGGCCAACGGGCAGGAAGCCCTGGACGTCGTCGGGCAGGCCCGCCCTGACGCGATCCTGCTCGATCTGCGGATGCCGGTCCTGGACGGGATCGAGACCACCCGCCAGCTCAGCAGGCATCACCCAGAGGTCGCCGTCGTGGTCCTTACCACCTACGCCGACGACGCCTCGATCATCGACGCCCTCGAAGCCGGGGCGCGGAGCTACCTCACCAAGAACGCCGACCGGGCCGACATCGCCCAGACCCTGCGCAGTGCCGTCACCGGCCTGTCCGTCATCGACCCCGCCGTTAGGGTCGCCCTGCTCAAGGCCGCGGCAGCCCGGCGGCGCAGGCCGCCCGAGCGCATGTTCCCCGGCGAGCTGCCCGACGGGCTGACCCAGCGGGAAGCCGAGATCCTGTCCATGATCGCCCGGGGCAAGACTAACCCCGACATCGCCGCTGAGCTGTACCTCAGCACCCACACCGTGAAAACCCACATCAACCGGATCTTCGCCAAGACAGGGTCCGCCAGCCGCACTGCTGCCATCCGCTACGCTCATGACCACCAGCTCGGATAACGCAGCGCAGGTACCCGCAGAACCATCCCAAGGCAGAGCACGTGCCAGCAATGAATGCCTCAATTCAGCAACGGTCTTCCCGGCGCCGTTCGGGCCGAGGAACCCGGTGACCAGGCCGGGCCGGACGCAGAAAGACAGGTCGTTGACGGCCGTAGTGGAGCCGTAGCGCTTGACCAGGCCGCGGGCTTCGATCATCGGTCTACGGCGAATGGAAGGGCCATGTCGCGGTAGGGCTCCTCGGTGCCCGGTGCGCTGGCGAGATAGGTGATGCGCAGGCCGAGGTCTTCGGGCGTGAGGGCAAGACGCTCACCCTCATGCTCGTGCTCCTGCTCCTGCGCCCAAGCCTCCAGTGACTCGCCAGCGAGATGCCAGTGCACCGCCTCGTCCCCCGCATCCGGATCCGGTAGCGCGACGAACGCCTCCTGATGCGCCGGCTCGGTTCGCAGGCTCAGCTCGGGATAGTGCGACGCGAGAGATTCCGCTTGCGCGGCAGGGACCGGCGCACACCATTCGATCGGGCCATCGCCGTCGGCGTTCACCAGACCCCACCAGATGCAGAACGCCGCGCCTGCTCGTCCTTCGATCTTCGGGAGCGGGCGCTCGCGAAGGATCGCGATGAACTCCTTGCCGAACGCCCACATCCCCTGCTCGTCGACGTTGCGCTTGAGACAGAGCAGGCTCCGCTCGGGCATCTCCCGCGTGGCGACTTCGTACATGACGGACCTCTTTCCGCGCAATCGGCTGACGAGGTAGCCGGCTAGCTCGCGCCGCGCGTCGTGCGCCGCCTCGGCGTGGCGCCAGTGCTCAGCGATGCGCGCCGCCGCGTCGGCCGGATCGCACGCGAGCAGCTCCTTGATCGCCGCGAGCGGCACCTGCAACTGGCGCAGCATCACGACCAGGCGTGCCTGCTCGACCTGGGCTGTGTCGTAGTAGCGATAGCCAGACGCCCGATCGACGCGCGCAGGCACCAGCACCCCGCGTTCGTCGTACAGGCGCAGTGCCTTCAGTGACAGGCGGGACCGTCGTGCGAACTCTCCGATGCTGATCTCTCCCACGCTGACTCCCTCGTCGCCGGGCCGATCCGGCCCGGCAAGATGAGTGTGCGGGCTCCCCCAAGGTGAGAGTAAAGGCTGCCGGCCGCCAGCCATCTCGGGGTGCCGTTAACGGATGTGTCACAGGCCCCAAACGACGGCCCGGGTCGGCCTACCGTAGGTGATCCTTGACCGGCAGCGACAGCGCGTCACGATGTGAGCATCGAGCGTGTGCCGCTGAGCCTGGATGAGTTAGTCGAGCACTGGACCGTGCTGGATGACGAGAAAGCCCTGATCGCGGGGAAGCGCGGGCCGACGAGGCTTGGCTTCGCCCTGTTGCTGAAGTTCTATACTCGGCATGGCCGCTTCCCGGCCGGCCGCTCGGAGTTCCCCGACAAGGTCGTCGCGTTCGTCGCCAGGCAGGTCAAGATCCTGGCTGCGGATCTGGGTTTTTATGAGTGGGCTGGCAGCACGATCGAG
>Ga0335081_10011839_pt1 | contig 14127 bp, 16 predicted proteins | sample Lox_Sample_35_FD_206713 | JGI IMG/M metagenome (GOLD analysis project Ga0335081, IMG submission 206713) | Soil microbial communities from Loxahatchee National Wildlife Refuge, Florida, United States - Lox_Sample_3.5 | ecosystem: Environmental > Terrestrial > Soil > Wetlands | place: USA... | reverse complement strand
CCTTCAGAATAGCCATGTCAATGCCAACGAACACGGCCACTACAAGCAACAGGAGTGCCAGACCGAGGTACAGGTTGACAGTCCTGGAACGCACAGTCTGCCTCCCACTCTGGTAAACGAGGTAGATCCCTGCGCCCCCAACAATGATGACAAAAGCGTCGACGATTGCTTCGGGAATCGACATGGCACTGCTCGACGGGTACGGGATGTAACTTTGGCCTGACCCGGCGACTGGGAACACCACGGCGTTCACAAAGCCAGCCATTAGAGCGACCAGGACAACGATGTACACAGCCTCGATTAGGCCTCCCCCTCTCGTCAACGATGAAACAAGTCGTGTCAGAGTATTCATGAGCGCCCCTACCGTTTTCCTGTAGGCAGACTCGAGTGCTGTTCTTAGCATTTGATTACCCTTTCAGAAGCTCGGCTATCTCCTTTGCCCACTGGCCCGTTTGGGGGTTGCGTTTAACATTATCCAAATAGTCCTTCCATTCAATGCTTCCATAGGCCTTTACCCAGAGGGGGTAGGCGGCCCGCACCCGCTCTTTTGCTTCGGCATGGTAGCGGCAGAGGTCTGCGACAGCCTCCCGCCCACAGATAGGGCATTTCATGGCTTCTCTTTTCCCGGGCAGTTTGGATTGACGCAGAGCCTCCAGGGGCGCCGTCCCCCCATCACGTACACGATGGGCCAGGAACAGTGTTCGCAGCGTCTCAAAGTGGTCTTAATGGTCCCTCGTTGGGGGAGCGGGGCCGACGTGTGGCACCCACTTGAGTAATTGGAGCACCCCACGAACCTCTTCTTCGTTGCTCTGGACCTGATAATCTTGAGATCACCTGCCTTGCAAACAGGGCACTTCCCTAGCACAAACGATTTGGCCACAGTCGCAGTAAGTGCGGAGCCGATTTCCCTTCCGACCGTTTCCTCATTGACGTTCAGCTCCGCGAGCTGTCCTGCGATGGACCTCACTGTCCCCCGCAGCAACTCAGCCTCACTACCAGTTCCCAATTCTATCGCCTCGAGCCTGCCCTCAATCTCGCGGGTGAGCTCGGTGCTGATGATCGTCGGGGCATACTTGGCCATCATCTCCACAACTGACAGACCAAGGTCTGTCACCTCCATGCCCTCCCCGGAGACATACCCTCTCCCCAAGAGGGTGGCAATTATGTCGGCGCGCGTGGCCTTGGTCCCTATCCCCTCCTTCTCCATCTTCTCGAGGAGGCTGCTCTGGTTGTACCTGGGAGGTCTCTGCTCAAACTTGTCTTCTAACGCCACTCCGACAACCCTGAACCTGTCTCCCTCTGAGACCAGCGGGACCTCAACGTCTCTATATCCCGCGTACCTGCCATAGTACTTCATCCAGCCAGGGAAGATGGTCCTCCCACCTGCAAGCCTGAACTCATGTCCGCCCACGGCAAGAGTGGCTTCGGCCAGTTCCCTCCGAGCCGAAGGGCCGAAGGCGGCGAGGAACCTCCTGACAACGAGATCAAAGATGGCCGACTCCGATGCCTCCAAGGGGCGCTTCGGCTTCTCCCCGGTGGGGTGGATGGCAGGGTGGGCAGCATCGGATTTCGCGCCCTGGACGGGCTTCGGCTCCTCCTTCAGAAGCCCTGCTGCATATGCAGAGTACTCCGGGATTCTGCCCAGGCCCTGAATGATCATGCGGTAATTGATCGATGGGGGGAGCCTCTGGCTCCCAGTCCGGGGATATGAGATGAGGGCGCCGAGGTACAGCCTCTCGGCAATCTGGAGGGTCCGGCTGGGGGTGTACCTGAACGCCCGGTACGCCTCTTTCTGGAGATCACCGATGTTGAAAGGCGCCGGGGGCCCGACCGTAACTGTGCTCCTGCGCAGAGCTGCCACAACGGCCTCCTTGCCCACGCATTCTCGCCCGATCTTCTCGGCAGTCATCCTGGTCTCGACCCTCTCCTTGGCGTACCCGGCTGTGAGCCTCACGCCGTCTCCCTCGAATGTCCCCGAGGCCTTCCAGTAGGGGATGGGCACGAACTCCCTGATTTCCCTCTCCCTCTCCACCAGGAACTCGAGGGTAGGCCCTTGAACCCTGCCGACACTGACCGTCCTGTACCTGTGCCCAGAGCCGAGCGCCGACTGCGAAAGCACCCGCGAAAGGTTCACCCCCCAGACGAAGTCTATCGCATGTCTGGTTCTACCTGCGCGGGCGAGCTCCAGTCCCGCCGGCGCCTTCAGGTTGTCGAAGGCCTCCACCAAATCCTCCTTGGTTAGCGTGGAGAACACGGCTCTAAGCGCGCTTTTCTCTTTCCCTCCACACGCATACTTCAGCAAGTTGTAGCCTATGGTCTCTCCTTCCACGTCGTAGTCGCAGGCGTTGACGAACTTCGACGCTCCCGCCGCGAGCTTCCTGACGGCCGAAATCCGTCTCGCCGCGCTTGCGCTTCTTTCATCGACGAGGTTGGAAGGGTACCATTCAATGTCAAAGATAGGGTAGACCGTCCTTTCCGACGAAGGGTCAGAGACGCCGTACACATGCCCTTGGGCAGCACAAACAACGTATTCCTCTCCCTTCCGACTGAACCTGAACACCGTCGTCCCCTCCACCTGCTCGCTTCGTGATTCGCCTCCGGAGAGGGCGTCGGAGACACTCCTGGCCGCATCAGGTTTCTCGCAAATAACCAAAGTGTAACCAGTGCTCATCTAGGAATGTCCCTCGACAAGCCTGGCGCACCCACAGTAACTTCAGCCTATCTCAGGAGAATGATCCGTCTATCTTCTTTATGTCGACCTCGAACTTCATCGGCGAAAGCTTCGCACCACACTTCCTGCATTTGTAGTCGGCAGCCTTCAGCACGTCTCCCGGGGATCGCAGGTCAAACCCGGAATAGAGAGGCGTCCCACAGGACGAACAAACGATTTCGTAGGTCATCGCCGACGCCACCCGGCGCCAGACATTTAGCAGTATGCCGGCCCTACGAGGCCGGTCCAGGGTAGCCGAGGCTCCGCAGGTAGACACATTCGTCCATGGGGATTGAGAATCTCTTGCCGCCGTACTCGGTTTTCCTCATAAGCCGCCGGTCTAGTCCCCCCACGAGCACGATGGGCGTTGCCTCGTCAGACTCTCCCATCAGAATCTCTGCGGCGGAGCTCAGATCATCGGCGACACTCTGGGAAGTCACCTTCAGCACGTTCCCAAAGAGATCCTTCCTCCCGCGCATATCGAGTACAGCCTCTATTCCCGAAGAGGCAACAGCCACTCCGGTGGTCCCCCTCCTAGTCGGAGAAAGCCTGCTGTCGCAGATGACGACACCGACGGAGACTCCCAGAGAAAACTTGAGCGCTTCCCGTATCCTCCAGGCGGAGAGCTCGGGTCTCCTGGGGTAGAGCACCACGCTCCCATGTTTCACATTCGACTTGTCTATGCCTGCGTTAGGGGTGAGTAGCCCGTCCTTGCTGGCAAGCACGAACCCCGGGATCCCTCCGATGACTACATCTGATTCCCGAAGGACAAGCTCGCATATCCTCTCGTCCATCCTGTTCCCCGCCGCCAGCTGTTTCGCCCTTCTGCCCGCCCTGACCGAGCCGAGCCTAGCCACCCTCCCCTCAGAAACCGCAACAAACTTGCTCGAGATTACCAAGACGTCTCCATCCCTCAGGCGGGCGCCGAGCTTCTCCTCGATCAGAGCTACGATATCAAACCTCGAGCTCTTGGGTCTGACGGCAACAGGCATCAATGTGAGCAAACAGCGGAGCAAGATGTGGCTCTCTTAAATAGAGTCAGGGCGCGCGGGCCACCATGCTCAGGACGACCCAGCTGTACGGGTATCACTCTAAGCACGCCAAGCTGACCGAATTCGCCGGCTATGAGATGCCCCTATGGTACACGACAACCACTGACGAGCACATGGCGGTCAGGAACAGCTCCGGAATCTTCGACGTCTCCCATATGGGGAGGTTCATGGTCAAGGGGAGCCAGGCGGGGCCTTTCCTAGAGGGTCTAGTCCCCACCAACGTGCAGTCGCAACCCCAGGGGAAGGCGTTCTACACACTTCTACTCAACGACGGCGGCGGGATCATCGATGACCTGATTATCGAGAAGCTTTCCGACGACAGGTACATGGTGGTGGTTAACGCGGCGAATGCCAAAACGGACATGGAACATCTGGTGGCACTGGCGCCTCAGGGGTTTGAAATCGACGACCTGACCTCTTTCTCCGCCATGGTAGCGGTGCAGGGTCCGAAGGCAGCCGATTCTCTCCAGCCTTTGACTGAGCTCAACTTGGAACAGCTGAAGCGCTTCCGTTGCGCCGAGGCAAAGGTAGCAGGGGAAGATGCGCTGGTATCAAGGACTGGCTACACGGGCGAAGATGGGTTCGAGGTAATCGTGTACGGCGCGTCGAACGAACACCCTGAGGGCGCCATGAGGGTCTGGGAGCGACTGGCCGCGATGTCGACTCCCTGCGGCCTCGGTGCAAGGGACTCGCTCAGGCTCGAAGCAGGGCTCCCCCTGCATGGGTCGGATATCGACCAGAACACCGACCCCTTCCAAGCCGACCTATCTTGGGTGATCTCATCGGGCAAGACGGGCTTCGTGGGTTCCAAGGCTGTCGCCGAAGCCGCCAGCCAGCACCCCAAGTCGATCCGGAGGGGGCTCGTCTTGGACGCAGGCATTCCAAGGCACGGATTCGAAATCGAAGCGGCTTCGGGTAACGTGGGAATCGTGACCAGCGGCGGCTTCTCCCCGGTAGTTAGGAAAGGAATCGCTCTCTGCCGCGTCGTCTACGACAACGCCGAGTTTGGCACGAAGGTCAGCGTGAACGTCAGGGACGTCCAGCAGGGCGCCATGGTCACCAAACCCCCATTCTACGACGAACGGTTCTTCGGGTGGAAGAGGCAGAAGGGTAATTAGTCTACCAAGGGGCGCCACTCCCCGATGGAACTTCAGGGTTACAGTATTCCGGAAGAGCTGATGTACACGAAGGAGCACGAATGGGCGAAGGAGCAGGACGGAGTGGTGAGGATAGGCGTCACAGACTACGCCGCAAAGACGCTGAACGACGTCGTCTACGTCACGCCACCGAAAGTGAACGAGAGGGTTGAGCAGATGAAGACGATGGGGACCGTGGAGTCCATCAAAGCAGTCTCCGAGATCTATTCGCCGGTTTCAGGGACCGTGACCAAGGTGAATGGGGCGCTTGATTCCCACCCGGAGCTCGTCAACAAGTCACCATATGGCGACGGGTGGCTGGTGGAGGTGAAGCCCTCGAACCTAGCCACCGAGAGAAAGGTACTCCTTGACGCCAAGGCGTACGCCGAGCATCTGAGCAGTCTTCTGAAGAAATAGGAAAAGCACCATTAAAATAGCCCGTTGAAATTCGCCGTCCGGAATTGGGTCTACTGGACACCCTAAGGTCTCGAATGCACAGACCTGAGCTATCGCGCAGGGCACTCATGGCGACGATGATGCTCTCCATAGTGTTTGCAATTGCCGTTCTGATTAGATCTTATTCTGCGAAGTACGGGTACTATCTGAACGAGTTCGACCCGTACTACGACTACTTTGCGGCCCAACACATCGTAAACTTGGCCCAGTCCCAGGGGCTCTGGAACGCCCTGTTCGCCAATCCTGCGAACTGCGGCCCCACCGTGTATACGGCCTGCCATAACATGCAGGGGTACTTCTACTGGCACGACATCACCACTTGGTATCCCGTCGGAAGGAACGTCGCTGCGACGTCCCAGGGCGGGCTTCAGATTTTCGGCGCCTTTACCTACCTGCTTATCCACAACATCTTCGGGGTTCAGATCACCCTCTACGACTGGCTTGTGATACTCCCAGTCCTCCTAGGGGCGCTCACATCCATCGTGTTCTATTTCCTGGTGAGAAAGATAGCAGGCGACGCCGCGGGACTCTTCGCCGCCCTGATGTTCGCAGTCTCACCTCCGCTCATCGAAAGAGGCAACCTGGGGTGGTTCAAGTCCGAGCCGCTCGCGATTCTGCTTTTCGTCACGGCGAGCTACCTGATGCTGACCGTCTTCGACAAAGAGAGGACGATCCGCAGCAGGATTCTCCGTGGTATGCTCGGAGGCATCCTGATCGGCTATGCCAATACCGCCTGGGGTGGCGGCGATTATTTCAGCGCCGCTTTCGGGCTCATCTTCGTCCTCATTCCATTCCTTAGCCTCGACCTCGCAGGGTACACGCCTGCCATAATCTCTTTCACTGCATTCACCCTCTTCGTCAGCTCCATCTTCCCGAGGCCGGGGGTCGCCATAGTCACAAACCCCGTTGGTCTGGTGCTAATCGGTGGAACGCTGTTCACCCTGGTGGGCCAGTGGACCAAGACCTGGACCAAGCCCACCGAGTACCGGTCGACAATGGTCAAGTTCCTCTTCGGCTTCGCACTGGCCGGGCTGACGGTCCTCAGCTTCGGCTTGGTGGGAGGGCTCTCTCTGAGGTATCTCTCGGCCATAGCTCCCTGGGCCCGATCAGGCAACCCTCTGGTGGAGTCCGTGGCGGAGCATTTCGTTCCCACAGGCGCCGACTACTTCACTTCATATGCAATCATCCTCTGCCTCGGCATGGCCGGAGCCGTGGTGGCGTTCAGGCGCAAGGGAATTCCCATGATCTACGCCCTCGTGTTCGGGCTCACAGGTCTCTACTTCTCAGCGGCCTTCTCCCGTCTCCTGGTCTACTCATCGATAGCTCTGGGCATTCTCGGAGGCATCGGGTTCGCAGAGCTTGCCTACGCCATCGTGAAGCCCAGCACCACGCCGCTCGTGAAGAAGGCGAAGCAGGTTCCGACTTCAAGGAACGAGATGAAGGTCGTCTTCTCCATTGCCGTGATCGCGCTCATCGTCCTCCCTGCCGGTTCCTATTGGATCCCCAACCCTGTCGCGTGCACCTACGCGGGGCAGCTCTTCTGTAACAACAGCCCGGCCGACACAGGCGTGAGCATAGTCAACGGCGCCACCGTCTACTCCCGTTCGCCTTTCACTGACTGGATTCAGACCCTGTCGTGGGTGCGGCAGAATACCCCGACCAACTCCATAATCATTTCTTGGTGGGACTACGGTTACTGGTTCGCCGTGATGGGTAACAGGACAACGGTGGTGGACAATGCCACTCTCAACAGCACCAGAATTGAACAGGTGGGTCAGTTGCTCATGTCCAACGCGACACAGTCGGCTGCGATGGCGAAGCAAGTGGCATACATTCCAGGTTGCACGCCAGTCAACTCAACGTCCTGCTACAGGCCCGCCTACGTTGCCATATTCGTCACAGGGAGCATATTCCCGCTCACCGACCAGTCAACCGGCGCCCAGACCAACTACTACGTCTTGCAGGTTCCCGGATCTGGCGGTTTCACTGCGGGCGGAGGCGACGAGAGCAAAAAGCAGTGGTTTATCCGCATAGGCAACCTTACGGAGTCGAAGTACCTAGAGTGCCCGGGTAACACCCCCAACGAGCTGACTTCGGCAGGGACGCCATGCCAGACCATAGACGACTTCAACCTCACGCCCTATGCAATGACGAATAGCTTGTTCGGCCAGCTTCTGCCGTTCAAACTGGCCGGCTACCTGTACTCCGTCACCCAAAACAGCCAGACATCCATACAGTTCTCCAATTCCTACACCTACGGCACCAACAACGCCCCACCTGTGGAGGCGTTCACTTACCCAAGCAGCTACACCTTCTCCGCCAACAGCACCAGCCTGTTCAGGCTAGCCTACGTCTCACCCAGTCTGGCTGCCGCAGAAGCCGGTCAGTCTCCCTGTCCGGGCGACACGGCTCTGCAGTGCTTCAATACTATACTTCTCTATCAGGTACTCGGCTGAGACTCGCTCTCATAAGCCATCGGGCTTCTGTATCTGGCGTACCTGTCGTCAGGCGAGTACTTGGCCGGATGGACTGTGACCGCCTTCCCTCCGCAGCTCGGACACTTCTCAGACAAGGTGTACCTGCCGCACTGGGTGCACCTCAACACAAGGCTCTTCAACTGGAGCCGCCGTACTTCCTCGATATCTCTCGCTTGAAGCTGAAAGCGTCATGCTTGCCGACGCCGTCCTTGATTTTCTCCAGGACCAGGTCGAGCGCCTTCTCTGCCTGTTTGTAGTCATCGGCTGTAATCCTCACTCTGTAGTGGGGGGCCCCGGCGTAGCTGATGTGAACCTCGGCTGACGGGGCGCTAGCCGCCGCCATCAGCGTCTTCTTGACTTGCTCAATCCCTTCGGGGGATCTGGACGACACCTCCACGAGAGCCCCTACCTCGTACTTCGGGGGAACAATCTTTTCAGATGCAAGCTCGGCTATAGCATTGGCCTCGTTTTCGGGGAGCGCCAGCGGGGCCAGGGCCTTCTCTCCCTTTCGGGCGGCCGCCTCAAGGGCGGCGTATAGGCTGCCAAAATCCTCCTCCAGCTTCTGCCTCAGTTCCCTCTCGTGGAAGTCGTCGAAGCCCAGCTTCTTCTTCACGGCCTCGATGATGGCCACGGCCCTCTCCTCCCGTTTCCATTCAATCACCTTGGCCCTGCGCTCTTCATTGGTCACCTGCCTGAGTGAGAGGTCGATTTCCCTCCTCGCCTTGTTGATCCTGATCACCTTCAGGATGAGCTTCTGGGACACCTTGGCCACCCTGTCTATGTTCCTCACCCACCCGGTGGAGATTTCTGAAACATGGAGGAATCCGTTGGTCCCGTCGTACTGGTCGAGATTGACGTAGATGCCATGAGATGTGATTTCCCTGACAGTGCACACAACAACCTCGCCTGGTTCAGGGAGGGGCCTCTCCATGCTCATCTCGGTTGAGCCGCCGGTGCGTGGTATTTGGCGTTTAGCCTAGGCGCTTCACGAAGGTAGCCAGAACGACCGACTTGCCGCCCCTGCTTTCGGCGAGCTTCCTACCGCACCCTCTGCACCCGATGTCCTTCGAGGAATTCGAGAAGAGGATTCTCTCCTCTCCGCAGTCAGGGCACTTGACAAGAATGAAGACGCTTCTGGTCTTCGGGATGGGTTCGCGTTCGCGCTTCATGCCGCGATTTCCGCCTTCCTCAGCCTGATTCCATCCCGCATGACTTCACGATTGCACTCCTTGCATTTGAGTCGAAGGGTCGCCTTCTTAGTGGTCTTGGCTGTCCTGATCAGCTCCGGGAACTTCTGACCCCCATAGCCGCGTTTCCTTCCGGCCTGTCTCCTCGCACCCCAGGAGCCTGCGCGCTCTTTCCCCCTCTTGTAGAGGGCCACGGAGTGTATCGTATGCTTGTGGCACCACGGGCAGTTAGTACGTATCTCCTTGGGGAATTTCATTCTCTCACGAAGCGGATTGCCCCCGCTTTCACTCGTGCTTTTAAGCTTGGTCCGGCCAGGATCAAATCCCGCGTTGCCAATGGCGGAACAATAGCCTTCATTGGCTCTTTGCCGTCGCCATCAGTTTCGACAGAACTCCCGTCACCAGGCGCTTCGCCTCTCAATCCTTATTATCCGACTTCAATCGACCACGACCAAGGAACCTGACCTCGATGTTCGTGGCCAAAACAGCGGGCTCTACAGAGTGGCGCGCTGTCGCTGCCGCGGTCAAAACCCTAGTCGAAGAGGCAACATTCGACGCCACTTCAGAGGGCATCAAATTCAGGGCGATGGATCCCTCCCACGTAGCGCTGGTCGACTTAGACTGGCCCGTCGCCGCGTGGACGGCATACGAATGCGACAAGCCATTCAAGTTCTCAGTCCGTGTAGAGGACCTGACGAAGCTCATCAACCGAGCAGACGCAAAGGACAGCATAGAAATCGGCTCCGGAGAGGATGACAGCATCTCCGTCAAGTTCAGCAATGGTTACAAACGCGAATTCAACATACACCTGATTGAGAGTACAGCTTCTTCAGCGCCTCTTCCCAAACTCGAATTCGACACAAAGGCCACGATAACCAAGACCGTTTTGGAAAAAATCCTGGGCGACGTTTCAGTTGTGTCGGACCAAGTGACGATTTTAGCCACGAAGGAGAAACTCACATTTTCGGGCAAGTCCGACGTGGGGAAGGCTGAAATTTCACTTGCAAAGAACGATGCAGACGTTCTGGCGCTTCAGTCAAACGCGGAAAGCAAAGCAACCTACTCGATAGACTACGTTTCTGGAATTTTGAAGGCACTTTCCGCCGTCGCCGACACAGTTGAGCTCGAATACTCGACCAAGAAGCCGTTGAGACTCATGCTGAAACTGAACGATCAGGGTGCGAAGATGTGGTATTTCCTCGCGCCCAGAGTTTCCGACTGAAATCTGATAACCATAACCTGCTTCTACCACCAAGCGCCCATCCCACGCGTCAGCTCTCCCATCATCCCGGGTGGTGGCTCGAACTTCAGGGCGTAGACCCTCCCACTAGGATTCGGGGCTATCTGGGCCATCGCTGAATGGACGTTGGCAAGGAACCTCATCACCGCATCAGGGTCGCTCCGCCACCTGCGTTCAATTATCCTAATCTCGCTTCTCCTGTGGAACGAAGGAGGGATGTCCAGGATGGAGTTGAGCATGAAACGAGAACGGACATCATCATTGCTCATTATGCCAACGGTGAAGCTCCACGGGTTCTCGGCGTTCACCTTCTCGCCAGTGTTAATCACGACGTGGCCGTACAGCAGGACCCCTTCCTGCGGGTCGAACTTACGAATCATCACGTAGCATATAGGTTGGCTGTCGCTTCTGTCTTCTTTGGGAAGAATCCAAACGCGGAACCTATCTGTTAGCGCGTTCCACTCGCCTCTGGCGAGGTGGCCAAGGTCGATGTCAAGGGGGGCGAAGGGGACTGCGACCACAAACGAGTGGACCTTGGCTCCTTTCATCGAGTGATACGCCTCCAACGGTACCCTCAAGCCGCACAACATCCGTCGACCCTTCTTAACGACCAAGGAGCGGCGGATGCCTTATCTGCACGCTACCTGGGAACCGGGCGAAATTGAACGACGGCACGAGGGCGTGGCTCAGGTCCGCCTATCGGGAGTATTATTTTCACGGAGCTGACAAGATAGAGGTACCCAACGACCCCGAAGCCAGGGAGTTCGGCTACATTCCGTTTGGCGGAGGAATGATTAGGCACCTCTCCTTCAGGACCAAGGGCGAAGCACTGGCCGAGATCCTGAAGCAGTCCCCGTCATCAGTCTACTGCTCGAACGCTCGATATGAATACCCCGCCAGGCCGATAGATGAGAAGGGGTGGCTGGGCGCCGAGCTGATCTTCGACATAGACGCGACCGACCTCCCAACCACCTGCAAGAGGGGCCACGACCTCTGGTACTGCGAGAAATGTCACGCTTCTGGAAAGCTTCCCCGCCCAGAGAAGTGCACGAAATGTGGGGGTCCGGTGGCTGAGTTCCATGGCAAGTGCGAGACGTGTCTGGACGCTGCCAAAGATCATGCCATGCGAGTCATCGGCTTCCTCACGAACGATTTCGGGGTCGAACGCAATTTGATTCGGCTGTATTTCTCAGGCAACAGAGGCTACCATCTGCATGTTTTCGACAAGAAATTCGACCCACTAGACCAGGCGGCAAGAGGGGAAATCGCCGAGTACGTGCGCGGGTCGGGTCTTCCTCCGAACCAGACGCTGGCGTCGTCCCTCAGGCGCAGGCCCTCAACCGGGCCAGTGGGTGCTGGGTGGACAAGGAGAATCACTGGGTACGTGGACGAACGAAGGCAGGACTACCCAGGTACCCTTCAGAAACTCGTGTCAGAGGCAATAACATCACAGCGTGCCCTGGTGGACTCCTCCGTCACTATCGACATCCACCGCGTTTTCAGGCTGTCAGGGACTCTTCACGGGGACACGGGTATGGTGAAGAAGAGAATAGAATCAGCGGAGGACTTCGACCCACAGGATGACCCAGTGGTACTGAGCGACAGGCCGGTCAGGGTCAAGGTAGAGTTTTACCCCCGGTTCAGAATGAGGCACAGGGACTTCGGTCCTTTCCTTAAGCCAGAGACGGTCGAGCTACCCTCATACGCGGCGGTTTCGATATTAACCAGGGGCCTCGGAGAGGTCGAAATTGTAAATGGCTGAAAACACTCTTGAATACCTGAAGAGGAGGCTCGATTCTGAGTCCGCGTCTGATTCGCTCCTACCTCTCCCCAGCGACTTCTACTCGAGCCTCTCAGCCTACAGCCAGAAGCTGAAGAGGTCGGCGAGTTCCGGTGCCTCTGAAGTGTCGGTCCACCTGATCGCCACCCAATCGAGGATGATTGAATCGATGGTTAGGCAGCTGCTTAGGCTCAGGACGAAGAAGGCCATGCAGCAGAACGCCCTCTTGCAACTCCTCCCCGAGGAAAGATACGTCTGCTCTGCCGAGCAGAGGTTCCAGAGGCGTTTTCAGACGCTCGTCGACGCAATCGTTTCCGGCCAGCCTTCCTTCGTCGAGTTCGCCCATCTCAGCGAGTCTCAGAGGAGCGTCACAGTGAGATTCGTCAAGCACGTCAACGAGCTCGTGGGGCTAGACATGAGGCGCTACGGGCCCTACGAAGCGGATGACGTCGCCTCAATTCCCGCCGCAAGCGCAGACATCCTAATCGCCGGGGGCGAGGCTGTGGAAGTCTACACGAGAGACGACGTCTAAATTCGCCAAAACTAACATTCAGTGACCACTTCAAGTGCACTGACCATTTATTCGGACCAGTGGTCATCTCACCTGTCGAACGATGAGCAACATAATCGAGGTCGAAGGTCTGACGAAGACCTTCCTGCCATCGGCCAGGGTCGTCGACGGCGTCTCATTCAAGGTCGGCGAAGGAGAGATCTTCAGTCTACTCGGCCCCAACGGGGCGGGCAAGACAACCACCATCCGGATGCTTACCACACTGGCATCGATTTCCGAGGGGCGGGCAACGGTCGCGGGCCACGACGTGGCCAAGAACCCCGGCGCCGTGCGAGCGCTCATAGGAGTCGTGCCGCAGGAGGTCACCATTGACAACGAGCTCAAGGTCTTGGTCGAGAGGCTCTGCAGGTTCGGCTTGGCAAGGAAGGCGGCGGACGACGAAGGGGTCTACTATGGCGTGACGCCAAGGGGGCTAGAGTTCTTGGACACCTTCTGGAAGATGAAGGGGTTCCTCGAAGAGTTTGGAGAGGCAGAACCACACTAGGAGTAGCTACGCCACGTGTGGTTGCACTTGGCGCACCTGTAGAACTGCGTAGGTGGCTCGTCTCCGCTCCTGGTCTGCAGGAACCACCAGAATGCCTCGTTATGACCGCACTTCGGGCATTCGATTTTCGTGGTTGGGAGGGAGCTGAGCTTCGCTTCCTTGTCCCCTACGACCTTGATCTGAGGGGTACTAGCCAACTCCTCCTCGGTCGACTGCTTGACCGTCTGAGTCGGAGGCTTGCTGGTGTATCCGCAGTTGTCGCAAACGAGGGTAATCGTGACATCCTTCGCCCCCTTGATCTGCTTGAGCTTAAGTCGAGTACCGCACTTCGGACAGAATTTCAGGGTCAGGCAGACCCACCGCCCAGGGCTTTCTTGGTGCTGTCGAGGAGCTCTTGGGTGGTCTCCATGGCTCGCTCTACGCTGTTGGAAAATGCCTTCTCCGGCTTGATGCGCTGTGCCCTCACCTTCAGAACCAGCTTCTTGATCAGAGGATGTGGAGGGAGCACGCCTGCGAAGGTGACACTCTTCTCCTCAAGGAGCTCGTGGTGTACGATCTCTGCCAGAGAGTAGTCCTCCCCCGTGATCTCGACCGTCAGGCCCTTCTCGTCCTCGGTGGTTGTCTGGACCTGCAATTTGCCTGACCGCCCCTCTGACTCTTCATTATAAATGGTGTGGAGGTATCATCGGTTGCTTTCGACACCTCTCATCTGACAACCGTGGGAGATGTCTCACTAGATCCCCGGATGGATCCTCACCTGTCACGCTCTCAGCTTTCATCTGTCGAAACTGACCCCTCCGACGGAGGCCCTCACAAAGAACCTAGGTCTGAAGGCTCAGAATGTCTAGGCCTCAATGGGGGTCGTCCCGAAGTCCCTGGCCAGCTTCCTCTCTTCTACGTTCCCGCACTCGTCACACTTGGCCCGGGTGGCGCTGCCTCTCAACAGAGGTTTGCCGCAGCTCCCGCAGAGGGCATAGACGACGCCCATGTCCGGCTCATCGATGGTGAGGTGGATTATGCCGTTGAGGAGGCTG
>Ga0335081_10011838_pt1 | contig 14129 bp, 19 predicted proteins | sample Lox_Sample_35_FD_206713 | JGI IMG/M metagenome (GOLD analysis project Ga0335081, IMG submission 206713) | Soil microbial communities from Loxahatchee National Wildlife Refuge, Florida, United States - Lox_Sample_3.5 | ecosystem: Environmental > Terrestrial > Soil > Wetlands | place: USA... | reverse complement strand
CACCCAGAGGAACCGAAATTTGACCGTATGCCGCGATTTGACCGTCTATTACGGGAGTAATGTCTGTTATTATAAGTAGATATTGGATTGATTGCGTTACCGGTCTTTTCGTAGCCGACGTCCACGGTGAGGCCTGTGAGGACTCCGGCTGCGTAGAGAGCCAGCAGGCCTGCGTCGTAGATAGCGAAGGCTGGGACGCCAAACTCCTCAAAAAACATGCGGGTTATTCGTTCTTTGTCGGAGGCGGAGAGATGATGAGAAACGACAAGCATAACAGGCGACACTGCATTCGCAGAGGTCGGGGGATACTTGCGGCCCAGCCTTGTGAACAACAACCATCGCCTGCCAAACATAAGCCTCCACTTCGCCAAAACGACAGGGGAGAGAGCTACCAGAAAATTTCCACCGCGTCCCAGTTGGCTATGCGACCCTGGACAACGGGATAAATGACTTCTATACCGACGTTCTTCTTTGCAACCGCCTCGTCGAGCTCTTCGCCAAAGATGTAGTCGGCCTGCGCTTTCTCTTCGTCCCCTTTCCGCTTTATGCCGATTCTCGTGTGGACTCGGACTTGTGGCGGGGTCATCGACTCATCAAGGCCGACGATGGCCCGTGTCAACAGGGAGCCAACCTCAATGACAACGACATTGTCGTCGCGGAACACCATCCTTGCTGCTAAAGGACACGCGAAATTTTGCTACACAGATGATGCGCAATTTGCGGTCGACTGAGTGCGGACAGCACGGCGTCCCACGGATGAATCTCATTGCTGCCCTGACACCTCGACATTTATCGCAGAAATCTCCCAACTATGACCCAGCCATTCTTTGCCACTGGCTTTGGATTAAATTTCATGCCGCATTAATCATCAAAACTTTCTATTTTATTTAAGCCATCGAAAACTTAAAGACCTAAAAAAAATAAAATAAATCTATTTATCATAACAAATTTTGTCTTGTAAGTTTTTTATTATATTATTAATATGATAAAAAGTCTGAGACAAAGTATATATATATATTAAGATAATATATAAATTTATAAACTATTCTAGGGTTACATTTAGAGGGAAAAAACATCTAAGTGCTTAAAGTGTAGAGAACTGAATAGATTTGAATTCTTGGTTGCATGCATGGTGTTATGGGAACACGACGAGACCGGGTCTTCCTAAAATCCAATTTCGCGATTCCGGGCTGCCTTTTGGAGATAAAGATCCGCTGGCTCCAATCAATAAGCGGTCCGGTTTCACTCGCCAATCACGTGCGGCTAGGGCCGGAAGACGAACCGTAATTAAGCGTTCTCGGAAAACCCTCGTGTGTCTTCCCCGAACAAAAATTTCCATCAGACAGTCATGGAATCTCAACCGCCGTCTGTAGCGCTTCCAAATAAACTGTTTCTGTCTGGCTCGGATTTGCACACTCCCGTTGACGAAGGGATGCATTCCCATCGTCCGCCTGTCAACGGAACCTCGAGTTCGAGTATTGGTACCTTTGCCGTCAAGGCCGGATTGGCGCAGATGCTGAAGATATGGCCCCATTTCTTTAGTGAATGCTTGCTAATGGTACGGCGGGGTTATTATGGACGTTGTCAAGTAATTATATCTAAAACCGGGCTCGTTTATTGACGCTTTGTGTAGCGCGGAGCAGGCGAGAATCGCTGAGGAAGCGGGGGCGTGCGCGGTCATGGCTCTTGAGCGTGTGCCCGCCGACATCAGGAAGCAAGGCGGCGTCGCTCGTATGTCGGACCCGAAAATGATCAAGGAGATTATGGATGCTGTCAGTATCCCTGTCATGGCCAAAGTCCGCATTGGCCACTTTGTCGAGGCTCAGGTATCATCAATTGCGACTCTTCTCGATGTGACTCACCCGCAGATCCTCGAGGCAATTGGCATTGACTACATTGACGAGAGCGAAGTGCTGACTCCCGCTGACGAAACACATCACATCACCAAGCATAACTTCAAAGTCCCATTCGTCTGTGGATGTCGCAATCTTGGCGAGGCTCTTCGACGTGTTGCAGTACGCCGCCGCCTCGCTCTGTAATTGACTGATGCCTGCAGGAAGGGGCTGCCTTGATCCGTACGAAGGGAGAAGCAGGAACAGGCGATGTTGTCGAAGCGGTTCGCCACGTGCGCACCGTCCAGGCCGAAATCCGCAAAGCATCGGTCATGTCCGAAGAAGAACTCATCGTCTACGCAAAGGAAATCGGGGCATCCTTCCACCTTTTGAAGGAGACCGCCAAATTGAAGCGCTTACCCGTCGTCAACTTTGCTGCTGGCGGAATTGCGACCCCCGCTGATGCGGCTATGATGATGCAGTTAGGTTGCGATGGCGTCTTCGTCGGAAGTGGGATCTTCAAGAGCGGAGATCCCGCCAAGCGAGCTCGAGCAATCGTACAGGCGGTTACTCACTACAAAGTTCGATATTCTCCAAACGAGCCTGGCTGATTTTAGGATCCCAAGGTACTCGCTAAGGTCAGTGAGGATCTGGGGGAGGCCATGGTCGGGATAACTGTCAATACAATGCCCGAGGAGCAGAAGTTGGCGGGGCGAGGATGGTAAATGTAAGGATTCACACTCGCTTTCTTCTAAATGAGTTTTCAGTAGCGTATAGTTGAACCCACCTCCAAATTATGATGCCTAGAATGTTTTGAAATATATCACAATCTTCTAATCATGAACCCTGTTAAAAGTTCATGTTAAGTCGGGATCGGGCAGGACTTCGTTTGCACCGCCGAAAAGGGATAACCAGGCGCGGAGATCGCCGTCGGATGCGTTAAATTTGCGCCGATTCCGGACAAGCGAATAAATAAACAATTCATCCATCTTTTCTCCGCAGGGCAAGGGTCGGCACCCGCAACGGCTTCAGAGATGACTTCTGTGGAAGGAAAGAGGGTGAAGCTGTATCGCTTCGTTAAACCTGATCCAAAGTTGTATTGTACGGTGAGTCCGAAACGCAACCCCAATCTAACCATCAGAGCAATTCAAACACGAAGCTGGAAACCATTTTCCGGATGACTGGACTCGAATATGACTTGGGATCGGTACATCGCATCTCGAGACGTATTTGATGGTAGGGCAACCCCTTCACCGCGCCGAAAGGAAAGTTGCCATACGTCCGATTTCCGAACGGCGAGGTGATGGGCGACTCGCATTTAATCTGCAAACACCTCATCTCCACAGGCCAAATCACAGACTTGGATGCAGATTTGACTCCTGTCGAACGTGTCCGTGCCGAATCGTTTCGCATTTTTATCGAAGAATGGGCCCATTGGCTTCGTCTCTGGGACCTCTGGATCGTCAATTACTATAAAGCCAGATCGTACATTTTTTCGGAAGGTGGGTTGACGTTCTACCCCGGCCAGGTGATCTTTGGCTGGATGGCGTATAGGAACTATAAAAAGAACAATTATATTCAGGGCTTTGGACGTCATTCCGATGAGGAAATCTCCGAGTTTTTGAAGAAGGCGGTCGAGATGATGGCTATATTTATCCGTGAGGAGACCAAGTTGGCGGATGTGGAGAGACCGTGTCTCGTGCAAGCAACGTTATTTGGGTTTTTGTTGTGCACGTATCGAGTCAAGAATGTTTCTACAATCACGATTGGTGAGATCGCAAAGTATCCTGAATTGGATAATTGGACAAGGAAAATGGCTGCAAAGTATTTCCCTGAGCGAGAGTTCCCGTAGAAGGATCTATCCATAGCCAATCGACCTAACACGACGACAAATATCCCTGGAACATACGAAGAGACAAGCCAAATAAATCAACAAGTCTCCAAACTCGTATGTCCAAAGAGCAAAGCAGAGATATATCCAAAGAGCAAAACAGAGATATTCCAAACAAAAAGGAACGTGAAAATGTTTCTCGTACATCAAATCGCACCCTGCTGAATTACTTCCCGTTCAACAACAACCCATTCTCCAGCCCTCGACACCCGTCGTTGTCTCACCCACCCCTTATCTGCACCCTCCTCGACAGGTGTATACTCCACCATCTCTTCTTCCACCACTTTAGCTAAAGTAGGCTTAACAGCGTCCAACCCTCCCCACGCTGACACTGGCGAACTCAATTTCCCACGACAACGAAGATGACTTCGCCGCTTTATCGGCGGACCATATTGTCCAGGCGTAATCGGTGTTGTGATAATTGGTGGCAACTCTGGTTTCACACGTTTCGGTTCAGAAAGGACTTCAGCAATTTCACCGTCATCGAAGAACGTTGATCGCGAAGCTTGACTGGCACTGCGCGCTAGCATGGGTTTACTAAAGTCGAGGCCTGGGTAGGAGGAACGACCCGTTCGCAAGATGGGGGCAGAATATCTGAATATTGAATCGACGTCTGTTTCGAAGGAAAGTGCGGTTCCTGGACGGCGGGGCTCCTCGAGATTCGAAGCATTGTCATCGTCGTCTGCCTCGTCTGTTTCGTCGTAATCCGAGTAATCAAACGATGATCGGACGGAGGAAGCTTTATTAATTGCATCGACGACCGAACGGATGGAATCCGAATCAATGGCTAATTCTTCCAGCGCGGCTTGCGTGTAGAGATCGGAGCCTGGGCGCCCTTCGGATTGAGGTGGCGACGGTGGAAATTCCGTGCGTACGGGTCGTGTTCCGGAGAAGGACACGGACGAGCCATCCGGGGTCACTGCCAATCCATAATATTCTCTGATCTTCTGATCGGGATCGAGCGCTTCCGATTCAAAGAGCGAGAAAGAGTCTTCGTTACCAAGGAGGTACGGGAATTCGGAGCACAATTCATCGATTAAGGCAGAGGGATCAATTGGCCGTCCTTCCTTCGAAAATTTCGATTTGGTGACCGGAGGTGTGTCAGGGAGACCGCCATCCGAGGCAGTGGCGGGTGGCGAGGAAATTTCAACCGACGTAGGTGCATGATAAATGTCATTTTGTAAGTATGAGAGAACCTCCTCTTGATCAAAAAGGAATTCCTCGTTGACACTTCGGGTTTCAACGTCTTCAGCGACAGGAGCAAGAGATTGCCGTCGACTTGGAGAATTCATGGATAGTAAACGCGCGGGATATGAAACCGCTTTTTGATGCGGTAGCTGGTCGACAATTGTAACTTGAACAGTTGGTGATGGGACCTTGGAATCGTACGCGGATGAAAATTCAGGAATGCGAGTCGCTTGAATCGACACGGCTTTCATGTCTTCGAGGAACAGATTACTGCCGACTTCTGGTGGGGTATATGAAAAGCGGCGTTTTATCGCAGAGAGGGGCGACATGGAGGAATCTGAGGAAGACAAGGAGGCCGCTTTCTTAAGTTTGCCTGTGTGGGTACGGCGTGGATCGGTTGTACGAGGACGCACACACGGTGGGTCCTCGAATTGTGGAAGAATAGATTCTGTGTTCTGGAGGACGGAAAGGTTCTTTTGTTTTGGTGGTGCAGTGGGGACCTTTGCGGGCGTCGTCTCAAAAGGCGGCGGACGTTCAGATAGGACGGGGCTGTCAAGCAACAGGACCGATCTATCAATCAAAGTTGAGTGAATTGGACGACGCGTTGTGGTCGCGCGATGTGGCACAGCCGGCTCCGAGGTCGATTCAACGGCAGCAATTACCTCTTCTGTCGTCGTCGGCGTCGAGACAGATCTGACTTGCTCCCCGATTACCATCTCGTTCTCAGGGGCCAGTGGTACAGAAAATGCACCGGGTTGGCGGAAATCAGGCACCGAAAACCGTTTATCAAATTTTCGATCCGACTTGACGGTGTAGCGTTTCTTGAGTCGAGCAAACCGAGCCTTCTCAGCTTCCAGGGACGGCCTTTTGACACTCTTGCCGGCCTCCGTGGAGGGGGAATTGGGTTGAGACCCACCCAAGCCCAGCTTTGCCAGCATCTTGCTGCCGTGGTTCGTAATGAAAGAGGAGACTCGAAAAGGGGACTGTTTGATTGTGGCCTTTGGCCGGGTCGGTGGCAGGGTTGCTAAAAGCAGGTGGCTGGATCTAAAATTGGCTGCCCCGGAATGTGATGCTTCGGTTCGTTTGGCCCCGCTAATTAATATACGACAAGGTCCGTGAGTATTTTAATGGAATAAGAAGCAAGAGTTAAGTCCCGGCGGGCCCCCAAAATAAACTTGTTCTTTGACCCTTTTCACGGCATGTCCCGTCTAGTGAAGAAACTTGGAGGAGCGCCACCCGACTTACACCGAATTAGAATCTTTGGCTTGTTGCTAAACTTGGCGACCGCAGGGCATAGTTCGTGGTCTCGGGGACAGGAGTCACGGGAGCAAACCTAAATTTCAGCCACATGCTATCGCTGGTTTCTATTTTTGTCGAAGAATTTCAGTAAATTACGAAGATTACTGGATCTCGACGCGAAAAGCGAAATTTAGTTATTTTCACGTTGTGCATAACAAATCCCGATTTGTGCGGTCCAAAGGTGTTTCTGTTATTAGACTCGGTCTGGTAAAACGAATGCGAGATCGACGTCGAATCCCGCAAATCAAGATGCGTCGGATCACATTGCTCGATTTTTTCCATCATTCTTGCATGGCGCCAATCCGGGTAACACCCTTTCAAAACTTACAGTCGTTCGCCGTGGTCCGGAAAAACTGGGGAACCGTCCAACCCTATATCTCGAACTACACAAGTGCAGTGACTTTCGGGGTGATATTTATGAACTTTCTCGCCATAATCCCCCAGGTAATCGCACATGGTTTCACGTTTCCCCGGCTTCATCCCGCGTTGGATTTCGAGGATTTGGAGCCCTCAGAGGAACATGCGAATGAGTATGTGAGTCCGCAGGAGTTGGCGGAGGCGATGATTGCGGAGATTGAGGAGGAGATGAGGGAGGAGCAGGAGCAGTATGAAGAGTCTTAAGCGTTAAAGGAGGGGCCGTGTGGGGAGAGGGCGGGGAAATAATTACGAGAGGTTGAGGCGGAGATGTGGCAGAATCTGCTGCTAAGGAAAGTGTGGAAAGATATGAAGACGTCGCTGCGAAGGCCGAGGGGTGAATTGGGAGACTCAGCCGACTGAACGTGGACAATGGCTTGAAACAAGATAATGATACTTGAACAGAAACCTTTAAGTGTATATATATCCCTTGCTAAGGTTGGTCGGTCTTATTATCACGCGTAAAACCACCAGGTACTGTAAGCCACGATTTGAATTTTATACCATCACTACAGTGGCTCAATACCTCGCGCACCTTCCCTCGATCGAGCAAACGATCGAACTCATGAAGACCTACATCACCCCCCAATTCCTCCTGCTCTTCATCTTCGGCCTCCTCATCTTCATCCGCGGTATCAAAGCTGACGAAAAGCAACCCCCTACGACCCTCCAAATCGGTCCGCATTCGTCCTCCGAAACACTTGTCGTTAACTGTCAGGGATTAAGCATCGCGTGCCTGAAGCTGAATGTACTCGTAAATCCAGGATCGGGGACAAATTGAAGATGCACTATCGGTATTCCCAGCTGGGAACGAGGCAAGGGGCTGATTATAGCGGCACGCTTTGGTCGAATGGGGAGGTTTTCGATTCTTCTTATGATAGGTATTAGCCAGCCGAACGGGGTTAATGGTGTAGGGGCCAGCCGTTTGAGTTTAAACTTGGTGCTGGACAAGTGATTAAGGGATGGGACCAGGGATTGTTAGAGTACGTCTTTCGTGAGAGAGTTAAGTTAATCGGTAGCATGTGCGTTGGCGAGAAGCGCAAGCTTGTTATTCCGCCTGATATGGCGTATGGGAATCGAGCCATGGGAACTATTAAACCTGGTTCAACTCTTGGTGCTCACTCTTTTCAGTAAGTGATCTAATGATAGTCTTCGATGTCGAACTCATGGAAATCGAGGGCGTCCCGCTCGTCAAGAAAGAACCAAAGGAGGAACTTTAGACTCTCACGCAAACTTCAAAAGGTCGGAAAATAGAGGTCTCATCGTGATGCGTTCAATCTAATGTTATCTTCTTCTTCCCGTTCTTATCCCCCTTCCTCTCCATCTTCCTTCCCTTCTTGCCCATCCCAGAACCACCGCTCCCCTGCACGGCGTCAAAAACTTTTTTCAACCCCTTCTCCCGTTTACTCACATAATCCTTCATCTTCTCCACCGCCCTGTCCCTACTCTCCTTAATCACATTCTCCTCCATCCCCACCCGTCTCCAAAAAACATCCATCTCTTGTCCTCCATACCCCGGGTGTAAAAACCATGCCTTCTTCCCTAACAGAGGGGTCCGGGATCGCCAATCCTGCGCAACCCATTCGACGTTGCTTTCAAATGCCGGAATCGCGCCTTGCATTCGTACCAAGCGTAATTCGTCAAGCGGCACAATGTGGGATTTTATCCCGATGAAGAGTCGGAAGGTGCGGAGGCGGAGGATAGTGCCGGGGGGGAGGGTGTTGACGTAGGTTGTCCATGTCCGGAGGTCGCTTCGGGCACGGGGAGGGATGTATATGTGCATTGAGAGGACATATTTCCTTGTGAGGTAGTGGTAGCCTAGTAAAGGGAGGAAGGTTACGAGAGCCACTATACTCAGTTGGTATCAATTGTCTCTAGTTGGGAAGGGGGGAAACCAGGAAGTGCCATCATAGGGATTTCGGCCGTCGCTAATACAATAGGCGCGAGGACAATTCCACATACTGAGAGAAAGCCAGCGCCCAATTTATAAATTGCTATCCTTTTGGCTAGCGTCCCTTCAATCAGTAAATTGGTTTGTTTGAATGGTCGTACCGACGTAGACGAAGTACCAATCTGCCTTGATATTCGGATTTCCTGTCATCGAGGCTCGTAGTTCCTTTTGATTGAATGGGAGGGTAAAAGATTCGAAGAACGTCCGCGAAGGCTGGAACACGGGGGATCGAAACAGAATCCTTGAGGCATGGCTATGAGCAGTCCATTGAGGGGATAGAATTGATGTTATAGGGATTCGTGAGAGTGGCCGTCGTAGCATGGTGGTGGAAAATCTGGTGATCCGAAATTGTCGATCACAAACATTTTGAGGGAATGCCATCGACACGACAGAAACGCAAGACCGAGGCGTCCACCGTGGATGAAGAGGTAGGATGCCGTATGCCTGTGCTAACTGGGAGCAGGAAAAGCCAAAGACTCGCAAAACTGCGAGAAAGACAACGAGCAAGAAGGAGACTGCGGCGAAAGCGGACAGGCAGGTCAGTGGAACCGCAGACATTGCTCCGGCTTCCCAAAGAGAGGAGCGAGGAGTCAAGTATTGGCTAATGAAGGCCGAGCCCGAGTCGAGGATTGTCAATGGGAAGGTCAGAAGCCAATTGGCTCTGCTAACGGTCAGGATGTCAAATTCAGCATTGATGATTTGGAAGAACTGAGGTTTGTCGGTAGGCAGAATGTGCTGAGTTTAGTACTTCGCCCTGGGACGGTGTAGTATGTGCCCAAGCAGACTTTGGTAATGTTAGCGCAATTACCAGGCGAGGAATTTGATGAGGGACATGAAGGTGGGCGACAAAGCGTTTTTCTATCACAGCAATTGTAAAATACCTGGCATTGCTGGTACTGCCAGTCCACCGCGGTCGCTAACAAGGAGGAATCATGGAAATATGTCAAGAAGCATACCCAGATTGTACAGAAAACCCCATTGCTCCTTGCTGATTAGATACCGCTCGAGATCCTTCTCATCCGTATTACGACGAAAAATCAGCAAGCAAGGAGGAACCGACATGGTTCATGGTCGATGTTAAATTTGTCCGCAAACTGAAACGCCTTATCCCTCTCAGGGAATTACAGGACTACAAAGAGGCAGAATTGAAGGATATGGTAGTCATCGGAAAGGGAAGATTGAGCGTCCAACCCGTGCGTCAAACGGAATGGGAGTTCATCCTCACGCTAGAAAACAAGATACCCGACGAAGAATAAACAAGAATTGACATTGTACGTTTATTGTGGCAAGCAAATCTCAGCAAAAGCCAAAACGTTCATGCTGACCTGAAGCCTCGTCCAAAACGTAAAAATCTCCCGACACGAAATTAGAGTACCGGACCAAGGGAACATTTAATTTGAAAGAGCATTCTGATCCAATGGATAAAACGATAGACTGGATAAAGTTTGGTGATATTAAGAATAGTTCCTACTGGTGACGACTCACAGTGAAATTTTTCGATTCGAGAGCTGTTAAGTTTAAGTTCGACTCGAATTTACCGTCTCCGCTGCTCATGGCCTCGAAATGGGGATCCTGAAGTTGACGTGATTCTCCAACAACAAATTGCTTCACAATGGACATGTTCTAACTGTTAGGATATCATCAACCGACTTATTGTAGCATCCCACCCTTCAATTCCCTCTCGTCCAGAGGACCCGTGTTATTGGGGTAACCTCGATATCCTTGAGTTACGACGATCCGTTCAATGGCATTATATTCGCCGATAGTGCTCGTACGGAATTTATGTCATTGGCAGCGATTTCAAGTTGGCTGTGTGAGGAGTAGCTTGGAATATTTGCAGAGCTTTTGTAGGATTTAAATCATGCGATATGTAATTTTCCGTATTTGATCTAACCTAACTTCTTTTCATGCAACGTAGATTCTCTGAAAACTTGGGCAGTTCTGTCCATTTGCGTTCATTAACGGAAATTCAGGCCGATGTCATGCACACGACATTAGTCTGTACAAACTTTTAAGGGAGCAAGACGCAAAGGAAGGACAAAGGATTATTAATTTATCTCTCATATCGTTGAATGAATGCATGCAGCCACTGGCCGATCGAATGAGACGTTCATAGTCAAGTAGATGCTTCGGAATGCATATTTAAAAGCGGTCCCAGGGGTCCAAGCCTAAAGTATTTCAATTCTATGATTAAAAGCCTTTAATAACCCTTTTTCCAAGAGATTTTTCTCCTGTTAAGCTGATTCTGCAAGACTTCAATCTCCTCATCCAAGGCATCTTCTTCCTCCTTTGCAAGCTTTTGTTGCTCCTTCTTCTCCTTCCTCCGTGCTGCCTCCTTGGAGGCAGTCATTTTCAAATGATCAAAGAAACTCCTCATCAGGGCAAGAAATGCAAGTCCACTCGTCACAACGCCAAAACTGGTAAAAGCTGTGTTGAGACTCTAAAATCAAAGCGTCAGTCTTGGGAAGGGTGAGTTTTGGGTTGGCGATAGTGTACCATGCCAAGGAGGCCGAAGACACCTGGGGGCTTTTTAGGTCCGGCATCTCCCAGTGCGGGCACAGGGGCGCCAGTTGCAGCGGCCGGGGCAGGGGGGGAAGGGTGTTCAGCCGGAACAGGAGCCATGACGACGAAGTGGATGGTGAGACACAGACCGGATCGGTGAGATGAGCATATTTCAAAAGTTCGGATCCCTGCCTAAAGAGGGCTTGTCGTCAGGGTTAGGGTGCCACTTACCTGAATTTTTCTGTTTTTACGATTTAGCAGGGCCCCATCCAAGAGCGTCGCTGTGATGGGTGCAGGCTACAAGGTAGTCGTCACCTTCTTCTCATGGATATAGCTAACCTGACAAGGGTGTGTCTGTGGAACAGGATGCAAAGTATCGCGTCCCCGTTTGTCCGTTTTGTTGCTGACTTTCGCAGGGCCCCAAATGCCGAGAGAAAACTCCTCCGCAACCTCAAGTTTCCTGAATATTTTTCGTCCAAGGTATGCAGCCCGCCCGCGATACGTTTGGATTGTCTAATGAACAGGTCGACATGAATAAAGTGAATCTGAACGTTATCAAACCATGGATTACGAAAGCTGTCATCGACCTCCTAGGATTCGAAGACGAAGTTGTCATTGACTACGCTTTTTCCCAACTCGAAGACTCTCCTAACGTAATCCCCCCAAAATCTCAAATTAAAGTATAGACTCAACTGACATTTTGTTTCCCTATCTTTAGCCCGACCCGAAAAAGATGCAACTGAACATGACTGGGTTCCTTGAGAAAAATACCTCAAAATTCATGAACTCCCTGTGGAAACTCCTCATTTCCGCCCAAGAATCACCCGATGGAATCCCCCCAAAGCTCCTCGAAGAGGCCAAGGCCGAAATCCGTGAACAAAGAGCGAAACAGGAGGCGGAAAAGCCGAAAGTTTCAGCAGTTGAGGAAGTCATGAGGATGGATATTGACGGGGTGTTCCGCGGAAGAGGACGTGGGCGTGGAAGGGGCATGAGGGGAGGCGGACGAGGTGGATATGGAGGGGGGAGAATAGGATTTGAGAGGAGAGAGTATCGGCATGGGGATGTGCGGGAAAGGGACGATAGACCTCCTCGGGACTATCGACGGGAGAGAGAGGAACGATACCGGGATGATCGACCAGACGATAGGAGGGATAGGGACAGGGATGAGAGGAGAGAGGGAGACGATCGCGCGAGAGACCGTGATGATGAGCGTGAGCGCGAACCCCGTCGTGACCGCGAGCATAACGGTGATCGACGAGACAGGGATCGAGATGACCGGAATCGTGAATCAAAGAGAAGGAGGGTGAGTCCTGAAGGTCGGTATGAACGTCGTCATCGTCACGACAGTGACGACGAGCGAGATTATAGAAGGCACGACGAAAGAAGACGAGATCGAGATTACGATCGCAGACGGCGTCACAATCACGACGATGGACATCGACACCAGAGACGCGACGATAAAAGCGGCGACGAAGAAGAAAAACTCCCCTCTCACCACCGCAGAAGACCCCCCTCCCCCTCAGACGCCGAGTCCTCCCAAAAAGAAGACACACGAGAAAAGAAGCTACCACCGTCTCGAGAGGAACCCCATCACCATCGCCGACCAAGGTCTGCCTCTCAATCCCGCTCTCGCTCCCCGTCCTCCTCCTCGCCAGAACCACCCCGCCGTCATCACCGCCGCTATCGATCACCCTCGGAAACACCTCCCGGTCGAGTTCGTTCTGAATCCCGATCTCCGCCCCCGTCCCGTGGCCGCGATCGGTATATCCCCCCTTATCGTTCTGCAAAGACTTTTATTACGCGAAAGGAGTCGCCATCGCCTGAACAGCGTCGTCCGCGACGAGATAGTTTTGGGAGGGAGGAACGAAGGGAAGTTCTTCCTGAGCGGCCCAGGAAGAGATCAGGCTCTGTTTCGTCAAGCAGAAGTAGTTCTCGCAGTCCTGTGCGGAGGGAGAAACCTGCTGCGAATAATGAAGTGCTGAACGAAGTTGTATGATCATGTTGGCGAGTGAGATTGTGCTAACGGCAGGAGACTGGACAAAATCAGTCCAGGGAATTTGAGCTGAAGGAAAAATTGCTTAAAAATAAACTTAAGAGAACGTTGGCTGACAAGGAGGAGTAACTTCGTGAGTGGTAACGGAATTGCACTAATCGTCATGACTTTGCATGGAGCGAAGGGGACCCCATTGCTTTTCTGCTACGAACTGTTTAATCAGGAAGGATCCCGTTGGAAGTGTAGAGTTTTTAAACATCATCATTTACGTGTCACTAAATATAGCAATACCTCTCCGACACTTTCATCATTACCATGAGATTCCTAATCTTCCTCCGTCGATTTTGGTGCAAGATAAAAACTAGAATCACATCAGCTCAAACATCCAAACGGAAAATGAATCTCCGGAAATTGGGAGGAAGATACTGAAGATGCCCAACGCCTTCCATATTATACTCGACGAGAATAGGCATAGCGTCCAACAACCTCAACGTAACGCTCCCACTCAACGGTGTCGCCTTGGTGAAATTGACAAGATATTTCAAACTAAAACTCAAGCTCACGCCCTGCGAAAGCTCTATGTTGACGCTGTTGGAGGGGTTCTCGGTGTCGTCGTAGTTTTTAAGCGTGATTTGGCCATTTCCAATGTCGCCCTGGCAGGAGAATTTGATGGAGCCCTTTGTCACCTCGATGGTGACGCTTTCGGAAAGAGCGACGAGGTCACGGCAGATTCGTTGGAATTCGGTGGAGGGGAGGGTCACTGTTGCGTCGTAGTCCGACTACCACGTCAACAACAAAACAATAATTGCATCAAAAATGAGACTTCGGGGGGGCCGGGGGGGAAGAGGGCTGCGGTACATCGGGGATTCCCATGTGTTCACTGTCGATATCCATGAGTTTAACATCATACTCACTCGTTCTTTCCTGCTTAGGCGACTCGAACACCAAATTCAAAGTATCAGGGGTATCATCCGCCTTGATCGTAACAATATCATCATTCTGAGCGGAACGAAGGACCTTTGCGAACGAGTTGAGGTTAATCCCGAGAGCGACGTTGCG
>Ga0335081_10011837_pt1 | contig 14129 bp, 7 predicted proteins | sample Lox_Sample_35_FD_206713 | JGI IMG/M metagenome (GOLD analysis project Ga0335081, IMG submission 206713) | Soil microbial communities from Loxahatchee National Wildlife Refuge, Florida, United States - Lox_Sample_3.5 | ecosystem: Environmental > Terrestrial > Soil > Wetlands | place: USA: Florida... | reverse complement strand
ACCGGCCCAGGAGAAGTCCATGAGGCGGTCGCCCGCCGGCGTAGTTTTGTAAATCAGTTTGCCATCCGTGCCGGGATAGACCCATTGGCTCCTGGCGGCACTGTCTTGTGCCATGACGGGCCTGACGCCGATGCCAGCGAGGGCTGCAACCATGGTGATTCCGACTATGACGCGTGCGGTCTTGGCCGCTGCCACTTGCGGCGATGCGGGGAGCGCCGCCAATTTCCGCGCCTTCCGGCGCAAGAGCAACCCGATGCCGGCAATCAACCCGCCGGAAAAAATGAAACTCAGCCGCCCCGCCAGCGGGTTCGGCAGAACACAAAGCGCCATTACGAAAACACCGTAGGGAATTGAAAGCCGCGACAGCGTTTTGAGCTGGGCCAGATCCATAATCCTGGTGTCCTCCGGGTTGGACACCACGGGCCGGCGCAGGCGCTGGAAGAAGTCCGCTTCCCGCGCGGCGTACTCCTTGGAACTGAACCGGTGGAAGAGCGTCGCGCCCAGAAACCAGAGGGTAGCGACGATGACGTTCATAAACATGCTGATGAGCACCAGGTAGTCCGCCATTTCCCTGGGACGGACCGGCGAATCGAGCCCGGCCAGCTTCCAGAAGAAGGGCGCGTTGCGATAGTGCGAGCACACAACCGAAGAAAGGAATCCCACGCAGACCGTACTCCAACCCGCCCAGGAGGGCGCCCGCTTGATCACGACGCCGAGAATCAGCGGGAGCACAAACGGAATCGCCACCATCGAGCTGAAATACATCATCACGTCGAAGAGGCCCACCGTCTGGAAACTTTCTATGCGCAAGGCTACGAGGATGATGAAAATGCCAAAGATGAAGGAAGTGATCTTCCCGGCAATCAGATACTCTCTCTCGGAGGCGAGCTTGCGCAGCACGGGCTTATAGAAATTGCGGATGAAGATACCGGCATTGTTATTCAGCCCGGTGTCCATGTTGGACATGGTGGCGGCGAAAATGGCGCTAACCATCAGCCCGATCATGCCCACGGGCATGGTTTTGAGTCCAATGGCTACATAGGCGCCGTCGGTGACCTTGCTTCCTAAACGGCTCAACTCGGGGATGGCGGCGAGATTCGGGTAGAGAATGGCCGCGGCCATGGGAGGAATGAACCAGATCAGCGGTCCGAAAAGGAAGAGAACCGAAGCCAGCAGGGATGCCTTGCTGGCAGTGCGGGAATCTCTGGCGAAGAGGAAGCGGTTCGAGTCCTTCATGTTGTTAGTGGTGCAAAACTGTTTCAGCAGAATGGCCACCACCCACAGGACAACCAATTGCGGCCTAAGAACGGCCGTCCAGTTCAAGTGGTTCTTGGGAAGGCGATCCATAAAGGTTGTCAATCCATGGACGAAATGCCCGCCGCCGACGGCCTGGATAGCCAGGAACGCCGCCACCATCGATATAGGAAGCAGAATCAGCATCTGCATGAAATCCGAGGCCACCACCGCCCAGGCTCCGCCCATGGCCGCAACCATAAGAACCACGGAGCCAACCACCACGATGGTGACGGTCATGTTCAGATTGAATACAACCGATACGAACGTAGCCACCGCGCTGAGCCAGATGGCCGCATAGAAAATACCCATGGGAATCCAGACCCAGGTAAAGAACTGCTCGTTGCCCTTGCCGAAGCGGTCGCGCACACCCTCCATGGGCGTGACCACGCGCATCTGGCGAAACTTTGCGGCGGACCAACGGGAGGCGATGAAGTATCCGATGGCGTTTCCCAGGTAAATCACCATCACCAGGGTGCCATCGGTGTAGGCCTTGCTGGCGGCGCCGGTAAATGTCCAGGAACTGAACTGCGACATGAAGGCCGTGGCGCCCACCATCCACCAAAGAATGTGGCCGCCGCCGCGAAAAAAGTCGCTGGAGTCGCGGCTGAACTTCCGGAACACCACGCCGATGGTGGCAATGAAGCAGAGATAGATTCCGACTACCGCAAAATCGTACGGACTCATGACTCGCCTCTTTCGCCGGATTGCTTCAGGACAAACGCATCCTTGCCTCCTGCCGGGACTCTAGCCACGACCACCGGTCCCGAGAATCTCCTGCCATTCAACGAGACGCTCACGTCGCGAATCGCGCCAATCTGGAGGAAACAGCACTCGCCATCGAAAAATTCGATTCTGGCCGTGTTGTCCTTCATCTGGAACCGCTTGACCACGGCCATGAGCTGGCGGATGGAATCCGCGCCAGTTCGGCCGCAAACCATGGAGGCCAGATAGAAGTTCCGGATGCTCCCGTTCTCGAAACCGAGCGCCGGAACCACGCTCCGGCGATAGCGGACGTTCGAGCCGTTGACGTCGTCGGCGAACTGAATGGCCCGGAACTGACGCGTATATCCGTGGAGATTGCGGATGAAGGTGAGCTTACCGTCTTTATACGCGGCTTCGGCGCCATCCACGGAGACCGTTCTGGCTTCCCCCTCCTCGAAGCCCAGCGGGTAGCCACCCTCGCGGAACACCAGCGGTTTTCCAGTCTCAACCCGGTGCAGGTTGATCATCGAATCGCCCTTGACGAGGATCCATGTGTGGATGCTGCCGGCCGGATCGACGTCGTACAGCGGATAGCGCGAGGCCGCGAAGTCTTTCTCGCAGTACAGATGCTCCATCTCCCACCGCTGGCGAAAACTGATCCCATCCAGGGAGAACTGGAGAACATTATCGCAGTTGAAGTTCTTGTAGATCTGCCGGGCTTCGTAACTGAAGATGGAAGAGTAGGCGAACTTAGTATACTTGTCGTTGTACTCCGGCTTGTCATGGTATGACTTCTGATTAATCAGTTGTACATGGCCCGTCTTTTTGTGGCCGACTAATAGAAGCCCCGCAGGACGCAGCGGCACCGAATAGTTCTCCCTCTGAATGGGGAGAGGCTCTTCGGGAGTTGTCCAGAACGGGTCTTTCGGGGGAATCAGAAGCAGGTTGAACGCCTTGGTAGCCCAGTAAGGCGAGCCGCCGCACGAATAGTGCTCCAACATTTCCGCGCAAGGCCGCAGAAATCCCATGGAAAGATGATTCCGGTCGGTGAGAATCTCGTGGTCGAAGAAGAACTTCATGGCGCCATTACACATGGTCCGGACTTCGCCAGCGGAGATATCGAGGCAGCCGAGATACTGTCCGAGGGCGACGGGCGAGAGGAAGCCGAAGCGATAGATCATCGACCGGCCGAAGCACGGGACGCCGCCATCGCCGGCGAAAAAGTAGCGGAAATCGCGTGCGAACAAGCGCACTCGTTCTTTGTGCATCTCCGCGACATCCGGCTTCGATTCACCGTCCAGTATGACCCAGAGGAGATAGTAATAGAGGAAGGCCCAGGCGTTGTAATAGTCAATGCGATTGATGTTGCCGTCCCTGTACCATCCATCGCCCAGGTACATATGATCGCAGGCTTTCAGATTGGCATCGATCTGGTCCTGCGAGTAGGGCATGCCGAGCTTTTTCAGGACGGAGTTGGTAATTACATTGAACAGGAGCCAGTTATTCTGGTGGTACTTCACCCCGGTGCACTGGAACATGTAATCGGCGACCTGGCGCTTTTCGGAAACCGAAAACCGGTTCCACACCAGGTTCCTGGAAAGATACAGGCCCCAGGCCAGCGCCGCCATCTCAACCAGGTGCTGGGCATAATCCACGATATCGCCCCAGTATTCGGGATGCTTGGGGTCAGTGCCCGCCAGAATACCCTTATGGTAAAAGTCCGCGACATCCACCCTGTGGCCTTGCGAGGTATAGGCGCCATCGGCGGAGCAATTCAGCCAGGGGCCGGCCATGATCATCGACCGTGTGAAGCCTTCCAACTCGTCGGCCAGCAGTCCGTGATGGCTGCGCGGTCCGGGAATTCGCTGGCGCGCGCAAGCGGGCGACGCACTGTCCACAATCCCCGTCATCAACGCGCGGAAGATTTCTTCCCAATGCCTGCGGGTCCATCCGGTGATGGGCGAGCGGGTGCGATCGAGGGGCGTGTGGAGGGTTAGCTTTCTCATCGGGGAGCTATTTCCTGAGCTGGAACGGATCGTAGTTCGACAAGGGCCAGGAGCCTTGGGGCTTCAATTGCCCGAAGAGCACCGCCCTGGCGGTGCGGAGGCCCTCCGGTGTAAGATTCAGGTTCAACAGGATGGTCCTGGCCGTGGGGATGAGTCCGCCAATTTCCTTAATCGAATACGGTGTGTTGGTGATCAGCGCCACGGGGTATCCCTTGTCAATTAACGTCTTGGCCAGCGGACTGGGTTTTTCCTGCCGGTCGTAATAGTTCGTGCAGAGGATCAGGTCGAAGCGGTTGGCCTCGACGAACTTCAGGGCCGCCTCTTCTTCTTTCGGGTCATAGCCGAACTTGGTCTCGAACGTCTGCAGCGACGGCCAATCCTGTTCCATCAGTTGCGAAAAGAGGGCAGGGTGGTCGTAAAGGTCGTTGGGTGATTTGATGGAGTTCTGCTGGTTAATCAGCAGCACCTTCCTGGTTTTGTCGAGCGGAAGCGCGCCGAGCTCGTCTTTCACAATCAGGATCGCTTTTTGGGCGGCCTCTCGGGCGGTCTCAACCACAATCGGGTCAGAGAAGGGAACCGCGGCCCTGGCCGGGTTCACCATTCCCATTTTGTTGAATAGCCCGTACGCCTTCTTGATCTTGAGGACCCTTCTGACCTTGTCATCCAATTCGCCGCTAGAGATTTTTCCGCATTCGACCCATTGCTTGATGGTGTAAAAGACCTCGCCGCGCCATTGGTTTTCGGCCTTCATGAGGATGGTGTCGGCGCCGGCATGGAGCGCGCGCGCACAGGCTTCGCCGATTCCGTAGCGATCGATCAGGGCGCCCATAGTGATGCTATCGGTAGTGATGAGGCCTTCGAACCCGAGTTGATCGCGAAGAAGGCCAGTGACCACCTTCCGCGAAACGGTCGAGATGTGGTCCGGATCGATATGCGGATAGATGCAATGCGCCACCATAATGGCATCGATGCCGGCCGCAATCAACTGCTTGTAAGGGTAGAGCTCCACTTTGTGGAAGCGATCGTTATCGACGTTTAATACGGGGCAGGCATGGTGCGCGTCAGTGGCCGAATCGCCGCGGCCGGGGAAGTGCTTGGCTGACGCGATCACGCCGCACTCCTTGAATCCGTTCAGCATGGCAATGGCATATTCGGCGACCACCTCGGGGTCGTCGCTGAATGCGCGGTGACCGATCTCCGGATTCTGTGGATTGATGTTGACGTCCACTACGGGCGAATGGATCATGTCCAACCCGGATGCCTTCATCTGGGTCGCGACGCATTTGGCAACCTGGTACGCCGCCTTGGGGCTGTTGCCGGCCGTGAGCCCCATGCTCGACGGGAACTGCACCACGCCGTCGCGCGAAAAATCCTTGCTGGTGTCGCCCTCCTGGTCGATGATCATGTGGAGCGGAATCGTGGGGCTGCGCCCGGCCGCGAGTTGCCGCAGCTCGTTCAACATTTCGGCGTATTGCTGCGCCGTGCAATATGGAGGCAGTCCCGCGCCGGCAATCTTTTGCATGGATGGAACGAAATCCGCGCCCAAATCCTGCTTCTTCGCTTTCTCATCGCTGAAGTAGCTGAACATGCGGGTAAAGCCGGAGTGGCGGATGCCACTCGCGTGATAGCGAACGATGGCCTCGCGCAGGTCGTTCGTGATCACGGTACCCGACATGCCGACCACCACGCATTGGCCGATCTTCTGCTCCAGCGTCATTTTGCTCAGGATGGCTTCCATCCAGGGCGCGCGTTTCATATCGTAGTTTTGCCTCCGAATTTCCATCGTAATGGATTTGCGCGCATGGCCGGCAAACCAGGGCCCGGAAAAGGCAACTGAGCAGGCCCTTCGCACAGGCGAATAAAAGACGTAAACATGGGTTCGTTCGGCCGGCGCCAGCACGTTGATAACACGGCGACTCCCCTTGAAAATGGGTTGGTTCGGTAAATCTTCGCGGCGAGCCAACAGGAGCTTGTTCCTATATAGGCGCCCATCCGACCTATAGCACGGCAGGAGAGAAGAAAAGCGCCTTCGCGGCCGATACGGTTGCTTCGGTTGGAGTTCGAAGCATGCCAGAATGTAGGTTCGCCATGTCCGAGCCTCAAGCTCCGCTGAAAAATTTTCCGAAAAAGCATGATTACCTGGTGTGCATCGATTCCGATGGTTGTGCGTTCGACACCATGGAGATCAAGCACAAGGAGTGCTTCATCCCCAACATTATCAAGCACTGGGAACTGCAGCCGGTGTCGAAGTACGCGCGCTACGCGGCGGAATTTGTGAACCTGTACTCGAAGGACCGCGGTCTCAACCGCTTTCCGGCGCTGGTGCGGGTGTTCGATTTGCTGGCGGAGTGGCCGGACGTGGAGCGCCGCGGCGCGCGGATTCCGCAGGCGCAATCTTTACGCGACTGGATCGGGCGGGAAACGCGGTTAGGCAATCCGGCGCTGAAGGCCGAAGTCGCCCGTACGAACGATGCCGTGCTGGCGCGAGCTTTGCGGTGGACCGAAGCCGTCAATGAAAGCATTGCGGACATGGTGCGCGGCGTGCCTCCTTTCCCTTACGTGCGCGAAAGCCTGGACAGCATTTCTACGTGGGCGGACGTGCTGGTTTGCTCGGCAACCCCTGGGGAGGCCCTGCTGCGCGAATGGCAGGAGCACGATCTGGCGAAGTTTGCAGCGGTAATTGCGGGCCAGGAGATGGGAAGCAAGAAAGAGCACATTGCTTTGGCTTCCGCGGGTAGATACGACGCTGGCAAGGTGATGATGATTGGCGACGCCCCGGGCGATCGCAAGGCGGCTCAGGCCAACGGCGTCCGCTTCTTTCCGATCAATCCGGGGCACGAAGAATCATCCTGGGAAGGATTCTACCGGGAGGCCGCGGAGCTGTTCCGCCGGGGCGAATATGACTGCGGATACGAGGCGGCGCGGGTGGCGGAGTTCGACGCCCTGCTGCCGGATGTGCCCTGGTGGAAGAGCGGGGGCACGGCCGCGGGGGGACCGCTCCCTCACGGTCGCGGCTCCGACGCGGGGCCGCGCGCGTAAGCAAGTTAGAAGGCGAGTTCTTCCCTGCGAGTTGTGTGCTTTTCCAATTCCTTGCGATTGGCAAAGTAAGTGGGCTTTGCCTGGCTTCGGCTGAATAGCTTTTGCGCCTGATCGTCCCAGTGTCCCGATTCCGGATGGTCGCTCTCGCCTAAGGGGATGACCATATACGACTGCGGTGGCCTGGTGAGAATCACAATCTGAGTGGAAGTCTGACCGGAGTGCCCCACCATCTGATTGCCCATTTGGCTGAATGAGATGGCACGCGGCGTGGCCATGCCGGCCTCTTGCAGAGTGCCGCCGCTCACCGGCCAGGTGCGCGAGCCTCCCTGTCTGCCTACACGGAAGAACGTCCCGAATACCGCGGTGGGGCCGAATTCACCGTTCAAGCGCTGCTCGGCTTTGATGAGAGCCTCGTGGACGGCTTCGTCGCTGAGTGAATCCGGCGGGTCCACCGCGCGCCCGGTGTTGCCGAGGGCGGTCTTGAATAGATAGAAGCCGAGCGCGGCACGCGAATTGGCGTCGCTGCGGCGGTCCCATGCCACCAGCATTCTGGCGAACGCGCTTTGCGGGGCGGCGCGGCGGATTCGCTCCTGCCAGAGTCCGGCGTGCCAAACTTCGGGAGAGAAGGCAATAGCGATGGCCTGTTCCGCCGTCACATTCCGGGCCGCATCCAGCAGGTCCACCATCATGGCCGCGCGCTGATGCGGAGGGCGGCGGCCGTCATTATAAAGATACGGATGCTCCGCCCACGTTTCGGGCACCAGCGGCGATTCCTTCATCATTGCGAATGGCGAAACATTGCAGTTCTGCATGTATCCCTGCGGCGGATTGAGGGTCTGCACCAGGTCTGAAAAAGGATGGATTCCCTGCCATTCACAGTCTCCCGTGGAACCGGGCATGGGTCTCGATGAATCGCACCCTTTGGGACGGATGGGCACGCGGCCGTTGCGCACATAGTAGATGTCGCCATCCACGGTGCCGATCATGATGTTCTGCGCCATGAACTGGAGTCCGGCGAGCGCCTGTTTGGCCTCGGCAAGATTGTGAGCGGTGGCGATGCGCCATGCGGTATCCAGCATCCGATACTCGTTGGCATAGGGGATGGCCATGGAATATGCTTTGCCGTTTTTGTGGGCCACAATCGGACCGTGGTGAGTGGATTCGATGCGAACGTCCTGCCATTTCATCTCGCTGCCGACCTTCACCGGGATGCGCTCAGTGCGCACATCGAGCGGCCGCCATTCGCCCTTGAACTTATATTTGCCATCCTGGACTTCTTCTTCATAAGCGTCGGAAGTATCCGGACCGCCGGTGGTCATGGCGATGGAGAGAAACCGGTTGTGTCCCAGGGAGGGAAAGGGCAGACCGAGAATGGCCGCGCCCGAAAAGCTCAACTCGCCACCATAGATTCGCATTTCATAAAAGCGAAATTCGCCATACCAGCTAAGGTGGGGATCGATAATCGCGATGGGCGCATGCATGGCGGTACGCGCCGGGGCCAGCAGCATTTCGTTGGAGCCATGGTAAGCCACGGGATCGGGATCGATGCCCACGCGCTTCAGATCGCCGCCGGCTTCCCCTTCCGGCCAACCCCAGATGATGTAGCGGCTGAGGGCGACCATCTGCCATGGCTCCAACCGAGGCGCCCAGGAAGGCACCTGTTCGGGATGTTCCTGCATGAACTTCCTAACGCCCGCCTGGAACGCCTCGCAGATGGCGCGGATTTTTGGATCGAGGTCCTTATAATGCTGCTCCGCCACGAGGCGATGGCGCCACACCCGCTGGCGGTAGTCATGAAAAACGTACTCCTGCCCGAAAGCTTGGGCCATGCTGCCCTCGGCTTTTCGATAGTTGCGCAGCATCTCTTCCAGCCGGTCCTCGGCTTGCGCATATCCCGAACCGAAGGCCGCGCCCTCGGCAGTCGCGGCGAAGATGTGAGGCACGCCATATTGGTCACGCAGGATTTCGATTTCCCCGGCGGCCGCGCAGGGGCTAAGGGCCAGAAGGGCAAAGGCCAATAACCAAGCGAACTTCTTCATAACTGTCATGCTATTCCGTTACCGCAGCAACGCGGAAAGGGCCTTGAAGCGGTCGTGCCGGGCATCGCGCAGCCATTCGAAGACGGTGGATTCCGTGTTGGTCACCACGATTCCGGCGGTTCTCAGCCGGTCCATGGCATTGGTGTGGTTGGCGGAATTGCGCGAACAACAGGCGTCCGCCACCACGAATACATCGCGCCCGGCCGCGTGCAACTCAAGAGCGGACTGAAGAACGCACACATGTGCTTCCATCCCAGCCAGGACTACCTGCGAGCGGCCGGTACGCTCCAATGCTTGCATAAAGGAGTCGTCGCCGGCGCAGGAGAAGCATGTCTTCTCGACGCGGGGAGCGGCCGGCGGAAGCAGGTTCGACAATTCGGCGACGGTCGGTCCGAGGCCCTTTGGATACTGTTCCGTGGCCAGCACGGGAATGTCAAGACAGTTCGCCGATTGCAGGAGGATAGCCGCATTGGTTGCCGCGGCCTGGCGCGCGAAGGGATCCATGGCCGCGGCCAGGCGCTCCTGAAAATCGACGATCACCAGGACGGAATCGGCGGCCCCGGCTAAGATTGGGTGAATCACAAGAAGCGAACATCTTATCGCAAGATGCGCGATTCTTGCGCTGGCATGACGGCTCAGGGCTGTTTGGGGACCTGACGCGCGGCTTGCGGCGCACCATAAGTTACCACGGACTGCCCGACAAACTCGCGGCAGTTTTCCAGGCGCACGTCATTCAAACTGTAATTGCCAGCGTCATCGGTCGTCATCAGGTCTGAATGCTGCGGCAAAAGAAAGTCGGAGTTCCCGATGTGCATCAGATCGTAATGCATCGATTCTTCCACCATCAGCACGCCTACTCGCGGAGGAATATGGTCGGTCTTCAAATCCACCCGGACCAGATCGAGCGTCTCCGCGTCCACCCAGATCGAGCCCTTGAAAGCCACGATCGCCTCCACCGAATTGTGCCTGACCAGGTATTGGCTCTTCTCCTGCGGCACGCGGAAGTCGAAGCGGAACGTTTTGTGGCCGTCCCGTTTGGCCGTGCCGGCAAACTTAAACTCGGCAAGATTGGCCGCGAAAAGGCCATCTACATGCGAGCCCATGGGAGAACTGGCAATGGTACCGGCCGGCACCATGTTGAAAACCGGCTGTTCCTCAAATTGCGCATCCGCGGTCTTTGCGAAGAGTTCGCCATGGCCGGTGAACGCCACTTCCAATTCCAACCGATCCAAATGCTGGAAGCTCCCAGTGCGCGGCCGGACCGCGCGATCGATCACCTCATGGCAAGTGTAATTGGGAAGTTGCGACAGGTGCTTCATCATGAGAGCGCGAATGCGCGTCAATAATTCGTCGGGATCGTCGGCGGCAAGAGCTTTCGGCGCAAACGCCGCTATAGCCGACAGACAGAGCACCGCGCATCTTATGGCCCTGGAGCGGTCAATCCTGAGCATGACTTCCACCCGCGTAAAGCGATCCCACACAGACGCTTGATGGCGTTCGGAGGCCGGGGCGGCAAAACTAGAGGTGAAGCCCGCATACGGGCGGAAATCGAGTGTTATCTGAGGGGGCGCAGGGCTGCCCGCACCTAATCTGCCAGCGAAGTTAGAGAAACGTACCGGTTAGTACTGGCCGGGGTTGGCGAACGAAGGCGTGATAGTAGCCGGGTTGCCGGTCTCCTTCAGTTCGCGCTCTCGCTCGAGAACGGTGATACCGTGGACCATCCAGTCCTCAGCGGGCGCTCCTTTGAGGTAATGATCGAACCACGCATTGATGCGGCGGTGATAATCAAGCTGGTTGGGCTTCTGCGCTACGGAATGGTTTTCGCCTTCGTAGACCAGCATTACTACGGGTTTACCGGCGCGGCGGGCGACATTATAAAACTCGATGTCCTGATGCCAGTCCGATGCGCCGTCGTGGTCGCCGACCTCCATGAGCAAAGGCGCGCCCAGTTTGTTGGCGACGAAAGTGGAGGAGTTGCGGATGTACGATTGCGGATCTTCGTAGAGCGGCACCTGCATGCGCTCCTGTCCGACTTCCACGTGATTGGTTTCTGGAGCGCCGCTGTTCCAATAGATCTCGCCGACGCTGGAAGAGAGATTGGTGAGGGCGCCGCCCACCGCTCCGGCCGCGAACAGGTCGCTGTGGGTGAGGATGAAAGTGGTTTCGTAGCCGCCCCAGGAGTGACCGGTCAGGCCTACATGGTGGGCATCGATCATTCCGGATGCGAGCATCTTCTTAACGGCGGAAGTCACGCAATCGAGCGCGGAGATGCCGGGGTCGCGCGGCTTGAAGACGATGTCGGGCCGTAAGACGAAGTAACCGTGCTGCGTCCAGACCGCGGGGTTGTAAGTGCCGCGCTCGGAAGGAGCCGTCCAGTTATGCAACTGGTTACTCTCGATTTCGTAAATCTGCACGATCATGGGGTACTGTTTGCCCTTTTCGTAGTTGGCCGGGTAATAGAGGGCGCCTTGCAGGCGGTCGCCATGGGAGTTCTGGTAGTCGATCAGTTGCGCCGGCCCCCAGGCGTATTGCGATGCGAAGGGGTTGGTGTCGGAGACGCGTTTGGGCGATTTCAGGTCGCCCGCTGCGGCGAAGAAATTGGGGGAATCGTCCCAGGCGCCGGATTCATAAACATACACGTCGGCGTCCTTGGCTTTCTGGAGGCCGCGGATGCTTTTGTCGGCGAGGATGAGCCGCTCTACCTTGCCGTTCTCCAGGCGGGCGTAGCCGGTGCGTTTTGTCAAGCGACCTTCCAGGCTGAGGTAGACCGGCTTGTCGAGATCGATCCACTCATTGTCGCCACCCCGTCCGCCGCGGCCGCCGCGGCCTCCGGTTGCCGCGCCGGCAGCGGCGGGAGACATTCGCACGTAGCGGTGACGAATCTTTTCGGCGCTGCCATCGGTCAAGCGTCTCGGTTTGGCGGAGCCGTCAGGGAAAAGCTCCCACAGGTCCCAGGAGTCGTAGACAATTACGCTGCGGTCGTCTTTGGTCCAGCCGGCGACGCCATAGGCGGGTTTCTGCGCCACAGGGTAATCGTTCTCCTGATTGGTGAAGACGGTCCTGGAATCCTTGGTAATGTCACGGGCCGCGCCGGTCTGAAGGTCATAGACCCAGAAATCGCTTTCGCGGAAGTTCATGGCGTAGCGGCCGCCCGGACTGAATTCCACGGGCGGAGTGAGATGGGTGGCGACTTTCGTGCGCGCGCCGCTCTCCAGATCGACGCTATAGACGTCGGTGAAATTGCGGCCGAACATGGCACCGTCCTGATATGGAGTGGCGTCCAGGGCCAGCGCACGGCCGCCTGAGCGCGGCAAGCGGACATCTTCTTTCGGGTCGGGGGAAAGGGACGTGAGACGGCCGGAAGCGAGATGCCAGGCGGCGAGGGCATTGCGGTCGCGGTCGCGGGCCGCGGTGAGTTTCTGCTCGCTGATTACGTGTTCGTCCTGCCAATGCCAGACTTCGACCGTGGGTGGATCGGCGTCCGACTTCTTGGCCCCGGCTTTTTTCGGCCAGGCGGCAATTCCGACGTAGACGATGGAGCCGTCTTCGGACCATTGCGGAGCGCGCGCGGAGACGATGCGCTGGGGAGCATCCACATGGGTGGAGACTTTGCCGGCGCCGTTTTTCCAGGCGACCACAATGTGGCCTTCGCCGTCGTAGCCATCCTGCTTAATGGACCGAAACGCGGCCAGGTCGGCGGAATGTTTGCGCCAGGTGAGCGCGGAGAAGACGGCGGGCCCGGAATCGAGCACGCGCAAGGAGCCCGAACGCGCGTCGTACAACTGAATGGCATTGCCGACGCGGCCTTCGACGCCGACGGTCATGGCGAGGGCGGTGCCCTGGTCCTGCCACGCCAGGGAAGTGACGCTGCCGAAGGTGGTATCGGCGCCGGTGGAGAGGTTACGCACGATGACGACCGTGCCGGTGGGGTCGCGTTCGCTTTCCTGCGAGCCGCCGCCTCCGCCGCCCCGGCCTCCACGACCGCCCCGGCCCGCGCCGGCGGCGGGCGCGGCGCTATCGGACGCGGGCGCGGCCGGCGGGTACTTACGGAAAGCCACGTAGGCGTCTTCAGCGGAGAACGCGAACGATTGCACGTCGTCAATGACGGTGGCGGCGCCGGTGGTGAGGTCCAGCAGGTTGAGCTTGTTTTGCACCGGCCGGTGCGCCTTGGTGGCGCGTTCCTGCTCGGCCTCGGAGACGCCGGCGAGGCAACCCACCCAGCGGGAGTCGGCGGAAAAAGAAGCGCCCGTGCAGAAGTCCAGCTTGTGGTTTCCGTCTCCGGCAATGGCGGAGACGCGCAGTTCGCCATTGCCGCTGGTGCGGCGGATTTCGTAAGCCAGCCACCTGCCGTCGGCGGAAAGCGCGGCGGCGCCGAGCGTCTCCCACTTGCCGTAATCGGCCGGCGTTAAGGTAGGTTTGGGTTGAGCAACGCAGAGGAAGGTTGCACCCAGAAGACATAGGGCGAGCGCGAGGGACTTCATATTTCAGATGATTCTATCGCACTCGGGGCTGTAACAATTGGCGGGTGTTCACCGCGGGCGGCATCATTTGATTTAATACATCGTGAGGAGGCGGTGATGGAAACCTCTAGAAGAACGTTCTTATGGAGCGCGGCGGCAACTTCGGCTCTCGCCCAGAACTCCGGCGGTCTGACCGCCAAAGACGTTATCCAGCGAATTCAGAAGAACGTCGGCGTCCCGTGGCGGGAACAAACGGTGGATACGATTAAAGCCGGCAGCCCCGACACCCGGGTGTTGGGCATTGCCACCACCATGATGGCGACTCTGGACGTGGTGGAGCGCGCCGCCGCTGCCGGGCGGAACATGGTGATCACTCACGAACCGACCTTCTACTCTCATGAAGACAAGACGGAGGCGCTGCAAGAAGACCCGGTGTTTCGGTTCAAACAAGCCTTCCTGGGGGAACATGCGATGGTGGTGTTCCGGTTTCACGACCATTGGCACGCTCATCGTCCGGACGGCATAGCCACAGGCATGGTGCAGGCGCTGGGCTGGGAGAAAAGCGTAGACCCGCAGAACGCCGGCCA
>Ga0335081_10011836_pt1 | contig 14130 bp, 10 predicted proteins | sample Lox_Sample_35_FD_206713 | JGI IMG/M metagenome (GOLD analysis project Ga0335081, IMG submission 206713) | Soil microbial communities from Loxahatchee National Wildlife Refuge, Florida, United States - Lox_Sample_3.5 | ecosystem: Environmental > Terrestrial > Soil > Wetlands | place: USA... | reverse complement strand
AACGGCAGGACACCGGCAAAGATGGTGGCGAAACTGACGTCCTGCACGACACTCTTTATGACGAAAACATTCATGCCGACTGGCGGATGAATGAGGCCGAGTTCGACCGTCATGACGATAATTACGCCGAACCAAATCGGATCGAAGCCAAGCTGCGTGATCACCGGAAAGATGATCGGGATCGTCAGAATGATCATGGCGAGCGAGTCCATGAGGCAGCCGAGCACGATGTACATCAGCATGATCAAAGCGAGGACGCCGTAGCGGCCGAGGCCAAGCCCGGTAAGGAAAGCCGTGACCTTCTGCGGCGTCTGAGTGACGGTGAGGAAGTAGCCGAAAAGCAATGCGCCGATCAGAACCGTGAGCACAGCGGCCGCCGTCCGCACCGCCTGCAGCAGCGAGCGGCGGATCTCAGGCCCTTTCAGCTTGCCGCGCGCGATCCCGATGATGAGCGCACCCGATGCGCCCATGCCGCCGGCTTCGGTCGGCGTGAACAGTCCGCCATAGAGTCCACCAATGGCGAAGATGAAGAGGAGGAGCGTCGCCCATATGTCGCGCAGGCCCTTGAGCCGCTCCTGCCAGGAGTGCCGCGGCGCCGACGGCAGGAAATTCGGCCTGACCCGGCCGATGATCACGACCGTCAGCATGTCCATTGACGCGGCAATCAGCCCGGGAATGACACCGGCAATGAACAGTTTGCCAATATCCTGCTCGGTGATGATGCCGTAGACCGCTAGGACGGTGGAAGGCGGCAGCATGGCACCGAGCGTGCCGCCCGCGGCAATGACGCCGGTCGCAAACGACTGCGGGTAGTTGTAGCGCCGCATTTCGGGATAAGCGACCGTGGCGAACGTCGCGGCGGTCGCCACCGACGATCCGGAGATTGCGGCAAAGCCCGCGCAGGCCGCGATCGTCGCAATGCCGAGACCGCCCCTGAAGTGGCCGACGAACGAATTGGCGGCGCGGAATAGTTCGCGGCTCATGCCGGAATTGGACACGAACGCGCCCATCAGCAAAAACATCGGGATGACGCCGAACGTATAATCGGTCACCGTGCGCATCGAGGTGAGCCCGACGCTTTTGAGCGCCGCGCTGCCGCCGACGATATAGGCAAAGCCGCTCACCCCGACGAGCCCCATCGCCATGCCCACCGGCACGCGAAGCAGCATCAGTGCGAACAGGACGACAAAGCCGAGAATGGCGACTGCGTCGGTGCTCACTCGCGCCTCATTCGACCGGCTTGATCTGGTACTGGCCGCCGAGGAGCTCGGGATGGAAGATCAACCGGTAGGTCCGCACCGCGATCAGCAGAACCGCAGAAACGTCACCGAGCCATGCGACGAGAAAGAACGGCCACACCGGCAGACGCAGATCAAACGTGAGCACGTTATCGGCCCAAGTGCCGCGCACCTTGTCGAACAGCGTGTAGGTTTGCACCGTCACCACGAACAACAGAACCAGAGTGGCGAAAACGTCGATGAACCGCTTCAAGCGGTCGCCGACATTGGCATAAAGCAGGTCGACCGTAATGTGATTGCCGCGGTAGGAGGTTGCCGCGATGCCCCAGAAGATGAGGATGCCGAGCAGCAGTCGGCCGAAATCGTAGCTGTCGGGAATCTGCACGCTGAAGAAATAGCGCAGCATCACGGAGACGAAAATATCGAGCGCGACGATGCCGACGAAGAACGCGGCAATCAGCTCGATGCCGTCGATGAAGATATCCATCGCATTGCGCGCCGGCCGCATCGCTGCGGCGGCAGGCTCTGACGCGACGGTGACGGCTTCCGGCATCGCTCTGCTACCGTGGGGGACGGCAGCCGACAAGCTGCCGCCGTCGCGCGTCATCCGCGGTCAAAAGCCGGCGTTGTATTGCGTCAGCGCGGCCTGCAGCTCTTTCCAGATCGCGTCAGGATCGCCGCCGGCCTTCTTGACGCCGTCGGCCCAGGTCTTCTTCAACGGCTCGGCCGAAGTCTTCCACTCGGCAAGCTGGGCATCCGTGATTTTGTAGACTTCGTGGTCCGGTTCGGCCTTCATCTTTTCCAGGCCGCCGTGCTCGAAATCGACCCATGGATCGGCAAACTTGCCGGCCCATTCGGTCGTGCAGTGGTCGTCGATCACCTTCTTTTGCGACGGTGACATTGCGGCGTAAACCGCCGGGTTCATGAGCCACTGAAAGGTCACCGATCCGAGCGGCTCATCCATGTCGTATTTCGTCACTTTATCGATGCCGAACAACAGCATCGAGCCCCACGGGAAGGTGACGGCGTCGGCGACGCCCTTGGCCAGAATGTCGCGGACCTCGGGTGCGCTCGACTGCACGTTCGTGCCGCCAAGCAGCGTCACCCAGGCGGCTATCGTGCCTTGCGCGGGCCTGACCTTCATACCCTTGATATCGCTCGGCACCACGATCTTCTTGTTGGTCGAGTGCCAGGCGACTGGATCGAGTACGAAGGAGAAGCAGTAATGCACATCCTTCATTTCGCTAGAGGCATATTTGCGATACCAGGCGTCGATCGCGCGATTGCCGCCTTTGGCCTGGCCGACGAGGAAAGGCAACTCACCTGCGGAAACAATAGGAAAGCGACCGGGTTGATAACCCGGGTTGACGTAGACAAAGTCGGCAATGCCGTCGCGCGCCATGTCGTAATGATCGAAGGCCTTGCCGAGCTGCTGCGACGGATAGACCTTGTACTTGATCGTTCCGTTCGAGGCTTTTTCGATATCGGCGCCCCATTCCTCGATCGCCTTTTGCAGCGGATGTGATGGCGGCACCCAGTGCGAAAGCTTCAGCTCGAATGTCTTATCCTGAGCCGATGCGGTGCCAAGACCAAACGCAAAGGCGAGTGCGGCGAGACTGCCAAGCTTGATGGAGCTCCGGTGCATTCCAATTCCCTCCTCGAGATTTCCTCGCAGTTTTGATTGGCGTGGCGAAGAATGATTTTGGTCCACGCGCTCCCCCATTAGTTACAATTTGAACTACCACATTTAATCGCAGAATTCGGCCGCTGTACATCGAGTTTGCGCGGCATTCGCTAAAATTGTCGGCAATTGCGCAGGCCTTCCTGAACGCCGTCTCTGATCATTCTCACTGCGGCGCCCAAGCCTTAACCGGACCGCAGCCGCACCAAAGCTATGCCGTTCCCGAACAAACAACCGGCAGAGCGCGATCAAGCGCCGAACCCGGGGCTGCGGGGACGTCAAGATGTTTCGTCGCATCGTGTCATGCGGCATTGCTACCTTGGTTTTCGTACTGCCGGCCGCCACCAGCGGCGAGATACGGGCCTTCGCCGGCGACATCGTGCCATCGGTATCCGCCGTGTACGAACCGGTCATCGCACTCGCGCGCGACCGGGTCGACGATTCCGCTCAAACCGTAACACCCGTGCAGCAGACGCCTGACGGCACGGCAGACCAACAGTTTGCGGCGCTCGACCCTGCGGAAATCTCGGCCAAGCCGCCGGTGCCGATTGCCCCGGACATTCAGACCCCGCAACTCGCTGAACCGTTCGGTCTCAAGCTCGCAACGGTGGAGATCGGCGGCATCGTTGCGAAATGGAACGGTGTCGAGGCCGATATCCGCGCGGAAAGCGCGGTCCTGACGCGCTGCCGCACCGACATGGACTCATGCCCGCGCGCGGCGCGCGAATTTCTCGCTGTTGTTGCGCAAGGTAGAGCACTGAGCGGCCGCGCCCGCATCGGCGTCATCAACCGTGCCGTCAACATGGCGATTCGCCCGATGAGCGATCTGGCACAGTGGGGGGTGATCGACCACTGGAGCGCACCGCTCGAGACTTTCACTACGGGACTCGGCGACTGCGAAGACTACGCCATCGCCAAATATGTGGCCCTGATCGAAGCGGGGATCGCGCCGCAGGACGTGCGGCTTGTCGTTGTCCGCGACACGGCCGTTGGCGAAGATCACGCCGTCACGGCGGTGCACCTCGACAGCGGTTGGGTCGTGCTGGACAATCGCTGGCTCGTGCTGGTCGATGACAGGGACATGCGCCGGCTGCTGCCCCTGTTCGTGCTCGATGAATTGGGGGTCAGGCAACCGCTGCCGGGGGCCATACCCAATTCTCGGAATGCATCAGCGCCTCGCGGCGGCTCCAGCCTGGCGCCTGGTGCCGTCGACCTGCATCTCAATTGAGACGATCAGGCTCGCACCGCCGCGATCTACTTCGACTCCGCCTGGTAGACGCCGTCCCAGTCGGGCGGCGGCGGCTCTGATTGATATGCCGCGATACGCTCGACATACATGTCGTAGAGCCCAGATATGTCGAAGCCATTTTTGATCTGCCGGCCCTGCTTAATGAGCAACAACGCCTCGTCCCATTTCTGCTTTCGATAGCACTCGAGCATACGTGCATTGAGCTCGCGCAGCTCGCCGCACGCGGCATCCTGCTCGACTTCGCTTCGCCCCAGGACGGCGAAAACCGCTTCGGGCTCCTTCTTACCCTTCACCTGGATCAGATCGATCTCCATGGTGGAAAATTTGCTTTTGGCTCTCTCTGCGGTGCGTGAGCCGATCACCAGCGGCAGCCGGTAATCCTTGGTGCGTGCCTCCAAGCGCGATGCGACATTGACGGTATCGCCCAGGACCGAATAGTTGAAGCGGAAGTCGGACCCCATATTGCCTACGACACAGGGTCCGGTATTGAGCCCAATGCCGATGCGCAGCGGCATGTAGACACCGCCATTGGCCTCGGCTTCCTTTTTGAGTTCCTCATTTAGTACTGCCGCGCGCGCCTGCATTTCGAGCGCCGCGTCGCAGGCATTCACCTCCTGGTCCTCGTCGTCGACCGGAGCGTTCCAGAACGCCATGATGGCGTCGCCGATATATTTGTCGATCGTCCCCTTGCGCTCGATGATGGCGTTCGTCAACGGCGTCAGAAAACGATTCATCAGGTGCGTCAGGCCTTGCGGATCGTCCTTGTAGTGTTCCGAGATCGTCGTGAAGCCGCGCACGTCGCTGAACAGGATCGTCATGCGGCGTTCTTCACCGCCGAGCACGAGCTTCTCGGGCGACTTCGCGAGCTGCTCTACCATGTGCGGAGAAAGATAGTAGCCGAACGCCGACCTGATCTGCTGGCGCTGCTTCTGCTCGCGGAAATAGTTCACAAAGGTGAGCACGAGATAGATCAGCCAGCTCGACATCAACGGATAGGTGAAGTCGATCAGCAGGCTGTGCGCGGCGAAGAAATACCATGACAGCCCGATCAGGCCGGCGATCAGCGCCACGCCGAGACCGATGACCACGAGGGCCGGCAAGATCGGCGCCGCAACGATGATGGCAAGGCCGAGCAGGACGGCGATGACGATTTCGGCGCCAATCGCATATTCGGGATGCGAAATCTGCGACTTCGTCAACACGCCTTCGAGAATTTGCGCGTGGACCTCGACGCCCGGCATTGCCGGATCGAGCGGCGTCGTCTTGATGTCGAGCAGACCAGTTGCCGACGTGCCGATAAGAACGAGCTTGCCCTGCAGACGGTCAGGCGGCAGGCGGCCCTGCAGCACGTCTTTCGCCGACACGTAGCGCGCGGGGTCACTCCTGTTGAAGTGCACCCAGATCTGGCCGTTGCGGTCGGTCGGCACCGCAAGGCCGGGCACCATGACCGCCTGTACGCCGGCATCGGAGGAACGAATCTGTATGGCGCCGGCTCGCGTGACGATCCGCAGCATTTCCATCGTCAGCGATGGCACAATGCTGCCTTGTGCTTCCATGACCATCGGCACGCGCCGAACGATGCCGTCACGCTCCGGGTTGATCGAAAATAGACCCCGGCCCGGCGCGGCGTCCTCGACCGTCGAAACGTCGCGTAGTACGCCCGGAAATGTCACCAGGAACGGCGTCGGATCGGGGCCTATGATGGCAAAGCCGGTCTGCAAGGCCCGCTCGGCCTGTGTGATTGGCTGCGGCTTCGATGCCGCGGCTTCTCCGATAACGACGCCGCGCGCGTGCTTGATCGCGTCGGCCAGCACCTCGTCATTGCTGGGGAGTGACGCCAGCTTACGTTTAGTCTCGGCATCGAGGCCGCGGAAGCTGTCGACGGCGACGGCCGGCGACATGCGATCCGGCTCGGCGAAAACGATATCGAAGCCCATCGCGACCGCGCCGCCCTGCGAAATACGTGTGACGAGATCGGCCACGATGGTTCGGGGCCACGGCCATTGTCCAATTTCCTTGAGGCTCGCCTCATCGATATCGACGATGACGACCGGCCGAATCTTCTGCTCGCGAGGCAGCAATACCTGGTAAAGGTCGAAGGTGCGCAAGCGCAGTTCTTCAAGCGGGCGCGGATCGATCACGCGCAGCGGCACGAGCGCGAGCAACAGCACGAAGCAGACCGCACGCGCCACGCCGATTTTTCGCGCCCATTGGGCTATTTTCGTCATGACCCTGCGCAGCCGCTCTGCCGTCCGAACGGCCGCGTCGCCGTTCCGGTACGGCAGTTATAGCAAGCTTGGGATGCGAGAAAAAACAGCGGGATAAGCGAGGCGTCGGCTATTTCTCGCGGAACGACCGCATCAGCTGATCTTGCAGCGGCTTGATCAGATAAGCGAGGAACGTGCGCTCGCCGGTCTGAATGAACGCCTCGACCGGCATGCCGGGCGTGAGCTTCACATTACCCAGCCGGGCCGTTTCCTCGCTGCTCATCGAGATGCGCACTAGGTAATAGCTCTGGCCGGTGCGCTGGTCGACCGTGGTATCGGCCGCGACACGCGAAACGGTGCCGTTGATCTCAGGCGTCGTTCGAACGTTGAAGGAGGAGAACCGCAGCACAACAGGCTGATTGAGCTGAACGTGGTCGATGTCCTTGGGGTCGACCTTGGCCTCGACCAGGAGATTGTCGGACTCAGGAACGATGAGCATGATCGGATCGCCGGCCGTGATCACGCCGCCGACCGTATTCACCGTCGACTGGAATACGATGCCGTCCTGCGGCGCGCGAATGTCGGTGCGCTTGAGCTGATCCTCGGCCGTAACCTTGCGCTCGACATATTCACCGATCTTGCTTTCGGTCTCGCGCAGCTCCTTGGCGACGTCGCTGGTGAAATCCTGATCGACCTGGAGAATCTGCAGCTCGGTTTCGGTGATCTTGCCTTTCGCTTCTGCGGTTGATGCGATAAGCTGGCCGCGCTCGCCCTGAATCTTCGCAGCGTCGCGCTCAAGAGAGGTCAGACGGTTGAGCGGCACCAGGTTCTTCGCGCGCAAATCGCGGACGCCCGCCAGCTCCTGCTCGATCAGATCGGTCTCTTTGGATTTGGCATCGAGCTGCGCAGTCAGCCCGACGATCTGCTCGCGCAATTGTGCAATGCGTTGGCGAAGCTGATCCTTCTGGCCAATTCGTGCGTTACGCCGCAGCTCGAACAGCTTGCGCTCACTGGACAGCGCCTCCTTGACTTCGGGGTCATTGAGGCTCGTCTCAAATTCCTTGGGCACCGGAACCGAATCCGCGCCGTCGCGCTCGGCGCCGAGGCGAGCCTTGCGGGCGTAGAGTTCGGTGAGACCCTTGGTGACAATCGCAAGATTGGCGCGAGTCACGGTCTCGTCGAGCCGCACCAGTATATCGCCGGCCTTGACGTGATCGCCGTCGTGCACGCGCAGTTCGCCGACGACACCGCCGGTCGGATGCTGCACCTTCTTCACGTTCGAATCGACGACGACCGAGCCCTGCGCTATCAGCGCGCCGGAGATTTGCGCGGTCGAGGCCCAGCCGCCCAGGCCGAACGCCAGAACACCGACCACGATGCTGCCGGCCCAGATGTGCCGACGGATCGACTCACGTGACTCCGGGGCCGGATGGCTTACCATCAAGCTCCCCCTTGATCCGGGACAACCTTCAGCGCTCGCGGTGGCGTTGCCGGTTGGATGACGCGGTTGAGGACCTCTTCTTTCGGCCCGAACTGCTGCTGACGACCCTTGGCCATGACCAAGATGTAGTCGACGCCCGCGATCGCGCTAGGGCGGTGGGCCACCACGACGACGATTCCTCCACGCGCACGAACGCCCAGGATAGCCCGCGTTAAGGCTTCGTCGCCCTCAGCGTCGAGATTGGAATTCGGCTCGTCGAGCACGACCAAGAACGGATCGCGATAGAGTGCACGGGCGAGACCGATCCGCTGCGCCTGTCCGGCTGACAATGCATTGCCACTGTCGCCAACGCTGGTCTCGTAACCCTCAGGCAGGTTGACGATCATGTCGTGGACGCCGGCGGCTTGCGCGGCGGCGAGCACCGCCTCGGAATCCGGCGGATCGTCGAACCGCGCGATATTCTGCGCCACGTTGCCCGGGAACAGTTCGACATCTTGTGGCAGATACCCAATGTGCCGTCCGAGTGCTTCTGGCGGCCATTGATCGATACTCGCGCCGTCAAGCCGCACCGTGCCGCGCACCGGGCTCCAGACACCGACCAGCATGCGCGCCAGTGACGATTTTCCCGAGGCGGTGGGTCCGATCACGCCGAGCGCCTTGCCGCTGGCGATGGCAAAATTCACGTCCTGGCAGATGATCTTTTGTCCGCCTGGTGCCGTTACGGCGGCATTCTGCACAACCAGCGTACGGGCTGGCGGTTGCAATGGCATCACCTGTGGCTGCGGCGGCAGATGCGCGAGCAGACGCGATAAGCGGGCCCAGCTTTGCCGCGCACCGATGAAGCCGCGCCAGTTCGCGATGGCAAGATCGACGGGGGCGAGCGCGCGACCGCCCAAAATCGAGCCGGCGATGATGACGCCCATCGTCGACTGCTGATTGATCACCAGCCAGGCGCCGACCCCAAGCAGGGCGGACTGCAGCAGAAGTCGCAAGACTTTCGACATCGCGCCGAGACCGCCGGTGATGTCGCTCGTCTGCTGACTGGCGGAGACGTAACTGCGGTTGAGTTCGCCCCACCGCTTGGCGATGCAGCCGACCATCCCCATTGCGGTGATGGCTTCGGCATTGCGCCGGCTCGCCTCCAGCAACGCATTGCGGGCGACGGCATATTGCGTCGCGCTACGCGTGGGATGCCGTGTCGTCAGTTCGGTCGTGACGGTGATCGCAATGAGGATGATCGCGCCGGCAAGTGCGGTCAGGCCGATCTCGACGTGAAACATGAAGCAGATGGCGAGATAGATCGGCATCCACGGCAGATCGAACAACGCCACCGGCCCGATACCGGAGAGGAACGTGCGCACTGTATCGAGGTCGCGGATCGGCTGCACCCCGTCGCCTTTGCTACCGGCCTTGAGGGGAAGGCGCACGATGGCGTCGTACACGCGCAAGCCCATCGCTTCATCGAGACTGTTGCCGACCCGCACCAAAAGACGGCTGCGGATCGTGTCGATCACGCCCTGCGCGGCGTAGAGCCCTACGACCAGGATCAACAACGCAACGAGCGTTGGCACGCTGCGGCTCGGTAGTACGCGGTCGTAGACTTCGAGCATGAACAGCGCGCCGGTGAGCATCAGCAAATTGCTCATGCCGCTGAACAGTGCGATGGCGATGAACGCCCGCCGACAGGCCGCGAGAGCCTCGGCGAGTTCAGAACTCGCGGGCGCCTGCCGCGCCTGACCGAGCGTCTGATTCATCAGGGGTGCCTAACACCATTGGGGGCACAGGGCCATGTCCTGGTGCCACGTCCAGGTATTTCGCCACGTCCAGGCCCACGAGCGGCGGATACGTCATGCCCCAAAATAGCAGTATCCCCGACCACGAGTGCCCGAGACCTATAATAATCTTAGCATGCGATCCAATGGCGCCAGTTCAGGACCGTTAGTTAACATAGAATTGAGGCCCCTTCACGACCCTGGGGGCGACAAATCAATCAGTGCAACGAATATGCCACGGCAGACGCCGTGTCGCCACAGGCCGCCACTGGGTCTCGGCCCAGCTATTCGTCCCCGTCCCTGCCCCCTGCCACGGGGGCCGGCCGCTTCACCGATCGCACGAAAAGCCACGCCGCCGCGCGCCCCGCGAGGGGTGCGCTGCCGCGCCGTGGTTCAAATACTTGGCTGTGGTGATTTAGATCAGGAACGGGAATCGAGCGAGAGACCGATGCTGAACGCTTTCTGCCGCGTTGCACCTTCGGTCCGTCCCAACTTCTTGGCGATTTTGCTCGCTGCAGTTTTCTTGCGCGCCATGGTTTTTAGATCACGGACCTCACTTGTGGTCCAGGCGCGCCGCTTTTTTGATCGTTTAGCCATAAAACCTCCCTTTCAATTCAATGGTGGCAGCTTGTATCCCTTACGCGAGCAGAAGAAAAGTCGGCAGTTCGGTCGAGAGTCACAGTCAGTGCAGCCAAGCCACCGCCCACAGTCGCGCCCGGCGAATGCCGGTCCAGTTGAAAGTCCATTATTAGGTCCTTCTTAGCGCGACACGGCCGTTGACGCAAATTCAACTTGAACAAATCGAGGTCGTCTTCCGCTTTTTGTTTGCAGGATTGTTGTTTCAATCAGAAGGCGCAATGGCTCGCAATCGCATGACGAGCCTGCAAACCCTCGCGCGCCGACATGATTTAGACCCATTGATCGCCAGGATTCCATTCGACAAGCTGAAGTTCGCGAGCCGAATCGGAAAACAAATGAAAAAACCCCTTCGTCGAACGATATTTTTGTTTGCTCTCGTCTTCGCATCCGCGCTCGGTTTTAGCTCCGGCTGGGCTGCCGAAACACGTTTCGCATTGGTGATCGGGAATGATGAATACAAGGTAGCCAGGTTGGCCACGCCAGCGAATGATGCGGGGCTCATGGCCAGCGCCCTGCAGGCGGCCGGGTTCACCGTTACCGGTGCAAGAAATCTCGATCAGGCCACGCTACGGGAATCGTTCCGCGAATTCCTGGGTCAGGTCGCAGCCGCCGGCCCGGATGCGGTTGCCTTCGTCTACCTCGCCGGCCTCGGTTTGCAGTTCGAGGGCGACAACTATTTTGTTCCCGTCGACGCCGACATTCAGCGTGACGTCGATGTCCCGCTTCAGAGCATACGCGTTTCTGATTTGCTCCAGCCGCTGGCGGCGCTGCCGGGACGCGTAAAAATTGTCGTTCTCGATGCGGCAAAACAAAACCCGTTTGTTCCGAGTGGCCGACCCCTGGCAAGCGGGCTGGCTTTGGTCGACCCGATCCCCGCGATGGCGATCGCATTCAATGCGGCACCCGGGACGGTCGGGCCGCAGGAGCAAGGCCCGTATGGCGCTTACGCGACATCGCTGACCGAAATGATCGCGGCCGGTGGCCTTTCCCTTGACGATATCCTTGCGCGCGTGCGCCTGCGGGTCAGCGATCTGACACAAGGCGCCGAAGTGCCCTGGTCGGTATCCGCAATCAACGGACCCTTCTTCATGACGGAGCTGGCCGCGGGCGCGCCACCGCCGCCGAACGTCATGCCACTCGCCGAAATCCGCAGCAAGCCGATCCGAGAGTTTCCCAACGCCGAGGATGCCTACGCGGCTGCGCTCGAACGCGATAGCCTCGAGGGCTACCAGCAATTTCTGTCGATTTACCCGAATACCCCTTATTCACACCGCGTTGCCGCGATGCTCGCGATCCGTCGCGAGGAGATCGTCTGGCGCCGCTGCGTGCTGGCGAATACACCGCCGGCCTACTGGTCTTATCTGCGCCGCTATCCGCGCGGACCGCATGCGTGGGACGCGCGGCGGCGCTTGGCTCTGATCGGTGCAGCGCCCGAGCCGCCGCACGAGTTCGTGCTCTATGATTTTGGCGTGCCGCCACCGCCGCCGGAAGAATTCGCCTATATCGATCGGACCGTGGTGATTTTCGAGGGTCCTGGTTACCTGCCGCCGCCTCCGCCGCCGCTTTTCTTTTTGCCACCGCGACCCCGCGAGTTCGGTTTCCTGCCGCCGCCTCCGTCGCCCCGTGAGCGATTTGGCTTGCCACTTCCTGGCCCGACCGTGATGCCAACTTTCGTTCGACCGCCGCCGGCAGTCGCGCTGCGTCCAGCTCCTGGTGCGCCTCCCGGACCACCTGGCAGTCACGCGCCTGTTAGCGTTTCTCTCCCAGCTGCGGTTGTTCATGGCGGTCCACCGAGCGGTGGTGCCGAAAGCCATCGACTTGGCGCGGCTGGAGGCGCGATCGGAGTTCCATCGCCACCACCAGCGGCGGCGCCGCCGGCGACCGCGCTCGGTAAGCCGGCCCCGCTGCCGCCACCAGCGCCACCAACCGGTCCGACTCCGACCGTCGCCAAGCCGTCGCCGTTGCCTGCGCCGCATCCGGGCCCATTACCGACTGTCGGCAAGCCTGCGCCAACGCCACCTCCGCCGCCGGCTGTCGGGGCAGCGCCCGCCCTCGGCAAGCCCGTACCGCCACCGCCAGTCCCGCCGTCCCCTCCGCCAGCCGCGACCACGCTCCCCGCGGTCGGGAAACCGGTGCCACCACCGCCGGTACCGCCACCACCAGCAACCACTGTACCTACCGTCGGCAAGCCGGCGCCGCCGCCCCCACCACCGCAAACCGGACCGGCGGCCACGGTCGCGAAGCCCGTTCCACTGCTGCCGCACCCTGCACCATCGCCGACGGTCGCGAAGCCTGCTCCGCCTCCGCCGCCTCCGCCCCCGCCACCATCGCCGGGGCCGGCCGCCTTGAAGCCTGCGCCACCACCTCCGCCGCCTCCACCTCCGCCTGCAGCGACCGTGGCGAAGCCTGCCCCGCCGCCACCACCGCCGTCGCCACCGCCGCCTGGACCTGCAGCCGCAAAGCTGCCACCCGGAAAACCGCCGGCAAAGCCTGCCTGTCCGGCCGGACAGACGCTCACGCCGCAAGGCTGCAAATAACGTCGCGATTGGCGCTGCGCCCGTGACACCGCGGTCACAGGCGCGGCGAAGCCGATTGACGGCTAACGATTGTGAAAGGTCGGCCGACTATTTTGACCGCGGTCGACGGAGTGATGGATTTGATGCTGACCGTTCTTGTGAGCTGCCTGTTCGGCGCGGTATCTGCGATGATGCTTTGGGCTGCGGGCTCGGCATCGGAAACGCGCAATCAGATGATGCGGCGCGGCGGCAAGCTCGCTCCACCCAAGGCGTCCTGAGCGCCGCGAGCGCTCCTCATGCGACTGCAGCCTCGCCTCTGCGGCGTTCTGCTCTGCGGCTTCGTTCTCACCGCGACGTCGCATGTTGCCGCTCAGCCATCATCATCTTGCCATGGCGGACTGCAGCGGAAGGATGTGGCCGAACTCCTGTTCGGTCGGGAAATCGGTAATCACCTCGGCGTCAACGACGCCGACTGGACGCACTTCGTCGATCGGCAAATCACGCCGCGGTTCCCCGACGGCCTCACCATGAGCGATGCCGTCGGCCAGTGGCGCGACCATCGTAGCGGCAAGATCGTACGCGAGCCGTCAAAGCGCATCGAAATCGTCCTGCCCGGTACGCCTGATGACGAGGCGCGTCTTGAAGAAATCGTCGGTGCCTACAAGCGGGCCTTTCACCAGCATTCCGTCGGTCTCATCGTGCGATCCGCCTGCGTCGCATTCTAGCGAGAACACGGACTCGGGGCTTGCGGCCTGCAGGCGTCCTTCCTAACTTCCTTCCCGACGGCGGTCGCAGGGAAGCGATGAACGATGAACGAATGCGGGGACGAACTTAAGCTTGTCGCACTCGACAAGGACGATATCGAGGTCGTTTCGGCACACGTTCAGGATGCCCTTGTTGGCGTAGCCGAAATCTTCTGGCAGCCGCGCGACCACCGTTTCCTGATGGTGCTCAATCGCTTTGATTGGATGGCGGCGGTCGACGCCAGGCCGGAAATCGCACCCGTCACCAAGGTCGACTATCGTCGCTGCCGAACCGCGCTTCGTTTCGAGCGCGTCCTCGCCTGCAAATGTCGGGGTATCGACCCCGCGAACAAGGCGGCGCAGCTCAATCTTCTCGCAGTCGAATTCGCCGAGCGCGATGCGCCCGCGGGCGTCGTGACCCTGACGTTTTCAGGCGGCGGCGTCATCCGCCTCGAAGTGGAGTGCCTTGAAGCGGAGCTGACCGACCTTGGCGAGGTTTCCGCGGCGGCGCTGCGTCCCAATCATTTCGCTACCGGCTCGGCCACCGCGTAACGATTAAGCGGGTTCCGGGTGCCGCTGCGTCGGTGCGGCGAACAGTTTCATGAGCACGACAATGACAGCGAGTGTCGTCGCATAGGCGATGA
>Ga0335081_10011834_pt1 | contig 14131 bp, 9 predicted proteins | sample Lox_Sample_35_FD_206713 | JGI IMG/M metagenome (GOLD analysis project Ga0335081, IMG submission 206713) | Soil microbial communities from Loxahatchee National Wildlife Refuge, Florida, United States - Lox_Sample_3.5 | ecosystem: Environmental > Terrestrial > Soil > Wetlands | place: USA: Florida... | reverse complement strand
TTGCGATCGGAAAGATCGCGCGACTGCGCCACCGTCGACATGACCAGATGAACTTCGACGAGCCAGGCGACCAGCTCGGTGTCCGCCGCATTGAGGCCGAGCCGCGGACACAGCCGCCGCGCAATGCGCGCGCCGGCCACCGAGTGATCCTCGACGCGCCCCTTGGCGATGTCGTGCAGAAACAGCGCGACGCACAAGACGGTGCGATGCTCCGGCTGGATGGTCTTGATCAGGTCATTGGCGAGGGTGAATTCGGGATTGCCGCCGCGCGCGATCTCGTTGAGCACGCCGATGCAGCGGATGAGATGCTCGTCCACCGTATAGTGGTGATACATGTTGAACTGCATCATCGCCACGATGCGGCCGAACGAGTGGACGAAGGCGCCGAGCACGCCGGCTTCGTTCATGCGCCGCAGCACGGTTTCGGCGTCGTTCGTCGAGGTCAGGATTTCCAGGAACAGCCGGTTCGCTTCCTTGTCATCGCGCACCGCCTTGGTGATGAGCTTGAGCGAGCGCGTCGCCGTGCGCATGGCTTCGGGATGGAAGGCGAGATTGTGCTGCTGCGCCAGATGGAACAGCCGGATCAGGTTGACCGGATCGCGGCGAAATACGTCGGCGCGGGCGATATTGATGCGGTTGTTGTCGATGACGAAATCGTCGGTGCCGGACAGTTTTTGCGGGCTCGGCGCCGGACGCAGCCGCGCGATCACCCGGCTCAACACCGGCGCCGGTTTGGCCTGACGCTCTTCCAATCCGGCGCAGAGGATGGCGGTCAGATCGCCGACGTGCTTGGCGGTGAGGAAGTAGTGCTTCATGAAGCGCTCGACGTCGCGCAGTCCGGGATGCGCGGTGTAGCCGAGCCGCACCGCAATGTCGCGCTGCACGTCGAACGACAGACGCTCCTCGGCGCGGCCGGCGAGGAAATGCATGTTGCAGCGGACCGACCAGAGAAAATCCTCGCAGCGGCGGAACATCTTGTATTCGTCGTCGTCGAACACGCCGCGCTCGATCAATTCCTCCGGCTCGCGCACGCGATAGACGTATTTGGCGATCCAGAACAGCGTGTGCAGGTCGCGCAAGCCGCCTTTGCCGTCCTTGACGTTGGGCTCGACCAGATAACGCGATTGGCCGGCGCGGCGATGGCGTTCTTCGCGCTCGGCGAGCTTGGCGGCGACGAATTCCGGCGCCGTGCCCTGCACCACTTCCTTGTCGAACCGCGCCGACAGCTCGTTATAGAGCTTCAGGTCGCCCAGCAGGTACCGGGTTTCCAGAAGCCCGGTGCGGATGGTCATGTCGGCTTTGGCCTGCCGAATGCACTCGTCGATCGATCGGGTAGCGTGTCCCACCTTGAGCCCGGTGTCCCACAGGCAATAAAGCAGCGCCTCGGCGACCTGTTCGCTCCAAGCGGTCTTTTTGTACGGCAGCAGAAACAACAGGTCGATGTCGGAGCCGGGCGCGAGCAGGCCGCGGCCGTAGCCGCCGGTCGCGATCACCGCCATGCGTTCGGCTTCGGACGGCACTTGCGGCGGATAAAGCTCCTGACGCGTGAATTCGAACAGAATGCGCAGGATCTCGTCCTGCACCTGGCACAGCCGCTCGGCGCAGCGCCGGCCGTGACGGTCCTTGAGCAGCAGCGCTTCGGCTTGCTTGCGCGCCTGCACCAGCGCCGCTTTGAGACGCTGCGCCACCGCCGTGCGCAATTCGCGCTCGCGGCCGGCATAGGTCGCCGCCAGCGCCTTAAGGTCGGCGGTGATCGCCGCGGCATCGATCAGTTCGACGCCGGCACGGTGGGGTCGTTGAATGTCGAGCATGGTGCATACGCATAGCCGAGCCGGCGCAAACTGTCATCGCCCGGCGGCGTTTGGCAAAGGACGGCGCACAGCCTCCGCTCTTTGGGCCGACCGTTTCGAATCTCGCGCCAGCCGCTAGGATATAATTCCAAATTCGGTCCAATAGAAGCATCTTAAAGGAATAAAAATATCTCCAACCGGCATCGTCTGAATCACGATGAATCGGCCGCATCCGCCTTGTGCGCACCACCATGGCCTTTATACAAAACGCCCAGAGGAGATTGCACACCATGGATGCCGCCGGGCTGCGCGCGCTGCAGGCGCCGATCAATGAGCGTTACAAGGCCGATCCCAAGGCCGGCTTGATCACCTTGCGAGCGAAGGGCGCGCTCGACGACACCGGAATCGCCTGCAAGGTGGAGACCGGCCGCGCGCTCGCCGTCGCCGGCCTGCATCCCGCCACCGGCGGGTCGGGCCTCGACTTGTGCTCGGGCGACATGCTGCTGGAGGCCTTGGTGGCCTGCGCCGGCGTGACGCTCAAAGCCGTCGCCACCGCGATCGACGTTCCACTGAAGGCCGGCATGGTGAGCGCCGAAGGCGATGTCGATTTCCGCGGCACGCTGGGCGTCGCCAAGGAGGTGCCGGTCGGCTTCGCGCAGATCCGGCTGCGCTTCGACCTCGATACCGAGGCGCCGCAGGACAAGCTCGATCAGCTCCTGAAACTCACCGAGCGCTATTGCGTCGTTTATCAGACCATCAAGAGCGGCCCGCGGGTCGAGGTCAGCCTCAAACGCAAATAGGCCCATCCTGGCCGGCAGGAGCGGGCCGGTTTGAATCGTTGCCGCGACGTTCGGAATCGCGGTAACGCCTGCGGCTCGCTGCGTCCGTGATCAAAGACCCATTGGATGTATCATGTTCTCCCCCGACCTCATCTTTTGGTACGAGCTCCTCCTGAAGATGGTGCTCACCGCGCTGGTCGTCGTCATCACCTCGGTTGCGGTCGAGCGCTCGGGGCCGTTCATCGGCGCGCTGATCGCCGCGCTGCCGACCGCAGCCGGTGCCGCCTACACCATTCTCGCCATCGAGCATCCGCCGAGCTTTATTGCCGCGAGCGCCATCGGCAGCGCCGCGACCGGCGCCGCGGTTTCGATTTTCGCCCTTGTCTATGCGGTGCTGGCGCAGCGCCGCGGCCTTGTCCTCAGTCTCGGTGTTGCGCTTCTGGTGTGGTTTGCGGTCGCGGCCCTGCTCCGTCTGGTGAACTGGACTCCGTTGAGCGCCGTAGCGCTCAACGTCGTTGTCTTCGCCATCACCATTCCGCTGAGCTGGCGCTATCGCGCCTCGGGACCGCCGAAGAAATTTCTCCGCACAGCCTTCGACATTCCGCTGCGCGCGCTCGCTGCGGCCATCGTCGTCGCCGCGGTGACCACCGCGAGCTACAGCATCGGCTCGTTTGCGTCCGGCGTGTTCGCCTTGTTCCCGATTATTTTTTGCTCCTCGATCGTGATCCTGCATCCGCGCGTCGGCGGCAAAGCAACCGCCAGCATGACGGCTCATGCCCAGATCGCTTTTATCGGGCTGGCGTTGTCCTTTCTTTTTGTTCATTACCTGGCCGAGCCGCTCGGCTCGTGGGCGGCTCTCGCGATCGGGCTTGGCGTCGCCGTCGGCTGGAGCGGCCTGTTGTTGCTGGTGCGGCTGTGGACGATGCGGCGTGCCGCACAAAAGGCTTAAGTCCGGTTCAATGCGGATTATTGCTGATGCTTGGCCAGTTGCGCCTTGAGCGCGTAGAGCGCTTCGAGCGCTTCGCGCGGCGACATTTCGTCGGGATGCAGCGCGCTCAATGCCGCGACCACGGTGTCGAGCGCGCCGTCGGGCGGCGTGGTCGCCGGACGCGCCGAGGCGAACAGCGGCAGATCGTCGATCAGCTTCCGCGCCGGCGAGGTTCGATCCTCGGCCTCGATCTGCGCCAGCACCACCTTGGCGCGCTCGATCACGCTTGGCGGCAGGCCGGCAAGCTTGGCCACCTGGATGCCGTAGGAACGGTCGGCGGCGCCGGCCACGACTTCATGCAGAAAGACGACGTCGCCTTGCCATTCCTTGACCCGCATGGTGGCGTTGTGCAGCCGCGAGAGCTTCGATGAAAGCGCCGTCATTTCGTGGAAGTGGGTGGCAAACAGCGCCCGGCAGCGATTGACCTCGTGCAGATGCTCGATGGTCGCCCAGGCGATCGACAGCCCGTCGAAGGTGGCCGTGCCCCGGCCGATCTCGTCCAGAATGACCAAGGCGCGCGCGCCCGCCTGATTGAGGATCGCCGCCGTCTCCACCATCTCGACCATAAAGGTCGAATGGCCGCGGGCGAGATCGTCGGCGGCGCCGACGCGGGAGAACAGGCGATCGACGATGCCGATATGCGCGGCCCGCGCCGGCACGAAACTGCCCATCTGGGCCATCACCGCAATCAGCGCGTTCTGGCGCAGGAACGTGGATTTTCCCGCCATGTTCGGTCCGGTGACGAGCCAAATGCGTCCCGCGGCAGTTGCCGCCGTGACTTCGCTCGGCGGCGACAAATCGCAATCGTTGGCGATGAACGGTCCGCCGCTCGCGATCAGCGCCTGCTCGACCACCGGATGGCGGCCGCCGCTAATGGCAAAAGCGAGACTGCCGTCGACCTCGGGACGCGTGTAGTCGCGCTCGACGGCGAGCGTGGCCAGCGCGCCGGCCACGTCGAGCAGTGCCATCGCGTTCGCCGCGTCCTTGATCGTCGCGGTCGCTGCGGTCACGGCGGCGGCGAGGCGGTCGAAGATTTCCAGCTCGAGCGCCAGCGCGCGTTCCGCCGCGTTGGCGATCTTGGCTTCGAGCTCGCCCAGTTCCGTGGTGGTAAAGCGCACCTGGCCGGCGGTGGTCTGACGATGAATGAACGTGGCGTTGAGCGGCGCGGCCATCAATTTCTCGCCGTGCTGCGCCGAAACGTCGACGAAATAGCCGAGCACGTTGTTATGCCGGATTTTCAGGGCGCGGATGGCGGTGGTCTCGGCGTAGCGAACTTGCAGCGCGGCGATGACGCGGCGCGACTCGTCACGCAACGCGCGCGCCTCATCGAGCGCCGGTTCGTAGCCAGCGCGGACAAAACCGCCATCGCGCCGGAACGCCGGCAGTTCGTCCGCCAGCGCCCGCTTCAACTCGGCGGCAAGCGCGCCATCGGGCCGGCGCAATGCCGCAACGGCGCGTGCGAGCTCGGGCGGCAGTTCACCGGTCGCCGCAAGCCGCGTGGCAAACTCACCCGCCGCGAAAATCCCGTCGCGGATCGCGGCGAGGTCGCGCGGACCGCCCCTGCCGACGACAATGCGCGCCAGCGCACGGGCCAGATCGGGAACTGATTTCAGCCCGCTGCGCAAATCGTTGCGCGCGTCGGCGTGGTCGACAAAGGCCGCCACGGCATCAAGCCGGTGCGCGATCTCGGCCGGGTCGGTCAGCGGTGCGCCGAGCCGCTGCGCCAAAAGCCGCGAGCCGGCGGCGGTGACCGTGCGGTCGATCGCGGCCAGCAGCGAACCGCGCCGCTCGCCGGACAGCGTGCGAACGAGTTCGAGATTGCCGCGCGTCGCCTGATCGATTTGCAGCGTCGCGCCGGCCGCTTCGCGCGCCGGAACCGACAGCGGCGGCCGCTTGCCGAGCTGGGTGCGTTCGACATAGGTCACGGCGGCCGCCGCCGCGGTAAGCTCGATGCGCGAAAACGTACCGAACGCCGCGGTGGTGGCCACGCCGAAGAACGCCGCCAGCCGCCGCTCCGCGGTGGCGCCATCGAACACGTCGCGGGTCAGCGGCGTGAGCGCCGGTAGCGAGCGCAGATAAGGCGCGAGCTCGGTGTCGGCATAGAGCGCGTCCGATACGATGATTTCGCCCGGCTCGACGCGCGCGATTTCCGCGGCGAGCGACGCCCGGTCGCATTCGGCGACGCGAAATTCGCCGGTCGATATGTCGATCCAGGCCAGCGCAAAGCGGTCTTCGCCGGACGAGGCGCGGCTGCGCGCCGCCGCCAGGAGATAATTGTTGCGTTTGGCGTCAAGCAGCGAATCCTCGGTCAGCGTGCCGGGCGTCACCAGCCGCACCACGTCGCGGCGCACCACGCTCTTGGCGCCGCGCTTGCGCGCTTCCGCGGGGTCCTCGAGCTGCTCGCACACCGCGACGCGGTGACCGAGCGCGATCAGCCGATGCAGGTACTCGTCCGCCCGCTCGATCGGCACCCCGCACATCGGAATATCGCGGCCGAGATGCTTGCCGCGCTTGGTCAGCATGATGCCGAGCGCCCGCGAAGCGGTTTCGGCGTCGTCGAAGAACAATTCGTAGAAATCGCCCATCCGGTAGAACAGCAGACAATCCGGATTGGCCGCCTTGATCTCGATATATTGCTCCATCATCGGCGTTATGCGACCGGCTTCGTCGGGCGCCTTGGGCGTCACGCGAGCGGCATCATCCGCCGTCACCGGCGTGACGCCGCGGGCGGTTTCAGGCTCCGCGGTATCGGTCGTGACGGGGCGAGTGGCGTCCATGCGGCAGACGCTAGCAAAAAAATGGATGTCCCGCCCGGCCTCGTTGCCGGGCATCCACGGCTGACGCGATTTCGCCTGGCGCTGACGCCAATGGAGCTGGACTAAGCCGGCCGGCGCTCGAGCGGCACGTAAGTGCGCGCATCCGGGCCGCTATAGAGTGTAAGCGGGCGGATCAGAATGTTGTTTTCCATCTGCTCGAGCGCCTGCACCACCCAGCCGGGCACGCGGCCGATGGCGAAGATCGGCACGAACAGATCGCGTTTGATGCCGAGCAGGTGATAGACCACGCCGGAGTAGAAATCGACGTTCACGTTGACGCCGTGGCGCGCATAGGGCGCCATCGCCGTCACCACCGCCTGCAGAATCTCATACCAGCGCGGCTGACCCATCTCCTTGGACAGGCGCTCGACGCCGGCGCGCATGTGCCGCGCGCGGGGGTCCTCGGCGCGATAGACGCGATGGCCGAAGCCGGTAATGGCCTCGCCGGCCTTGCGCTTCTCCCGCACATAGTCGGCCGCCCGCGACGGATCGCCAATTTCCTCGGCCATCTTCATTACGTCTTCGGCGGCGCCGCCGTGCGCCGGCCCCGACAAGGCGGCGATCGCCGCGGTGATGGCGGCGTGGAGATTGGCCTCGGTGCCGATGACCACGCGCGCGGTGAACGACGAGGCATTGGAGCCATGCTCGGCGTGCAGCACGAGATCGCGATCGATCAGTTGCGCGGCGTCGGCGCTCGGCTTGTCGCCCTTGAGCATCCACAACAGATTGGCGGCGTGCGACAGTTCCTTGCTGGCGGCGACGGGCTCCAGCCCTTCGCGCAGCCGGGCATGCGCCGCGACGATCATCGGCACCTGCGAAGTCAGACGGATGCCTTTGCGCAGCACCGCCGCGCGCGAGTTGTCCGCGGTTTCGGCGTCGAAGGCGGCGAGCGCCGACGCCGCCGTGCGCAACACATCCATAGGATGCGCGTGTTTGATGGTGCGGATGATGTCGAAAATCGGCGCCGGCAGTTCGCGCGCGGCCTTCAAGGCGCGATCAAACTCCGCGAGCTGGGCCTTACTCGGCAATTCGCCATGCAGCAACAGCCAGGCGGTTTCCTCGAACGTCGAATGCTCGGCGAGGTCGTGAATCGAATAGCCGCGATAGCGCAACTCGCCGATGCGTCCGTCGATGAAAGTGCATGGCGAGCGGTCGAAATAGACCCCCTTCAAGCCGCGATGAATCTTGATCGGTTCGTTTGTTTCAGTCATCTATGCCTCGTTACTCCGTATCCGAACTCGCCATGAATCCCATTGAACGCTGTTTCGATACAGCACGCGGTCGTCATTTCAAGATCGTTTTGCCGGAAGGCGATGACATTCGCGTGCTTGCCGCCGCGCGTCGTCTCATTGATCGGGAAATTGCGCGTCCGATCGTGCTCGGTGCAGCCGACGCAATCACAAAGGCCGCGCTGACCGCGGGGATCGACCTCGACGGCATCGCGCTGATCGATCCGCGCAGCGATGCGCGCACGCAAAGCTACGGCGCGGTCATTGCCGCAACGCGCGAGACCATGACGCCGGCGATGGGCTGGCGTCTCGCAGCGAAGCCGCTTTATTTTGCCGGCATGATGGTCCGGCAAGGCGATGCCGATGCCCTGGTGGCCGGCGCGGCCAATCCGACGCGCCGCGTCATCGAAGCCGGATTGATGACGATCGGGCTGGCGCCGGGCATCACGCTGCCCTCGAGCTATTTTCTGATTGCCGTGCCGAATTTCCTCGGCCAGGGGCCGCGGTCCTTCATCTTCGCCGATTGCGCGGTGAACGCCGATCCGACGGCGGAAGAGCTCGCCGACATCGCGCTGGCGTCCGCGGCCAGCGCAAAAAATCTGCTCGGCAATACCCCGCGCGTCGCGCTGCTGTCGTTCTCGACCAAAGGCAGTGCCCAGCATGCGCGTGTCGACAAGGTGCGCCACGCGCTCGATCTCATTCGGTCGCGGGCGCCGGACCTGGCGGTGGACGGCGAATTGCAGGCGGATGCCGCCGTGGCGCCCGCCGTCGCGGAAAAGAAGGTCAAGGATCTCGGCGCCGTCGCCGGTCGCGCCAACGTGCTGATTTTTCCCGATCTCGACGCCGGCAATATCGCCTACAAGCTTGTGCAGTGGCTGGGCGGCGCTACGGCCGTCGGGCCGTTCTTGCAAGGTTTTGCCAAGCCGATCAGCGATCTGTCGCGCGGCGCCTCCGTCGACGATATCGTCACGACCTGCGCCGTGGTGCTGGCGATGGCCTGACCAGCAAGCGTCAAAACAAGGGTAGGCCAACACGCCGAAAGCTCACGTTGTCAAAATGCCGCCGTCCACCGGAATGACCGTTCCGTTGATGAAGCCGGCGCGTTCGGAGGCAAGGAACGCCACCAGGTCGGCAATGTCCGCGGTCGTGGCCAGCCGGCCAAGCGGAATACGCGGCAGGATTCTTTGCCGCGCCGCGTCGGTCAGCGCGGCGTGCGTCATGGCCGTGTCCAGGATCGCCGGCGCCACTGCGTTGACGGTGATGCCGCTCGGTCCGAGCTCGCGCGCCAGTCCCATGGTCAGCGCCACCACGGCGGCCTTGCTGGCGCCATAGAGCGTGTTGCCGACCGAGCCGCCGCCGCGCATGGCGGAGATCGACGCAATGTTGATGATGCGGCCGCGGCGCGCCGCCGCCATAGCCGGGCCCGCCGCTTTCACGCAATTGATGATGCCGTCGATATTGACCCGGGCGATGCGGTCAAATTCGTCGGCCGGCAGATCGGCGAGATGACCGGTCGAGAGCAAGCCCGCGGCATTCACCAGAATTTCCGGCGCTCCGCTTTTGCCGGCCACAGCGGCGAAGGCCGCCGCGACGGCATCCGCGTCGGCGACGTCGATGACCACCGGAAAGGCGGCGCGGCTTTCGCGCGTGATTGCGTCGGCGACACGCGCGGCCGCGCCTGCGTCGCGATCGGCAACCCAGACCGTGCAGCCTTCGGCCGCCAGCAGACGCGCAATCGCCTCGCCGATGCCGGCACCGCCGCCGGTGACGAATGCGGCGCGACCTTTGAGGTTAAGATCCATCTCGGTCGCGCCGCTTGTTTGCCCTCAGCCGCCGAGTGCCGGCAACGTCTGATCGATCGCGATGTCCTTCTGATGCCGATCCGTCATGGCATAGACCGACAGCGCGCTGATGAGGCTGACGATGAGGACGTAACCGCAGATCAACCAAGGCTGATTGCCGCCCAGCGGCAGCAAGGCCGTCGCGATGATCGGCGTCAGTCCGCTCGCGAATATGCCGGAGAACTGATAGACGAACGAAATGCCGGTATAGCGGACCCGCGTATCGAACAATTCGGAGAACAGCGCCGCTTCCGGGCCGTAGACCGCCGCATAGATGATGCCGAACGGCACGGCGACCGCGATGACGGTGAGGATCGGCGACGCCGCCCCCATCAGCCAGAACGCCGGAAATGTCAGCACCCCTATCAGCAAGCTGGCGATGCCGAACAGCGGCCGGCGTCCCATGCGATCCGACCATCGGCCGCAGATCGGCAGCATGACGATCATGATTCCCGAAGCGATCATGATCGCCGCCAGGGCGACCTGCCGCGACATGTGCAGCGTGTTGGTGAGATAGAAAACCAGGAACACGCCGTAGATATTGAAGGTCACACCCTCGATATAGCGCGCGCCCAGGCCCAGAACGGTGTTCTTGGTATGGGTGCGAAACATCTCGGCGACGGGCACGGCCGCGATCTTGTTCTCCTGCTGGGCCCGCGCGAAGGCCGGCGTCTCCATGATCTTCAGCCGGATATAGACGCCGATGACGACGAGGACGGCGCTCAACAGGAACGCAATGCGCCACCCCCAATTGAAGAAGTCATCGTTATTGAGGAGCGACAACAGACTGACCACGGCGGCGCTGATCAACAGCCCCGCCGGCACGCCGATCTGCGGCCAGGTTCCGTAGAAGCCGCGCCGTCCTTCCGGCGAGTGTTCGACCGCCATGAGCACCGCGCCGCCCCATTCGCCGCCGATGCCGATGCCCTGGAAGATGCGAAGCGCCAGCAGCATCAGCGGCGCCCAAACGCCGGCCGTGGCGTAGGTCGGCAGCAGGCCGATCAGGAAGGTCGCGATGCCCATGATCAGGACGGTGAGGATCAGCACCGTCTTGCGTCCGATGCGATCGCCGTAATGACCGAAGATGACGCCGCCGATCGGGCGAGACAGGAATCCGACGAACGAAGTGACGTAGGCCAGCAGCGTCGAGATCAGGATGTCGGAGCTGGGAAAGAACAGTTTATTGAGCACCAGCGCCGTCATCGTGTTGTAAAGAAAGAAATCATACCATTCGATCGTGGTGCCGATCGCGCTCGCGAAAGCGATGGTCCTCATCGACGTCGTTGCACCGCCGCCCTTGTTGTAAGCCTGTTGCATTTTTCTCTCCCCTCTCACGTTATGAACCGGCGCGCTCAGGCCGCCGGCAGTCCCAGCAAGCTCCGCGCCTCGGCGCAGCTTGCGGCATGGCGCCCGTATTCGCCGCACAGTCCGGCGAGGCGGGCGACCAGCTCGGCATTGCTCTTCGCCAGCCGGTCCTTGTCGAACTTGATATTGTCCTCGAGCCCGGTGCGCAGATGGCCGCCGAGTTCGAGGCACCAGCGATTGACATCGAGCTGGTGCCGCGCGATGCCCGCGGCGGACCATGTCGCGTCCGGCATGATCTCCTTGAGCTCGCCGATCAGGAATTCCAGCAATTTGCGCCGCGCCGGCAGCGCGTTGGGAATGCCCATCACGAATTGCACCTGGCACGGCCGCTTGAGCAGACCGCGGTCGGCGAGCGCCTTGGCGTTATAGAGCATCGCCACGTCGAAGATCTCGATCTCCGGCTTGACGTTGTTTTGCAGCATCGACCGCGCTAGGTCTTCGACAAGCTGCGGCGGATTTTCATAGATCTGCGCCGGAAAATTCACCGAGCCGGTGGCGAGCGACGCCATGTCGGGCTTGAGTTCGAGCATCCGGCCGCGCTCGCTTTGCTCGCGGCCGCGGCCGCCGGTCGAGAACTGGATGATCATGCCGGGGCAGTGCTTGGCGACGCCTTCGCCGACTTGCGCGAACAATTCCGGCGCGGAGCTCGGCGACTCGTCGGGGTTGCGCACGTGGATATGGGCGACGCTGGCGCCGGCTTCGTAGGCTTCGTGTGTCGACTCGATCTGCTCGCTCGGCGTCACCGGGACCGCCGGCGTGTCCTTCTTGCGCGGGATGGCGCCGGTGATGGCAACGGTGATGATTGCGGGCGTGGTCATGGTCATGCTGCCGCCGCGGGCTGTTTGACGATGTGAAAGGATCGGATGTCGGGCCGCAGCGCGATTTCCTTCATCAGCGTGATGAGCGGGGTCGCGGCAAGCGGATAATCGGTCTTGATCGGCCCTGCGGCCTTGAGCGCCCGGTATTGGCCGTCGGAATAGAATGCTGCGAGCAAGAGATCGTCGTCCGAGGCGAATGGTCCGCGTTCGCGCCGGATGCGCGGAATGCCGGGCTCGATGAGGTCGCCGGGCCGGGCCGTCGTCGCGGCCGCCCCTTTGGCGATGCGGTCAAAGAGATTGGGGTCGATCGGGCCGGCGATTTCGCCGTAATAGCCGAGCACGTATTTGCGCACTTCGTCGGGCACCGTGGCGTAGCGCTCCTTGCCCATGACGTTGAGCACGGCCTGGGTCATGACGAATTGCGCGAACGGGCTGACGATGATCGGATAGCCGAGGTCGTGGCGCACGCGCGCGGCTTCTTCCAGTACTTCGGGCAGACGGTGCGCGATGCCGAGCGGCGCCAGTTGCGATTTGAGATTGGAGATCATGCCGCCGGGCATCTGATGCTCGTAGTGAAAGGCATCGTGCTCGACGATGTGTCCGAGCGGCTTGCCTTCGCGCGCGGCGATGTAGCGTAGCCGCTCGGCCACTTCGGATACCGGCGCGAGATCGAGCGGCACGGTGAAGCCGTCGCGCCTGGCGTTCTCCACGAAGCTTTCCGTCGCGGGATGCGACGCGCCGTTGGCCAGCGTGGAGGTCGCCGTATGCACCACGTCGACGCCGAGCTCGATGGCGCGGAGCGCCGTATAGGGGGCGAGGCCGGTGAGACAATGCGAGTGGAGCTGCAGCGGCAACGCGCCGCAAACCGCCTTCAGCGCCGGCACCAAAGTGTGCGCGCGCTCGGGCGTGAGCAGCCCGCTCGGGTCCTTGATGAAGATGGCATCGACGCCGAGCTTGATCAGCTCGCGCGTCTTGCGCGCGTAGTAATCGTCGGTGTGAACGGGGCTCAGCGTGTAGACCACGCCGCCGGCGGTATATAGGCCGGCCTTCTTCGCCGCGCGCACCGGCACTTCCATGTTGCGCATGTCGTTGAGCGCGTCGTAGGGCGTGTGGTAGCGGATGCCGTTGGCGAAAATGCGCTGCGCCGTCAGTTCGACGATGTCGTCCGGAAAAAACTCGAACGTGAACAGGCTTTGCCCGCGCGTCATCACGATCAACGGCGTGTTCTTGACCCAGCCGCTGAGGATGCGCATGCGCTCCCAGGGGTCCTCGCGCAGATAGCGGACGCAGACGTCGAAGACGGCGCCGCCGGCGAGGTCGATGGCTTCAAAGCCGGCGCGATCGAGCCGCGGCGCAATGTCGGCCATCATCGCCGTGGTCATGCGCGTCGCCCACAGGCATTGATGCGCGTCGCGCAGCGTCACGTCGACCAGCCTGATGGTCTTGCCGCTCGTCATTGGAGCGCCCGCCATTCGTTCTCGATCCAGCGCGTGTGAATTTCGCCGCGGGCGAATTCCGGGCGCCGCAACAGCGCTGCGTGAAACGGTACCGTGGTGGCGATGCCGGCAACCTCGAAGCGCGCCAGCGCCGACGCCGCGGTCTCGATCGCGGCCGCACGGTCGCGTCCGGTGACGATCAGCTTGCCCAGCATGGAGTCGTAGAACGGCGGCACCACGTAGTTTTCATAGACATGGCTGTCGAGCCGGATAGCGCGGCCGGACGGCGGGCGCCAGCGCTTGAGCATGCCGGGGGAGGGACGAAAATCGTGCTCGGCATCTTCGGCATTGACGCGGAACTCGATCGCCGCGCCGGCCGCACCGTTGGACGGGCGCACCGACAGCTTTTCTCCCGCGGCGACCTGGAACTGTTCGGCGACCAGGTCGCTGCCGACGATCATTTCGGTCACCGGATGCTCGACCTGGATGCGGGTGTTCATCTCGATGAAAAAGAATTTGGCGCTCGCGGCGTCGTAGATGAATTCAATGGTTCCGGCATTGACGTAATTCAGCGCGCGAATGAGGCTTACGGCCGCTTCCGCCATGGCGCGCCGCGCCGCCGGGTCGAGCACCGGCGACGGCGCTTCCTCGATCAGCTTCTGGTGGCGGCGCTGGACGCTGCAATCGCGCTCGCCAAGCTGGACGTAATTGCCATGGCTGTCGCCAAACACCTGAATCTCGATGTGACGGACCTGCGGAAAGAAGCGCTCGAGATAAACGTCGGCCTTGCCGAACGCGGCGGCGGCCTCGGCGGTCGCTTGATCGAACAAGGCCGCGAAGGCGCCCGCTTCCGGGACGATACGCATGCCGCGGCCGCCGCCGCCGGCGCTTGCCTTCAGGAGCAACGGATAGCCGATCGCATCGGCGCGCCCCTTGGCTTCGGCCGCGGCGGTGAACCCCTCGCTCGAACCCGGCACCACGGGAATGCCCAACGACGCCGCGGTCTGCCGGGCGGCGACCTTGTCGCCCATCCGCGCGATGACTTCCGCGCTCGGACCGATAAAGGTCA
>Ga0335081_10011832_pt1 | contig 14132 bp, 14 predicted proteins | sample Lox_Sample_35_FD_206713 | JGI IMG/M metagenome (GOLD analysis project Ga0335081, IMG submission 206713) | Soil microbial communities from Loxahatchee National Wildlife Refuge, Florida, United States - Lox_Sample_3.5 | ecosystem: Environmental > Terrestrial > Soil > Wetlands | place: USA... | reverse complement strand
CGATGCAGGCTGGAATGATAGTACAAAAAGGGCTCGGTTGACGGCCGAGAAAGGAGCTCTTACGCCGGCTACGCGGGCTTGCGTTCTTCCACTTTGCCCACGGCTTACGCCGTGAGCTACCCTCTAACGGGCGCTTCGCGCCCTGACCCCGACACTCATTTCTGCCCGGGAGTCGCCGATTCCTGTGGATCTCAGATCTGCGGCAGGGCTTCGCAGCGATCGATCACCGCCGCTACTCCCAACTTGCGATTGGGCTTGTCCTCTTCCACCCGCACCACGGTGGCCTGGCAGCACACCCATTGGCGGCCGAGCTGCTGCAATTCCGGAGGCATCATGAGCACGATCTCCAGCTTGGAATTCTCCTCCACCTTGTTCTGGGTGAAGAAGAACAGGCCGCGCGAACTGACGTCTTTGAGCTTGACCTGGGCGCGGTTGGAATCGCGGAAGCTGACACTGGCCGGGAGCTGCCATGGCACCCGCTGTGCCGCGCGTTTTTCCTGCTTGGGTTTGGGCATAGTTGACCTGTGAGAAGGGCGCGTGAGCCGCATCATAAACTACGTCGGGGCCGGTTCAGCTTTTTGCACCCAAAAGATAGGCCGTCCGGGCCCCCCCTTTGGGAAAAATATCGTCTTGTTCTGAATTCAGAACAAGCACCGATTTGCCCCGACCCAGCGGGACCGAGGACTGCCCCGGTTTGTGGCAGGGAATCCCCCAAAAAGTGCTTCGTCGTGGCCGGCGCTCACACCCGGCAAAGCCCGCTCCGGCCTCTGAAATCAAGGCCTTGGGCGAGTCCTGGGAGAAGCTGGGTCGTGGATAGCCATTTGTTCTGATTTCAGAACAGGGCGACTGCTGACGCAGAGAATACTTTGTTTTTGGGGGAATGCATGTTATAGGCGAGTACTGGGAGGTCTTTACATAATCGTGGGACAAGCCGGTCAAACCCTGCTAAGACTGCGCAAAGAACTGGGGCTTACGATCCGGGACGTGGAGGCTGCCAGCGGGCGCATCGCCGCCCGTCATGGCAATGAGGACTTCGCCATCTCGCCCAGCCGTCTCTCCGATATCGAGACTAAGGGCATTGTTCCCAACATTTACCGGGTGTATTCGCTGTCGGTGATCTACCGGCGCGACCTGCGGGAGATGCTAGCCTGGTATGGCGTTGACTTGAACGAGACGGCTGCCGATCTGGCCCTCTCGGAGCCTCCTAGGTCCCACATTTCAGAGGCTTTTGACAGCGTGCTGGCGGTGAATGTGCCGGTCCGCATGGACCCGGGATTTGACCTCCGAAAGACGGCCAACCTGGGGCGCATGATCGAGCGCTGGGGGCTGGTGCCGCTGGCCTACCTCTCGCAGTTCACACAAACCAAGCACACCTACGGTTACATCGGAACTGAAGACTTCACCATGTATCCGGCGCTGTTGCCGGGATCGTTCATTCAGGTGGATGAGTCGGCCAACAAGGTGGCCGAGGGCACGTGGCGCTCCGAGTATGAGCGCCCCATCTATTTCGTGGAAATGCGCGATGGTTACACCGCCTGCTGGTGCTCGCTCAAGGGCGACTACCTCATCCTGCAACCCCACCCGCTGTCGCCGACGCCGGTGCGCATGCTGCGGCAGTCGCAGGAGGCTGAGGTGCTGGGACAGGTAGTTGGCATCGCCATGCGCCTGGATGGCTGGCGGCCCGGGGGCGGCCGGGAAGCGCCCCAAGCTAACGAAGAAGGGACCAAAGGGCCGCGACGACTGAATTGAAGTGAGCCTCCGAGCCGCCTCCCAAGCTGGGAGGGACCAGCAAGCGCGGCTCGCGCAGCACATTTTCCAGATATTCCCTGACCTCGAAGCTCTGGGCGGCCGCCGCGCGCGTCACATCCTCCAAGAGCCGGCGCAAGGGCGTGCGCAGCACCTGCAAGAACAAGCCACGATGCACTTCCGCTAGCGTGCGCTGCATGGTTTCTTCGCCGTAAATCCGCTCCAGACCCCAGTGCAGGTACCTGCCGTCGGCACGTAGCTGTGCCACATATTCCAGTTTGCCCAGCACCCCGGGAATGTTGGCCAGAGTGCGCTGCAAGAAGTCGTCTTTGACGGCCAGCAGGGTCACGTCACATGTTCCAGTTTTAGAAAACCGGACGCCACCAGGATTTTCCGCACCGCGATTCTCCGCAGCGGCAGAGTCGGGACTGCAAGTTTACTTCGCCCGCGAGGAGAATTCCCGTGAAAAAGCTGGTGCATGTTGTGCTCTTGGGTGTAGCCCTGCTGGGTGCTGTATCAACCGCGTTTGCCGACGGCGGAGATCCCACGCCGGGCACGCCGCCGAAGGTAGCGATGCGATAGCAGGCCAGGGGCAGGGCGTAGGCTGATAGCGGAAGGCTGAAATCCAAAGGCAAGCGGTCGATTGCCTGGTTGACAAATAGACATTGCCGTTGGGGATGGCAGGATAGTATGCTGTGACATCTTCCGATGTCACTGTCGGCCATCGACTACCTGCTGTGGGGGGCAGCCACTGTTCTGCTGCTCGTCACCTGTGGGGCGCTGCTCAAGCGGAAATTGGTGGAGGAGCTTCCGGCTTTTTCCGTCTATGTAGCCTTCCACGTGGTGCGCACGGTGGTGTTGTTCGCGATCTATTGGCTGTACCTGCATCACCGGACGAGCTATGCCGATTACTTTTACGTTTACTGGACTGCGGAAACCGGAAGCATCGTCCTGGGATTCGCGGTCATTTACGAGATCTACGGTAAGGTATTTCAGAATTATCGCGCTCTCCGGCAGCTCGGCGGCATCTTATTCACAGGTGCCGCGGTGGTGCTGCTGGTGGCGGCCGTACTAACGGCGGCCGCGGCGCCAGGCGCTGATGACCCAGGGGTCGTCAGGGCGGTGTTTCTGCTGGAGCGCAGCGTGCGCGTGATGCAGTGCGGGCTGCTGGGGCTCCTGTTTGTGCTGGCGTTTTGTTTCGGATTGCGCTGGCGCAATCGGGTGTTTGGGATCGCCTTGGGTTTCGGGCTATTCGCCAGCATAGAGCTGGCGGCGGTTGCGGTGCGCTCGCAGGTCGGCGTAGCCGCCTCCGCCACCTATTCGCAGGTAGCCAGCGCGGCGTATTCCTGCGGCGTGTTGATCTGGGTTTGCTACCTGGTGGCGCCGGAGCCGGCGCTGCAATACCGGGGCGCAGTGCTGCACCACGACTTGGAGAAGTGGAACCAGGCCTTACAGGAGATGCTGCAACGATGATTACAACGAGCTTGTTGATCGCCCTCGCGGTGGTGGCTGTCGGGGTGCTGTTCTGGGCTTTCCGCCGCCATCACGGTCCCGTGCCGGAGTTGCAGTCCCTGGAAGAGTACACACGGCCGGTGGACCTGGCCGCCTTCCGTAACCTGATCGATCCTGGCGAAGAGGACTACCTGCGCTCGCAACTGCCGGCGCGCCAGTTCCGCCCGCTCGAGCGGCAGCGCCTGCGTGCGGCGCTCGAGTACGTCGAGCGCACCACCTACAATGCCGCCATCCTGCTGCGTGTGGGAGAAGCCGCGCGCCGCGATCCCAACCCCGAGGTAGCGGCCGCGGCCGGCGAACTGGTCAATAACGCCTTGAAGCTCAGCATGAACGCCAGGCTGGCGACCCTGGTGCTCTACGCGCGGATCCTGCTGCCGGGTGCGCGCATTTCGGTTGGCCGGATCACCGACACCTACGAGAACCTGACCCTGGGATTGGTGCGGCTGACGCGTCTGCAAGACCCGGCCTTCGCCGCTCGCATCTCCGCCGCGGTCTGAAGCGGCGTTTTAAATGAATCGGGCTTTCTTCCCTATCTCGGAGAGCCGGCAACTTTCTTGCTGCGCAGAGGCGCGGGGGTTGCCGGCTTGCCGGCTTCATCGGCGCTGGGCAAAATCTCCCGCAAGCACCAGTCGATCCGCCCCACAGCCTGCCGGATGTCCTCAATGGCGGCGGAGTCGGCCATGGACAGAACCGAGCGGCTGATGATCACCTGCAGGGCATTGCGCGTATGGTGGTTCATATCGGCGACGATGCCCATGAGCTGGCGCTGCCGCTCGAGTTGATGCTCATGCCGCAACTGTTGCGCAATCCCCAGCGCGAACACCAGCCCACTGAGCAGGAAGTTGTCGAGAAGTGTGGCGTCGCGGCGGAGGCCGTGGTGAACAAACCAGGCGTCGATGGAATAGACGGCCACGAAGATCACAGCGGCGGAGAAGGCCGCCCACTTGAAGCGCAATGCGGCGTCCAAAAAGCGTCCGGGCGGGCGGTCTGAAGTTGGCGGGCGTGGCTCCAGGGTCATGTCCCATCAGGTTATATCCTACCGTGCGGCCTCGTAAAGCACATGCGTAAATTGGGTAGTGGGGCTTTAGCGTGGAGATGCTTTTTCACGGCCCGCACCGCAAAATCAAGTCTCCCGGATAATCCCGAGGTGCTTGGGGTCTTTGCCGAAGCATTCCGGGGTACAGATTCCCTTCACCGCGTCGAATGCCGTGTGTATGTGGTACTTCATTTTGGCCGCGAGTGGGTATTCGCTGCGAAACAGGGCGAACGCGGAAAAATCAGCGAGCTGGATGAAATAGGAATCCTTAAGCCCTTGCTTTCTTCGGGCTTGGGGCTAAAATGACAGTGGGTGTCAACCCTGTCCTTTGGCCTCGGCCCGAGGATAAGCCCTTCGATAGCTCTAACTATCGAGGGGCAGCTATTTGACAGCGTGGCGGGCGTGGAGGGAATCGAACCCCCGACCATCGGCTTAGTAGGCCGCTGCTCTTGCCCAGGGTGACCTGAGAGTTTCCGCTGAGCTACACGCCCGCTTCCCATAACAGATATAGCCTATCAGTTTACTGGCGAGTAGCCAATAGGGAAACCAATAAATTTATCGCTTGCATTTTAGCCATACCTTGGTAAACTAGCCCGTAGGGAAAGGGAGGTTTCCAGTATGGCAAATGTAGCGCCCATCGCAAGCTCTAACAAGAAGAAGCGGACGCGTAGCCCGGCTTACCCTTTCGTCAATCTCGAAACCGCTATTACGCGCGCGCAGGAGTTCTTCGATAAAGAACAGCGGAACGCGGCCAACTGGAACGTCGCTGTGAAGCACTGGGGCTTCGTCGAGGGCAGCAGCAATGGAGCCTCAACATTGGCGGCTCTGACAAGTTTCGGCCTGATGCAAGATGAGGGAATTGGCGAAAAACGCAAAGTGCGGTTGACACAGAATGCGCTCCGTATTCTGCTGGACAAGAGGCCGGACTCCAAAGAACGCACAGACTTGATTAAGCAGGCGGCCCTCGCCCCGAAGATTCATCAACAGCTTTGGGACAAGTGGGGGAACAATTTGCCATCCGACGCCACGCTGCGACATACCTTGCTACTTGAGTGGCCGACCCCATTTAACGAAAACGCTGTTGATGGTTTTATTCGCGAATATAAGGACACCATCGCATTTGCAAAACTCACTGAATCTGATACAGTGGCGTCGGAGGTTAAGAATAACGGCGACGCTGGCGAGTACGTCCCCAGGATTGGTGATTACGTCCAATGGGAGCACAATGGTGTTCTTGGATTCCCCGAGCCGAAGAGGGTAAAGGGGCTCTCGCCAGACGGGACTCATGCTTACGTTGACGGGCAGTACGGAGCGGTGCCGGTAGCCGAATTGCTCCACGAATCCCCGCCAGTCAGTCCTCAGACTCCGCCCGATCCGAACCGGGTACAGCGGATTCAGTCGCCGCCAAAAACGCACATGCAGGAATTCGTGGTTCCTCTCTCGGACGGAAGCAGGGCGGTGTTCCAATGGCCGAACGTTCTCCGACAAGAGGACGTGGACGATCTGAAGGATTCACTGAAGATCGTGGAACGTAAGATTTCTCGTTGCATGACCGAGCGGAATGCAGGGCGGTCCGAAACCGAAGAAAGCTGAGATTGATACACCATGCCCTGGAACGAGGTGGTTGAGCGGGTTACGCCCTACATCGTAAAGATTGAGACGCCGACTGGCAGCGGGACTGGTTTCTTGTGCCTGTATAACGACAGCCGGAACTTTTGCGGAATAGCTACGGCGCATCACGTCGTCGCGGATGCGGATGAGTGGCAGCAGCCGATGCGGATTAAGCACTCCCCCTCAAAGACTAGCGTGTTCATTAAGGAATCAGATCGAGTGATCTTTCTCGACCAAGCAACTGATTCAGCCGTCATTCTCATCGCTAGCGGACAGCTTAACCTGCCAGAGATGCCGATACCACTGCTCCCAAGCGACAGCGTCCTTGCTATCGGCACGGAGGTCGGATGGATGGGGTTCCCGTCCATCGCATCCACAACTCTGTGTTTCTTTAGTGGAATCGTTAGTGCCCATCAACGGAAGAAGCATACCTACCTCATCGACGGCGTTGCTATTCATGGCGTCAGCGGGGGGCCGGTTGTCCATTCTACGGCTGCTGACGGGGTTCAGATCGTCGGGGTTGTGTCCGCCTATGTCGGTGGAACCAGCACGCCTGGGTTGCTCTACGCTCGCGATGTTTCTCATTTCCACGACACCGTAACCAGAGTTAGAAGCCTCGAAGAAGCGGCACGAGAGGCCACACGGCAAAAGAAAACCCAGCAACAAGAGCAACCCGCCGCGCCGTCGATCACTCAACCTCCAGAATTGGCCCCCGCGCAAACGGAGCTAAATCCGGCACCGCCGCAGGATAAGCCAAACTTATAACTCATCTCCACCCTAAAGCACCACCACCCGTGAATTGCCGGTGTCCCAATCTGACACTACCCGGAGACGGAGCGCCTGCGCGGGCGAAGTGGCCAGGAGTCAGTTCGTGACCGGCGTCCAACCTGTCACTGACTCGGCCTGTGGCGGCGCACCACATAATCGTCTGGCAGAGATTGCGCGGCCGGCGGCTTCCTTGGCATGGGTTCCCCGGCGTTAGGCAGGATCTCGCGCAGACACCAGTCGATCCGCTGGACGGCCTGCCGGATCTCCTCGATGGCTTTGCTATCGTTGATGGACTGAAATGACCGGCTGACGATCACCTGCAGGGCATTGCGCGTGTGGTGATTCATATCGGCAATGATGCCCATGAGCAAGTGGTGTCGCTTGAGTTGACGCTCGTACCTCAACTGTTGCGCGATTCCCAGAGCGAGCACCAGCCCACTAAGCAGGAAATTGTCCAGGAACGTGGCTTCCGGACGCAGGCCGTGCCGCGCAAGCCACGCGTCGATCCAATACATGGCTGCGAAGACCACGACGGCGGAGAACGCCGCCCACTTGAAGCGCAACACACCAGCGGGCCAACCACGGGCGCGCGGCTGAGGAACCATTGGCGTAACGACCCTCCGAAGAGAAGCTCGTATCGAACACATCCTACCGTGCGCAATGCCCAAGAGAGTGTAAAGATGAGTAAATTCGCGGCCACCAGTGCGCGGATAGGAATTGCCCACGGAGCGACACATGCGCTCGATTTCCGCTCCACTTTTGCCAAAGGCCCGGTCATCGTTTGGTTTCGAAGCGGCTATCCGCCGTCGTCTGCCAATTGGTCACATCCTCGATCCACCCGGATCGCGTGACCTCGAAACGATCGAATTGGGCGACATAAGGCTTGATATCGAGCAAGGGGGTTCCGTCCAGCACATCCACATCGCACACTCGAAGAAGATTTCCACGAACCTCCAACAGGCGGACGGGCGAAATACCAATCGGATTGGGACGAGCCGGTGCTCGGGTAGCAAATATCCCATGCGACCGATGAGGATCGAGATAAGGGCTGACAATCAGACTGGAGTGCTCGCAGGCCGCGCGATCAAACCAGTACAAGAGCCAGATCCGTTCAAAACCATCCAAGTCCTTCAATCCGTCGATGAATTCCGGAAATAGCTCCACCCTGCCTTCTACGCCCTCGGCGGCACGGGACTGAATCGGCGTGCCACTGGCTTGCTGGAAGGGGGAATGAATCAAGCCTATCGGCTTTAGCTGCACAGGGTTCTGCTCCTTCAGATAGTACTGGCCACCACACTACCAGCCGCTATCCAAACAGGTGAAGGACAACAAAGTGGCCGATATGGGCGGCGGCGTAGGCCACAACGCTCATGTACACAAACTGCAGCGCGGGCCACTTCCAGCTATTGGTCTCGCGGCGGACAACCGCGATGGTCGAGATACACTGCATGGCCAGCGCAAAAAAGATGAGCAATGCCACCGCGCTGGCGGGCGAGAGTTCGCGGCGCAACGCCTCCTGCAACTCCAGGCCGCGCGAGTCAGGATCCACTCCGTACAAGGTCGCGAGCGTTCCGATGATGGTCTCGCGGGCCGCCAGCGAGGTCACCAACCCCACCCCGACTCTCCAGTCCAGCCCCAGCGGCGCTACCGCCGGCTCAATGGCGTGCCCCATCATCCCGATGACGCTGTGCTGAATGTCAGGCGCGTCACCGTGCCGGAGAGGGAGGTGCGCCAATATCGCCAGGGCAAACGACACCAGGAGAATCACTGTGCCCGCGCGGAATACAAAGGCCTTGGCTCGGTCCAGCACCCGGAGGCCAAGCGAGAGGGGAGTCGGCCAGCGGTAGGGCGGCAGTTCCATGACGAAATGAGTGTCGGAACTCCTCAGGATTGAGGACTTCAACACCCGCGCTGTGCCCACCGCCACGACGAAGCCCAGCAAGTAGAGCGCGCACATCGCTGCCGCCCGCGAACCGAACAGACCGCCGGCAATGTGCCGACTGGGCACAAACGCCGCGATGACCATGGTATAGACCGGAAGCCTGGCCGAGCAGGTCATGAAGGGCGCGATGAGGATGGTGGCCAGGCGGTCGCGCTTGCTCTCGATGGTGCGTGTTGCCATGATGGCCGGCACCGCACAGGCGTAGGCTGAGAGCAGCGGTATGAAGGCTTTTCCATTCAGCCCAACTTTGGCCATGGTGCGGTCAGCTATCACCGCAGCCCGCGCCAGGTAGCCCGAATCTTCCAGGATGCCAATCATCAGGAACAGGAACATGATCTGGGGCAGGAACACCAGCACGGCTGCCGTTCCATTCCAAGCGCCATCGATCAGGATCGACTTCCATATTCCACCGGGAAGCGCGCCAGCCATGAGTGCGCCTAGCCTCTGGAGAGCGTATTGCAGGAGGTCCGAGAGCGGCTGGCCGACGAGGAAGATGGATTGAAATACCGCCGCCACCACCAGCAGGAAGATGACGGGTCCCCAGGTGCGGTGCAGAAACATGGCATCCAGCCGCCGTGTCCAAATGGCCGGCAAAGGACGCCGGTAGCCGGCAGACTCGCTGATGCATTTGGCCCAGGTTTGGCATGCGGGGACATCCTGCAACACAGGGAGGGTCACCTCACACGGAGGCTTTGGCGCCAGGGAAAGGAACTGGGTGATGGCCGTCAGTCCCTCGCCTCCGGATGCGCTCGCCAGCACTACCGGAGCGCCCAGTTCGCGCGCCAGCGCCAGCGGGTCCACGTGACCACCTTGCGAGCGGAGCGAATCCGCCATATTGAGAATGACCAAAGTGGGCAGGCCAAGAGAAACCACGGGAGCAGCCAGTGCTAAGTGCCGCCTCAGGTTGGTGGCATCGAGGATCAGCAGGACTCCGTCTGGACGCGGGGTACCGGGCATTCGGCCGTGCAGCACATCCACGGTGACGCGCGCATCCTCGGAGCGGGGCGTGAGACTGTAGACGCCGGGGAGATCGATCAGCGCAATCTCCTCTCCCGCTACGCCCTTTGCATACCCGAGGTGTTGTTCCACGGTCACCCCGGGGAAATTCCCAACCTTTCGCCGCAAGCCGGTGAGGCGGTTGAACAGCGTTGTCTTGCCCGAGTTCGGAGGGCCTACAAGCGCGACCGTGCGAAAACGCTTGGAAGGAACCGCGGCGCTGAGAGAGGAGGCGGGATAGGACAGGGAAGCCGCCGAACTGGTCAATCACCCTCCTTCGGATTTTCTTCCGGCGAGGTAACGTAGATGTGGCGCGCGGCCGCACGCCGCACTGCCACCAGGGTGCCGTCCAACTCGTAAACCCGCGGATCACCACCCACGCCGCTGTGCGTCGGCGTTACCCGCACTCCGGCAACGAACCCGATCTCCATTACCTCCACCAGCCCCTCGTCGACCCTTGCTATAAGGGCCGACTGCCCTTCTGGGAGCTCAGGCAGCGCGGTTAGCTTCGGCTTCCTTGGCATAGCGGTTTGATCTGAAATTGAAAATCATTTTCAAGAATGCAACCCGATGATACGTTTTTTGGTTCAGCCGCGGTCAGTGCACAGATCACATCGTCGTGTGACGCCGCGCCAGATGCGGTCCGGAAACGGGAAGGCTGCAATACGATTGCGAAGTGATTGACAGGAAAACTTTTAGAAGGTGAAAGCCAGCCCGCCGCGGACGGAGCGCGCCGACTGCACCAGATAGAGCGTCTGCCCGTCCTGCCCCAGAACCGGGACATACCCCTGAGCTAAAAGGTTGCGGAGATCGAGCAGCGCCTCCATGTGCCCGGGAAGAAACGAGGTGGGTAGCGGCTGGCGGATAAAGACGTTCAGATATGGGTCCGATTCACCGGGAGAGGCGTTGAACATATCTACCGCAGTCAGGGCGGGTCCGCTGGTCCATTTGTAGGAGGTGATCCAGCGGGTCCCGCAGCGGGGAATACCGCCCGCCAGCTTGATGGCCGCCGCATGGCGGTACTCTGTCCGTAACAACCCCAGCGCTTCCTGCCAGGAGGCGCCGGCCGGGGGCAAGGCAACGACTCCGCCGTAGCCATAGTCCACGGTGCCCGTCAGGTCCTGCGAAAGCTTGCGCTGAACCACCACGCGCACACCCTGGGTAGCGAGATCGCCGCCATTGTAGGTAAAGGTGCCGGAATAAACGTCGGGCAGGAAATCGCCGGAATCGGCCGTGACGGCGCCGACGCCGACCAGCGCGACATCGCGAACATGGTCCGAGTAGGCGGCCATCTGCAGGTTGTTGTTGCCCCGGCGGCGCGACAGCGAGAGTTCGTGGTGCTGGGCGTGCTCCAACAGGGCGCGGTCGCCGCGCAACGAGATCCGCGGTCCCGACTCGCTCAGGTCAGCGGGAGCGCTGTCAAAGCCCTTGGCCATCCGGGTGTTGGGTTCAGAGGTGGCGTAGCGATACTCGACCACGGTGTTGGAGGAAACGTGCACGACCGCCGATCCGCTGGGACGGAAGGCCGTTACCCGTCCGCGAAAATCGATGGTCTGGAATTCGCCTCCGACGCTGAGGTCGATGAGATCGGCCAGCGTAATACCGTCGGCCATGGAGAACGCCAAAGCATCGAGGGCGCCGTCATGCTGCAGCGAATCGGGCATGGCAAAGCGCCGCGCCGTGACCGCCAGTTCGGGACGCGAGCCATCCGCCATCTGATGTGAGTAGCCTGCCCGCACCACGGCTGCCGGCGTGCCGCTGCCGTAGCCCACATTGCCGCCCAGCGTCAACGTTCCGGCGGAGAACAGGGACTGATCCAGACGAAACTGCGTGGTCATATCCGCGGCGCTGCCGAAGCCTTCATTCTCCGAGCCCGCCACGAACGACACCTGCGCTTTTAGGGTGCGATCTTTGGCCTTGGCGGGAGCGGCATCGTCAAAGACGCGCAGGATGGGGCGGCTGGTGGCCGCGCGCAGGGTCCACTTCCAGTCGTCGTCTTGCCGGGGAGAAACACGGCGAGGCGGCAGCCACTGCGCCGCCTCAAACAGCGTGGTGAGCGTCAGGTTGACGACAAGGTTGGCGCCGGCGCGGAGGGCGACGTCTTCGCGCAAACTGGGCAAGTAAGCCGGCGCCGAAGCTTTGACTTGATAGTTGCCGGCAGCCAGACCGGATGCCGCGTAATGGCCGCGCGCGTCCGTAAACACGGTGGCGGCCAGGGGTGACTGGGGCGAAACAATCTCCACCGCCACGCTCATCTGCGGCACGCCGCTGGCGTTGGTCACATACCCGGAGATCGAGCCGGGCGCCGCGGCGGCACACACCGACGCCGCCATCAGCGCCAGCAAGTACCCGAGTTTTCGCGTCGTCCTCACACCCTGCCCCGGCAGAAAAAGGGGCACTCACTCTCCGCTGAAGGCCGGAGTCCCGCTTGTTTGAAAACGGGACCAGTAATCCCGCGACGGCTCCTGGGGAAGCCGCGCCAGCGTGTAGATTTTATGTCCTGAGATGACGGGAAGGCAAGGCTCTGTGTCCGGTGTGGTACCCGGGGGATAGAGGTGCGGAGTGCACCTCCCAGCCGATATAATCGAAGCACCGGGAGGGCAAAGGTTCGTCTATCGGTCAGCCTCCGGGCGCGAACTTTCAGCGGCAATCAAACGTATCTTTGAGCGTGGCCCGCTCCCTTGGGATCGAAAGCCATAGTGCGCTCTAGAAGACAGCACCGGGCATAGAGGATTCATGAGCTGGAAGAAGACGGGCATCATCGCCGGGGCGGTCATCGTGCTGGGCTCGGTGGCCGGCATTGCCGTGTACCAGAGCCGCAAGAACGTAGTCGCGGTGCAGACCGGGCGGGCGGTGCGCGAGGATCTGGCCAGCGTGGTGACCGCGTCCGGCGAGATCAATCCCTGGACCTACGTCAACATCGGGGCCAATGCCTTTGGCAAGATCACCCACCTCTACGTCAAGGAAGGCGACCGGGTAAACCAGGGGCAACTGCTGGCGCAGATCGAGAACGTGCAGCCGACCGCCGATGTCTCGGCCATGAAGGCATCGCTTGAGGCCGCCAATGGCGATGCCGCGGCCGCCGATGCCGGCTACAAAACCGCGGTTGCCGACCTGGACCGAGCCAAAGCCGATGCCGAGCAAAAGAAGTTCGACTACCAGCGCGCCCAAGGTCTGTTCCGAGACCAGCTCATCGCCAAGCAGGAATACGACGCCCGCAAAGCCGCCTGGGAAGCCTCGGCCAGCGGGCTGGAGCAGGCGCAGGCACGCATTGTGCAGACCAAGGCACAGCGCGAGGCCGCGCATGAGCGCGTGAAGCAAGCCGCCGCCAGCCTGACCCACGCCTCGGACGTGCTGCAGAAGACGGTCTACCGCGCTCCCTTCAACGGCACCATCACCAACCTGCCGGTGCGCGAGGGCGAGACGGTGGTCATTGGCATCCAGAACCAGCCCGGCAGCACGCTGATGACGCTGGCCGATATGTCGGTGATCACCGCCGAGGTCAAGGTGGACGAAACCGACATCGTCAACGTGAAGCTGGGGCAGCCGGCCGATGTCACCATCGATGCCATCCCCAACCAGGTGTTCAAGGGGCACGTCAGCGAGATCGGGGAGAACGCCATCGTGCGCTCCACGGGTGTGTCCACTTCCCAGTCCTTGGCCAGCAGCCAGGAAGCCAAGGATTTCAAAGTGAAGGTCACGCTCGATGCTCCTCCGCCTAACCTGCGGCCGGGGCTCTCCACCACCGCCAAGATCACCACGGCCACGCGCACGGGCGTGCTGGCGATCCCCATGCAGGCGCTTACCATCCGCCAGCGAGGTGACCTGGAGCCGAAGGCCAAGGGTGAGGGATCGGTGCAGGCGGCCGCGCCTTCGCCGGCACAATCCAAAAAGGACAAGGAAGAGATTCAGGGAGTATTCGTGATCCGCGACCGCAAGGCCGTCTTTGTGCCGGTGGAGACCGGCATCACCGGCACCACGGACATCGAGGTCACCAGGGGCCTGCAGGCGGGGGATGAGATCGTGGTGGGTAGTTACAAAGTTCTGCGCACCCTCAAGAATGAGGCCCGGGTCAAAGTTGAGAACGCACCGAAGAAGCAGGAAGAGTCGTAACCGAAAGCAGGGCAAGATCGTCTAAGAGGAGTCGGAAGTCAGGAGACGGCATCCATGTCCACTCAAGTCGCCATGATCAGCGAGAAACCCACGGCTCCGCCGGCCACTTGCATGATCTGCACTCAGGACCTGTGGAAGACCTATGACATGGGCTCCGAGCAGCAGGTGCATGCGCTGCGCGGTGTAGACCTGCAAATCAACCGTAACGAGTATGTCGCCATCATGGGACCTTCAGGATCGGGCAAATCCACGCTGATGAACCTGATCGGTTGCCTGGACACTCCCACCAAAGGCAGCTACTGGCTCAATCAACAACTGGTCAGCGAGCTCAACGACGACGAGCTGGCGCGCATCCGCAATAAAGAGATCGGCTTCGTCTTCCAGACCTTCAACCTGCTGGCCCGCGCC
>Ga0335081_10011831_pt1 | contig 14133 bp, 11 predicted proteins | sample Lox_Sample_35_FD_206713 | JGI IMG/M metagenome (GOLD analysis project Ga0335081, IMG submission 206713) | Soil microbial communities from Loxahatchee National Wildlife Refuge, Florida, United States - Lox_Sample_3.5 | ecosystem: Environmental > Terrestrial > Soil > Wetlands | place: USA... | reverse complement strand
TTGATGTCGCTGTTGCTGCTGCTGCTGCTGCTGCTGCTGCTGAGCGGGGGACGTTTGTTGATTCATAATCGCATTCGGCGCCAATGACGCCGCCAATTGCGAAAACCCACTCATCAAATCCACGGAGGCTCGCGCTGCGTCACCGTATGAGGAAATAAGTCTTTGTGCCTGTTCGCCGGGTAGAAACATGTCTCTTGATTGATTTACCGCATCCGGGTTGACGAGATATTGAATGACGTTTTGCATGACGCTGTCTTGCGTCGATAGCGTCCGCTGAAAGGAAAGCATTTTTGCAACGAGACTTTGGTATTGGGAACTTAGTCCTTGGAGATGTTTATTGAGGGAATCTTGGTAGCGGGTGAGCGATTCGATTTGGGTTTGGAGGTCACTCAGTTGAGCGGAGGACGCTGCTTCGCCACCAGCTGGGGGAGGTTTCTTTGCTGCTGGTGCTTTGCGCTACGACAGTCAACAAGAGCTTCCGCGGGGGGGAAATGCCTTGATATTATCGAGCAGGTCCCTATTGTGTACTTGAAAATCTGGGTGTTTGAATTCCCATGCCTAGCAGATCAAAATCATTCGGGGTAAAGACAGTACCCCCTCTCCATACGGGTTCGGATTACCCTCCTCGGTATTTCGTACTTTATGAAAGTCGTATCTGCCGATTAGATTGCGCGAAACAAACCTGGCTATATACTTATTTAGTTGCCGGACAAAACTTGCGAAATTGGAATGTTTGAAATGTCGGGGTAGAACACTCTTTGCAAACTCGTTTTGCTGGGCAGGCGGTTATGAGCAATTCCCTTACGGAGGGGGAGAGGGGAAAGGAAATGGAGATGTACATCGACCACGACAAAACTATCGCCCATGTCGCTCCATCGGACGATGTCCTGGTACGAAGCGTCCTCGAGCATCCTAGGGTGGGTTAAACATTGCATGACACTAGGAAAGAGAAGGACTTGAAGAGTTTCTTGACCTGCAGACACGTATAATGTCAGTGCAATCCTCATAAATTGAAACACTATACGCTCTCCTCTACGGGAGAATGCGAAGCGTCGGGAAGGGGTAAAGGATCAATATTCTTCCGAAGCCCGACGGTTTTCGCCATGGATGGCGAAGTCCTGGGGGTGAGGGGTTTTTACAAAGTCACTCGACGACTGCTGCTGCGGTTGCTTCCCCGGCTGGTGGCCGTGTGCAAATGTCTCGGCCATATTCGACGACACAGACTCCGAGGAGCAGAGTTTATTTGATTGCGCAAGGTGAAAAGGCCTCGGCACAGGCGCGCGAGAGTGCGGGATTCGCAACACGCAACAGGCGAACGAGTTAAAAGGCCAGGCTTCCCGCTCCCTCCGAAGTTGGAATCGTGTAACCTGTCCCCGGACGAGATGGAATTGCTTCTCTCGGGCGAAGTTCGCGGCTCGAGGCGTCGAGGTTGATGATCGAGATGGGTGGGGACGGGGGGACAACGGGAAGGCGCCGGACGTGGATGGTGTGGGCCGATGGCGTCAAGCCTGCAAATGACAATCCGCAGCTAAATAACTTGTGTGCCCAAGAACAAGCCCATTATTAAATAGTTGCCCGGGTTCATGACCGAATGATACACATGAGATCCACAGCTCTGGCAAACCTTCCCAATTGGTGGCTAGTTCCTACCCTCGCGCCGCCAGGCTGTCTGACGTAAGCACAAGTGCTTGTCGGTAGACACCCTGGGGGCACTCATCAAAATTGGCCTCGCGAAGGAAATTTTTTTTGCGATTTCACCAGTTTTTTTAGGTCGAAACTATCAGCCGTTGCTTCTTCATCATTTTGATATCAAATTCGCTAGGAATGATTGGAATTTGGAAAGGTTGGGAGGTGGTTTCGCAAGGTCATTTTTACCAGCAAAAAAGAAAATTTCAATATGGACTGCCGCCTCGCTAGGATATGTTCAGCCTCGCGAGGCTCGATATGGTGGTGGGTGCTGCGAAGCGTGGCAGATGTCAAAAGATTAGAGGAGGCAAAGGAGGAGGTATACAGCTATCGATATCCCAGGGGAGGAGAAGATGGGGAAGAAATGTGCACAGCGGTCTATATCCGGGAGGAGAAGACGTATGCGCAACGGTTGCACAGATGGGGCAGGTACGTCTCCACCTTGGCCTTCTCTGCTCCCCTCTAGATGGATCGCTGTTCAGACAAATACACTGGATGGACTACATGAATGAGACCTGCCCTGTAGGGCTCCTAGCAGACAGGTTTGAGCAGCACCCGGAAAAATGGGGGATCTTGATAAACGTGTGGAGAAAGGAAAGAATGTGATGGTGGACCCCCCAGCAGCGAGGAAGGCGATGATGAGGCGTCGCCTTTAACGACCACACATGGATGCTGGACGCTGCACACCATACAGAAACAATCGATTAATAGTATGGGACACACATTCTTTCCTTCCAACAGCGCGATCGCAGCTCCCTCTCACTCACGCCCCAATTGCCTCCACCCTTGCTCCCTTCGCTCCCAATTCATCCTTACCCAGCCGAACCCCAACTCAAGGCCATCGATATGCACCCGGAGCCCCAGCTCAAAGACCCATGTCAAACGCATCATAATATCAATGTTGATGGGCCAGGCAGGCCAGCGCGCGAGGAGGACGCGGTGGCGAGCGGTATACCATCCGATTTCGATGTGGAGATTGATTGTAATCATTTGATGGATGCGAACACTCGTGTTTTAGAGATGTAGTGAAGGAAGGCAGGCAAAATAGTTGATTTTCCTTCGCGATCAACGCTTAGTCGTCGTCGCTTAGTCGTTCATTTCCATTTCAGACAAATAGACTGTGATCATTACAGGGTTCAACATTTCAAATGTATACCATTAACTCAAACTGGCCAAGTGCTCTCTCTTTTGTTTTTTTTTTGTTTTCTTCTTTGCGAAAATCTTACCATAAATCTTCAACTGCTTCCTCATCCATCGAATAGAAGATATCGCTCCTTCCCATCTCGTCTTTCAACCTCGCTATTGCCATCGTTCCGCCCAGAACTTCAATGCCCCTCGCGAAACAATCAACCGCTTCGTAGCTTGTATCCCAATCTACAAGATCTTCTCCATCTTCGTTACAGTCCATTTGAACACCATCCATGGAACCATTTCTCACAGCGCTGGGAACTAACACTCTACCTTCAACGATAACTTTGGCAACTCTTCGAACATCAAACCATTCATTGGGAGGGCTGGAGTGGTTGTCGAACACATCCGTATCCGTTTCAATTCCCATCGTCTTCTTGATACCCTTGAAATCCCACACAAGCAACGAAAGAACATTCCGCAGTCGCTCGTCCGTCTCAAGATTTACTGAGTTACTCATCATGTCCTTGACTTCGCCAACCAGGTGCTCGTTCAGCTCGTCCAGCGCCAAGAATTTGTTTGCCTCGACGCCTGAAACACGCACCACACAGTTGTTTTTCCAAAACTCCACCAATCGTGCGGACCAAAGACGCCTGATGCAAGCTGTGAGACGCATGGTTTCCTTCGCGTAGTTGCTGCTTGACGTTCCCTGAAACCAAACAACGAAATAGCTGATGCACATTAATATCCTCCCGCTATCACCTTCTCGGATGGCTTCCCCAAGGATCCGAAGCATCATACCATGCTGGATGAAGAGCAACAAGTTCTCGTAAGGGCGATTGCGGGGTGTCGAGCTGGCGGCGTCCCGTAGTTTGGACACCGTACTGAAGTCCGCAAGGAGCGTAGCGAGGTTTTGTGCCACTGCTTCGAGATCTGTTTGGTTCAGATGTGGAAGAACGTTTTCAAGCTTCGGCAGGATCGTCGCATTCAGATTTCGGGAGGTTGAGTTAACGGCCAGGAGACACCCCTTCAAAATGATATCGAATAAATCCTTGCAGGCATTATAATCTTTCACTCGTTGCTTGACTTTATCCCATAGCCTTGTCGGATCGCGGCCCAGCTCGTCGATGCATCTGGCAATTGACCAAACATCCGTTGGACTTCCATAGAAGTTCTTGAATATCTGACCGAGAATAGCCATCATCATATGAAATAATCCAATCGTAGGTTCAATCCACAGCAGCCTCGCGGCGGGGGAACATTCGGATTGTCTGAGTTGCGCAGATCTAGGAACATCAGTCGTCGAGCCGATTGGTACTAGAAATACCTGATGTTTCGAATCGTCATGAGATCGCCACAAAACAGAAACAACTGTGTTTGACATTGGGTTTCCGAAAGACTGAAGTCTGTTTTGATGCAGTTGAGGATCTCAATCACCCCACTAATTTCGCCCTCATTGAGATCGTATGTTGGAAGAGGGTGTATATCAGGAACCTTCGAACGGTCGATGGGATCGATAAGTGGCATGCGCATGCCCTCGACTTTGGGGAACTTCACAGACACATTCCGAACACACCATGATATGTTTTCCAACACAACGGCACGGAAACATCGATCAATATTAGATATATCGCCTGCGCTAGGCAGAAAATCGGTGACTGTGAGGTCTCGAACTCGGTCGACTCGGACGTCTACTCCTTGAAGGAAACGTTGCGGAGGGTCGTGCGAGGTCGGAGGAACAAGCACATAGCCTGCCGTATATGCTAAAAACTCTGAGCTGTTGTCCAGCCGTGTATATCGAACCGTAGCAGGAACCGTCAAATTGTCGAATACGAAGATGGCGGGACGTGGGGAAGGCCCAAGCCCGTGAAGACGTTTCCGTGCTCGATCAGCCATTTGTTCTAGGATTCTCCCGAGCGTGCGGCGGCTCACGCACAACTTGAGGTGATTCAAGGCTTCCATGACTCGCTTGGGAGTTCCAGAGGCGTACAAGTAAATCGCGAAAATACTGGCCACATAATTGGTCCTCTGGGACCGATTATATGCCATCGCCGCCAGGCCGGTGACAATCTGGCGCTTGGTGTTGAGAGACGGCTCGGGGATTGCTCCTGACGGCTCCAGAAGTATGTGAAAAAGGTCAAGAAGGTTCGGTCCTATATCTCGGAGTTGTGAATAGATGCTGTCGAAACTGAAGGACAGAATCGCATGGGGATTGAAGTCATTATTTGAGAGGCTTTGATTGAGAGCTGGAGCATCGCACACGGTTTCGAACTGATCTCGGTATATGTCCGGCCCTTGGAGGATCGCACATATTGCATGTCGCTCCGCAGGCATCAGTAATCCACTGTCTTGAAGGATCTTAATTAGGGATCGGAGACAACCAGACGAGACAAAGGTGCCGGCGTCGGTCCTCACATCATCAAAACGATGCAGGACTTCGGTAAAAGCGGCATCCAGCAACGAGTGGAATCCGTTTTCCTGTAGCGCACGTTTCACGAGTGAGAGTCTTTTGTCGATATCGACTTCACCAGATCGACCTGGCGTCTTCTGTTGGGAATCAGAAACATCGTAAATGTCAGGGATGTCGTCAGGGAAGTAGTTGATGGATGGCAACTGTTGAATTCGGGATGACGTTCTTCGCACTGTGCCACTCTCTGTGGGGTTTTGAGACATGGCGAAGCTTTTCGGAGTTTGATGCCACGTATAAGGAACAACCGCAAGGCTGGGGAGTGGTGTGCCGCTAGGTGGGAGCGGACGAGGACGCGCAGCGCGGCCTATGTACGATAATAATAAAACCCCGCGGCGCGCGTCGCGGCCTATGCGCAACAACAAAAACCTCGCGTGTACACCTCGTATAAGCCTCGTGGTATATAAAAACATGGCACACACGTTACACGTATACCGCATACACCTTGCGCTTTCACACACCCGCCTGGACCTCCTCACCAAAATGTCCTGCGGCCAAAACAATAAAAGGGAAAAACGATTCATCGAGTTGACATGCGACAATCTCGATGTGGACACCGCTGCATCCTCGACAATGGATCTCGCCAAAAAAATTTTCGGCTTCCATCACCGCGACTGGCAAGGTTGTGCGATCCAGGCTCTTGTTCGGAAGCAAGATCTTTTTGTGAAGGCCAGCACCGGTGCAGGCAAAAGCTTGGTTTTTCAGTCGATGATAGCATCCAAGCCAAATGGCATAGTTCTGGTAATTGTGCCACTAAAAAGTCTGATGGACGATCAGGTATCCTAGCCCATTGTCTCGTCCCCCTTCAATAACATGGTAAGGTTGCTGGCCTGGAGAAGAAGGATGTCTCTGTCGTGGCCCTGACACGCGAGAACCTGGCGGCCGACCCCAAGATTTGGAAGAAATTCGATAACGGAACCTACCGTATAATCTTCGCCTCCCCCGAAATCCTTATGAATGCAACATCCTATTTCCGGAAACATACCCTGGTGGAGCATAATTCCTTCCGAGATCGGCTCGCATTGGTTTGCGTGGACGAAGCTCATTGCATTTGGGGTAACGGAGAATATCGGCCGGAATACGCCAAGCTTGGACATCTCAGAGATTATTTGTCCAATGTTCCGTTCCTCGCGATGTCGGCAACGATGCCTCCCCATATCATGGCATCGATCCAAAAGGTTCTCGGTATGCAGGCCCCGACCAATTTGATTGCCTGCCCTGGTCGGAAGAAAAACCTCGACATTCTAATCTGCGAAATGGCTTCGCGAGACGATCTCACGCCTTTAGAATCCCTGATACCCATTGAGTGCCGAGATGTCTACGACATCCCGAAGACTTTGATTTTCGCGGACTCTGTCCTTGCGGCTCTCAAAATTGCCATACGCTTGCGAAACGTATTGCATCTTCGGCTTCCTGACGCAAGGTCGACTGTGACCATCAGAACCTACTATGCTTCGATCGACGCAAAGAAGAAGCGAGAGACTCGCGATCTGCTCGAAAGTGGGTCCGCAAGGATCGTTGTATGTACCGATTCTATGTCTCTAGGGATCAATATCCCGGACATACTACGAGTGGTGCAGTGGGGGGTGAATGAAAAGTTGGATCTTAATACACTCTGGCAAAGATTTGGTCGTGCCGCCAGAGATCCAACCCTGCAAGGCTTGGGAGTTGTATATGTTCGTCACGACATCGTAGACCCGGTCCGTAGGTACAGGATGGAGGATTGGAAGAATGGTATCGATCGCAATGTTCGACATGAACTGCGTTCTTCCCAAAAGCAACCTGACGACGGCGTGGATGACGATTCGAGCGACGATGATGATAAAGTCATCCCCCGTTTCCAGAATCGTATCCTGGATCTATTTTCACTTCCAGTCATGTCGGAAACCATTGGTGATGTTCAAAGTTTCCGAGCGCACATGTACCTCCGAGTCCGCGACCATCGTCAAATTCGTCAGAAAGCCAAGGAAGAACGACACAACAAGCGGAGTAAAAAATCCAGACGCAAACCCGTCGACTTAATCGATCCTTCTTTACTTTGGTTCATCAACACTGTGGGATGTCGCCACCGTTGTGTTCTCAGTTACCTTAAATACCCTGACGTTTTCGACGATATACTTCAAAAGTCCTGGTGTTGCGACAATTGCGCTATTCGGCGGGGGCCAGAGAAGCTTGGCGGGCTTGCGACAGCTGGCATGTCTCCTTCAGAGAGCATCTTTGCCCCTCGTTTGCCTCCCCGAACGCCTCCAACCTTGCCGCCTGCGCTTCCCCGGATTGCACAGCGCATATTAGTCCTGAGTACTACTCTCCCTCGGCTAATGGAGGAACTGAGAAGGTGGAGACAGCAGTTGAACACGAAACTGCTTGAACGAAAGCAAATCTTCCCAGGCTGCCCTGTGGGAATTGTGATTCCAGATAATGTTATTGTGAGGATTGCCAAGGATGTTCGCACTATACATGAGATTTCAGATTTGCGTGCGAGTTTAGCGAAGGCAAATTACGATTGTGATTCGAGTATTTTAAGAGAGAAGGACCTCACGGACATTTTTAACATTATCGATACCATCGCCAAACAATGCAATTTACCCGTTTCCCGTCAGCCTGACCCTCAAACCGCAACAGTCCTTCCAATCCGGCCCCATCGTATGGGATCAACGAATGCGACGAACATTGCGACGTTGGGCAATTTAGCCCCCAACCAGTTTCAGACGCATGACATAGCGGACTCGTCCTCTACCTCACACCCTGGCAACGCGCCCCTTGCCTTGAAGGTTGCTCTTGAATGCTCTGCACCAAGAGAGGTTCTTCCCAGTATACGACAAAGACTTACAGTAGGATGATCCGAACATCCGAATCGAAGTCACTGACGCCAGCGAGATCGCCAGAGGGGAGGTGGTCATCAATGAAGTGGACAAAGAAAACCAACCTCCAGTCGACGGCAATATTATGGCGCCATGCAAACGCAAGCGAAAGGCCACGGAAACGGTTGACGTCGCTGCCTTGACGAACATTACTAGGGCTAGCACTAAGAAACGATTGATCCGCGCACCGAACAGACTGGCAGAATGAAGGGGAAGACGTATATTTGAATTCCAAGGTAGTAACTAATAACCTAATTGGAGCATAACGTGAAGAATACTTTAATCCATACTTTCGCTTTCAATAAAAATTGTTAACAAATGCGCATCCCCAAACTATGCATAAACTCCCTGCATGCGAATATTAGTCCTCGTCCGTGGCATCCTTCTCATCACGCTGACCCAATTTGCGTTCCTCAAATTGCAAGGCAGGCCCCAACACTGCGGGATTGATGGTTTCATCAGCGTGGGTTTGAAGTTGATATGGCGGTGAGCAAACGAAAGAGTGGTCTGCCGTACCAGCGGTCAATTGCGCAATAGGGCTGTTGGATTGGATCGTTGTCTCGCGAGGGGTACTAGAGATCAGACACGTCAAGTCAACGCGAAATATACGCTGGAGAACTTAAATATCCCGGGCGGGGAGCAGGCGATTGGTGAGATCCAAGTTTGTCTCTGAGTTTGTCTCTCTCACGCATTTCATCTTGCACCTGCCGATATACCATTGGATTTCTAGTCCCCTCCCTTACTTCGGTCTCAGCTTGATCAAGTTGTTTGGCTTTCTCGACGCGAGCCTCGGATTTGACCATGGCGATTTGTTTGCTTTGTTTGATAAGGCCCCGTATTTCGTTCAACTTGTCCAATCTCACTTGCCATCTCTCCATCTCAGAATCGCAACGTGCGGCCAACATGTTCCACGCATCTGCTTCCTGCTGAGCAAGTGCAATGATGATCTCGACTTTGGTTGTAGTATTCCCAGCGAGTAAGGCGAATTCGGTGGGGGTGAGCTGGGAAGGGTACCAAAACGCCGGAGGGAGTGAGAGAATATCGGGAACGTGGTCTGGAAGGAGAGCATCCTGTTGCTCAGGGGTCATTACTTCGAGCGGTGTCTTAGCGGGCATCTTGGCGAATGCATCTTGAACGTCCGCCCGGATTGTATCGGTCTCATTTTTGGCTTTTTCGAGTGCCTCGCGGAGAGCAAGGTCAGGAAGCGGAACGGGAGTGTTGTCGATGCCATGAACCTCGCGATCTTGTTTGCTAATTGCTAGTTGAAACTCTGTCGGGACCGGGCGGGGTCCATGGTCTTCCTCGAAGTCTCCCGCCATTTCGTCAAGTGAAATAGGTCCAAACCGGAAAGGAGGATATTCGATTGAACCCTCGGCTTTGGGTGTTGGCAGGCCCTCACACAATCGTTCCAAAGAGGCGTCGTTTGGAGAGGGGGCTTTGACTCCAGGGGAGCTGATACCGTTGATAATGAGGATCCATTGGTGAATGAGAGTGCAGGCGGCGACTCCGAGACGCTCATACCACCTCCAGGCTTTAGAACCGTCGTATGTTTCCACGTCGAACAGAAACCAAGGTCCCTCAAGGTTCTTTCCATTGGCGGTCTGCAAATGTCAGTATCGATCAAACAGAAAAAGAGCACCGTGCGTGAGAGCTCAGCTGTCTCAGCGAACTCAATGAGTGGGTCAAAGAAGTCGGCGAGTTGTTTCAAGCCCCATTCGATTCCAGACAAATCGTTCCAAACAGTGAGATCAATGCCCATCCTTGGCCTGGTAGCTCTGGAGTCACGACACTTGGTAGCCTGTTGGGAAAATGCCAAGCCCGCAGGGGTTTTCTGCCATGCCTCCGCATATTGCTTGATTTTGTTCGCATAATGACGAGTTACTTTTTCATACATCTCCTCCCACGCGTCCTGCCATTGCTCTTTATCAAAATTATCGTTCTTTGAGTGGTCCGTGATGACTTTGTACATTCGGCGACGTTCCTCTTGCTTGCATCCACGCAGCCAAACCGAGTATGCAACCCAGAAAAAGTAGCAAGCCGCACGGAACTGTGCGAAATTCTACTATGAGAATGTGTGTGATGATATGGGACCATTTACCTTGACCTGCTTAAAATATTCCATCGCCATGGGGTGCATGAAAGCGTTCCCAACGTTGGGAGCAGGTTTGGAAGCAAGATTGATGAGGTAGCCCTCCCGAGGGCCCTTCTGAGGCGAGCCAGCGACGCCAGGGGACGCGTTTCCAGCGTTTCGTTTGACGCGTTTCTTTGCGCCAGCTTCTTCAGCTTGCTTACGCTTTAGAGCAAATGAACGAGCCATTTTCAGTTGGTGAGAGACGAATGAGAGCGTGGGGAGTCGAGTGACAGTGTTTACAAGGCAGAGAACGCGTTGCGCGAGGCACTGGGAGAGGCGCGCAATGTAGGTAAAATTGCAATTTCGTGATCTGCAGCTATTTTTGAAGCAACCACTGTCGTCCATCAATATCGCCAGTCAGGAATATTCAAACCTCGCGTTTTTCAGGATTTAAGATAAAGACTTAACTAGCTATCAATCGAGACCATTCAATGCCCAGGTTCTTGAGGTTCTTAAAACGTTAAAAACCCCAGTGCCCCCAGGGTGTCTACCGACAAGCACTTGTGCTTACGTCAGACAGCCTGGCGGCGCGAGGGTATACACCTTCCGACATTCGCCACGCCTCATGAGTTCATGGGGCGACAAAATGAGGTATACGATCGTTGTCGTGTCAACGCACGACCTCAGCCTCCATGTCGATGCACAGGAGCTCATTAATGATATAAGCTATCCAAGCTGGAAACGACTCCACATTCACAACCTCATTCGAGACCGACTTGGACGCGCAAATGCACGAGGTTTGTTTCACCCTCATTGCAAGCTAACGAATGATACGCCGCTGCAAAACATGTCAAGAAACATCACGTCGCGTACGCGCTTGACCCAACAGAAGACATCAACATCTATCCCTTTGCGAGACACGGTCCCGATTATTGCGGCCTACCGCGGGGAAAGGGGTTCCAGGCCAAGGACGGTTCAAATTTGTCTCGGCTGTATCCCCCGAATTCGTCTACATCGTCCCAACCCAACGCCATACAAAAGACGTCCTCCTGTTGGTTGAACGTCGCCGCCAGCGGCGAGCTTCCCGGGCAAAAAGGCCTGACCTATTGAGGCACGCTCTCGCAGTCTCTCGCGACGCCATTCTGAATGAACGACTCAATCACATTCGACGCATGTGTTCAGAAACTGTCTCTCAACATACTCAGCTTGTTGATGTTATTATCCCTACTATAGAGGAACGCGTCAGTTGATGTTTGTCTTTCCCGTTTAAAATCCCTACATGGTGTGGTGGCAGTGGCAATTTCGGGACGGTCTGATTTTCCGGGCGGAGCCCCAATTCTGAAAATTTGAGATGAGGCGGGGATGGCCGAGCAGTCCACCGGCGGTGTATCTCCTCTCGCGGAGCCCGAGCACTGACGACCACCTCCGCCATGGGCTGTCGCCCATAATCCGTATGTCATCCATCTAAAATCAATGAGAGACCAAGTGGACGCCTCCCCTCCCCTCCCCGACGGTATACGGTACCTTTCCATTGACCATGCGCTGGAGACCATCCCCAATTTTCATTGTTCTACGTCATCCTGGACACAAGAATACCCAACTCGTTGTCATAAATGACAGCCCAGACAACCCAGAGAAGACTCAGTGGAGGCCAGAAGGAAGGGTAGAACAATGGGACCACAGACAGAATGCTGGGGTGATAGGAGCTTCTGGAAGCAACATCAGGAAGGACAGCCCAGATGAACCAAAGCGGACTCACCAGGAACCAGCGGAGGTCATAGCAGGAGAGAGGACCCTAGCGGAGGCCATGGTAAAAGGGAAGAGCGCTGGAGTTACAAGGGCCACTGGAGGCAAGCTGAAATAGCAGGGCGATAGGACAGGAGACAGTCCAGTATATATAAAATTTTCACATAGCATGTAGATCTTCCTTAGCTTGCAACAACAATAATCTCAGAACTCAATCGCTGTATTCTCATCCAAACCCCTTTCTAATAGTTTGCAAGCTTACAAGGGTACCAACGCCGCCGATTAGACAAGACAGACTAGACTAGACTAGACCAGACCAGAAAACCGAGCCTAAGAAGAGATGTAAAAAATGAGCAAACCTATAAACTATCTGGGACATGGATCCAGGGACATAGATATGAGATCTATACTTCCATCTCTACCAGCAGTGGATTTCAATATGCTCTCTGAACAAGTCACCTGGTTGACAAAGGAGCTTGAAGCCCTCCGATATGAAAATGAATGAATATAAATGGAACCTCAAACTGTGCATGTTGACGTCCAAGAAGCTCGCAGAGAGGCCCTGCAGGGAGCAGCAGCTCTTGGCAGGGATGAAATCAAGGTGGCAGACCCTCCCTGTTTTGCAGGATCCCACAAGGAGTTGAAAGAATGAGTGGTGGCATGCCGGTTGGGAATCGCCAGCTAACCCTCTAAGTTTACTATCCAAGGCAAAAAGATTATTTAGGCAGCATCTTTCTTGGATGGACCGCCACACAGTTGGATGCGGCCACTGATTAATGCTTACCTCCTTGAGTCTGAGAACCCTCCCCCATGAGAACTGGCCTCCTTTGATGCGTTGGTTGATGCATTACGAGCCCTGTTTGGAGACCCGAATCTTGAGAGGAATGCCATTGCGGCCCTCAGCAACATCTACATGACCATGTCAGTGGCAGAGTACTATGTGTGATTCGTCAGCCACAGCCAACACACAAAGACGGACGGCAATGCCCTGGCCCCCTACTTCTACAGAGGACTAAAAGACACGATCAAGGACCTCAACAGCGTCGATGGCTCGTCCGCTGCCTCGACACATCCTCTATGGCGCAGACTACAACCCGGAACAATGGCCTCCCCACATGTGGGCCGAAGACATCGCGCTCATGAAAAAGGCCAAAGTGAATGTGGTCAGCATCAACATCTTCTCCTGGGCCTCCCTCGAGCCGACGCCAGACAACTATACGTTTGGCCACCTCGACCGTATCATGGATTTGATGGCTGCCAATGGAATCGGCGTCGACTTGGCCACGGCAACCGCATCTCCTCCGACATGGATGACCCGCCTTTTCCCGGCAATGTTACCAATGACAAAGGACGGCAAGAAGATGACACACGGTTCACGCCAGCATTATTGTCCCAACTCGCTCGACTACCGCCGAAAAGCGAAGGAACTGGTCCGACGGATTGCAGTGCGATATCATAAACACTCGGCCTTACAAATGTGGCATGTCAATAACGAATACGGATGTCATGTCAGCGAATGTTATTGCGACCAATGCGCCTCTGCCTTCCGCGAGTGGTTGCGCAACAGATACCATTCCCTTGACCGAGTGAACAGTTGCTGGAGCACGAATTTCTGGAGTCAATGCTATGCCTCCTGGGATGATATTCTGCCACCTCGCCTGACCCCCGCACAAAATAACCCAGGCCAAGTCCTCGATTATCAAACTTTTATGTCCGATTCCCTTCTCTCTTTATACCTTCTTGAAGCAAATACAATTCGTCAGTTCTCCAATACTCCAATTACCACAAACTTTATGGCCGCCTTTAAACCCGTCGACTATTTCGCTTGGGCTCCTCACATCGACTTCATTTCCCTCGACATATATCCGCCGCCCTATTTCCCTCCATTCCTCACCGCTCTGGCCTTCGATTTGATGCGTTCCCTCAAAAAGAAACCCTTCGTTGTCATGGAACAAACACCCTCACAAGTCAATTGGATGGCACAGAACCCACATAAACGACCGGGCGATATCCGCTTACAGTCCCTTCAGGCCGTAGCCCACGGTGCCGACGGGATATCGTATTTTCAATGGCGACAGTCCCGTGGCGGAGCGGAAAAATTCCATTCGGCTGTGGTCTCCCATTCCGGCAGTGACAATCGCATATTCCGTCAGGCCGCGCAAATAGGAGCAGAC
>Ga0335081_10011830_pt1 | contig 14133 bp, 12 predicted proteins | sample Lox_Sample_35_FD_206713 | JGI IMG/M metagenome (GOLD analysis project Ga0335081, IMG submission 206713) | Soil microbial communities from Loxahatchee National Wildlife Refuge, Florida, United States - Lox_Sample_3.5 | ecosystem: Environmental > Terrestrial > Soil > Wetlands | place: USA... | reverse complement strand
ACGCGCTGGTGGCAGGCCTGGTCCAAGGCGCCCCCGCCCGCTGAGCTCCAGCACCTGCTCGACGCCGTCAGCGCAGGCCACGGCCTATCCCTCTACCTCCCGCCTTGATCCAACGGACTACCACTAGCTCGATGAGCCGTACTGGATCGGCACGTTGATGGCCTGTGTCATGGACCACGTGGCTGAGGCGGGTACCAGGCGCCAGATGGTCAGCCTGGCGCCGGAGGCCGTGAGCGCGGTGAGCGCGCCCGCGGGCGGCAGCGCGAGCGTGACGGTCCGGCCGGGGGGCAGCTCCGGCAGCCGCTGCCATACGGCGCCGGGCCCGGCGATGTTTTCGCCGCGGTTCCCGTTCAGCACCACGGCGGCCGAGCCGGAGGTCCCGAAGGAAACCGACAAGACCTGCGAGCCGCCGAGCCGGAACGGGTGCGACAGTTCCCAGCGGTCACCGCCGGACGTCCATGCGGCCAGCAGGCTTGCGCCGGGTCCGGTCCCGGCCTGCAGCAGCGCGACGTCGTGGCCGCCGGTCCTGGTCAGGCGCAGCACGTCCACCGGCTGGCCCGCCAGCGACGCCGGCAACGCCGGCCCGGCCGCCTGCCATGCACGGCCCGTGCTGGCGAAAATGCCCGCCTGGCCCGGGCGGGTGCAGGTCCCGGCCAGCAGCGGCATGCCGGCGGGTGTGTAGGCGGCGGCGGTGAGGCCGGTCAGGCCGCAGGCGCGGCCTGCTGGCGTGCCGGCCAGCGACCGCTCGCTCGTGAGAGTGGCCCACCCGGTGCGCCCGCGGTCGGCCCGCTCCGCTCCGCCCGCCCGGTCCAGCGCGATCATCTGGCCCGCCGGTCCGGCGGCCAGGGCGTCGGGAACGCCGGCCAGCCCGCTGGCGATGGGCGGGGACGTCGCCCAGTCCCGGCCGGCGTCGGCGGTGCTGGTGATGGGGGAGAAGGCGAGGTACAGGCTGGAGCGGATTCCGGTGACCAGTTCGCGCCCGTCGGGGGTGGCCAGGATGAGGGCACCGTTGGTGGCTATGTCGGGCGGGGTCGCCAGCGACCAGCGGGCGCTCCCCGGCGGGAGCACGAACAGCTGCCAGAACAGGTCCGGCCCGGACGCTGCGCCCATCGGGACCGCGGCCCACGTCGCACCGGGACCGGCGAGCGACGTGGCCAATGACGGGGGCGCGAAGCGCGGGGCGGAAGCGGACCGGCGGGCCGCTGGAACCGCCGTGTGGTGGGCGGCCCCGCCGCAGCCGGCGCACAACAGGGCGGGCACCACGATCAGCGCGGCCGCCAGGACCAGCGCGGGTGCAGGGCGTCTCACGACGTTCTCAGCGCCTGCTCGGCCGCGTCTGTCAGCTGCGTAGCGAACGACGACATCGTGGCCGCGGTACCGGGCCCGGGGTCGAAGCTCATTTCCTCGCGCAGGTGGCCGGCCCGGTCGATGACGTAGGCATCCTCGCTGTGCCCGATCATCGCGCCGGCCGGCAGGGTCTGGACGGCGACACCGTAGTGGCTGTAGACCTGCCGGAGCTGGGCGGGGCTGCTGGTCAGGTACAGCCAGTCCGGCACGCTGTCCAGGCGCTCCTGGCGGTCGAACGCCTGGGTGTAGGCGATCCCGTTGTAGAGGGGATTGGCGTTGACAGCGATCAGCTCGACACGGCGCGCGTCGGCGCCGAGCATCTGCCCGGCCTGCTTGAACTCCTGTCCCTCCAGCGGGCACTGGGTCACGCAGACCGGGTCGAGGAACGTCAGCAAGATCACTTTGCCGCGCAGGCTGGACAGGGTCACCTGCCTGCCGTGCTGGTCGGTGAGCGCGAACGCCGGCGCCTGGGAGTCGAGCGGGGCGGCCGAGCCGTCGATGGCCTGCGCGAGGATGGTGTCGGCGTTCGGGTCAGCCTGCGCGGCCGCCATCGGGATCACCCCGAGAATGATGACGCCGATCGCGCCGGCCGAGGAAACCGCGCCGATGCTGGCGGTCATCAGCCAGCGGTGCACAGCCGCGGGCCGCAGCCGGTGCCGCCAGCCCGTCACGGGTGCCGCTCCGCCAGGGGAGGTGCCCGCTGGCGGCGTGCTTGAGGTCCCCCCGGCCAGGGCAGGTGCTGGCGCCGCAGCGGCCTGCGCCGCAGCCGCCGCCCCGGCGGACGTGGCCGCGGCCGGTTCCGTGGCCGGGGCAGGCGCCCGGGTCACGGCCAGATAGCCGCCGGTGATCAGCAGCGCCATCGGGATCATGCTGCCCGGGTCGGTGCCGACCCCGCCGAAGAAGCCGAAATCCTCGACCAGGACCCAGTCGGCCAGGCACAGCGCGACAGCGGCCGCGGCCGCGGGGCGGATCAGCGCGCGCCGCCCGGTCACCAGCGCCGCGCCGATCACCGCGAGGGCTGCCACGGCGGACAGGTTCACCGCGAAGCCGTGCGCCCGGGTAACCGAACCGAAGCCGGAGACCAGATCGGACAGGAAACGGGGCTGCGGCGTGGTGGCCATCTGCTGCACCATCCCGGCAAGCGTGCCCGGCTGGCCGCGCAATGTCCCCTGCCAGAACCCCCGCCCCGGCCAGGCCTGCAGCACCGCCATGCCCGCCATGAACAGCCCGGTCCCGGCGAGGATCAGCCTGCCCGGCCACGGGGTTTGCCAGTACCGCTGCGGCAGCGCCACCAGGGCACCCGCGACGCAGTAGATCACGACGGCGCCGGGGGCGCCGAACAGCCAGGTCAGACCCGGGGCGAAGATCCCGCCGAACGACTCGCCGAAAACCCAGACGACCAGCCCCCAGCCCACGCTGACCAGCCCGGCCAGCCGGGACAGCGTGCCCCGCGCCGCCACCACCAGCCAGATGCCGATCCCGGCCTGGATCCACACCACCGCGGTGGCCGCCTGGACCGGATGATACGACCACGCCGTCCCGGCCCAGGCCACCAGATGCCGCACCCACCCCGGTGAGCTCGCCGCGGTGGGTTGGATGACCCGCGACGGGAGGCCCACCGCCATGTCCGGCTGGGCTTGCAGGATCCCATCGATGATCCACAGGAAGCCGAAGCCCATCCGCAGCAGTTGCCGCCCGGCGGGCTCGGCCGACCTGGTCACCCCGGCCGCGGCCCGCGAGTCGGCGCGGAGGGCGGCGGGCGCCCATTCGCGAAGGGCGACCCAGGCCACCGACAGCACCCCGAAGATCAGCAACACGATGATCAGCTGATGGGCCAGCGCGGAGCGGAAGGCGGCGACCACCGCCGGGTCATTGACGTTCAGGCCGTTGTTCATGCCGGCCATGTCCTGTGCCGCCCTCCACAACTCATGGTCTCGTGCTGGTCGCCGGTGAGTGCATCGTGTGGCGCGGCAGCGATGTTCGCGCCGGGCGCCCCGGAACACCGGCAGCACGCCATCTCGCCCCGGCCCGTCCCGCAATGCGCGCGCCTGCCGCCCGCCGTGGCAGTGCCCTCCCCGTGGGGTGTGCGCGCCCCTGATACTACGCTGTCAGGCTGTCCCGGCGGTTGCGGCAGCCGTCGGCAGGTTGCGGCCAGCGTGGTGGGATCGGTGCCCGCCGTCGCGGCCCGCAACGGCCGGGCGCGGGGCCAGGAGGTGAGGAGCATGCGATCGTGGGCGCCCCGGCGTGGCTCGCAGCTGTCTTCGCGGGCATTGCAGGCACTCGCCATGGTCTCGGCGGCGGGGCTGCTCGCGTCCGGGTGCGGGTCGCCCGCACCGGCCCCGGCGGCGTCCGGCCACGTCACCGGGCCGAAGGTAGTGATCACCACCCGGACCCTGCCGGGCGTGGGCAAGGTCCTGACCGACTCCAGGGGCTATGTGCTGTACATGTTCGAACCCGACGGGCGGCGGCAGGTGACTTGCACCGGGGCGTGCGCGGGGACCTGGCCGCCGGTCATGCTCCCGGCCGCAGCCGTGCTTGCCGCAGGCCCTGGGGTGAAGTCCAGGCTGCTTGGCTCGGACCCCGATCCCAGCGGCGGCAAAGTGATCACCTATGCCGGCTGGCCCCTGTACACCTATTCCGGTGATGTCCAGCCGGGCCAGGCGACCGGGCAGGCGATCGACCTCAACGGCGGTGAGTGGTACGTGCTGCGCACCTCGGGCGCGCCGCTGATCCCATCGCCGCAGTCGTGACGTTCCGCAGTCGTGACGTTCAGGAGCCGCAGATGACCACACCGCAGCCGCGGTCGCGCTCGCCGCGGGTAACCCGCCGCGCGGTGCTACTGGGCGGCGGGGCCGTGGCGGCGGGCACCGCGGGGGCCGGGGCGGCCCGCGCCCTGGCCGGGTCGTCTCCGGTATCCTCCCCGGTGCCGGATGCCACGCTGGTCCCGCCAACCGAGGACCTCATGCGCGAGCACGGCGTGCTCAAGCGGGTCCTGCTCGCCTATCGTGAGCTGATCCGCCGGTTCCAGGCAGGTGAGCCGCTCCCCGCGCAGCCCATGCACGACGCCGCGCTGATCATCCACGACTACATCGAGGGGTTCCACGAGGGCCTGGAGGAGGGTTACGTATTCCCGCGGCTGCGCCAGGCCGGGCAGCTCACCGGCACCGTGACGACGCTGCTGGTGCAGCACGCCCGGGGGCGGGAGCTGACCCAGCGGATCTTGTCCGGTGCGACGTCCAGGGCAGTCGCCGTGGGCGGCAACCGGGCCCGGCTGGCCGGGGCGATGACCGCGTTCGTCCGCATGTATGAGCCGCACGAGGCCCGCGAGGACACCGTCGTGTTCCCCGCGTTCCGCGCGATCGTCCCGGCGGCCGAGTTCGCCGGCCTCGGCCGGCACTTCGCGGAGCTGGAGAACCAGCAGTTCGGCGCTGGTGCGTTCGCCGAGATGACCGGCCGGGTGGCCGGTATCGAGCGTGCCCTCGGGATCTATGACCTCGCCCAGTTCACCCCGCAGGTATGACAGGTGCCCCGCTCAGGACCCGCGCTGGCCGGCCGCTAGCCGGTGGGGTCGGCGGGCCGCGCGGGCCGGGGGCGCGGGCGGGGCGGCGGCAGTGCTCGCACGCTCAGCGCGGGCGGGCCGGGCGCACCGGGTCGTGGGCACCATGAGTTACGTCACGCGCCACTGGTCATCCGGCCCGTTCGTGATCACGGCGATCGTGGTGATGATCTGGCACGAGGCCGGGCTGCGGTGCCTTGGGCGGCGTTCGCCGCCCAAGCCGCCTAGCCAGCGCAGGCTTCGCTCGGCCTGCTTCTACGGCGGGCTGGTGACAGCGGTCCTTGCCGCTGATTCCCCGATCGACTACTGGGCCGGCGACTACTTCTTCGTGCACATGATCCAGCACCTGCTGCTCATGTTCGCGGCCCCGGTCCTCATCCTCGCCGGAGCGCCATGGCAGCCGCTGCTCGGCGCCATGCCCGCGCGGCCCGGGCGCGGCGCCGCCTGGTCGCTGCGCGCCGGGCAGCGGCTGCGCTGGCTGCGGGCGGCCTGGGCGGTGCTGACGCGGCCATGGGCAGCCACCGCGCTATTCAGCGCGGTCATGATCGCCTGGCACATCCCGCAGCTTTTCGACCTCGCTGCCACCAACGGGGCCGTCCACGTCTGGCTGATGCTTGCCAGCTTCTTCTCAGCCGGCGTCCTGTTCTGGCTCCAGTTCATCCCCTCGCCGCCGCTGCGGCCGCGGATGCCGCCGCTGTCACAGGCGGTCGCCCTGATCGCGACCAATGCCGTCATGTGGGTGCTCGCGATGTCGCTCAGCATCTTCACGCAAACGTCCTGGTACCACGTCTACGCGCACCGGCCCGGCGTCAGGCTCCCGGCGTTCGCGGACCAGCAGATCGGAGCGGCGATCTTGTGGGTGTGCGGAGACTTCTGGGCCATCCCGATGCTGATCGTCGTGATCCGGCGCCTGATCATGGCGGACGGCGGGGTGGAGGCGGCGTTCGACCAGATCCTCGGCCGCAGCGCCACGCGCTTCGGGTGGGCGGGTCCCCGTGCGTGTCCCGCCCGCGGGGGAAGCGCCCCGGCAGGGCCAGCACGCGAAGACGCGTGAACGGTCATGGACCCAGGCAGGGATGATCGCGCCCACCTCGGTGATCCGTACTGGACCGGCACGCTGGTGACCCGGTGGGGATGCCGAGCGGCTCACGCGGATGCACCGACGGCATCAGGCGTTGCCCGCCCGCGTCCGGGACGTAAACCCGCCGTCTGGGGCAGTACCGGCCGCCGCTATGACCCCCGTCGGCTCGGCGGAGGATCTTGGCCGCGGCCATGGTGCCACAGCCGCGCCGGGCAGCACCTGCCGAGCGGGGAATCCGGGCTTTCAGCCCGGCAGCGTCGGCAGCGCATGGTGCGGCCCGAACGCTCGCGCCGCACCGGACAGGGCCGCGTCCGCTCGTCCCCGGAGGGAGTCAAGCTCGCGCTGGTCGGCCCGCAGGGTGGTCAGGGCGCTGTTGCGGGCGGATGCGGTTGCGGCCAAGAGGCTGTTCACGATGTCTTGCTGCACCCGCTGGGCCCACGGGAAAGCCCACGTCACAAGATCGTTGATGGTGCCCGCCAGATGGAAGGAAGCCAGCGACTCCGGTACCTGGTACTGCGCCAGGTCGGCGAGTTGCTGGTTGTTGGCCGGCGAGCAGTTGGCCGCCCCGTCGTGGGCGATGCTGACCGCGGTCGCGACGTCGCGGCTGGTGCCGAGCTCGATCGCCCGCAGGGCGGTGAGCGAGTCGCGCAGGCCACCCGCACACGACTGCAGGCCGGTGCCGACCGACTGGATCACCCTGGCCAGGTCCGCGGCGCGCTGGCCGGCGGTCGGCCGGTGCGCGAGGGCCACGAGAGCTGCGGCGAGCGCTACCGCCACGGCCGCTGCGAGCATGCCACCTGGCGCGTGCCGGGCAGGCCAGGCCGCGCGGCGCCGCCCGCCCGTGCTGCCAGCGCCCGGTGCCGCGGGTACGGCCATCTGCCTGCCTCGCCCGCTCTGCTGCCCTGAGAATTTCGTTTTGTTCCCCGTTCGGGCGCCTTGCTCTCCATTCTCATTCCGGACGTCGGCCACCTCGTGCCGACGCGTGAGGCTATCACGACCCCAGCAGGAACGAGAATGCATAAGGAAACACATGACAGATCTGGCATGCGCGACTCGCGCCTTTCCCTCCGCACCGCTCACCTTGCGGCCTTTTCGCTGGCAGCATTGCGGGTAGGAGATAGCGCCACTACCATTGGCGGGCAGCCGGGCGGCGGAATGAGGCTTATGACGGCGCTGCCATTCCGGGCGAGGCGAATGCTGCGAGCTGGCACGCGAGCCTGGCAAAACTTCGGGCCTGCCACCTGAGCGGGGGAACGAGGGGGTGACTGGTGTCGCTGCCAGCCCGCGTCGCGACGCTGCTTGTCGCGTTCGCGGCGGTGACCGCCGGGATCGTGTTCGTCGTCATCCATTACCTGCTCGCAGGCCTGCCGGTGGAGGACTTCACGTCGGTGGCCAGCGCTGGCCCGGGCGGCGTTCGCCAGGTCAGCGTGACGATGCAGACCGACGCCCAGACGACGGTGACCAACACGCCGGACTGGGTCTCATACTTCGTGAAAAATCCGCAAACCGGCACCTGGGACCATACTACGCTGCTCAAGGTCCCAGCCGCCGCCCTGGTGAAGGTGACCATCCTCGGCTATGACGGCTGCACGCCGTTGCGCAATCAGGTATGGGGGCGCGTGACGGGCACGGTCGGGAACGTCGAATACGTCAACGGCAAGCCGGTCTCCGTCCTGAATTCGTGGCAGGAATGCTCGGTCCAGCATACGTTCGCCATTCCGGCGCTCGGCCTCAACGTCCCGATCGCCGCCGTGAAATCGCCGAACCTGTGCTCCACGTCGCCATGCACCAGCGGACCGCACACGGTGGTCACCTTCAGCTTCCGGACACCCGCCACGCCCGGCGTCTTCGTCTGGCAGTGCCGCATTCCATGCGCCGGCGGGTTTCTCGACGGCAACGGCGGTCCGATGTCCACGCTTGGCTACATGGCCGGTGAGTTGCAGGTGGCATCCTGATGGCCGCCCCGTCGGGCGCCTCCGGGCCTGCCGCGGCCACGCCGGGCCAGCCGCAGGCACGCCACGGAGTGCGGATCTTCCTGATCTGGCTGGTCGCCTCGGCCATCTGCGACCCGCTCATCTGGTTCGTGGCCGGCCCGCACATGCCGCCCGGCGCGATGTCCTCATCGGCCGTCAGCCAGCGGTTCGACATCACCGTCCTGGCTGTCATGTCCGCCCCGGTCGTGCTGGGCGTGTTCATCTACTTTGGCTATGCCCTGGTGGTCTGGCGCCAGCGCGACGGCGACCAGGAGGACGGGCCGCCCATCCACGGCAACGCGCGGGTCTGCGCGACCTGGGTGGCGGTGAGCTTTGCGCTCGTGCTCGGCGTGTTCGCTTTCGGCATGGTCCAACTGGTCGTTCCCGCCGGCGCCGGCGCCGGTGAGGGACCGGCCCCGATCTGGAAGCCGGGGGGCGGGGCGCCGTTGCAGGTGCAGGTGATCGCGCAGCAGTGGATCTTCACCTACCGCTACCCGCAGTACGGCGGCATGGAGACCCCCCAGCTGGTCCTGCCGCAGGGTCAGAACGTCCAGTTCAACGTCACCTCCCTGGATGTGGTCCACAGCTTCTGGGCCTATCAGCTCGGCGTGAAGTCCGATGCCAACCCGGGCGTGAACAACATCGCGTACACCAGGCCGGAGCGGCTCGGCAGGTTCCATGTGGAATGCGCGGAGCTGTGCGGCATGCTGCACGGCGCCATGACCGGCAACGGTTATGTCGTGACCGCCGCGCGGTTCCAGTCGTGGGCCGCCTCATCACAGGCACGCCTTGCCCCGGTCACGAAAACTCTCCCGCCGTACGCCGCGACGTACGACCCTACGGTGATCCCGCAACTCGGCAAGGCGCTGACGTCGCTCGGGATCAACGGGGCGGGCGGCGGTTTCTACGGCCCCCAGGTTCCGGCGCAGCCGTGAGGCCGGCGCGGCCATCAGGCGAGGCCCATCCGGCCCGGCGAGTCTCGATGAGTTGAGGTGATAGCGGATGGCGATCGGCACCGAGCCGGCCACGGCGCAGCGGCCGGGCGGGAACGAACCGGCGGGCCTGCGGCGGGCACGGCCGTGGTGGATGCGCCCGGCGGTGCACACCGCGCTCATCGGCGCCGTTGCCGGCTACCTGTTCGGCCATTGGCTTGGCAACTTCCTCGCCAGCGGGTACCAGCAGGTCAAGCACGCGGACATCAACGACACGCCCATCGTGCTCGGATACGTCTTCGGCACCGTCGGCTGGCTGGCCGGGCTCGGCGTCTTCAACGACCTGCTGCGGCAGATGGCGGGCCGCCCGGCCGCCGGCCGTGATAGGGCCGCGGACGGGGGCCTGGCCCGGTACTTCCGCTACTCGCTGGACCACAAGGTCGTCGGGATCCAGTACCTCATCGGCATGATCGTCTATTTCCTGACCGGTGGCCTTTTCGCACTGGCTATCAGGGTGGAGCTGCTGTCGCCGGCCTACCACGTGCTCAGTCCCAGCGCCTACCTGATGGTCGTGGGCGAGCACGGCACCATGATGATGATGATGATGAGCTCGGTCATCGTCGGGCCTTTCGGGAACTACTTCGTCCCCCTGATGATCGGCGCCAAGCGCGTCGCTTTCCCGCGCGTCGAGGCCCTGTCGTTCTGGCTGACCCCAGCGGCCTTCATCATCCTGCTCTCGGGTGTGCTGTTCGGCGGGTTCCCCACTGGCTGGACCGGTTACGCCACGCTTTCTGTCCAGGCGGGCCTGGGCATGGACTCGTACGCCGTGGCGTTCGGGCTCATGGGCCTTTCCATCATCCTGGCCGGGTGCAACATCATCGTGACCGTCATCAGCTACCGCGCGCCCGGGATGCGCTGGAGCCGGCTGCCGGTTTTCGTGTGGTCGATGGTGGCCACGTCCTTCCTGATGGTGGTGGCCGCGCCCGTGCTCGTCGGCGGCATGTACATGATCCTGACCGACCGGACCGCGCAGACCGCGTTCTTCACCGGCACCCTCGGCGGCAGCAGTTACCTGTATGAGAACCTCTTCTGGTTCTTCGGCCATCCGGACGTTTATATCCTCGCGCTGCCCGGGTTCGGGATCGTCGCGGAGATAATCCCCGTGTTCTGCAGGAAACCGCTGTTCGGCTACCGGGTGGCCGCCGCCTGCATGATCGGGGTCACCCTGCTCAGCTTTCTCGTCTGGCAGCACCATCTCTTCGACAGTGGCATCAACCCCGACATGCGGCCGCTGTTCATGCTGACGACCGAGCTGATATCCATTCCGACCGGGTTCATCTACCTGGTGGCGATGGGAACCTTCTGGCAGGCCAAGATAAGGCTGACGGTCCCGATGCTGTTCGCGCTCGGGATGTACATTAATTTCCTCATCGGCGGCATCTCTGGCATATTCCTGTCCGATATACCCGCCGACACGACAGAACACGGCTCCTTTTTCGTCATGGCACATTTCCATTACACGATCATGGGCGGGCTGATCTTCGCGTTCATGGGCGGCATCTACTACTGGCTGCCGAAGATGACGGGGATCAAGCTCAACGAGACGCTCGGCAAGATTCACTTCTACACGATGTTCGTGTTCTTCAACTCGACCTTCCTCCCGTTGTTCGCCATTGGCCTGATGGGTCAGCCGCGGCGTGTATTCGAGTACCAGCGCCAGTTGCAGACGCTCAACGACTGGGTCTCGGTCTCGGCCTTCCTGCTGGCCGGCTCGATCCTCATTTTCGTCATCAACTTCGTGTGGTCGACGGTGATCGCGCGCCACCCGGAGGCACGGGACCCGTGGCGGTCACGGGGCCTGGAGTGGCAGGTCCCCTCGCCCCCGCCAGCGGAGAACTTCGCCCGAATTCCCCAAGTGCTGTCCGCCCCGTATGAGTACGGGGTGCCCGGCGCGCCGCCCGTCGCCGATCTGGATCCCGGCTGCCGCGCCGGCCGGGCGGCACCGGGGCGCCTCATGAGACAGGGGCACAAGCGTTTCCTGGGGGCTCCCGATGAAGAAAGAAGGTAGTGCCATTAGCGGCACCAGCAGCCCCGGCAGTCGCAACGGCGGCACCGATGGTGCCGGCCGTGGCAGCGCCGCCACTGCGCCGGACGAATATGTGGCGGCGGAGAGGCTCTTCTATCACAAGGCCGCGCTGGACGCCGCCTGGACGGGGTCCCGCCTCCTTATCGGAGCCCTCGGATTCCTTTTCGGCGCGTTCATCTTCGCCTACTTCTACCTGCGCTCGCTGAACTCGCACGGGATGTGGCGCCCGGCCGGCTTCACCGGGCCGCACCTGTGGGCCGGCACGCTGATAACGGGGCTCGTCGCAGTGAGCGCCATTGTGCAGGCCGGCGCGCTCATGCTGGCGAAGCGCGGCGCCAAGGGCCCGTGGCGGCTCGGCGCCATTGCGGTTCTCGTCATGGGCCTTGCCGCGGTCGGGCTCCAGATCTGGGAACTACTGAGCGTGTCCTTCTATCCCGCTAGCTCGGGGTTCGCGAGCGTGTTCACGGGCTTTTATCCCGTCTACGCCCTCATCGCGTTCGCGGCGATGATCTGGCTGGAGACGCTCATCATGCGGGCGGTCAAGATCCCCGCCGGCTGGTTCGCCGAGGCGCCGGCCGCACCGAGCGACGTCATCGTCCTGCAGCGCTTCCAGGCGTCACTGAGTGCGTTCACGGCCGTCTGGTGCTTCCTCACCGCCATCGCGGTCCTAGCGTGGATGTTGTTTTATCTCATCTAACGGGACGCGAGCCCCCTGAGCGCGCAGCTACTGGCCGGGGCGGTCTGGCGGGCGCACGTGAATCACCAGAATCTCCACCCTGTGAGGAAGGATCAATGATCGCTCCACTCTTTGCGGTATCGGTCAGCTCGCCGGGTGGAGCGATCCTCACCTTTTGCCTTCCCGATGGGCCTGTTCATTGTGATCATGCTCATGGTGTGGCCGGTGTTTGAGGGGATCACGGACACATGAGAACGTGATCTACAACGTTAGCGCTGGTCACGACGACGCAGGCGGCCAGGATCCGGCCCGGCGTGGGCACGCGTGTGCTGGCGTGCCGCGCTCCCCGCAGGGGCGCGTGCGGCGCTTTCGAGCAGGTGTCGTGCAGGCGTGTGCCTGCGTGAGGCCGGCGGGGCGGGCAAGGACGGACGGCGCCAGTGGCCGCCAGAGGGCGCTCGGACGGTCAGGGGACGCCAGGCGCGGTCACGGCCGCCTGCACGGTGACCTCGCCGGCGTGGCGGAAGGTCAGGGTCAGCGGGATGGTCATGTCGCTCTCGAATGGCGCCGGGGCGGTGAGCACGACGTCGTCCCCGAACGGGCTCAGGGTGAGGGTGCCGCGGGCGGGCACCGCGAGGCCAGGCACCACCGCGCTGGAGCCCGAAGCGCCGGCCCGCCGGGTGAGCACGACGCGGCGGCAGATGGGGCTGCGGGCGGCGACCAGTTCGTCGGGCGCGGCGCTGAGATTGCGGATGGTGAGGTAGGTGGCCGCCGCGTTCCTGGCAGCGGCCGCTTGTGCGGTGTAGGCGCGCATGGGGACCGCGGCCAGCGAGAACTGGATCCGCACCCGGGTGATGGTTCCCGCCCCGCCGGTGGCGACCCAGGCCGACAGCAGGGCGGTCAAGGCGGCGGCGCAGATGAGCGGTGCCGCCCCCGCTGCCGCGAGGCTGGCCAGCCCGGGCCGCGGCGGCGCCGCGGGCGGCGCGCTGCCTGCGGCGGGAGCGGCGGTCACTGTCCCACCTCGCGGGCGCCGTGAGGCTGTGTCCCGCTCGCCGGTGCGGGGCGCGTGGCGCGGAAGCGCCTCAGCCGCAGGCTGTTGGAGACCACGATCAGTGAGCTGGCTGACATCACTAGCCCGGCCAGCAGCGGGTTCAGGTAGCCGAGCGCGGCGAGCGGGATGGCGATCACGTTGTAGCCGAAGGCCCAGGCGAGGTTGGCGCGGATGACGGCCACGGTGGCCCGGGCGAGCTGCACGGCCTCGGCGATGCTGCGGGGGTCGCCGCTGACCAGAGTGAGGCCGGCGGCGCCGATCGCCGCGTCGGTGCCGGTGCCGACCGCCATGCCCAGGTCAGCGGTGGCCAGGGCGGCGGCGTCGTTGACGCCGTCGCCCACCATCGCCACCGTGGCCCCGCCCGCCTGTAGCTCCCGGACGACCTTGGCCTTGCCCTCTGGCTGCACCGCCGCATACACATCGCCGGGCGGGATGCCCAGCCCGGTGGCGGCCGACAGCGCGGTGCGCTCGTTGTCCCCGGTGAGCAGGACCGGGCGCAGGCCCAGGCCGCGCATCTGGGCGACCGCGGCCGCGCTGGAAGGTTTGAGCGCGTCGGCGACCACGAACACGGCGCGCGCCTGGCCGTCCCAGCCGGCCAGGACCGCGGTACGGCCGGCGGCCTCGGCGGCGTCAACGGCGCGGCGCAGCCCATCGGGCACGGCCAGGGACAGCTCAGCGAACAGGCGATCCCTGCCGACAGTGATGGCCCGGCCGTCGGCGGTGCCGCGGACGCCTGCCCCGGGCAGGCTGGCAAAGCCCGTCACCGGGGGCAGGGCGCCAATCCGGGCGGTGGCCTCGCGCGCGATCGCCTGGCCGATGGGATGCTCGGAGCCGTCTTCCACAGCTCCCGCGAGCAGCAGAGCTTCCTCGCCGCCGGTCCCAGCCGCGGTGACGATGTCACACACCGCCATCGTGCCGGTGGTGAGGGTCCCGGTCTTGTCGAGGACGACCGTGCGTATCCGCCGGGCTGACTCCAGTACCTGCGCGCTTTTCACCAGGATGCCCAGCTCGGCGCCGCGGCCGACGCCGGCCAGCAGCGCGGTGGGCGTCGCCAGGCCCAGCGCGCACGGGCAGGCGACCACCAGGACGGCGACGGCGGCGCTGGTGGCGGCGGCCGCCGGCAGCCCGGCACCCAGCCAGAAGCCGAGCGTGGCCGCGGCGAGGCTGACCACGCAGGGCACGAAGAGGGCGGCGATGCGGTCGGCCAGCCGCTGCGCGGCGGCTTACCTGCATCGGCCCATTACCGCAAGTGGTTCGGTTTGTTGTTGTATGACCGGTTCGATGCGGGGCCGGGACGTGCCTGAGTGTGCTCCCTGCCCCGGATAGCTGCCGGGTTCTGCGAGCGGGCTGCCGGGTCAAGGGGCGCGCAGCGCCCGGCGTAGCCGGCGCCGGAGGCGCCCTTGACGCGGCTGCCCGGGAGCGGATCATGTGGGC
>Ga0335081_10011829_pt1 | contig 14133 bp, 10 predicted proteins | sample Lox_Sample_35_FD_206713 | JGI IMG/M metagenome (GOLD analysis project Ga0335081, IMG submission 206713) | Soil microbial communities from Loxahatchee National Wildlife Refuge, Florida, United States - Lox_Sample_3.5 | ecosystem: Environmental > Terrestrial > Soil > Wetlands | place: USA... | reverse complement strand
ATGCCCTGGAACCACAGCAGCAGCGCCTGCCGCTCCTGCTCCGACAGCACGGGCCGGGCCGGGCGCTGGTCGGCGAGCATCGCCCTGGCCTGTGACCGGGTCACGTACGGCCGGTCGGCGGCCGCCGCCAGCACGGCCTCGACCAGATGGTCGCGGCCCTCCTCCTTGGACACGTAGGCGTGCGCGCCGTTGTCCAGCGTCTCCATCACGATCGCCGGATCGCTGTGCCCGGAGAAGGCCACTACCCGGTATCCGGCTGCCACCAGCCCGGGGATCTGCGCGGTGACCAGCTCGCCGGACAGCTCCAGGTCCAGGATGACCACATCGGCCGGGAGCCGCAGCCCAGCGCGGAGCCCGGTCAGGTCGTGCGCCGTCTGCACCAGCCGCGCCCGCCGGCCGGGATCGGACCGGATCCAGGACGCCACCCCCTCGGTGACGACCGGATGGTCTTCGACGATCGCCACCGTCACCGGCTGTTCCATCGCACCTCCGCCCAGAGCATGCCGTCGTCTTGCTGCTGTTCGATGGCGACCCCCTCGCCGGTTGCGGGCAGCCGGACGGCCGCGCCGGTATCGGCGACGAAGCTGACGGCGATTCCGGCGCCCACCGCCGCCAGTGTGATCCGTGCCTGGCTGCGCGCGGCGGTCAGGATCGCGATGGCAGCGTCGGTTATCACCCGCCGGGCCGGGCCGGGTACCCGCGGCAGCGGCCCGGCCGTCTCGATCTCGACGGCAACCCCGCGCCGCTCGGCTACGTCGGCACTCGCGTGCAGTTCGTGTACCAGCGATCCGGGTACCTCATCGCTCTCGGCCAGCAGCCGCCGCAGCCGGGCCGCCTGGACTGCGCACCTGGTGCGCACCTGCGCGTCGCCCGGGTCAGCCGTCCCCGCTGCCAGCTCAGCGACCAGCGGGACGGCGCCTTCCTGCAGCGCCAGCCAGCGGGCGTGCCGGGCGGCCCGGATGACCTCCGCGGTGGCGGCCCGTTCGCGCGCGGCGTGCTCACCCCGCGCCGCCACGGCGGCCTGGCCGGCCGCGGCATCCAGCGCCTTGACCCCTGCGGCGACGGCTACCTGGGCGCCGGTCGACCAGGCCAGCACGGCGAGGAACCCGGCCAGGTCGGTGCGGTGCAGCCCGTCCCGCACCTGCACGCCCAGGATGGCCAGGGCCTCGGCGGCGAGGAACCACGCAAGCTCGGCGAACCGGCGGCGGAGCAGCACCAGCACGCCCGTCCAGCCGGCCGTCCCCCACGACCAGTTGACCGCCAGCATCTGGCCGGCCGGGCTGGCCGCCGCCGCGGCCGTGCTGGCGGCCAGCGCGGTCACGGCCACCGCCCAGGCCGGGCGCCAGCCGGGCGATCCGCGCAGCACCAGGACCGAGCCGACGGCGATCGCCAGCGCCATGACCAGCCACATGGCGCACTGGAACGCGAACGAGCCGTAGGCCGACCGGTTATGCAGCAACTGCCCGCCCGCTCCGGCGAGATGCCAGAGCGCGACCAGAAAGACCACGGCGATGGTGAAGGCCCGCTGATAGCGCCCGGACATCATCACCGTCGGCTGCACGGCAGTCATGCCGGCCAGCTCACGGTGACGGTCGTGCCCGCGCCGGGACGGCTAGCGATCGCGGCCCGGCCGCCGGCCGCCAGCATCCGCCCAGTGATCGACTCGCGGATGCCCCGACGGGATAGCGGGGTGGCGGCCGGGTCGAACCCGCGGCCGCAGTCAGTGATCTTGACCACCGCCCAGCCCGCACCGCCGGTGACGGTCACTTCCGCCTGGCCGGTTCCGGCGTGCCGCTCGACGTTACGCAACGCCTCGCCGACGCAGGCGGCGAGCTGATCCGCGACCGCAGACGGCAGCGTGACCGGGACCAGTTTCAGGCGCACGGCCAGGTCATCGGTACTGACCGCGGCCTGCTCCAGCTTCGGTCCTAGGTCAGTCAGCGGCGCCAACCCGCCCGGCACGGCCGGGGCGCCCGCGAGCCCTTGCAGCACGCGCAGGTCCCGGCCGGCCTGCGCGGTCAGCGCCAGGGACGATTCGGCAAAGGCGCCGGCCGCGACCATGGTCAGGGTCGACAGCACGGTGTCGTGGAGCTGGCGGTGCTGCTCTCGCTCGTCAGCGCGCCGCGCCTCCTTGGCCCGGATCTGCCGCTCGGTCTCCAGGCCGGCGGCGACGATCGCGTCCGCTTGCCGAGCGCCGCCGCGGATCACCGCCACCAGCCCGGCGGCGACGATCGTCTCCACCACCAGCAGCCAGGCATCGGCCGGGTGGCCGACGCCGAGCCCGTAGGCGATGACCACCATCGCGGCCCCGGGCAGCCCGAGCCACGGCCGCAGCGCGATCTGCAGGATGTACACAGACGTGCAGGCCAGCGGGAGCATCCAGGTCGTGCTGTCCTTGATCAGCACGGCCGGGACTAGATGCTGCTGCGCCAGCGCCAGTGCCGAGATGACCGCGGCGTCGGCCAGTACCACGGTCGACGCCAACCCGGACCGCCGGACCCGCCAGGTGAAGAAGGCTGACCACAAGCACAGCGCGGTCAGCAACGCGCCCAGCCACCAGCCTGAGATCTGCTTCGTTGCGGCCAGCACGGCTACCGCGGTGAACAAGACCGCGCCGCCGAGGCGCAGGGCGATCGCATACCAGCCAGCTAGCCGGTGCAGTGCCTGGTCGGATGGCCCTGCGAACCGCGGGAGGCGTCCCCGCCTGCGGCGGACCGCGGGGGGGTGGATCTGCCACCCGATAGGATCAGCTGCCGGTTCCACCGGACCAGTATGCGGCAGGACCATGGCGCCGGGAACGGTGACGCTTCAACATCTGGCCGAGCTGAACAGCCTGCGATTCTTCTTCCTGTTGAGCGCAGTCGTCCCGGTCAGCCTACGGAGCCAATGCCAATCAGGCGCGCCGATCGCCTCGTCTGCACATCCACTAACTGGGAGATGGACAGATTCTCCGACGCCGCGACCGTAGCAGTGCCGTCCCCGCCCGGTGCAGCCGACGACCCGCCATATCGCGGGTCGGCGCGCGGTTATCATGAAGTCTTGCGTCGGTGGGCCACGGCATTCCCGGTTAGCCGCGTTCTGCGCGGTGTTTCGAGATGCTGGTGCTACGGAAGTGTTTCGCGGACGTTGGGGTTCGGCCGGATCGAGTTCCCGGCTGTCGGCTCGGCGAGCATGGTAGCGGGTATGTATCAGGATCGGTGTCTGGCGCCCTCTTTGTAGTAGACATCCCCAGACGAGGCCAGTGGTCAGCCGAAGGTGCTCCGAGCGCGGGCAAGCTGTCAAGTGCTGTCGCGGAGTTTCATCTGCGCGTCCTGATCAACATGCCTAGGCCTTGTGGGTCTTGTGAGCAGCGAAAACGTTGAACACGCCCTTCACCGGAGTCTGGACCGGGCCCGGGTCTTGCGCTGGCAGGAGGTTGAGATGGCCGAGTGCGTGGAGGATAGCCGCGTTGAATTCGGTGTCCTGTTTGTAGGTGGCATTGGCAAGGAGCGTCCCGGCAGTGCCGTCAGTGCGTTTGCCGCGTCCATGTATAGGTGGCTGTTCCGGTGGAACAGGGGGACGAGCCTGTCAGAGAAGCCATCGCCAGTATTGCATGACGCCGTGCTGTCTCCTGCCGACGGTGACGATGGGGATCCAGCGCACGTGACCCTGGAAGTACCACTGCGCCTCAAGAAGGGCACCCGCCAGGGGAACTGGCTGCTGGCGGAATCGTCGTGGGCAGACGTGTCCGCGCTGCCGCGTTTTGTTTTGTGGACCTGGCGCACTGGATCTGGAAGGTATCGACCTGCCTGCTGGTGCTGCAGTTCGTCATTCCGATGCGCCGTCACTGGCTCCAGTCCGCGCCGCATGGACCGCACCCGCTGCCGCTATACCGGCGGGTAGCGGTGGTACTCGCCTACCTGGCTCTAATGGGCGCGGCGGCGGTCCTGTCAGTGCTCTTGTCGCTTGTGCTATTTGCGGTGGCGGTAACCGCATTGCTGCCGATCCCGCGTATCGACCGGGCGGTTCGCTGGGTGATGGTGAAACTATCGGCGATCCTTGGCGATAGCTACGTGCTGGCACACTGCCCCGTGGCGTTCGCGGCCATGCGCACCCGGGTCGCCCGTGACCTCGAGTGGCTCCAGGACCGCTGCAACACAGTCGCCGTCGTGGGCCACTCCCAGGGCGCGGCGATCGCCCACCAGGTCCTTCAGGAGCGCGGTGATCATCCCGGCAACCTTCGGGCATTCATCACTCTCGGCCAGGGAATCTCGAAACTGCACCTGCTCCAGGAAATGGACTGGGACCCGGATGTGCGCCAGGCGGCGTTGCGGAGCCGATGGCTTGTTGCGATCGGGCTGGGAACGGCGGGTTTGCCCGCGCTCGGCTGGGTCACGAGCCGGTTGACCGCGGCGACGCTCTTGCCTGCACAGCCCTTCATTATTATCACCATAATCCTAGCAGGGTTTGCGCTCATTTTCTGGGGCGTTCATAATGCGATGAAAGCTGTCGGCAAAAGGTGCGACAATAACCTGTCCTTGTGCATTGACCAAGCGGATTTCGTGTGGACTGATTTCTACGCTAGCGCTGACCCGGTCTCCAACGGCCCGCTGATTTCCATGGCTGATGGAGAACGGTGCAAAGCCAAGACCTGCCAGGGTACCGTGGCGAGTCCAAGTCCATGCAATGAGGTTTATAACGGGAGTTCTCTGCTGACTGACCACAACAGTTACCTGCGCAATCAGGATCAGTTCCTTCCCGCGCTGCTTAACGCTCTCACGACTGCCGCCTATCATCACGACTGCGGTGACACAGCAGACTGGCAACTCGTCTGTGACGACTATCTAAACCAGGCCAGGGAGCGACGTCGTCGCCTTGTAGGCGTGCTAGTGACTACCCGCGTGCTGATGGCAGGAGTGGTGGTTCTGGCCTGGCTCTACAGCCCAGTAGGGTTCTTCCAGGTACCGATGAATCAGCTGGCACATCTAGCCCATCCCCATATGCATATGGTCCACGGCCCACTGCCCTAAAGTTTTCGGACCTGTGGGGTGTGGTGTCCGTTTTTCTGAGGGCTGGTCACGGTCTGGCGGCATGTTGATCGCGGCGGCGTGACGGGATGCGGTGGTCCCTGAAATAGAACAAAGCTCCTGGTAGGAACTGGGTTGTCGACACCCTTTCTGCCCACCTGGAGCTTTGTTGCCTGCCAAGTTTGCCATGGTCATCACGCCTGCGTCCACTCCGCCCGCGCCGGAAGAAGATGAACCCGGGGCTGCGGGGATAGCCGCCCGGATCGCGTCCGGGCCGGGGTTCTGGACGGAGTGGCTGGCGGAGCTGGACCGGCAGGGCCTGCTGGAAGAGCTGCTCGCCGAGGACGTGATCGCCCGCGCGCTGCGGGAGGCGCCGCCGGGCCATAAGTACGACCGGGTGCTGACGGCGAAGATGACCGTGATCTGCGTGCTGGTCGCGTGCCTGTTCCCCGGCGCCGGCTATGACACGGTGCTGGCGACGGCCTTCGGGCTGCCCGGCCTGCGGTCCGTGCCGGGCGCGGAGATCCCGTCGGGCAGCGCGTTCTCTCAGGCCAGGAAGCTGCTCGGCGAGCAGGTCATGCAGCGCCTGTTCGAGCTGGACGCCGCCGTCGCGGACGCGGACCTCGGGATCGGCCTGCGGTGGAAGGGCCTGGAGGTCACCGCGATCGACGGCACCACGATGGAGCCGGCCAGGAACGACGTGCTCGAAGACGGGTTCGGCACCCCCGCGGACGGCGCCCGGCCGCTGCTGCGGGTCACCGCGCACGTCCGCACGGCGACCTTCCGCTGGATCAGCGCCGCGATCGGCGGCTACCACGACGGCGAGAACGCCCTGGCCGACCAGCTCGAAGACAGCTTCGCCCCCGGCATCCTCAACCTCGCCGACCGCGGCTTCTTCTCCATGCACCGCTGGATCCGGTTCTCCGCCGCCGGCGCGGACCTGGCCTGGCGGATCAAGAACGGCGCGAGATCGGTCCCCCTCACGACCATCCGCACCCTGCCCGACGGCTCCGAGCTGGTCATGCTGCACGAATCAGACGGCATGCGGACCCGGCGCCGGAAGGAAGCAGGCGACCCCCGCGCGGACCGGCTCCCGGACACCACCGCCCGGCTCGTCACCTTCACCGTCACCACCGTGACCCGCAGCGGCCGGACCAAGACCACCCGGATGCGGGTGCTGACCACCCTGCTGGACCACCAGGCATACCCGGCCCGCGAGATCGCAGCCCTGTATGCCGAGAGATGGCAAATCGAAGTCGGCCACCGCTGCTGCCGGTCAAGCGGGATTCGCTTTTCACGGCTGCTCCTTTGGTCCTTCTTCTTGCGTTTTCCCGGTTTCCGGCTGGGGCGGTGCCCAGCGGGCGCGGGTGTAGTAGCCGGGCGGGCGGTTCCTGCGCTCGCGGAGGCCGGCCAGCTGATGCTCGTCGGCGAGGATGATCCAGTTCCTGCCGCCGGGGCCGCGGCGGGCGGTGATCCAGCCGCGGTAGATCCAGTTGCAGATGCTGGCGGTGGGCATGCCGAGCTGGGCGGACAGGCCCGGGACGGACCACTCGCCCGGGTTCAGGTCCGTGAGGACTGCCGGGCGGCCCTTGGCGTTCTCGCGGATTCCGTGCTTGTCGATGATGTTGCGGACCTGCTGGGCGGTGAAGACCGCGGTGCGCTTGGGCGGCCGGTACCCTTCGGCGTTCAGCGTGTCGGCGATCTGCCTGCTGTTGCGTCCCTCGCCGGCGAGCCCGGCGACGCGGTCGCGGAGCGCGGGGTAGTACGAGAGCTGGTCCAGCCTGGCGACAGGGCGGACGGCTTTCCCGCAGGTCTGGTGCCCGCCGGCCCAGGTGATGCCCACGTTCACGATCTCGCTGTCGCCCTCGACGGCCACGGTCACGTCGTCGATGAGGATGCGGAGCAGTTCCTTGCGGTCGGCCCGGGTGGTCGTCGGGGCGTCCCAGACCGCCGGGAGGTCCCCGGCCAAGGACTGGATCGCGTCCCGCTCGGCGGCGGACAGGACTGCGGGCTTCTCCGCCGTGAACCGCTGGTAGTCGCCCTCGAGCCTGCCGACCTCGGCGAGGGCCTCCTCCCAGTCGGCCTCGAGCTGCCGGGTGACGAGCCGGTTCTCGGGGTCGGCGAGCTGGTACTGACGGCGGGCCCGGTCCGCGGCGTAGCGGGCGCGCTCGACGCGCTGCCTCCACAGCTTGTCCAGGGCGGCCCGCTCGTTCTCGGCCTGCGCCGCGGCGGCCATCGATACTTCCAGGGCCGCGGGCGCGATCGCGTCCAGGACCTGGCGGGCGACGTACCTGTCGAGGGCCGGGCCGGCGATGTGCTGGCAGCGGTCGCCGGTCCCGTAGTTCACCGGGTAAAACCCGCAGGTGTAGCCGTAGGCGGCGCGGGCGGACGGGTCGTGGTAGCTGACCGCCATGCGGTGCCCGCCGCACAGTCCGCAGCGCAGCAGGCCGGACAGCAGCGCCTCGCCGTTCCTCGGCGCGCCTGGCGACTGCGCGGTCTGCCGGTTGGCATCCAGCCGCGCAATGTTCGCCCGGTACTGCTCCTCGGTGATGTAGGCCGGCAGCCGTCCCGGCAGCATGACCAGCCACTCGCCGGCGGGCATCACCACCTTTCCCGTGTCCGGCCGCCCGGGGATCTTCCTGTGCGGGTCGACCTGCCGCCGCCCGTAGGCGTAATAGCCCGCGTAGGCCGGATTGCGGAGCATGTTCTGCAGCGTCTCCCGCGTCGGGCGCCGCCACTCTAGGTCGCCTTTCGCCGGCCCCGTGCGGAGCCGCACGGGAAGCTGGATCTCGTGCTGCACGAGGTAGCGGAGCACGGCGTTGAGGGTCCCGAGCCTGCTGAACGTGGCGAAGATGAGGCGGACGACGTGCCGGGCCTGCTCATCGGGGTCGAAGGCGGCCTCTCCTGACGGTCGGCGCACGTACCCGGCCGGGACCGGGATGACCAGTTCGCCGCGCTCGGCCTTGGCCCGCTTCGCACCCAGCATCCGCTGCCGGATCAGGAAAATCTCTGCTTCCGACATAGTCCCCTTCAGCCCCAGTTATCTGACCCCGGCCAGCTTCTTGCGTGTGAATGGCCAGGTCAGGTCGTTGATGACGCGTCTTTAACGTGGGGTCGTCGCGGACGGCGGACGGCTGGATCGGTTGCCGGGAGCGGTGTTTCCCGGGTGCCTGCGCAGCGCGAGCAGCTCGCCGTGGGCGGCCGCGAGCTGGGCCTTGGTTTCGGCGAGCTCGCGGCGCAGCTCGGTCAGCCTGGCCGTCAGGGTGGCGACGACGTTGGATGCGCCGGGGTTGCCGGGTTCGCTGGCTGGCGCGCGTCCGGCGGGTGCAGGCTGGTGCCCGCGGAGCCGTTCGATGCGGGCTCGCAGTTCAGTGTGGCGGTAAAGGAAGTCCACCGACACGCCGCTTGCGGCGGCGACCGCGCGGAAGGTGACGGGCTGGCCGGTCTTGGTGAGCTTGCGTATCCCGGTCTCGGCGCGGGCGACGGCGGCCTCGCGTTTGGCGGCCGCGGCCTGGCGCAGCGTGGCGATCTTGTCCTGTTCAGCTGGCATCGCCGCGGCCTCCTGGCTTGCGGCTGATCGTGACGGGGACCGGCTGGCTGGGCCGGGCCGGTACTCCCGCGCCGCGGACCGCGCCACTGCATGAGCCGGTCTCGAGCGCGGCGATGATCGCCCGCAGCGAGGCAAGCTCGGCATCCCGCTCGGTGAGCCAGACATGTCCGGGTCCCATCTCGGCTCCGGTGCGCTGGCGGTGCTGGGCCTGACGGGCCCGGATGAGCTCCTCGGTGGCGGCCAGCTGGGCGCGCAGCTCGGCGAGATGGCGGCCATCGGTCGCGAAATGATCGCAGGTCAGGCAGGAGTTCCCGCGGTCGCAGCGCTTGGGCGGCGGCAGCAGGCAGACCCCGTTGGGCAAGATCCGGTCGGTGTGCCGGTCCAGCTGCACCAGCTCGTAGACATCGGCGGGATCCATCTCCAGCGGCCGGCCGTCACGGCGGAGCTTGGCGAACCGCAGGAACTCGGCCTCATGGGTCTCGGCGAGGGTCTTGGCGTAATACATGGTCATTTCCGGCGAGAGGTGCCCCATATAGCGCTGTACGACGTGGATCGGCACGCCCGCGTTCAGCAGGTCGGTGGCCTTGGTATGGCGCATCCGGTGGGTGCGCTGGAAGTCCACCAGCGCCCCGGTGGCGTCGGTGACCTGCAGCACGGCGGCGAGCTGGGACAGCAGCCCGTTCAGGGTGTTCGCGCGGTAGTGGCGCTTCCCGGCGGTGTTGGCTTGCCAGGCCAGGAACAGATACGGCGGGTCAGCCGCGCCGGGATCGCCGGCCCGCACCAGGGCGCGGGCGAAGTCCTGCTGCTCGGCCACGATGGCCACCACATCGGCGCCGACCAAGATGGCCTGCGGCGCGCCGGCAATCTTGGTCTGCTGGTAACGCAGCCGCGCGGCCGGGCCGCCCGTCCCGGCGTCCTGGGTGGCGTCCAGGCCGGGGACCGGGGACAGCGGCGCGAAGTCCATCATCAAGATCTCGTTGATCCGCCGCCCGGTCGCGATCGCGAGCAGGAACGCCCGCATCGCCTGCTCATCGCCCAGCCCGCGGATCTGGCGCGGCGTCCCGTTCACCACCACGGTCTTGGCCTGGCCGCGGGGCAGCCCGAGGATCTCGACGTGCTCGGCGATGCGGGACAAGGCCGCCGGGTCGATGTAGTTGCCCTCGGCCGGGCCGCGGTAACGGCCGGCGATCTCGCCGGGCCGCCACCAGCGGGCATGGGCTTCGGTCAGCCCGGCCCACCGCGGCTCGCCCAGTTCCCGGGCCGCTTCAGCGCGTCGGTCGGCCATGAAGGCGTAAAACCCGGACACCGTGGTCTGGATCAGCCCGATGGTGGGCGGCGCGAGCGGGCGGCCAGAGGGTGCGCGCTGCTGGCGCAGCCAGGCCGCCAGCCGCAGCGCCACCGGGCGGATCCCGGCCTCGGGATCAGCACCGAGATCCGGGGTGCCGATGCCCTCGGCGGCCAGGAACGCCGCGAAGTGGCGTCCGAGGTAGGTCAGGAAGCCCGGCAGCGAGCTCCATGACAGCAGCCCGGTGCTCAGCCCGGCCGCGAAGTACCACTGGATCGCCTCGCGCAGCCACGCCGGGCTGACCCGGGCGAAGTTGAGCCGCTGCCCCTCCAGGGGCTCGTGCTCGCGGACCGGGATCCGCCGGTCGTGGCGCGGGTCCCACACCGGGCAGCGCCACCACGGCTGGCCGCGGTGGCAGGCCAGCGTCAGCGCCGCGTGCAGCCGGGCGATCGTGGCCCGGTGATTGTGCAGGTAGCTGGGCGGCGGCAGCCGGTGATGCCGGTCGTGATAGCGGCGGCGGGCCGCCGCCACCCACTCCTCCACGCTCAGCGCGGTGAACGAGGACACGCTGCCGTCGGCCGCCACAGCCACGGCGACGCGCACCCACTCGGCCAGCGCCCAGGAGTTCACCCGCTCTCCGGCCACCGCCAGCGTGTGCAGCCAGTACGCCACCTCCTGGCGCATCGGCCCGGGCAGGGCCGCCAGCTCCAGCCGGGCAGGCGGCCGGGCCGGGTAGGCGTAGGTGAGCCGGGCGAACGGTTCGGCGGTGAAATCGACCGCCGCTGTCCGGAAGCCGGCCGGCAACGCGGCAAACAGCGCCGCCAGGCCCGGTGCCGCGTCCGCCGGGCCGGATGCCGAAGGCCGCCGGCTAGGCACCGGTCACCCGCCAGCCCTCGGTGAAGGACCGCCATCCGGCGACCGCTCGCAGCTCGGCGTCCTCGGTGACCCAGCCATACAGGTCCATCGTGGTCTGCACGTCGGCGTGCCCGAGCCGCCGTGACACCACATGCAACGGCACCCCGGCCAGCAGCAAGGCCGAGGCGTGGGTATGGCGCAGCCAGTGCGGCGACCATCCCTCCGGCAAGCCAGGCAGCCTCTCGTGCAGCCGGTCTCTGATCCGGTAGACGCGCTCGGGCCGCATCGGGGCGAACCGGGGCTCGCCGTCGAGGTTGACAAAGCAGAACCACTCGTCGCTGACCTCGAACCCGGCCTGCCCGGCCCGCTCAGCCAGGTCCCACAGGTAGTCCCCGTAAAGGCGCTCAAGCTCATCAGAGACATAGATGCGCCGGCCGCGCCCGCCCTTCACCCGCGCCCTGTGCGGATGATCCCGGGGGACGACCTCGATGAACGGCGTGCCTCCCGAGCCCGGATGCCAGTCAGCATGGGTCAGGCACAGCACCTCACCAAGGCGCATCCCGGTCTCCGCCAAAGTGGCGAACAGCAGGCGGTCCCGCAGCGACCCCCGCCATTCGCCGCTGGCCGCATCCCGCGCCGCGCACCCCGACAGGATCTTCGCGACCTGCGCCGGAGTGAGCAGCGGACAGACCTCCCGCCGCCTGGGCCGCACCGGCATCGGGCTGCGCCGGCTCACCCTGGACCGGCCGTCCAGGTGGGCCAGGAACGCCCGGTAACGGCTGCGCCGCGGCGGCCCGGACCACGCCCGGGCCAGCGCCGGGGCCACCCCATGCGCGTCATGGTGATAACGGTAGAAGCTGACCACCGCCGCCAGCCGCGTGGCCAGCGTCGATTCCGCCAGCCGGGGCGGCGGGGCCGCCGCCGGATCCAGCAGCACCACCCCCGGCGGGGTGCCCTCCCGCAGCCAGGCGACGAACCCAGCCAGCCCCGGGACATCCGCCTCGGCCCAGTCGCGGCCGTCCAGTTCCAGGAACCGCCACCACAGCTGCAGCGCCTTGGCATACGCGCGGACCGTGTGCGGCGACGAGCCGGTGACCCGGTGATACTCCAGGAACTCCTCCACCGGCCCGACCTGCCGGTGGTCTTCCCCCAGCACGGTCCAGGTCCTGTCCCCGTCCGGCAACTGGACTGCTTGCACGCAAACGCTCATCTGCCCCCCTGCAGACGTTGCCTACGAGGGGAAGATAACCAGTCGCCAACGACCATCCCAGGAGGCGCGCCGGAACGTTGCACGACGTTAAAGACGCCGGTCAGGCGGGGACGGATAACCCCAGCAGCAGGCGGTCGTTGTAATACCCCGGATCGTAAACCGCGTCCGGATCGGCGAGAAGCGTCCCCGACAGCGAGCACAGCTCCAGCAGGTGCTGCCAGTCCTTCCCGGTCCGCGCCAGCCGCGACATCTCGATCCCCAAGACGATTCCCGCCCTTCCCATGGTGACCTCGGTGACCAGCCGGGCAAAGCCCTCCCGGGAATCCGGGACCGCCGCCGACACGCCCAGGTCATCGTCGATCACGATGACCTGGGACCGGGCCCAGCCCAGCGCGACCGCCCGCTCAGCCAGCGCGTACTGCAGCCGCGTCGATTCGGTGTGCTCAAGAACCTGGCCCCTGGTGGACTGCCGCACGTACACGATCGCCGCCAGGGCCAGGTGCCCCGGCCGGATCTTCAGCTGCGGCAGCCCCTCCGGACGCATGACCGCGCTCATTGTGACCGCCTCCCGTCGCGGCCGCAGCCCGCGCCGCCAGCATCGCCAGCAGCGCCACCGCCGACGCCCGCCGTCCCGGCGGCACAGCCGCCCAGATCCGCGGCCCGGGAGCCGCTGTCGTTCCGGTGCTCGAGCGCATCTGGCTCACCTGCCGCAGCCAGCAGACGGCCAACCGCCGCTGCCGCCTGCAACAGTGCTCCCACGCTCAGTATTGATCCGGATGCGCCGGACGCAATAGAGACGATTTCTTCTTCACTGGCATCAGCGGTGGCTGACTGAAATCGCGTTCCTTCACCTGAAGCGAACCGTCCGCGGCTCCCGCAGGCCACTGCGCGGCCAGTGCCCCGAACTCGCCCGCCAGGAAGCCTGGGCACTCCTGCTCATCCACAACATCGTGGCCACCGCCACCGCCCGCGCCGCCGGATCCGCCGGGCTCGACCCCGGGCTCATCTCGTTCACCGCCGTCCTCGGCCTCGTCCGCTCCCACGTCGCCGCCGATGCTCCCTGCCGGCACTGCGGGCACCGCCCCGCCAGCGCCGGTGCCCCGCTGGCCAGCCTGGACGCCGCCATCCTCGCCCTGCCCCGCCACCGGCCAGGACGCCAGCGGACATCCGGCAGGACCGCCGCCGAACGACGAACCAGGCACACCGAAGAAGTCACTTACACCATCGACATCACAAAGTCGAATCTCCCGAAATGGGACACAACTTCAGAAACTTAAGGGCAGTGGTCCACGGCCTCATCCGGCTCGTAGCCGTGGCGGTCATAACAGCGGCATCTTACCTCCTCCTGGAGGTTATTCCGCGCCAGATAATAGAGCGCAGGAATATTGAGCGTTTTTTCCAGGCAGCCGTACCGTACAGCGACGAATCAGTAACGGGAGAACCAGCGGAGGCCGCGCAGCAAGGAATTCCTGGCCTGGTTGTCGGGTGCGAGCTCCTGGCTTCCGCCGGGGCTCTTGACGGGGACGTGGATGCCGGCTCAGGCGCCCTCGTAGCCGCTGTCGGCGAGGGTCGGCATTCCGAGGGCAGCGGCGCGGTAGAGGGCGGGCAGCGCGTGGACGCGGGCGGCGGTGATGTCGTGGACGTGGCCGGGCTCGGCCGGGGAGGCCCGGAGCGGGAGGCCGTCGGGGCGGATGACGGCCTGGACGTTGCCGCCGGGCCGGTGGTGCTTGCCAGTACCACGCGTCGGTGGCCTCGCCCTTCACGCTGGTGACCTGCTCGCTCAGGCGGTCGGTGCTGAACAGCTTGCCGTCCAGGATCACGAAGGGGGTGCCCTCCTCCCGGGCCCGCTCCAGCGTCTCGTGCAGGTCCGGGGCGCGGGCGGCGAGCACCTCGGTGCCCTCGTCCACGTACCGGTACGCGGTCGCGCGGGAGATGCCGTGGTCACGGCCGAGCTGCCCGGGCCCGGTCGCGGAACCGCCGCAGGACCATGACCGCCTGCTCGCGGCAGGTCAGCGCCCGGCTCCCGGCCGGGGTGCACCGCCTGCGCCGCTCCAGGATCAGCAGCCGGGTCACGGAGCGAAGCAGTTCCATGGGCAATTCGAGCGTGGCACGATAGGTGATCACGTCGAGTCCTCGGGCGGAAGATAATCTGCGGCAAGACCTCTTCTACCTGACGTTCCGCGCTTCTGGCTGCGGTTTGTCTGGGATTAGATGATGGCCGCCGAGA
>Ga0335081_10011828_pt1 | contig 14134 bp, 11 predicted proteins | sample Lox_Sample_35_FD_206713 | JGI IMG/M metagenome (GOLD analysis project Ga0335081, IMG submission 206713) | Soil microbial communities from Loxahatchee National Wildlife Refuge, Florida, United States - Lox_Sample_3.5 | ecosystem: Environmental > Terrestrial > Soil > Wetlands | place: USA... | reverse complement strand
ACCTTCATCTACACGCGCTGTCCGATGCCGACGTTTTGCCCGCGGTTGAGCAGCCTTTTTGCCGCAGTCGAGAAGGAGCTCGCCAAAGATCCCAAGGAATATGCGCGCACACAGCTGATCAGCGTGAGCATCGACCCGAAGTTCGACACTCCTCCGGTACTTCGCAAGTACGGCCTCGCGTATCTCGGTGGAGACGAAAAGAAGTTCGAGCATTGGTCGTTTACGGTTCCGACTCCGGAAAACCTGAAGAAACTGGCCCAAGCCTTCGCACTGGTCTACGAGGAAGAAGACAACCAGATTGCGCACTCGATGAGCACCGTTCTCATTGGACCTGATGGACGGTTGATCAAGGAATGGAATGTCAGCGACTGGACCTCCTCGGAGGCGGTGGCCGCGATGCGGCAGGTGGAGAATGCGAAGAACTAGCGGAACGACTCGCTGCTCCATTGCGCTTTTTGCCCCGATCGTCTTTTTCAGCTCCGGCTGTTCTCGAAACAACATGGACTACGGGCCTGCGTTTGCTTCGGCGGAGACACGCGGCGAAGTCGTGTACGAACGGAACTGCAGCCCGTGCCACGACGCGCAAAATCTGCAGTTGCTCAAACAGCCGCCGAAACTAGCCGAACTGTTTCGTCATCAGCAACTTCCGAGCGGCGCTCCCGCTACGGACGAGCAGGTGCGAAAAACGATCGTCAGCGGACGCGGCATCATGCCGCCGTTCGAGCACACGCTCGCCAAGCAACAAGTGGAGGACCTTCTGAAGTATTTGCACAAACTGTGACGAGTCCGAGAACGAAGAAATGATTTTGCTGATCTTAGTGCTGACGATGGTAAACCCAGGCTCTCCGACGACTCCGCAAGCTGCCGAAATTCAAAAGGTTGAGAAGCGCCTCCTCGCTCCCTGCTGTTACACGCAACCGATCGCGGAACACGGAAGTGACATTGCCGTACAGATGAGAGGCGAGGTTTCGGAAATGGTCGCCGAGGGAAAGTCCGAGAGCGAGATTGTCGAGCATTACAGAAGTATCTACGGCGACCGCATCCTGATCGTCCCGGACGGGATGACCGGAAGAATTCTTTTCAGCCTGCCGGTGGCAATTGCGGCCATCGCGTGCCTTGTCCTCTTTGTGTGTTTCCGCAAGATGCTGCGGTCCGGGAGACGCGAGCGCATTCGAGATGTCTCGCAAACACGGCCGGTACTCAGCGACGCGCTTAAGGAGAAGATTGAGCGGGAAATCGGAGAACCGCTGTGAGCGACTCGCTCTCAGCGTCGGGAGTGGTGAATATAGCCGTGCTCGTTTTCCGGGAGGGTCTCGAATGCATTCTTGTGCTGGCGGCTCTTACCGCGAGCTTTCGTGGCAAGGAATCGCGGTATCACCGTCAGATCATCGGAGGCGTTCTCCTCGGAGTGTTGGCTACGGCCATTACCTGGATCATTGCCGTTCGCATCTTGAACGATATCAGCGAAAACGTTTCGGCTCTGGCGTTGCAGGCCGGCACCGGCCTGCTCGCCATTGTTGTGCTGCTGGTCGTTATGAACTGGTTCTTCCACAAGATGTATTGGACAGGCTGGATCTCTATGCACAATCGAAAGAAGCAGGAGTTGGTCACGAGTTCAAAGGCGGGGAACTTTTGGAGGCCGACTCTGGGAATGGGATTTTTGGGTTTCACGTCGTTCTACAGAGAAGGGTTTGAGGTTGTGCTCTTCCTGCAAAGCTTTCGTTTGCGGCTGGGAGGAAAAGCCGTATTGGGAGGAGTGATTCTTGGGTCGGTTGCGACTGCGGCTGTTGCAATTCTCACCTTTGTGATTCACCATCACCTTCCCTATCGCAGGATGCTGGTTGTGACAGGAGTTATGCTCGCCATGGTGCTTCTGGTGATGGTCGGTGAAGAAGCGCAAGAGATGCAGCTGGCAGGTTGGCTGTCTACAACGCATCTGCCGCGATTGAGCGAGATCATCCCCGGATGGGCCGGACTCTGGTTTTCAGTATTTCCGACTGTCGAAACGCTCGCTTCGCAACTCGTAGCCGGTGTCCTCGTGTTTGGCTCGTACTTCACAGCACGGCAGCTACCCGGTACGGCGCGATGAATCTTCAGCTGTCGCGTGGAATGAGATTTCAGTGCAGAATACGGGGCATCATTCGCATCTTCTGAAATGAGACAAGCGAGTCCAAAGCGACGCGACAGCCCGAGACTTCAGGCTGTTTTTCTTCTCATCTGCCTGCTGCTTGGCCCAATCCGCACAGCTGCTGCTCCTTGGCTTCGTGAGGCTCCCGACTGTTGCGCAGGAGGAATGTGCAAAGCGCATCGACACGCGCAGCAAGAAGGAAAAGCTGAACCATCGTGTGACCACGGGACGAATAGGGAGGTCGCCGAGTGCGCTATGAATTGTGGCGAGACCAGCAAAGAAGCGGCGGCTGTCTTGCCTGGCATTCCCGACATTATTCTGGCTTCTGCGATTATGGCTACTCCGCTGCAAGAATCGCGTGCCGAAATAATACTGGCCATCTGGATGTTTGAAAGCCAAGTGTTGACTCCTCCGGACCAACCTCCTCGGTCTTAGCCGAACCCATTTCCTACAAATAAAAAATTCAAATAACTATTGGGAGGATGATATGGCTACGCCTATTTCGCGCCCGTTCCATGTGGCGCGTCTTGCTTTGTTGTTGCTGTTGCTTTTGAGTGGCGGTTCGTTCGGCTCGGCACAAGAATCCAGAAATTCAATCGCTGGGGTTGGGACGAATCAGCAAGTATCGAAGGGCGGCGAATCGGTGCTGAGCGGAGACGTGGTTGACGTGCAGGGCCGAGGAATTGCCGGGGCTTCGGTTTCCTTGAGAACGGACGGAGGCAGCGGCCCGATTGACACTACCAGCGATACCGCTGGTCATTTTAGCTTTGCGCACCTGACGCCGGGCAGATACAAACTGCTTGTATCAGCGAAAGGATTCCAGACCTATGAACGGGAGGTGGACATACGGAATGAGGTCAATCCTGATCTCGTGGTGAAACTATCCGTCGCCATGGTGCAGTCGACCGTTACAGTGCAAGGAGAAACTGAGAACATCCTCGCGGCAAACGCCAGTGTAGGGAGCTTAACACCGACATCCCTTATGGATTTGGCGCAGTCCGTACAGGTCGCAAACCGCGAGCTGCTCGATGAACAGAAAACCTATCAATATGCAGACACCATCACCTACATGACGGGAGTGCAGCGCGCTTATACCACCATTGCAGGCGGCGTCGGCAACGAAGTGGCAATGCGCGGCTTCAATCTGGATTACAACAACAACTATCTCCGGGACGGCTTCAAGTACTACGGGCTCTCACTTTCGGACACGGCTGACATTGAGTCGGTCGAGATTCTGAAAGGTCCGGCGTCCGCATTGTACGGAACGGCGGAGGCCGGTGGAGTGGTGAACCTGATCACCAAGAAGCCGACAGAGGGTCCTCTGGTTTCGATTTCGATGAATGGAGGGAGCTACGGGTTTATTCGACCCGACTTCGACATATCGGGGCCGATCGATTCGCACAAAACACTCTTCTATCGTTTGAGCGGAGCCTACGAGAATACCGACACATTCCGGCAGTACGCTGATTCCGAGAAGCTTTTTCTTGCGCCCTACGTTTTGTGGAAGCCTAACGATTCGACGACGCTCTCGTTTTTAGGAGAGTGGATTAACGTCAACCGCCGATCGGACTACGGTCTTGTCCTGCTGGGAGATCGGCCCGCGCTTGTTCCCGTCTCCACGAGTTATACCGAACCCTGGAACAACGAAGACGACAGGGACCGCCAGGGCGGGTATCGTTTCCGACATACCTTTCACTCAGCATGGACGCTGAATAACGGCTTGCAAATATCGCGCACCAACGCGCGCTATTTTGAGGTGTTCACGACCGGACCGGATGCTATTGATCCAACGCAGGTGACGCGGCTTTCGGACGCATTTTACTTCCCAACCCGTTATATCTACTCACAAACTTCAGTTGTGGGCTTGTTTAAAACGGGCCCGATTACGCATCACGTTGCTGTGGGATTTGAGGCCGGTTGGGTAACGCAGTCTTCGGAAGGGCCTGCAGGCTTTGCGCCCAATGTGAGCATTCTCAATCCTGTCACGGGAACGGATTTCACCAGGGAGGAAGCGGCTGCCGCGTTGGCTAATCCCTTCTTCAGCCTCACATATCAGAACGTGTACCACAACCAATCCGGATTTGTTCAAGACCAGATGGACCTTGGAAGTCATTGGAAAGCGATTGCCGGAGTGCGAATCGAGAACTACTACCAGGATTCGATCAACCAAGCGACCGACACGCATCAAAAGCAATCGGACCTGCCGGTCAGCCCGCGAGTCGGGATCGTTTATCGTCCGGTCAGCGCACTGTCGTTCTACGGAAGCTATGTCCGTTCCTTCATTCCGACCAGCCCCGGCGCAATCAATGACTCCGGCAAACAGTTTTCACCGGAGCACGACCAACAATGGGAAGGCGGGGTCAAGTTCGAGCCTGGTTCGGGACAAATGAGCATGACCGCCGCTCTATTCGAAATCGAGAAAAATAACGTCTTAGCCCCCGACCCGCACAATCCGATCTTCTCCGTGCAAAACGGACAGGAACGAAGCAAGGGTTTCGAGTTTCAGTTCCAGGGCAGTCCGATTCACGGGCTGAATCTCCTAACATCCTATGCTTTCGTGCAAGCTCAAGTAACCAAGTCGACGTTATACCCCGTGGGAAATCTTCTCCCGAATGCGCCAAGGAATAGCGGCGCTATTTGGGCGAGCTACCAAATTCCTCGCGGTGTGCTGCGAGGTCTGGGCCTGAGCGCGGGTCTAGTGGCCACAGCAGCCAGGCAGGACAATTTCTACAATACCGCTTTGCTCCCGGGATACGCACGGGTCGATCTTGGCTCGTACTACGAATTCAAAATCGCTGAGCGACAGCGAATGCGGTTCAGCATCAACCTTCAAAACGCGCTCGACAGGACTTACGATCTGGCCAGCAATGGAGCGGATCAGATCCGACCCGGGTCTCCAATCTCTGTTGTGACAGGGTTGTCGTGGACATGGCGATGAAGGCGCAAGTTCATAAGGTCCTATTCGCCGTAATCATCGCCACACTCATGCCGGTATGCGGCTGTAAGCAAGCGGCACGCTCTCTTCGCGTCAATCACGAATCATCACCAGTCTCCGGGGCCAGCCTTGTGCCGAATGCCGCGAGGCTCTCCTCTGGAGGATTGCTGGTGAGTTGGCAGCGACCCTTGGAGACAGGAGGTTATTCATTTGAAATGGCCATCCGCGACAAAGGCAATTGGTCCGATGTCCGAACCGTAGCCAGCGGGAAGAACCTAAGTATGTTTACTGCGGATCTTCCTGCTGTAGTCCAATTACCGAACGGAAACCTCCTGGCGTATTGGGAAGTGAAAGAAGCGACGAAGGAAGATCCGTACGCCACGGCAATTCACACAGCTGTATCGAATGACGAAGGCAGAACCTGGGGCGCTTCGTCGACGCCGTACGGCGAGAATCTATCAGGGCAACACAGCTTCGTCTCATCCTTTCCGGAGCACGATGGAATTGGTTTGGTGTGGCTCGACGCCGCAGAGCAATCCAAAATCCGGCTCGCATCGAAGGCGCACAAAGCCGATGCGGGTAGTATGAAAATGGGCTCAATCGGTTTGCGGTACGCAGCTCTAAACAGCTCGGGAGAGGCGTTGCGAGGATCTTTTGTTGATCCCATTGCCTGCGAGTGCTGTCCTACGAGTGCGACCGTATCTGACCGCGGCCCTATGGTGGTTTATCGCGGACGGCGGGAGCCGGATGGGACAAAGCCGTCTGAAGTCGATCCAGATCGACCGACGGTCAGAGATATTTACGTCAGCCGTTTGGAACGAGATCGCTGGACAAAACCAAGATTGGTTCACGCAGACAATTGGACGATTAATGCCTGTCCCGATAACGGGCCAAGCATCGACGCTCACGGAAATAACGTGGTCGTTGCATGGTGGACGGCACCAGCTGATCAGCCGAAGGTGCAGATTGCGTTTTCACGCGATTCAGGAGACTCCTTTTCGGAGCCACTTCGCGTGGACTCCACCAGAGGCGAGGGACAGGTGACAGCGGTTCTCTTGCCCGATGGGAAATCGGCAATTGTCGGGTGGCTTGAAGATGGGATGACCTGGGCCAGGCTTGTGCGGGACACGGGCGAGACTTCGGCTGCGGTCAATCTCGGCTCCACGCCAAGGCATTCCCGCTTGCCGCGCTGGGTTGTAAATCAGGATGGCAGCGTCACTGCTGTTTGGACACGAAAGTACAAGGGCACAACAAGTATCGCAGTTTCACGAATCAGCTTTTAAGAGAATACGTACCCATCGAGAAATGGATGAATTCGCATCATCTGTTAATCGCGTCTCTCAGTATTGCTGCCTCGGTCCACGAGAAGAGTGGCCTCGATGAACTAATCCGAGCGACTGGAAAATGACAAGGAGAACGCGATGCGAAATGCTGTAATTCGCGGTTTATTGCTTTTACTGATGCAGGCTTTGTTTGGACCGTCATCCTCGCCTGTGGCTGCTGCACAGGAGCCTGATGGCAAGATCCTGAGCTCGAAGCCTTGGCCGCTCTTGCCTAATTATGAGTCGCTAGACGATTTCGGACGCGGCTATTTTCCTCAGGCGGTCTACGATGGGCGCGCACGCAAAAAGAATTCGACGGTCTTGAAATCAGTTACGCGAGCGACGGATTCTCCGTGCGCGGAATGTTGATCAAGCCGAAAGCGCCGGGCACCCGCAAATGGCCGGCAATCATCTTCAACCGAGGAGGCAACGGAGAACTCGGGCGCATCACGGATAACGGCCAGCCCTGCCGCGGCATGGCGAACACGTCGTGCCTGGACGTCGTTGATCTCCTGCTCTTTGCTAAGGCGGGATTCGTAGTCATTGCCTCCGATTACCGCTACCAGGGTGCCACCGTGAAACGCGACGAGTGGGGAGGCGTTGAAGTCGACGATGTCCTAAATCTCGTGCCGGCACTGAAGTCGCTCGACTTCGTGGACCCAGGTCGGCTGTTCATGCTCGGCCTGTCTCGTGGCGGCACTATGGCGTACCTTGCGATCAAACGATCTTCCGCAATCGAAAGGATCCATAACGTCTTTCGCTATTTTTCAGCTAGTCGCCCCTGTTGGTCTGATTCCCCTGCCAGATGTGACCAATGATATAGGACATAATTTTGGCTCAACAAAATGCGAAAAGGCGGCATCATGTCGAGTCAAAATGAATATTAAGCTTGCTTTATTAAGAATATTAATCTAGGTTAATGTTCCTGGACGATGGTGGAACATGGGAATCTTTGGACTCGCCGCATTTTCGCTTTTGGTTGTAACTGGCCAAGAAACGCCTGGCAAATCAAGTATCTGCGGAACGATTCAAGACCAAGCGGGAGGAGCAATCGCAGGGGCGGAGGCCCAATTGGATTTGCAATCGGGCCACGAACCGCGATTAACAAAGTCGGACGCGGCCGGGCAGTTTTGCTTTGACGCGTTGAGTCCAGATACTTATGAGCTGCAAGTCAAGGCCTTGGGCTTTCGGCCCGAGCGCCGCAAGGTAAAGTCGGCGTCGGGCGAAACAACAAAATTGAAGTTTATGCTCATGTTAGATACCGTCACACAAGAAGTGACCGTTGCTGAAGGCGCCAGCGACGTAACGTCCTTGAATGTGGCTGAAACGAAAATTGGTGAAGGACTTCTGAGGAATTTACCGAGTGAGAGCACAAACGCAGCACTGAGCTCGATTCTGACTCTCGCAACGCCGGGAGTGGCCGCCGATTCCAACGGAGTCTTTCATCCTCTTGGAGAACACGCCGAGACATCGTTCAGTGTGGATGGCCAGCCCATTTCCGATCAGCAGAGCCGCATCTTCTCCAACCAGATCTCTGCAAGCACGATCGAGGAGATGCGGACGTTGCAAGGGGCGCCGCCCGCAGAATACGGTGACAAGACGAGCCTGATTGTAGAAGCCACGACACGCTCAGGACTCGATGCTGGACGCGCGAGCGGAAGCGTCACTCTAGGCTACGGTTCGTTCGACACGCCGACGGCAAGCGTAACGCTGGGGTCTGGAGATCGCCGATTGGGAAACTTTCTGGCTATGGATGGTGTGGATAGCGAGAGATTTCTGGACACACCGGAATTCGTCCCACTACACGCAAACGGAAACGCGGAAAACATCTTCGATCGTGTGGATTGGAAATGGAGCGACGCTAGCGCACTGCATTTGAATCTATCCGCAGCACGGTCATGGTTTCAGGTGCCCAACACCTATGATCAAGAGACTGCTGGTCAAGACCAGCGCCAGCACATGACCAGCTTCAACGTTGGTCTCGGACTTTCACACGCTCGTGGAAGTTCTCTGCTCCTGAGTGCGAATACCTGGGTGCGCCAGGATCGCGTGAACTATTTTCCGTCTTCCAATGTTTTTTCGGACCAGCCAGCGACACTTCAGCAATCCCGGCGGCTCACAAGTACGGGAGCTCGCGGTGACGCTTCTTATGCCCGTGGCCGCCACAGCGCGAAAGCCGGGATTCAAATGCAAGTAACACCCCTTTCCGAAGAGTTCCGGACGGGCCTTACGGACAGCGCTTTCAACTCCCCGTGTGTCGACAGCATTGGGGCGCCTGTCGGGGACGCCGCGCTGACCAGCATAAACCAATGCAACAGCGCTGGATTTGGAGTGAATCCGGGATTCCAGCCTGCATTGCTGGCCTACGACCTTAGTCGCGGAGGCACGCAATTCGCATTTCGCGGTGCTGCCACAATTTTTGAAGGGAGTGTTTACGCACAGGACAGCGTCAAGTTGAGTTCTCTTCAGCTCAACCTGGGAGCGCGGTATGACAACTACGATGGTCTGAGTAAGGGGCGCGCCTTTGAGCCACGTGTAGGAGCTGCCTACAGTTGGAACGGCACCGGGCTCGTATTCCACTTCTCGTACGCGCACGTTTTCCTGACCCCGTACAACGAGAATTTGATTCTCTCAAGTGCCACAGGGCCAGGCGGTTTGGCGAATGGATCGCTAGGCGCTGCGGATGTTCAGCCCCTAACGCCCGCGCGGAGGAATCAGTTCAATACGGGCTTGGAATGGCACGTCGGCACGAAATTCAACGTACAGGCAGAGTATTTCTGGAAGTACACGATAGGCGCATATGATTTCAACACGATCCTCAATACGCCTTTGAACTTTCCAATTCAGTTTCGTGAGTCAAAAATTGACGGCGCGATGGTCCGCGCGACGCTGACGAACTGGCATGGGTTGAGTGCGTTCAGCGTCATGGGTCACACCCGCTCGCGATTGTTCAGTCCGGAAATCGGGGGAATTGACTTTGGTACGTCTTATGCGCCAGTTGCGCGGCCCGATCATGACCAGGGATTCGAACAAACAACGAACTTGCAGTACGAATTTTCCGCTAGCAGGATGCGCGGACTATGGCTCGGTGTCACCTGGAGATTCGACAGCGGATTGGTCGTCGTGAGCGTCCCCGACTACGCAACTGCGCTGACCCTCACTGGTGATGAACAACAGGAAATAGGTCTGTTTTGCGGCCACGTTTTTGCGACAGTTACCGCCCCGTTGCGGTCATGCGACGCGCCGAACTTTGGAGCGACGCTGATTCATATCGTGGCGGCCGGAACCTACAACGCGGATACAAACCCTTCGCGCATCAAGCCCCGGAACCTTCTCGACTTGGCGGTTGGGACCGAGCGGCTTTGGCGGCACGACCGTTTCTCTATGGGAACGAAGTTGACGATCGTCAATCTCACGGATAAGGCGGCCCTCTACAATTTTTTGTCCAGTTTCTCCGGCACACACTTCGTTTCCCCAAGGACAGTCCAGGGCACTGTCAGTTTGCACTTTTAGTTCTCAAGGCCTCCGTCGGCGCAATCTTGGCGTCGCTGTCGTCCGCGTGCCGGAAACTCCCTAGTCCCGCACCGTGCAAAATACACCGTTTGCGAACCATGCTGCTTATCAAAAACTCCGTTTCAGAGCAAATCGCACCTGGAGCGGTTCGACGGGATGGAAAACGTCCGTAAACGCGGACGCAGCAGTTGGCGCTATTCGAGATTCATACGCGTAGTCGATGTCGTGGTCTCTACGGTTAAGCAAATTCAAGAATTCAACCGAAATGCGCCATCTCTCATTGATCTGGTATCCGACCTCGGCGTTGAGCAATATCGTTGCATTCGATCGATAGCTTCCGTCGGACGTCAGATCGCGCGGACCGAACGCGCGCAAACGCAAGCTCGAGGAAAAACCTTTGTAATCGTGTAGCGTGACGCCCGATGAAACAACCAATCCGACCGCTTCGGGGACACGCCTTCCACCTGGACTGTTTGGCGCCGCGTCATCAGGATCAATCGTCGTGAAGAGCGCCCTCGAATCCGCAAGGTCAAAATCAAAAGCAACATGTTCCAGCGGCGTGTAATAGTTCGCCCACTCCACGCCATAACGATCACTCGGCTGCCGTGATGCCGTCGTCCCGCCCGTATCCACTGATTGTTGCAGTTCGGATGCGCTGTGCAGATACCAAACAGAAAGAGTGCTTTGCAAATGCGGGAATGCGAGAGTTCGCACTCCGACTTCAGCACCCTTGGTTGGGATCAGCGCGGGGATAGGCTTGGCGGGCGTATTTGGAAATGGGTTGTCCCCGGAAATCGGTTCGACAGTTTGCGTTGTACCTCTGCCGTCATTGCTATGAAAACTGAACCCCCCTTGTACGTAGAATTCTGTCTTCGACCAAGGACCGAAAATTAGACTCGCTTTCGGGCTCGGCAGGAACTTGCTCGCCGTGCCGGAATTGGCCGAAGTGACCAGGCTGGTCACGTTGAAATATTGCAGGTCGCCGCGAATCCCCAGGACCGAACGGAGTTTGTCAGACCACTGAACTTTATTTTCCGCATAAAACCCTGCTTGCGTGTCCGTAAATCGATCCGCCTGCGTGACCGCGGGCAGCATGTTGCCGGTCGCGGAATCCGTTTTGTCAGTACGGATTCGACCTTCCGTCTGGAACAAGCCGTTGTGAATCCAGTCGTTGCGAACCTGCACGCCAAACGTGTTTTCGACCTTGTGACCGAACCATTCACTGAACATTGTGTGGTGCGCATCGAGTCCGGCCACCCAGCGATTGTCCTTTTGCTCAAACTGGTCTCCGCGGGCCGGGTCCGTCAGGAAGTACGTGAAATCCGAGAACAAATCGAGGTCGTAATAAAATCCGTAAAGCGTGATCTTCGTTTCGGAATTCCCGCTCCGGCGATGCCATTCGGCTTGCAAGCTGTAGCGTCCCGAATTGCCACCGTCGGTTGGGTTCAGTGTGCCAAAGAAACCAACCAGCGGCACCGCGTTCTCGGCGATTTGGTCGCTGGAATGCCATTGGCCGTGATAAGCCCGCGCGGTGATGCTGAAACCATCGGCCTCATTGCCTTGACTGTAAGTGATGAGGCCATTGAATTTGTTGTAGTTGTCCGGATGAATCCACGGACCGTCGTCGTAGTAAGCCTCTCCACCGATCAACAAGGTGGCCGCGCCTAACTTGTGCGACACGCCGAAAACGCCCCGCGCGAAGCCGTACATGCCGCCTTCCACTTTGAAAAAATTCTCCGGCAGGGCTTTGAAGAATTCCAAATGGGCTGAGCCGGCTGATCCGTAGTTACCAACATTCGCGTAGTATGGCCCTTTTTCGTAATTCATCCGCTGAACAAACTCGGGAATGACGGTGTTCATGTCAGCGTAGCCCTCGCCGTGCGCGTGCGACGGCAGGTTTAGCGGCATGTCGTCGAGGAAAACGGCGAAATCGGTTCCGTGGTCCAGGTTGAAGCCACGCAGGAAATACTGGTTTGCCTTTCCGCCGCCGGCATGTTGCGTGATCATCACGCCGGGAATCGTCTCCAGAATTTCTCCTGAGCGAAGAATCGGCCGGTCTTCAATTTCCTTTGCGCCCACCGTTCCCTGCGTGGCGGAATCGGCAATCCCCGTAAGGTCGTCTGCTCGACCTTGTACGTTCACGGTGGTGGCGATGGCACTGAGCGAGAGCGTGACGCGTAATGGGCCAAGTCCCCCAGATCCTCCGATCGCGATTGGAGTCTCTTTGGTTTCGAAACCTGGACTCGATACAACGAGTCGATAGTTGCCATGCGACAGCTGTGTAAGGCTGAACGACCCATTCGCGTCGGACGTAGTAGTTTTTAGCACCACTCCATCTGCGCTCCGAACGAGGACGTTCGCGCCTGCAATCACCGAGCCTGAGGGGTCAACGACCATTCCGGATACCACGCCCTGCTCGTCGGTTTGTGACGTAGGACCAGTTGATCCAACACTTCTGTGAAGGCCGCCAAAACTATTCGACGTCCCATTGTCCTGGGCCAGCACAATTCGCGGCAGGAGCAGCAACACCAGAAGAGTTGTATTTCGTGATCGCATTCGAATCGTTTCAGAGGACAATGACCCCGACGAAGCTGGAGTCTCGTTGAATTGAAGCGGAAGCGTAGCACGTATGTAAGAAAGATGCTACTCCGGAGAAACGAACCGGAGTCGAAAGTGGACCTGCGTTTGATTCTAGCGATGGTGATGCGGCTGCTTTGTAACGGTGTTGGGAGAGGTCATTACTAGCCGGCCGTGCTGAACGCCCTTGGTGCTGATCAGCTTGTCCGCCAGCATCTGCACATCCTTTGATTTTCCGCGTAACACCACAACTTCGAGGCAATTGTAGTGGTCAAGATGAGCGTGCACCGTTGAGATCACCACTTCGTGGTATTCGTGCTGGATGTCCGTCAATTTTTCGGGTAGAAGCCGTTTGTGATGGTCGTAGATGAGCGTGACTGTCCCCACAACCAACGCTGTTGGAGACACGACTGCTGACTCAACCAGCCGGTCTCGAACCAAGTCGCGAAATGCTTCGGAGCGGTTTTCGTAACCCTTGGAGCCGATGTAATTGTCGAATCGATCTAACAAATCAGAATCTATCGAAATACCAATACGGCTGAGATTCGCCACGCAGCCCCCTTACAGTGCCAAAGGCAAAAGCGTAGCACAAACGGGAATGAAGGTAGCACGAGTGCCTTTGGAATGGCTTCCTCGAAGCCTTAATTTCTAGTTACTGTTTTGTATGTTAAACACATTGATGCTGGCCAATTGCTGGCCATTGGTCTGCAAATGAGGCTATTTCACTGCAACTAACAGCTCGTAACTCTAACAAAATAAAGCAATATCGATGAGCAAGGACAGGGATGATTAAATTAGCAAACCGCCGCCTTTAGCTTCTCCGCGTATGCAAAACCTTTATCCCAATTTATCCCAGTACGCTGCCAACCGTGCCCAAACCGTCCAGAGCCAGCCGAACGGCGTCTTTAGTTTTCATCAACTTACCAGCGAGCCAGACGCAATCACTCGTTTTTGCTAAACCGTTTCGGGGGTCCGGAAAACCTCCGACGAGGGTTCGAATCCCTCCCTCTCCGCCATAAGTTAAGTTCAATGATTGTTAGGATTTAACGAAGCCCGCATTCCTGCCACGGTGTAACAGCTACGAGTGCCCCTTTATCCCAATTTATCCCAATGCGAATACAACGGTCGGCGAAACCGTTGGGCTCGAAAAGAGCAGAAGCTCTTTCCCTCTGAGCGCTCCGCGTTCAGAAAAGGAGCTTGAGACCAAGTTGGAGCACGCGGGGAGCAAAGGCAGCAGTCGATTGGCCGAACTGCGGACTTCCCAGATTCCCATTGGGATTGTAGAGGTTCACGCGATTGAAGAGATTAAAGGCTTCCGCGCGAAACTGGAGATTAAGCCCCTCGTGTAGCTTGGTGGTTTTGAAAACGGCAAAGTCGACATCCTTGAAGGCTGGCCCGGTGAAAATATTTCGCCCCATATTGCCGTTTTGTGCAACCGGGACACACTGCGCATTCGGTCCCGAACTAACAGGCCCGAAATCGATAATGGAGTTCAAACCATTCGGACAGAACATTCTGATTGCGGCTGATGTTCTGCTGGAAAAAGTTGCGCCATAGAAAGACAAAGTGGGGTCGCCGAAGAGCCCATTGACGAGTTGCTGATTACTGAAACCACTGAGACTCTGGCCTTGGAGCCGGTTTGGGCGGGCATAATTATCG
>Ga0335081_10011826_pt1 | contig 14135 bp, 9 predicted proteins | sample Lox_Sample_35_FD_206713 | JGI IMG/M metagenome (GOLD analysis project Ga0335081, IMG submission 206713) | Soil microbial communities from Loxahatchee National Wildlife Refuge, Florida, United States - Lox_Sample_3.5 | ecosystem: Environmental > Terrestrial > Soil > Wetlands | place: USA: Florida... | reverse complement strand
CAGCCCCGCGATGCCGAAGAGAAGCGCCCCGTTCACCAGGGCCGCAAGGATCTCCCACCGATGGTAGCCGTAGGTCTTGCTCTGATCGGCTGGGCGGCGCGCGATCCACGCCGTGAGCAGCGTGAGGCCCAGCGCTCCCACATCGGTGAGCATGTGCCCGGCATCGGCGAGGAGCGCGAGCGAGCCCGATACCCAGCCGCCGATGGCCTCCACGATCATGAAGACCAGGGTCAGGGCAAACACCACCCGGAGGCGCCCGGTCGGGGCCCCGGACTGCTGACCGACGTGAACGCAGGGCGGGGCCGTCATGACTCGCCCCGCACCCGGACCGCCGCGGCGTGTCCGGGCAGCCCCTCAGCCTCCGCCAGCGCGATGATCCGGGCGGCATCGTGATCGAGCCGCTCCCGTGTGTAGCGGATGATGCTGGTCCGGTGCACGAAGTCGTACACGCCGAGCGGCGAGGCATAGCGCGCCGTGCCCGAGGTGGGCAGGACGTGACTCGGCCCCGCGATGTAGTCGCCCACCGGCTCGGGCGTCTCGTCCCCGAGGAAGATGGCCCCGGCATGTCGGATGCCCGCGGCGATTGCTTCCGGATCCCGGGTGACGATCTCCAGATGTTCCGGCGCCCGCAGGTTTGCCACCGCAACTGCATCGTTCATCGTCGGTACCAGGATCACGGCTCCATTCCGTTTCAGCGAGACCTCCGCCACCGCCCGGCGGGAGTGATTGGCCAGTTGTCGGTCGAGGGCCGCGGGCACCTGATCCGCCAGCCGCTGGTCGGTCGTCACCAGCCAGGCGCACGCGTCCTCATCGTGCTCCGCCTGGGCGATCATGTCGGCGGCCACGCGGACTGGATCCGCGCTCGCATCGGCGATAATCAGGACCTCGGTTGGTCCGGCGAACATATCGATACCCACCCGCCCCACCACCTGCCGCTTGGCCTCGGCCACCCACTTGTTGCCCGGGCCGACGATCTTGTCCACCCGGGTGATGGTCTGCGTGCCATAGGCCAGGGCGCCGACTGCCTGTGCGCCCCCGATCCGGTAGAGTCGGGTGACCCCCGACAAGTAGCAGGCCGCCAGCACGGCATCCGTGATCCCTGAGGGCGGGGTCACGGCGATGATCTGGTCCACACCGGCCACCGAGGCGGGGACCGCGTTCATAATCACGCTCGACGGATAGGCTGCCTTCCCGCCCGGCACGTAAAGCCCAACTCGCTCCAGGGGCTGAACTCGCATTCCCAGGACGGTCCCGTCGTCCTCGACCAGGGTGAATCCCGGGTCACGCTGGCGAGCGTGATAGACACGCACTCGGGCTACCGCGGCCTCGAGCGCGTCGCGGAGCGCTGCGGGGAGCCGCTCCAGCGCCGCCTCCCAGGTCGCTCGGGGCAGTTCCCACTCCGTCGGGCCGAGGTCGGCGCCGTCGAACTTTCTGGACCAATCGCGGACAGCGGCATCCCCCCTCGCCGCCACGTCGGCCAGAATCTCGGCGACCGCGGCGCGCGTGGGTCCGTCCACCATCGATGGCTTGGGCAGAAAGGGGTCGAGGCGCTCGAAGGGTGGAACGGCAAGCTGCCGGATCATGCGGTGCCCTCGCGGGCGGCGGGGGGCAAGAGTAGTCTTACGCACCATGGGACCGTCGGAAACTACACAAATCCTGGGAAAACTGGCGGCCGTCGCCCTGCTGGTGGTGCTGAATGCGTTCTTCGTGGCTGCGGAGTTCGCGATGGTCAGCTCCCGCCAGACCCGTCTCGAGGAGATGGTCCTGCACGGCAACCGACGGGCCGTCCTCGCCCAGCGGGCCCGGCGGTCCATCGGCCGTTTCATTTCGGCCACCCAACTCGGCATTACCCTGACCTCGCTGGGCCTGGGCTGGATCGGTGAGCCGGCGCTGGCGGGGATCATCGCCGGCGCCTTTGCATGGCTTCCCTTCCCCATCCAGCTGGTCGCGACCCATGCCATCGCGGTCGCCGTCGCCTTCACCATTATCACCGCGCTCCACATCGTCCTGGGCGAACTGGTCCCCAAGGCTCTCGCCCTGGTCTACCCGGAGCGGGTGAGCAGCTGGGTGGCAGGGCCGCTCATGGGCTTTGCCTGGGTCATGTCGGTTCCTATCGCGCTGCTCAACGGCGCCGCGAACCGCCTCCTCCGCGTCGTGAAGATCAGTCCGCCGGGCGAGCGCGAGCGGCTCCACTCCCCCGACGAGATCCGGATGCTGGTGGAGCAGAGCGAGGAAGGTGGCACGCTCGGACCCGAAGATGCACGGCTGCTGGAGGGGGTCTTCGAGTTCTCGGAGAAGACCGCCCAGGAGGTGATGACCCCGCGGACCCAGATGATCGCGCTGGAGCGCGACCTCACCGTCGAGGCCGCGGCGGATGTCGTCGCCACTGCCCGGCGTTCCCGCTATCCGGTCTACATCGAATCGCTGGACGATATCGTCGGCGTCGTGCACGCGAAGGACATCCTCATGGGTGTGCGACAGCATCCGGGGGCTACCATCGGCACCGTCATGCGCCCGCCGCTCTTCGTCCCGGGCACGCGCGAAGTGGAAGACGTCCTGACCGACATGAAGCGGCTCAAGGTCCACCTCGCCGTGGTGCTGGACGAGTACGGGGGCACCGCCGGCCTGGTCACGATGGAGGACCTCCTGGAAGAGATCGTCGGCGACATCTTCGACGAGTACGATCGCCTCGATCGCCCCAAGGCCACGCCGGAGGGAGCCCCGCTGCTCGACGGCAGTCTGAGCATCTCCGACTTCAACGCCGACCACACGCTCCAGCTTGACGACGCCGATTACACTACCCTGGGCGGCTACCTGTTCGGCCAGCTGGGCCGACTCCCCAAGGCGGGGGATCGGGTCTCCGTCGGCAAGGACGCCTTCGAAATCGTGGAGATGGACGGACGCCGGGTGAAGACCGTCCGGTACCTCGTGGGCGCCGGTGCGCCGGCCAAGGCCCAACAGGCCTGATGCCGCTCCATTCCGTCGTCTCGATCCCCCCCGGCGCCCTCGACCTGACGGGGGCCGCGGCACTCGGCCGCCGCCGCCTGCAGCGGGTAGCGGCCGAGGTCCTCGAGCAGGCCGGCTTCCAGGAACTGCTGCCGCCGAGCTTCGAGTACGAGGAGGTGTTTCTGCGGGCAGGCGGGGCCGGTGTGGCCGACCGACTCATCAGATTCACCGATCGGGACGGCCGGATCCTGGCCCTCCGCTACGACTTCACCGCCAGCCTCGCGCGGATCGCCGCGACGACCTTTCGCCGGGCTCCGCGTCCCCTTCGCCTCTGTTACAGCGGGAAGGTGTTCCGCCAGGAGCCCGACCGTGGCGGCCGGCCTCGAGAGACCCTGCAGGCCGGCGCCGAATTGCTGGGTGCGGGGGACCTCGCCGCCGACGTCGAGATCGTTCGGCTCACCCTGGCCCTGGCGCGGGCCATGGGCCTCCGCGACTTCCAGCTCAACCTGGGCCACGTCGGGGTGCTCGCCCCGGGCCTCTCCGCGCTGAGCGACGACGAGCGCCCGGCCATTCGGCGATGGATCGACCGCAAGGATCGCGGAAGCCTGACCCGCGCGCTAGCTGCCGCCCCCGCGGAGGCGCGAGCCCTCGGGCGCCTCGCCTTCGTGATCGGCCGCCGACCCGCGTTGGACGAGGCGCTGGCGCAGGCACCGGAGGCCGCGCGCGCAGGCCTGCTGCACCTCCGCCGGCTGGATGAGAGTCTCTCGTCCTCCGATCGCGAGCACGTGGTCTACGACCTTGGCGAGGTGCGGGGGCTCGACTACTACACCGGCATCCAGTTCGAGCTGTTCGTGGCCGGGGCGGGCCGGGCCGCGGGCGCGGGAGGACGTTACGACGACCTGATGGGGCGGTTTGGCGTCGCGATGCCGGCGGTGGGAGTGTCGCTCGATCTCGATACGATCGCCGAGCTGCCCGCGGCGGGGACGAAGTGATGAGTGGCGCACCGGTCGAGCCTCGGGTCCGGATCGCGCTGGCCAAAGGCAGGCTGTACGAGCCCGCCGTTGCCTGCTTCGCGCGGGCGGGCATCAAGATTGATCCCGATCCGGGCCGGCGCCTGCTCATCCCCTCGAGCGATCCCGCGGTCGAGTTCCTGGTGGTGAAGCCGGCGGACGTCGCGGTCTACGTCGAATCCGGTGCGGCAGATCTGGGAGTGACGGGCACCGACGTCCTGCGCGAGACCGATGCCGACGTATTGGAGCCTCTCGAGCTGGGCTTCGGAGCCTGCCGACTGGTCGTCGCCAATCCGAGCCGCGAACCGTGGCCCGACCTTCCGGGCGGCCAGACCGCCAGGGTCGCCACCAAGTATCCCCGGCTGGCCTGGAGCCATTTCACCGAGCAGGGCCGGCCGGTCGAGATCGTGGAGGTGCACGGGTCGGTCGAGGTAGCTCCCCTTCTGGGCCTTTCCCACTGGATCGTGGACCTGGTCGACACCGGCAACACTCTCAAGGCGAACGGCCTGAGCGAACGGGAGACGATCCTGCAGGTTGGGGCGGTGCTGGTTGCCAACCGTGCCAGTCAGAAGCTCAAGCTCGACCAGCACCTCGACCTGATGCAGCGACTGGAGTCCGCCGTGCGGTCCTAGCCATGGCCACCGCGAGCTCCAGCGCCTGGCGCATGCTCGACGGATCCGCTCGACCGGTTCCGGCGATGTCGAAGGCGGTGCCATGATCGGGTGAGGTGCGCGGAAAGGGGAGGCCGAGGGTGACGTTCACCCCGCTGCCGAACGACGCGACTTTGATTGCGGTCATCCCCACATCGTGATACGGCGCCAGCACGGCGTCGAATTCTCCCTTGAGCGCGCGGACGAAGACGGTGTCCGCAGGCCACGGCCCGCTGGCCCCGAGCGCGTTCACCGCGGGCTTGAGGACCCGCTCCTCTTCATCGCCGAACAGCCCGGATTCTCCAGCGTGCGGGTTGACCGCGCAAACCGCAAGGCGCGGAGCCGCGAGGCCCCACCAGCGCCGCAGGCCCTCCCGCGTGATCTCCCCGGCACGGACCACCAGGTCGGTGGTCAACAGCTGTGGCACCGCGCGGAGCGGAACATGGGTGGTTACCAGCACCACGCGGAGCCGGTCCGATGCCAGCATCATGGCCACCGGCACATCGCCCGCCAGATGTGCGAGCCACTCGGTGTGGCCCGGCCAGCGGAATCCCGCCAGGTGAAGCGCGTGCTTGTGGGCGGGGGCCGTGACAATCGCGTCCACCTTCTTCTCGAGCGCCATACGGGCCGCCGTCTCCACCGCGAGCCCGGCGATACGCCCCGCCCGTGCGGCCCGCGAGGGCCCGGGCCGGGTGGCGGCTTCCCCTTCACCGGCTCCCTCCCCCCACGACCCCACCGCCAGCCGCTCCGCCGCCGGGATGGATTCCATCTGGTCCTCGGCGCCCACCACGACGATGTCCGCGTCGAGGGGGGACTCGAGGGCGCGCCGCGTGATCTCGGGTCCGATCCCGCGCGGATCGCCGAGAGTTACGGCCAGCCTGGGGCGTTGATCAGTGGACATGGTGCCGGAAACATACGTCGGGGCGCCCCGTCGGGGGGCGCCTGGTCGGATCAGGAAGGGGACTAGAGTCGGATGTCGATGTAGGTCGACTGACGCAGATGGTCGAGATACCGCCGGATGGCCAGGTCTTCGCTCAGCTTCTTCCGGATCTGGTCCTTCACGTCAGAGTAACCGATCGGGCCTTCGGGGCGCCGCGAGAGCACCTGCAGGACCACGTACTTCCGGCGGAGCCCCATCTCGTTGCGGATCGTGAACACTGGCACGACTTGCCCGCTGTCCGCGTTGCCCATACCCGCCTTGTATTCGGCTGGAAGCTGCGTCACCGCCACCTCGGGCGCGTCCTTCTCCTCGCTCGCATCGTGGTACAGTCGCGCGAGAGAGTCGAATGAGGCGCCATGCCGGAGCGCGTCCGCCACCCGCTGCGCCAGCGCCGCCGCGCTGTCGGCTTCGGCCTGCCCGACCTCGGGCATGAGCAGGATGTGGCGTGCCTGGATCTCGGCCGGCTGAATGCGGGTCACCTGGATAATATGGAAGCCGAACGGAGACTCGACCGGATCCGAGATGACACCCGGCTTGAGACGGAACGCCACGTCCTCGAACTCCCGCACCATCTGCCCGCGACGGAACCAGCCCAGCTCGCCGCCCTGGTCGCGGCTGGCCGGGTCCTGGGAGAAGCGCTTGGCCGCAGTGGCAAAGTCGCCCCCGGCGCGAAGCGCGGCCACGATCGAGTCCGCGAGGTCACGGGTCCGCGCAACGGCGGCCGAGGAGGGTTGAGGCGCGATCACGATATTCCGGAAGCCCACCGTGGCCGGGCGGGGCGGGAGCTCGCTCCGGTACTGCTCGAAGTAGTCCCGCATCTCCTTCTCGGTCGGCTGGACCGGCTTGAGCTTGTCCTCGTCCTTGAGCTTGTCGATCAGGCGGTTTCGCAAGGCGGCGTTCCGCTGCTGATCGGTAAGCCAGCGCCGGAACTCCTCCGGGGTCTGGAAGCCGGACCGCGCCAACTCGTTCTTGAAATCCACCTCCGAGTTGAACCGCTGGCGGACGTTCTTGTACTGCTGCTCCACCCCTTCGGAGATCTCCGCGTCGGTCACCTTGATCGTGGTGTCCTTTTCGGCGACCTGCACCAGGACGTCGGCATCAATCAGGTCCGAGATCACCGAGCGGCACAGGGCGTGGAACTCCGGCAGCGTCTTCGGCAGGCTGCCCTGCTGGGCGCGCTGCGTGAAGATCTCCTCCTCCACCTGGGACGCCAGGATGGGAGACTCCCCGACCACCGCCACGACCCGGTCGATCGTCCCAGGCATCGTGTCGCAGCGCAGCAGCGGCTGCTGCTGGACCCCTGCCACCGAGGTATCCTGGGCGTGGAGCTCCGAGCCCAAGCCCACCGTCAGGTACAGCAGCAGCACCACGCTCGCCGATCTCACCTACTTCCCTCCCGGAGCCACGGTGGAGGGCGCGGTCGGTGCCGCGCCAGGCGTCGGGGTTTCGGCTGGCATCCGTTTCGGTGCCGCCTCTGCCGAGTCCGCCTTGGCCTTGAGAGCCCGAGCCAACTCCAGAGCGCGGTCGAGCCCCGCCTGATTGATGCTGAACCCGCCTTCTTCGCGGAGCACGGTCGCAAGCTGGTCGGGAATCGGGCGCGGTCGTGACCGGGAAGCGGCCAGGCCGTCCCAGAAGGTCTCGAGCTTGAGGCCGGCCACCTTTGCCCGGTCCGCTGCGGACGCGGCCGGGTCCGAAATCTCCGACCCGGAGATGCCGAGCGACTCGCGGAGACTGTCAACCTGAGCCGCGTAGCGCTGTTGGAGCGCGGTCCACTCGTCCTTGGAAACCCGGATTCCGGCGGAATCGGCCTGCTCGAGCAGGATCTTGTTCTGGCCGACGATCCGGGCGAAGCGTCGCAGGGAGCTGTCCGGACTGCCGGCCAGCTGCGGGCCGAACGTGGGGCCCAGGGCCGACACCCAACGCATGAAGTAGGCGACGGTCACATTCCCGCCGTCGTAGGTCACAATGGCCTCGGTCGACTGGTGTGCCTGATCCCGATCCGCCAGCGCCTTGCGCATGGCGCTCACGGCGCCGCCGGCAATCTGGAGATGGTGACGAGTCGCGAGGCTGTCGAGGTACACCGAGTCGATCTTCACACCGATCTGCCGCCGAACGAACGCCAGCAGCCGGTCCCGCACCTCATCCACCGGCGGCCGGCGGATGATGTGGAAGCCGAACGGGGACTGGATGACCGGGCTCATCGCCCCCGGAGCCAAGGTCCACGCGGCGCTGTCAAACGCGGTGACCCACTTGCCACGGGGAGCGGGCGGGAGGTAGCCGCCTTCGAGCTTGGTGCCCGGGTCGTCGCTCTCCTTCTTCGCAAGCTCGGCAAAGTTGGCCCCGGCCTTGAGCTGGGCGTAGAGACGATCGGCCTTGCGGCGCGCCGCATCGCGCACGGGTGGTTCGGCGTTCGGCGCGAGGCGCACCAGGATATGCTGGATGATGCGGAGACTGTCCGCCTTGTAGAGGCTGTCGGCCACCTGGGGCTTCAGCGCGTCGCGATGGGCAATCAGGGTATCGTGCCAGTGCTCGCCGCGCGCCTCGGCTAGGTCGGGCCACAGCGCCTGGGCGGCGGTGGCGGAATCCGCCAGGTTGCGCCCTGCGGCCACCGCCTGCGCGAACAAGGTGTAGTCCACCCACATGTTCGCGATGAAGCCCGTTGCTTCCCGGGTGAGCGGTACACCCTTGATCGACGTCATCAGCTGGGCCAGGCGCTCCACGCGGAGCACCTGCCCTTTCGCCTCGGCTGCGACCTCCGGTCGGGCAGTGAACATCTCCCGGAAGGCCTGACATCCGGTCAGCATCACCAGCGCCGCCAATATTCCTGTTGACCACCGTCGCATGCCGTCTCCGAATCTGAGGTCGTCGTCCTGCCTACTGCCGCGCCACTACCGCTTCGAGGGCCCGGATGATCGATGGGACCAGCGGCTCCCCGCCCAGGCGTGCCAGCCGGAGCGCCAGCGGCACGGTGCGCCGAACCTCCACTGCCAGCTGCACGTGGTCGAGCGCGGCGGAGAGCCCCGCGAACCGGGGGGCCGTGCCCTCGCGGAAGGTGATTCGTGCCTCGTCGCCATGCACCAGGACGTGCTGGAGCCCAAGAGTGGCGCCGACGACGCGAAGCCGCGCCAGGTGGAGCAGGGCTTCGGCGGGCTCCGGGAGCGGCCCGAAACGCTCGCGCAGCTCGTCACGAAGCTGATCAATGTCGCCAGAGGTGCCGGCTCGCGCCAGTCGCCGGTAGAAGTCGAGCTTGACGTCGTCCGAAGCAACGTAGGAATCGGGCAGGTGCGCCGGGCGGTCCAGCACGACCTCGGGAGGAGCCGGACGTTCCCCCTTGCCGGCCTGCCCGCGCAGCGCCTTGACGGTCTCCTCCAGCCAGCGGAGATAGAGATCGAACCCCACCGCGTGGGCGTGTCCCGACTGCTCGGCCCCCAGCAGGTTCCCCGCGCCGCGCAGCTCCATGTCCTTGAGGGCGATGCGGTACCCCGCGCCCAGGTCCGTGTGGTGCTCCAGCACTTTGAGCCGCTCTTCCGCCTCTCGATCGATCATGTCGGGCACCAGCAGGTAGCAGTACGCCCGCCGGTGGCTCCGGCCCACTCGGCCCCGCAGCTGGTACAGCTGCGCCAGCCCGAAACGGTGCGCGTCGTGGACAACCATGGTGTTGGCATTCGGCACGTCCAGGCCGGATTCGACGATCATGGTCGAGACCAGGATGTCCACCTCGCCGGCGACGAACCGGCGCATCACCTCCTCCAGCTCGTCTGCGGCCATCTGCCCGTGCGCCACCGCCACCCGGGCGCGTGGGGCCAGCGACCGCACGCGCGCGGCGATGGACTCGATCGTCTCGATGCGGTTGTGCACCGTGAAGACCTGGCCTCCACGGTCCAGCTCGCGCGCAAATGCCTCATCGAGCAATCCATCATCCCATGGCTCGACGAAGGTGAGGATCGGTGAGCGGTCCCGGGGCGGGGTCTCGATCAGTACCAAATCGCGGAGCCCTGCCAGGGAGAGGTGCAGGGTGCGTGGGATGGGAGTGGCCGTCAGGGTCAGCACATCCACCGACAGGCGAAGCGTCTTGAGGCGCTCCTTGTGGCGAACCCCGAAGCGATGCTCCTCATCGACCACCAGCAGGCCGAGATCCCGGAACGTCACGTCCGGCGAGAGGAGTCGGTGCGTCCCGATGACCACGTCGATCTCTCCCGCCGCGAGTCGCTCCAGCACGATCTTCTGCTCCTTGGCGCTGCGGAACCGCGACAGCACCTCCACCCGGACCGGGTAGTCCGCGAGCCGCTCGGCGAAGGTCCGGGCGTGCTGGTCGGCCAGGATCGTGGTCGGAACCAGCACCGCGACCTGCTTCCCGCCCTGCACCGCCTTGAATGCGGCGCGCACGGCGATCTCCGTCTTCCCGTACCCCACGTCTCCCACCAGCAGCAGGTCCATCGGGATGGGCTGCTCCATGGCGCGCTTGACCGCCTCGGTGGCCTTGCGCTGGTCGGGAGTGTCTTCATAGAGGAAGGAGGACTCGAGCTCGCGCTGCCAGCGGGTATCGGGCGGAAAGGCGAACCCCGCGCTCACCTGGCGGCGGGCATAGAGGTCGAGCAGGTCGGCTGCCATCTCCTGGATGGCCCCGCGGGCCTTGTCGCGGACCCGATGCCAGGCCGTGCCGCCGAGCCGGTGAATCCGGGGCGGTGGCTGCTCTCCATTGTCCCCGGCGGACCGATATCGCTCCAGCTGGTCCAATCGGTAGAGCGGCACGTTGAGCCGGTCGCCGCCTTCGTACTCGACGATCGCCACTTCCAGAGTGGACTCTCCCACCTGGATGGTATCGATCCCGCGGTAGATACCAATGCCATGATCGAGATGGACGACGTAATCTCCCGCGGAGAGCTGCCCCGTCGCGGCCGAAGGGGCCGCCTGACGGTAGCGCCGGGAGCGCCTGAGCCGCCGGGCCCGGCGGAAGATCTCGTGATCGGTCAGCACCCGCAGGCTCCGCATCACGAACCCACCGTCCAGCGCGCCAATGGCGAGCGTCGCGCGGACCCCGCCCCGGGGCCCGCCCTCGTTCAGCAGCTCGTCGAGCCGTTCGAGCTGCCCTTCGTTGTCACACAGTACCAGCGTCGGTACCTCGCCCGAGAGCAGGCCCCGCAGCCGCCGCATGTCCCGCTCGACCGACTCGGGGGGAAAGAACCCGGCGTTGAGCGTTGGCCGCGTCCCGCGGGTGACCAGGCGCGCGAATGGCTGAAGTCGCCCCTCCCAGGATTCCGGCATCTCGAACAGGTCCTCGCGGCGGGGCACGTCCTCGCCCAGCCGGCGCGCCACCTCGAGGTGGTGCGCGGCCTCACGCCAGGCCCGCGCCACCTCCTCCAGGTTCGCGGACGGCAGATCCTCGATCAACAGCGTATCGGTGGGAAGCATCTCGAGCAGTGTGCGTCGCGCGGCCACCGCGTCCGGTACCTCTCGGGCTGCCCCGACCGTGACCGCGATCGGCAATACTGTGATCTCGGCAATCACCTCGCCGGAACGCTGCGTCGTCAGGTCGAACGCGCGGATCGACTCGAGGACATCTCCCCACCATTCCAGACGGGCCGGGCTCGCCATGCCGAAGCCGTAGACATCGACGATCCCGCCGCGGACGCTGAACTGCGCCACTTCGGTGACCGTCGCGACTCGCTGGTATCCCATCGCCTCCAGGGCCTTCGCGACCTCCGACAGGCCCGGCGGGGCCCGGTCGAGTCCGAGCCGCAGGGTGTGGGTCTCGAGCGCCGCAGCGACCCGGGTGCGCTCCTGGCTCGCTCGCGCGGTGGTGACGAGGATGCGGAGCCGGCCTGCCAGCAGCGCGGCCAGGGTCTCGGCCCGCTCTCCGGCGATCTCGTAGTGCGGCTCTTCCTCGCCGAACGACTCCCGCTGTGGGTAGAGCACGACCGGTGCATCGGTCAGCTGCTGGAGATCGGTGAACCAGCGCTCCGCGTCAGCGGGCGTCGTCGCCACGACGCAGAACAGTCGCTCGGGAAAGGTGCGGGTCAGCCAGGCCAGCATCACCGCCGCGCTCGACCCCGGCAGGCCGGCCAGCTCGAGGACCTCTCTCCGTGCAGGCAGGGCGGAACGCAGATCGAACGCGAACGCGGTGCGCTCGAACGCGTCCAGCAGCAGGCTCAGCGTCATGGGAGGCGCGGCAGACCGCTCGCGAGGCCGACCTCGACCAGACCGAGCAGGAGCGCCAGCCAGAGCAGCGCGCCCTGGAGACTGGCTCGCCTCGCCCCGGCGAACGCGGCGTCGGCGGCCTCGCCGAGCGACACCACACGTGCCGTCGGCCACAGCTCCCCGACCGCCCGGTCGCTCGCCCGCCGCAGGTCGGTCTCGCGCGGGTCGAGGTTCACGCTGATCCCGCCCAGCGTGTCGCGGCCGGAGACGAGGAAATAGACTCCCGTTGTGGGCGGGCGGAAGGCCGCACCGCCCTCCACCCGCCACCGATGGTCGCCGTGCACCACCTCGGTGGTGAGATCGGGGATCAGGATGGCGTCACCCGGCGCGCCCGCGAGCAGCGCGAGTTGGCCACGGGCCAGCCGGTTGACCAGCGCGTCCACGAAAGGCATGAACCCGGCGGAAAGAGGGAGGGCGGTCCAGGTCGGGTCGAGACGACTCGCGAGCAGTACGACATTGCCCGATCGGACGATCCACGGCTGGCCTCCAGCCGTTGCCACGACGCCCGTTTCCGCGCTGACCCGGCCCGGCACCAGCGCGTAGCGCTTGAGAATCGAGATCCGACCGAAAAGCGCGCCGCTGTCACTCAGGACCGGCACTGTGCTCAGGGCGCCATAGCTCCACCCCGCGCCCCGCCGCGCGAGCGCCCGGTTGAGCGCGCCCAGATCGGCGGCGTCGGCCGGCGGCATGACGACCGAGGCGCCCGAGCCGAGGCTGCCGAGGGAAAGGTCGGTGCCGCGCTCGAGCCGGCGGCTTTGGAGCAGCACCTGGGCCGCGACGTTCAGGTACCGGTTCGTCGTGTCCCAGGAGGCCTTCGCTACGGGAGCCACACGCACCAGCGATTCCATGTGGTCGTCGGCCCTGAGCTCGTCCGCTGTTTTCGCCGCCTGGACCGTCCACCATCCAATCGACGCTCCGTTCAATGCGAAGGCTGCGGCGCCGCCAACGCTCACCAGCGCCTGCCGCCCCGGGCCGTCTCCGAGGGAAACGCTGACTGGGACGGGCGCGGCCGAATCGCCCGCGAGCCCAACGGTGACGCTTCCCCCCTCGGGAGTCCACGGCTGTGGCCCGGGATCCAGCCGCACGATGCCCACGTTCTCCGGCGCGGGACCGTCCGGTCGAATGACCGTAACCGGCACTTTCGTCGGAGCCGGCGAGAGGGCGCTCGCCTGCAGATCGGTCAGTACGGCAATGGCGCCGGGGCGCCGATCCGTGGCCAGGACTCCTTGAGCGATTCCGAGCGCCTCCCCCAAGTCGAGTCGCCGGAACGAGGGCGCCGTGCTGTCCACCGCGCTCTCCAGCTCGGCCGGCCCTCCCCGCCGGGCTATCCCGTCGCTCTCGAGGAGCCAGAGTGCGTCCGACGAGCTGGCCTGTTGCAGGATGCGCCGGGCGGCGGCGCGGAGGTCGGTCAGAATCGGGGTCCCGGAAACCACCACCCCGCTCGAGGGCGAGTTATCGAGAACCAGCACCAGGGCGCTGGGCGCGTGGGCCGACGAGGCGCGAAGCGGCACTGAGGGTCCGGCCGCGGCCACCACCAGGGCGAGCACCAGCAGCGTCCGGATCAGGAGGAGCAACCAGTGCTGGAGCCGGAGGCGACGCTGGAACTGCTCCGTGACCTGGACGAGGTAGCGGACGGCGGGGAACTCGATGGTTGGGGGCTCCCGCCGCTGCAGCAGGTGCAGGATCAGCGGCACCGCGGCCAGGGGCAGGCCGGCCAGTACCCACGGATGAAGGAAACCGATCACGCCAGACCGGACGGCCGCGACACGATCCTCCGCAGCGCGAGGCCGAAGGGCGTATCGGTGGTGACCTGATGGTACTGCATGCCGCTGGACCGGCAGGCGCGGTGCCAGGCGCTCACCACGCCAGCCACCGTCGCGCGATAGGCGGCGGCCCAGTCCTTTGGCCGAAGCGTGACGCCGAGCCCGGTCTCCGGATCCTCGAAGCGCGCCTCGGCGGGACCACTCAGCTCGTATTCGGATGGATCCATGACGTGGATGACGAGGACCTGGTGGCCCCGGTGCCGGAGAAACTTGAGTGCGCGCAGGGTCAGCTCCCGGTCGAGAAGCAGATCCGAGACGAACACCACGAGCCCCCGGCGACGGAGCAGGTCCACCACCCGACGGAGCGCGGGCTCCGCCGCCGTCCCCCGACCGGCCGCGAGATCGCCGAGCACCGCCAGAAGCTGGTGCCAGTGCGCCATGCGGGCCCGTGCCGGCACCACTCTCCGCACCCGATCATCGAACGCGATCAGCCCAATGGCGTCACGTTGACGCAGGAGCAGCAGGGCCAGCGACGCGGCGAGTCGCTTGGCGTACTCGAGCTTGGTCAGCACCCGCCCGGGTTCCCCGCTCCAGGCCATCGATCGGCTCGAGTCCACCACGAGCATGG
>Ga0335081_10011825_pt1 | contig 14135 bp, 9 predicted proteins | sample Lox_Sample_35_FD_206713 | JGI IMG/M metagenome (GOLD analysis project Ga0335081, IMG submission 206713) | Soil microbial communities from Loxahatchee National Wildlife Refuge, Florida, United States - Lox_Sample_3.5 | ecosystem: Environmental > Terrestrial > Soil > Wetlands | place: USA: Florida... | reverse complement strand
CTTCTCGAACAAGCCGAGCTGGACCTTCCCCGCCGAGCTGTACGCGGAAGCGGGGCCGCTGTACGGCTTGGTCTGGCCGATCTTGATCTCGGTGTCGGTCGCGCCCGGATCGTACTTCTTCTGCGCGGATGCCACCGCCGTGGCGGCCGCCACAGCGAGCGCGAGGCCAATACGCGCGCAGCGATGCCGCCTACGCATGGCGCTCATCCGTGCCGCTTCGCCTTGTCGGGAGATTCTCCGTACGGCGGCGCGTAGATCACGAGCACTTTGGCCGGCTCGTCGCTCACCACGGTGAAGACATGGGCAGCGTCGGCAGGGAAGAAGCAGCAGTCCCCAGGGCCGAGCTCCATCACCTGGCCGCCGACTTCGGCGCGGGCGCGGCCCTCGAGCATATAGCAGACCTGCTCGATGCCCGGGTGCGAATGCGGCTGCGCTCCCTTGCCCTTCTCGACCACGCCCAGCACGACTTCGAGCTGGCGTGCGCCGACAGTCTCCGGGCCGATCAAGCGGCGGTTCACGGTTCCCGTATGGTTGGCGGGATGGTACGGCGTGACGTTGTCTGCTTTCACGAGGAATCTGCTGGCGGTTGTCATCGTGTGCGCCTCATCGGTGGCCGGTCGCGAGGATTATACGGAATCGGGTCTTTCTGACTTGCGTGTCAGTCCCGCGTGCCGGCCGCGTAGATTCTCCCTCGCTTTGAATGGAGGTCCTTCAGACTTCGTTGTGGGTCCAACGTGCCCGCTGTCGGTTTACCCTCCCCTTCAAGGGGAGGGCAGGGTGGGGATGGGGCAAGCGGCCCATCTCCCCCATCCCCCTCCCAACCTCCCCCTTGAAGGGGGCAGAGAGGTGTGCGATCGCGGGACGGGTCTGCCGTCTGCTCGACCCTCACAAAAGCCGGATGCACGTGAATGGAAGGAAAGCAGGGCGAAGCGCCGGTCGCCTCTGTGGTGGCTCTATCCGATCGAGTGCTCGAGCACACCGATCCCGGACACGTCGAGGCGCAGCCGGTCGCCCGGCTGGAGCCAGCGCGGCGGCGTCCGGAACGCTCCGACACCCGCAGGGGTGCCCGTCGCGATCACGTCGCCGGGCTCGAGCGTCATGTACCGGCTGATGTACTCGATCAGGCGCGGGATGTCGAAGATCATGTCGTGCGTGTTCCCGTCTTGGAGCAGCTCGCCGTTTACCCAGAGCTTGAGCGCCAGAGCGTGCGGATCGGGGATCTCATCGCGGGTCGTGAGCCATGGTCCCATCGGACAGAAGCCGTCCATGCTCTTCGCGAAGGTGGTCTGCGCGGGCGAGACGTCGAACTGGAACTCGCGCGCGCTTACGTCGTTCAGGATCGTGTAGCCGGCCACCGCGTCCAGCGCCGATGCGCTTGGCATTCGATTCACGCGCTGGCCGATCACGACGCCGAGCTCGATCTCGTAATCGAGTTTGGTGATTCCCTCCGGCCGCCTCACCACCGCACCGGGTCCGGTCACCGAGGAGGGAAGCTTGGCGATGATCCGCGGCCGCTCGAACGGCTTCACACCGGTCTCGGCCGCGTGGTCGGCATAGTTGCGGCCGATCGCGACGATCTTGCCGGGACGCGGGATCGGGGCGAGCAGCACACTCGCCTCGAGCCGAGGGTGGGCCTCGGCATGCCAATCGCGCTGCAGCTCAGCCACATGGGCGCGCGCTGCCTCCAGCGCCGCGGGGCCGGCGGCGAGAAACGCGATCATCGCTGCCGTGCTTGGATGCGGCGTCAGAACGCCTGGCTCCAAGCGTCCCCACACCGCGTGCAGCGCCGGTGTGAGATCCACGATGCGTCCGTCCACCACTGCGCCAAGCGCGGCAGTCTTCTGCCTCTGATACGTGACCAGCCTCACCGCTTCTCAGGCTTCGGATACCTGGCCCGGTAGCGACCGGACGAACGCCTGATCGAAGATCCGATCCGCCATCACCTGGCAGCGCTTGACCAGCCGGGGCTCGTCGGGCCCATAGTCGGCGACCGCGCGGTGGATCGTGAGCAGGTCGTCCCACATGAGCACGTCGTGCTCCTGCCACTGGTGCGCGTAACGGTACTTTTCCTGGAGCTGATGCTGGAACAGGAAATCGAGCAGCGCGTCGCTGTCGCGTTCGGAGACGCCGTCGATGCGCACCGTGTAGCCCGGATTCGCATACAGGACGTAGCGGCCGGTGATCGGATGGCGCAGGAACACCGGGTGCGAGACCGGCGGCTTCTGGCGCCGCTGCTCCTCGGTGAGCGGCGGGCGCGGGCTGCCCTTCTCGCGGCGCATCATCTCCCAGAACTTGTTGAAGTCGTGCAGCGCGGTGGCGTGCTCCAGGCGCTGTTTCAGCTCTTGCGGCAGCTCGTCGTAGGCCGCTTGCATATTCTGGAATTCGGTGGCGCCGAGCGGCCGGCCGTCCCGGCGCGGGATGCGGATTCCATACAGCACGTTGGCGAAAGCGATCGTCCTGCTATAGGACATGTCGGTGTGCCAATCCTGTCCGGCGTCGCGCAGGCCGATGGGCCGGCCGTTCTCCACGATGTTGGACAGGATCATCACTTCGGGCATGCCGGGCTCGTAGAACGTTCCCGCGACGTTGATCTCGAGGGTTCCGAAGCGCTGGCTGAACGACTTGAGCTGGCCCGCCTCCAGCCTCTGGCCTGGGAAGCAGACCACGCCGTGGGTCGCGAGCGTGCGAAAGATCAGCGCGACGTGCTCGTCGGCGAGTGGCAGCGACAGATCGAGGCCCTCGATGGTCGCGCCGAGCGTGTCGCCGCTCGGCTTCACTTGGATCATGTAGGTCCTCCTGCCACACTTGGTCCGCTCGCTCCAGCGCCGCTGCGCGGGCGGCGAGTTGCGCGAGCCGAAGTGCAGGCGGCCGATCTACCCCCCGCGCGCGCCCTGGGTGTTGACATACAACGCGTAGACGCTCTTGGCTGCCGCCATGAACAGGCGATTGCGGTACGCCCCGCCAAAACACAAATTCGCGCAGCGCTCCGGAAGCACGATGCGGCCGATGAGGCGGCCCTCGGGGTTATAGACCACCACTCCATCCAGCTCCGCAGTTCCCATCCCCCAGCCCAGCCAGAGGTTCCCGTCGACGTCGCAGCGCATCCCGTCGGGCGTACCGGCGCCCGCGTCGATGAACCTGCGCTTGTTCGCAAGCCGCCGCCCGCTTTCCACGACGTCGTAGGCGTACACGTTGCGCGGCGTGCTGCCCGACTCGACGAGGTAGAGGATCGACTCGTCCGGCGAGAAGCACAACCCGTTCGGGCGGTTGACCTCGGATTCCACGACGCTCAGCGCACCGGTCGCGCCGTCCGCGCGGTACACGTGCATCGGCAACTCCTGCTGCGCGGCGTAGCCTTCGTAGTAGCCAAGGAGCCCGAACGGCGGATCGGTGAACCAGATCGACCCGTCCGACTTCACCACGACGTCGTTCGGGGAGTTGAGCGGCTTTCCCTCGAAGCGGTCGGCGATCGCGGTGATGCTGCCGTCGTACTCGGTGCGCGTGACGCGCCGTGCGCCGTGCTCGCATGTGATGAGCCGTCCCTGCCGATCGCGCGTGTTGCCGTTGGCGAAATTGGAGGGCCGGCGGAAGATGCTGACTGCGCCGGTCTCCTCCTCCCACTTCAGGATGCGGTTGTTCGGGATGTCGCTCCACAGGAGGTAGCGCCCATCCCCGAACCACACGGGCCCCTCGCACCAGCGGAAACCATGTGCGATCCGCTCCACCGACGCGAGGTTGAGGCGGTACTTCGCGAAGCTCTGGTCGAGGACCTGAACGGCGGGATCGGGATAGCGCTGGCTCGGCTGCCAAGCGACGCGATTGTCGCTGCGCAGGTCGGGGATTTCCGGATGCATGGCCTCCCTCGTGTTGCTTATACGTTGGTTCCGTTGCCGCCGAGCTTCAGGCTATGCCAGATGGTGTCCGCCCCAGGCGACGCATCGCGCGGAGACGCTCGGCGCCGCGCGTCCGCCAGGCTCCTCGATCGCGCGCTCGACGACAGGGACGGTGGCAATTATGCCACCCCGCTCCGGGCGTGGGGCCGCCCCTTGGCGGGCGGCTCTCCCCGAGCCGTGGAGGCGGTCCGGGTGTCGTGGGCACTGCCGGGGAGGGGACGTCTCTGTGGACTGCGCGCGCTCCCCGGTTGCTTCCTGACCCGCCTCCAGCGTACAGTCCTATTCGTTGACCCCTGCCATCGGGCGCCGGTGTAGCGACGAAGGTTCTTGAGTGGCCGTCAAGACAGATGAATATCAAGCCGTCGCGCACATGCGCGCAGTGGCTTGGCTCATGGCAATCCTCCTGCTTCTGTTCGGCCTCGCATATTCGCTGGTCTCGTGGCGCGCCGAGAAGACCCGCGAGCTGCAATACCTGACCTCCCTCGCGCAGCTGGGCGAGACGGCACTGGACTCCTACTTCCTGTCGATCCAGAACGCGCTGTATGTGCTCAGTGAGGACATTCGCCGCGAAAGCGGCCGCATCGATCTCGACCATGCCGACTTGTTGTTGAGACACTTCAAGCAGGCCAACACCGAGCTGCGGATCGCCGTGGTGGCGCGGGTGGATGGTCAGGTCCTCGCGACGACCGAGACCTCCCGCGGGCAGCCGCTGCCCTCGCTCGCTCATGAGCCCTCGTTCATCAAGGGCCTGGAGGAGCTCTCCACCGGGCGAGTGCTAGCCATCGGCCGGCCGTTTCTTGGGCCGGTGAGCAAGGACTGGGTGATCCCGCTCCGCTACGGCGTGCGTGACGAGCAGGGTAACCTGCGATTCGTGCTGGGGGCCGGTGTACACCTCGCCAAGCCGCAGAGCTTCTGGAAGGATGCGCCGTTGCCGGGCGGTGCCGCGCTTGGCGTAGTCCGCGACGACGGCTATCTCGTGGTCCGCTACCCGCTGCCGAAGGACGCGGACCTGGCGCAGATCTATGGCGCATCGAAGGACGGTACGCTGATCAATTTCCTGCGCCAGGAAGGTTTTCCAACCAGCGGGATCGTGGAGGGCGTGAGCCGCGTATCCGGAGAGGAGTCGGTGTTCATCTTCCGGCGGCTGGCGCATTTTCCGGCGACGTTCTATGTGGCGGAACCGCGCACCTATCTGTGGACGATGTGGTGGCAGAAGGTGCAGTTTGCTTATGTCCTGATGCTGTTGCTGATCGTCGGCGCGTTCGCCGTCTATCGCTGGACACGCAGGCGCCAGATCGCATGGGAGACCGAAAGGCAGCAGCGGATGAGAGAGCTGGAGGCGGTGAACCGGGAGCTCGAATCCTTCGCGTACTCGATCTCGCACGACCTGCGCGCACCAGTTCGGCATATCGATGGCTTCGCCAAGATGCTCGCCGAGGAAGCTCCGGGCTTGAACCAGACCGCGGGACGCTACCTGCAGACGATCTCCAAATCCGCTCTGCGGATGGGCACGATGATCGACGAGCTGCTGGAATTCTCCCGCACCAGCCGCGCGGAGGTGCGCACCCGGCGCGTGGACCTGAACCGTGTCGTGGCCGATGCGCGCGACGAGTGCTTGCGCGATTCCCAGGAGCGCAACATCACCTGGAAGGTGGACGAGCTGCCCGCCGTCATGGGCGATGCCGCGCTGCTGCGGCTGGTGTTCGTCAATCTGTTGTCGAACGCGATCAAGTTCACTTCCCGGCGCCCGGAAGCGGTGATCGAAATCGGCACGCGCTCCGACGCTGACGATGAAGTGATCGTCTACGTCCGCGACAACGGCACCGGGTTCGATATGCGCTACAGTTCCAAGCTGTTCGGCGTGTTTCAGCGGCTGCATCGCGAGGCGGAGTTCGAGGGTACGGGGATCGGCCTGGCCACAGTGCAGCGGATCGTGCAACGGCAAGGCGGGCGCGTCTGGGCGGACGCGGAGCCCGACCGCGGTGCGACTTTCTATGTCGCGCTGAAGCGGGCGTGCGAAGGCGTCGAAGGGAGTCAAGCGAGGTCGTCCGCGTCGGTGGGCCACTCTCGCTGATCCGCGGGCATCGCATCTCCGATCCTGCAGGCGCGGGCCGCACATTCGGCGGGTAGGGCACGTTCGCCCGCCGGCACGACCTGCTTGCGCCGCATCCGCTGGACAGAGCCGGATGGCTACGACGAACGGCGGATGGGCACGCGGCGCTCAACCGGACTAACCTAGCGAGGAGATGCCAGGCGCCATCGCCAGCAGGTCACCGGCCGGGCGGAGGTGCAGCCTGCGGCGAGGGCACGCGAACCAGCGGCCCCGAGTTCAGGGAGGAGAGCAGCCATGGCGGAGCAGGAGCAGTCGTCCAAGCTTCCGATCGCCGGATTCTTGGTGATCGCGGCGGCGATCGCCGGCACGCTGGTGTGGAATCGCGTCCCGCTCGACGCAGGACGCCCGGCCCGGGAGAAGAGCCAGCAGCACCGCCGGGAGGTCTTGCAGGATATCAACGCGCGCTTATGGGAGGATCCGCTCTCCGTCGTTTGGCGGCACGAGCACCGAGCCAGAAGCACGCAGGCCGGCGGCGAGAAAAGTGCGCAGGGCCCGCACACGATTCCGGAAGTATGCAGCGGTGTGCTGAGCGGCTCAGAAGGAAAGCTCGATCTGCTCCTTCTCGGCGTGATGGTCTCCGGCTCGCGCTACCTCGATGCGAGCGAGAACCGCAGCCGCGCCCGCTATGCACTGCAAGCCGCGCTCTCCGTCGCGCACTTCGTCCCCCTCGACGCGCAGCGCATGGGTTTGCTCACGCCGGATCCGCTGAGCAAGCCGAGGGCTTCGCGGCGCTTGGTCCCGTTCGAGATCTACCACCGCAGGAGCGAACCGGGCACGGACTCCCCTCCAGCCAACGGCCGGCAAGTCATCGGGGGCAGCTCGCCCGCGCGCTCGGCTCTCGTGCTGTGGATCGAGGAAGAGGCTTTCTCGCAGCCGTCGCGCGCTCCGGCCACGCCGCTGACCAATGTCGCAAACCTGGCGCGCGCCCTCTCGGAAGCATGCGGAGGCCCCGCGCACCGCCGGGTAACGGTAGAGACCGCCATCATCGGTCCTGCCGACTCCGATACGTTGCGCGATATGGTTCACGAAGTAGACGGGAAGTCGCGCTCGCTTCAACTCGAATGCGGGCCCACGGCCAAACCCCGCGAGCAGCACTGCGAGGCCGCGCCATACATCCGGCAAGTGCGCTTCTACTCGGCGTTCGCCACCGCCTCCGGGCGTGAGCTGCTGCGATTGAACGGAAGCTCGCCGTATCACCCCTGTGGGAATCACCACTGGCTGCCGCCTCACTGGGACCAGGCGGGTGTGCGCGCCACCGGGTCGGTCTTGTATCACTACTTCCACAGCTGCGGGATCGAGCTGTTCTCGACCATCGCCACGGACGAGGAGTTGAGCAAAGCGTTGGTCGCGGAACTGCAGTGCCGGCAGTCGCAAGGGCTGAGCAGCGATGGACCCGGATGTGCCGGTGAGGCCAGCGCAAAGTCGGCGACGCCCGATTATTACATCGTGCTGATCTCGGAAGCGGATACCTATTACGGCCGCATGCTGCCCAAGGCCTTCCTTCAGAGTCTCGGATTGGAGTATTCCTGCGAGGAGGACCCGGAGGAACTTCCGAAGAAAGTCCCGAAGCTCGGCCCGTGCCGTGTGCTCCGGTACAACTACCTGCGCGGACTCGACGGGCAGGTTCCCCCGGCGGAGGATACGACCGACAGCACGAAGGACGACAAGCAGAAAGAGTCCGCGGCACAGGCAGACCGCGCGGCCGCAGCGCTCGAGCGCGGCGAAGGTCCGCGACAGTTCGACTACCTGCGGCGCTTGTCGGAGCGCATCCGCGACGAGAGCCGCCGCCTGGAAGAGCGCGTCCCGTCCACAAATTTGCTGCGCGGCGCTGCCCGCGACCAGATCCGCGCCATCGGGGTCCTCGGCAGCGACGTGTACGACAAGATCGCGGTGATGCGCGCCCTGCGCGAGGACTTTCCGCACGCGGTGTTCTTCACGACAGACCTGGACGCGAGACTGCTGGCCAGCGAGCAGTACGACTGGACGCGCAACGTGGTCGTCGCATCGGGCTTCGGGCTGGAGCTCGCACCCTGCGTGCAAAGATGGGTGCCGCCGTTTCGCGGCACCTATCAGACATCCGCATACTTCTCCGCGCGCCTCGCGCTGTACAACGCGTACGCCGGCGACGCAGAACCGACAGCAGCGGTGCTCTGCCCAGAGTATGCTCCAGGAGACACGGTACCGCTTGGCCAGCGAGCGCGCCTGCAGCGGGCCGCGTGGACGCCGCGGGTGTCGCAGGCCGAGATCGATTCCTGGCTCGCCGGACCGCGGCTGTACGAGATCGGACGCCAGCACGCATGGGATTTGTCCGAGAGCCCGCGCGCATCGACGCCAGGGCTGATGAGCGTGCAGCCGCTTGTGGCTTCGCTCGTGCCGGATTCCGCAGGCTTGTCGTTCGGCATCGGTCTCGCGGTGCTGCTGCTGCTCACGTCGCTGCTCGTGCGTCCGGTCCGGGACACGTTCGTCGATTCCGCCTACTGCCTCCGCTATCGCGCAGAAGCTTCGCAAAAGGACAGCCGCGCTCGTGGAGCGCCCTACGCTGCCTGGACGATCGTCGCGTCGCTGGTGGTTCTGTTCGCGTGGCTCGCACAGCGCCTGGCGTCGGCATATCGAGAGGCGAGCACCGGCGCCGGCGAGCCCGTTCTCTGGTTCCAAGGGATCAGCGCCTGGCCAAGCGAGCTGTTGCGTTGCTTGGCGCTGGTGTTGGTGGCGCTGCTCCTGTTCGCGGCTTGCGGAAAGAGCAAGCGGAATGCTGCCGGCGTGGCACGGCGCTTCCTCCTGAAGGAGGGGGGCGAGCGGCGTTGGTCCTGGAAGCTGGCGTTGGGCTGGCTCACGGCTCCGTCCAGCTCGCGCGCTCCCGGAGAACCGAGTGACAAGGACCAACGCCAGGAGTTGTGCGTGCAGAGCCTCTGGAACGACTACGCCGAGGCGACCCGCCCGCGATGGTGCATTCGGCGGGCCATCCTCTGGGCCGTCGCGTTCGGTTTGCTCGCCGTGATCATCATGTCCTTTTGGGGCTTCCCGGGAGCACCGCTGCGGGGGCCCGCAGCGCGCTCATTCAACCTCCTGCTGGTGCTCTTGGTCACGCTGGGCTACCTGGTGGTGCTGTTCTTCGTCGCCGACCTGACGCGGCTTGCCGACCGCTTCTGCGATACGGTGTCGGATCCAGATGTGCAGCGCCGGTGGCCTCCGGGCTTGATCGAAGAGTATGCGCGCGAGCTGAGCGTTGCATCCACGCCAGCCAACGCGGCTGCGAGCGAACCGGCGGGAGATGCCAAGGGCCGCTTGCGCGATCGCGTCGTCGACGCCTGGCTGGTCGCGCGCATCGTGGCCGAGCGCACCAGCGCGATCACGCCTCTCATTTACTTTCCGTTCCTGTTGCTGGCGCTGATCGTCATGTCGCGCTGGCACATGTTCGACAATTGGGACATGCCCATCGGCCTGCTTGTGGTGTACCTTGCGAGCCTCGGCGTCGCGGGCTTCTCCGCATGGTCCCTGCAGCGCACCGGGGCGCGCGTACGCAAACGCTGCATCGTGCAGCTCGAACGCTGCCTGCTGGCACGCAAAGGCGACTCGGACGAATACTGCCCGAGCGTGGAGCAGATCGAGCAAATGATCGAGCGCATCCGCAAGCTCAAACAGGGTGCGTTCGTGCCCTTCGTCGAACAGCCTCTGGTGCGCGCGATCTTGCTGCCGTTCGCGAGCGCCGGCGGGCTCGAGGTCATCGCGATGCTGGGGCTCGTCCCCTGAACCACGCGTTCGAGGTGCGGGCGCAGCAGGACTGAACACGCGAGGAGGAAGCGAACATGGCGCAGAGCGATGACGGCGGGACGGTGTTCGAGATCGGGCTGGTGATGGCCGGCGCGGTATCCGCCGGCGCGTACACAGCCGGCGTGATCGACTTTCTGCTGGAGGCGCTCGAGCAATGGGAGAGCCTGCGCGGGCAGCCGGGCGTCCCGCCGCACCGCGTGCGCATCAAGGTGATCTCCGGCACCTCGGCGGGAGCCATGACGGCGACGATTCTCGCCTCCAGCTTGCGCACAGGCGTGAACCCGGTACGCTCGCTCGCGCCGCCGGCTGCCACCGAAAACAAGTTGTACGACAGCTGGGTGAATCGGGCCGATATCTTCCCGATGCTGCGCAACGACGATCTCGACGCCGCACCGCGGGTGCAGTCGCTGCTGAACTCGAAGGCCGTGGATGCGATTGCCGACTCGGCGCTCGGGGTGCGGTACGCTGGCCGCCCCTGGCCGGCGTACGTAGCTGATCCACTCGACGTGTACCTGTGCACGACGAACCTGCGCGGCGTTCCGTATTCGATCCAGATGATCGGCGCCGAAGGTCAGGGTTACGGCATGTCCATGCAGGCAGACTACATGCGCTTCGCGCTCTCGGACTCGGAGTCATGCCCCTCGGACGCGCTGCCGCTCGGGTTCCGTGGCGGCGGGAGCTGGGATGTGCTGGAGACCGCGGCGCTCGCGAGCGGCGCATTCCCCGTCGGCCTCTCTGCACGCGTGCTTCGCCGCAAGGCCGAGCAGTACAACCAGCGCCCCTGGTACATCCCGGCGCCAGAGCAGGTCAACGGCGTGCCGGTGGTGGTGGAGCGCGAGACGAGAATCGACCCGAGCTGGCCCGACCGCGTGAGCAGCAACCCGGGCGCCTACGAGTATCGATATGCCAACGTCGACGGCGGCGTCATCAACAACGAACCGCTCGAGATCGCTCGGCATGCTTTGGCCGGACCGGGCGGACGGAACGATCGCGAGCCGGACAAGGCGACGCGTGCCGTGCTTATGGTCGATCCCTTCCCGAATGTCGTCAGCTTGAACCCCGACTATAACGCCGACGCCCAGATCCCCATCCTTCCGGCGCTGATGGGCCTGGCATCGGCGGTGCTGTATCAAATGCGCTTCAAAGTCGAAGAGCTCGAGCTTGCGCGCGACGAAGGCGTCTTCAGCCGGTTCGTAATCTCGCCGGTGCGATGGACCTCGACCACCGGCAAGCTCGAAGATGCGAAGCGCGAGGAGTTTGCGCTGGCCTCGGGAGCGTTGGGCGGGTTCGGGGGCTTCCTCGCGCGGGGCTTCCGCCATCACGACTACTTGCTGGGGCGGCTCAATTGCCAGCGCTTTCTTCAGGAGCACTTCGTGCTCGACGCGTCCAATCACGTATTCGACGGCTGGGACCCAGAGGAGAAGAAGAGGGCGAGCCGCAGGCAGACGTTCACCACGCGGCGAAGCGGACACGAGGAGAAGCAGTCCATCGACGCCATCCCGATCATCCCGTTACTGGGCAGCGCGAAGGAACCTGCGATCGACGGCGGCCCGCTCGCATTGGTGTGGCCCAAAGGCGCGGGGCCCGACAAGCACAAGCTGGAGGAGGCTTTGATGGACCGGCTGTGCGGCCTGGTCGACCACTTCCTATCGCCAGCGGAGATCAGCAGCGGGCTCCTCCGCGGTTACCTGCGCCTGGCCTGGAACATCTACCGCGGGATCAAATGGGTGCTCCGCGACAGCCCGGTGCAGCCAGCGCTGAACGCAATCAAACACGACCTCGAGAAGCGCGGGCTCGAGTAAGCGCTACCACTTCTCCGGCAGCTTCTTGTTGATGACGATCTGCTTGCGGTCGAGCGTGATGTAGCCGCCGGTGACCAGGCCTTGCAACACCCGGCTCACCATCTCCCGCGAGGCACAGATGCGGTTGGCCAGCTCCTGTTGTGTGAGGCGTTGCGTGACCACCAGCCTGTCTTGCTCCCGGACGGCGAGATCCAGGAGGAGCTTCGTGACTCGCTGGTATACGTCCATCGAAGCCACCTGCTTCAGCTCGTCTGTGAGCTGGCGAACCCGGGAGCTCAAGTCTTTAAGCAGCTTCAGGTACAGTTGCGGGTGATTTGCCGAGCATTCGACGAACTTGCTCTTCGGCAGAACCAGCAGCTTGCAGGGCTCGATGGCGTTCACGGAAGCAGATCGGGTCGCACCGTCGAGCAGGGTCAGCTCGCCGAAGTACTCGCCGGGCCCATGCAGCCGCAGGATGATCTCCTTGCCGTCCTGCGTGGTGGTATAGACCTTGACTCTGCCGCTGACGATCACGTAGAGGGCCAGCGCCTCATCGCCTTCGCTGATGACCACGGAACCTTTGGCGAAGGTTCGGGGGGTGGCATGGCGGGCGATGAGCTCCAGGTCATCGCCGGAAAAGCCGGCCCACATGGGTTCGTTCGCAGGTGCCGAAAACAGCTGGGGCCCGCTCGCCGCCGATCGCTGACCAATTGCTGACATCATCGACTGCCCCTCCCATCCATCGAACAGAGTAGTTCGACCAGTGTACTTGGGCGGCGACTCGGGACCATATGCCGGAGGGCATAGGTTGAAACGATGCACTGCCGGAGGCCGGCAGTGGGTCGCACTCCGTCCCGGCCGGCGAGTCGATGGGCAGGTGTCAGGCTCGTCTCATCTGGCCGATGCGATGGCTGCTCTCCCAGGGCGAGGAAGCGGGACGGGCCGCGCCTCCTCCTGCTTGCTACGCGCCTCGACCAGGCTGGCGTCGCGACGCTTGGCGTGGCGCTTCAGGCTGGCGCTTAGCTCGGAGATGATTTGCGATGCCGCATTGATGATGTCGTTGGCGCCGAACCCGGCTTTGGTCATCTCCCGGTAGAACGATTTCGCCAGGAGCTTCACGATGCGGGTGGGATGCGGGACGCTCGCCAGCACCTGGCCGACCGTGTCGTCCACGCTCTGCGCCAGGGCGATCTGGGCGAAACGCGACTGCAGCAGGCCATGCAGCTGCGCGGCCTGCAGGGATTTGCCGATGAATACCGTCACGATGTGCAGCAAGCGAAGATCGTCGCCATCGAAACGCGGCTTGTCCATCGGTCCGCAGACGTGGATCACGCCGATCACCCGCCCGCTGCTCCGGATCGGGGAGCGGAGCATGTCCCCGGCCGGAGCGCCTTGTGCGGCGCCGGCCACGGGGAGCTCTCCCAGTGGAGTTGCCTGCGCCTCTACGGTCACGCGTTTGAACACCGCGTCCCCGCTGGCATGTTCTGCTTCCGACGGGCGCATCGCGGCTTCGCCGTCCGGCGCCGAATGCTCCTCGGTCCACCACAGGAATGTGCAGCTCCGGGCGCGCAGCAGCCGCGCGGCCGAGGAAGCCAGCTCATGCAGATGCGCATCGAGACTGCCGTGCATCTCGGGCAGTCCGGCGAGCCGCTGCAGCTCCACCAGCAAAGTGTCTTCTCGATTCATTTGAGTGAGCATCCATGGTTGATAGGGCGTGCGGTGTTAGCAGTCGAGTGCCGCAGCGCCAGGGCCATGCATTCCCTCCCCTTCAAGGGGAGGGCCATGGTGGGGATGGGGGATACAGTGCATCTTCCCCCATCCCCCTCTCCACCTCCCCCTTGAAGGGGGAGGACGGACTTGCCGCGGCGTGGGCACACGCGATGTCGCATAGGTTTCAGATCGATCGGGTCAGCAATAACAGCCGCCATGCCATCGACCAGCGGAAGCGTCCCTCGAAGGCGATGTATTCCGGAACGATGGTCTCCGGGCTCCACTTGAGCTTGTACTGCACTTGGCTCTCGGCCGGATAGATCGCGCTGCCATGCCGCGCCAGCATGCCGAGCAGCCAGGATACGGTCTTGCTGCGCGTGGGCACGCAGTCTGTCTGCTCGGACAGGCCGAAGAACGGCGTCAGCCCGAAGTTCAGGAAACGCACGCCTTCGCTCTTGAAGCGCTCGATGGCGGTGATGTTGATCAGCTCCATCACACCCGGTGGCGAGTCGGGCGCGCGACGCGAGAGGTCGTGCATGAGGCCCGCATAGCGGCCATACGAGGGCACGTAAGTGATGAATGCCGCCGTCTTGCCTTCGTGAGTCGCCACGAACACGCGCCGGTCCGTATCTTCCGGGCTGCCCAGCTCTCCCACCAGGAACTCCAGCAGTTTGGCGTGGCGGCCCTTGGTTCGCAGCCACGTCGCGGTGATCGACTGCAGCGCGTTCCAGGCTTGCGCATCGCGCGGAGCATCGACCCCCAGCTCGGACACGGTGATTCCCGACTTGCGTGCGCGCGCGATCTTGTTGCGCATCTTCATGAAGCGCGTGCCCGCGGTCTGGAACTTCTCCAGATCGAGCGTGTAGG